>Ga0308397_1000002_pt1 | contig 351018 bp, 296 predicted proteins | sample Hotspr20SampleT8_FD_202356 | JGI IMG/M metagenome (GOLD analysis project Ga0308397, IMG submission 202356) | Hot spring phototrophic mat microbial communities from Mushroom Spring, Yellowstone National Park, Wyoming, United States - 20051001_T8 ...
GCTACTACGGCCGGGTTGTCCTGGAGCGAGCGCGGGAGCGGATCGGGCACCTCTACCCGCCGGTGAAAGTGACGGCGGAGATGGCCGCTGAGCACCCGCATCTGAAGCCCTACGTGGGTAAGGAACTGCCGGTCATCGCCTGGATCTGGGCACGGACGGTGCCGAGCCCGAATCCCGCTGCTCGGGGAGCGCATGTGCCGCTCATGAGCACCTTCTGGCTTTCGAGCAAGAAGGGAAGCGAGGCCTGGCTGGAACCGGTCGTGGAGTGGCCTGGGAGCGCGGGCGTCCCGCCCGCAAACAATCCTGTGAACGCGGGCGTCTCGCCTGCAAACAATCCCGGGAACGCGGGCGTCTCGCCCGCAAACAACGCTTGGAACGCGGGCGTCCCGCCCGCACAAGAAGGCGGCCAAGATGGCCGCGCTCCCAGGTGGCGTTTCCGCGTGCGCACCGGTCCGCCGCCCGACCGCGAGGCGGTGAAGGCGGGAACGAAGACGGGCCGGGCGATGTTCCGATGCTTGCTCACCGGCGACCCAATCACGGACGACTACATCAAGGAGCAGGGGAAGGCCGGGCGGATGGACGCGCGCCTGGTGGCCATCGTGGCCGACGCGGGCCGCGGACGCGTGTACCTGCCCGCCACCGAGGAGCATGAAGCCATCGCCCGCCAGGCACAGCCGGCGTGGAGGCCGGAAGAGCCGATGAACGAAAACGACATCAACCTTGTGAGCGGCCGTGGCTACGGCTTCAAGTACTGGTATCAGCTCTTCACCCCCCGCCAACTCACGGCAATGGTGACGCTGTCGGACCTCATCCGAGAGGTGCGGGAGGACGTGCGCCAGGATGCTATAAGCGCGGGCCTCCCTGGGAACGCGGGCGTCTCGCCCGCAGACAATCCTGGGAACGCGGGCGTCCCGCCTGCACAAGAAGGCGGCCAAGATGGCCGCGATCCCATGAACCAAGATGGTCGCGATCCCAGGAGCCAAGATGGCCGCGCTCTCAGCGCCGACGCCTACGCCACCACGGTGACCACCTTCCTGGCCCTGGCCCTGGACCGGTGCGCGGATTTCAACTGCGCACTCAGTAGGTGGAAGCCAAGCGGACAGCAGCAGATGCAGCTGTTCGGTCGCCAGGCGATCCCCATGGTGTGGGACTTCACGGAGGCCAATCTGCTGGGGGAGAAGGCGATATGCTGGGTTAACGCGGTTGACATCCTGGCCGATGCGCTCGAAGCGATCGGCGTGAAGACTAAAGGCCACGCCCTCCTCATCGACGCCGCCGGGAGCGCAGGTGTCTCTGGGACCGCGGGCGTCCCGCCCGCAAACATTCCTGTGAGCGCGGGCGTCTCGACCGCAAACAATCTTGGGAACGCGGGCGTCTCGCCCGCACAAGAAGGCGACCAAGATGGTCGCGCTCCCAGGAGCCAAGATGGTCGCGATCCCAGGTTTCTCGTCTCTACCGACCCGCCCTACTACGACAACATCGGCTACGCGGCTCTCTCGGACTTCTTCTACGTGTGGCTCAGGCGCACCATCGGCGACCTCTACCCCGACCTCTTCGGCACAATCTTAGTGCCCAAGGAGTCGGAGCTGGTTGCCGCCCCCGAGCGCTTCGGCGGCGACAGGCGCAAGGCTAAGGAGCACTTCGAGCAGGGTTTCCGCCGGGCCTTCGCCGCTCTGCGGGAGAAGATGGACCCGCGCTTCCCCTTGACCCTCTACTACGCCTTTAAGCAGGACGACGAGGAAAGCGGCGCCGACGAGGAAGCCGGGAGCGCGGGCGTCTCGCCCGCAAACATTCCTGGGAGCGCGGGCGTCCCGCCCGCAAACAATCTTGGGAACGCGGGCGTCCCGCCTGCACAAGAAGGCGGCCAAGATGGCCGCGATCCCAGGAACCAAGATGGTCGCGATCCCAGGAGTCAAGATGGCCGCGATCCCAGGAGCCAAGATGGTCGCGATCCCAGGAAAGGCCGGAAGGGCGCGCAAGATGCGCGCGCTCCAGTGGACCGCACCACCGGCTGGGAGACGATGCTCACCGCCTTGGTCGAGACCGGCTTCCAGATCACCGCAACCTGGCCGGTCCGCTCGGCGCAGAAGTGGCGCCAGAACGCCATGGGCTCGAACGCCCTCGCCTCCTACATCGTGCTCGCCTGCCGGCCCAGGCAGGATGTTCTCCTGGGAACGCGGGCTTCCAGCCCGCATCGAGCGGGCGAGACGCCCGCACTCCAAACCGACCGCCGCTCCTTCGTCGCCGAGCTCAAGCGCGAGCTACCCGTGGCCCTCCGACGCCTTCAGCAGGGGAACATCGCTCCGGTGGACTTCGCCCAGGCGGCCATTGGCCCCGGCATGGCGATCTACTCGAAGTACAGTCGAATTCTCGAAGCCTCTGGCCAGCCGATGAGCGTGCGCACGGCGTTGGCCCTCATCAACCAGACTTTGACCGAGGTCCTCTCCGAGCAGGAGGACGAGTTCGACGCCGACACCCGCTGGGCCATCGCCTGGTACGAGCAGCACGGCTTCGAGGAGGGGGACTTCGGCGACGCCGAGCTGCTATCCAAGGCGAAGGTGACGTCAGTGGAAGGCTTGCACCAGGCGGGCATCGTCCGCCGAGGTGGCGGGAAGGTGCGCCTGTTGCGTCCCGAGGAGCTCCTCGACGAGTGGGACCCGGTCCAGGACCGGCGCTTCACTGTCTGGGAGGCCACGCACCACCTTGTCAAGATCTATTGGTGCCAGCAAAAAGGAGACCGTGTTACTGCGGACCTGCTGCGCCGGTTGGGTTCCCATGCCGATTACGCCCGTGACCTGGCATATCGGCTCTTTTCAATTGCTGAAAAGAAAGGGCGATCAGCCGAGGCACAGGCGTACAACGCGCTGGTCCTCGGATGGAGCGAACTGACGAAGTTAGCACAAGAACAGGCATCACATGAGCAACCCGAACTCTTCTCAAAGGAGAACTAAGCTATGGCCATGACGAATCGAGATCGAGTAGGAAAGGCGCTCGAGCTCCTGCGCGAGGGGCTGGCGCCGTACGTCGAACGGGAGATGCGAAGTTTCTTCGGCCCGAAAGCCGAGGCGGAGGCGGCGCGCCTGCTTGGCGACGACCGCTTGAGCGCGGGCAAGCCGCTCAGCCAAATCGATGTAGCAGCTCTGCTCAAGGTGATGTGGGAAAGCTGGAACGATGTCTTCCGCAAGACGCTTGGGTTTGCCGAGCGTTCGCTGGTGAGCGAGCTGCGGGAGTGGCGTAATCGCTGGGCGCACCAGGAAGCGTTTTCGAGCGACGACGCCGACCGCGCGCTCGACTCAGCCGAGCGGCTGCTGACGGCTTTGTCGGCGCCCCAGGCGGAAGAGGTACGCCGGCTCAAATTGGAACTCCGACGCCAGGTGTACGACGAGCAAGTGCGCAGTGAAAAGCGACGGCTGGGCGGCTCGCTGATCGATAGTAGCGCCACCGGTAGCCTCAAGCCATGGCGCGAGGTGGCTGTGCCGCACCCTGATGTGACCAGCGGCCGCTACCAGCAGGCGGAGTTTGCCGCCGACCTGTGGCAGGTGTACCTGGGCGAAGGCAGCGACGAGTACCGCGACCCGGTGGAGTTCTTCCGGCGCACCTACTTGACCGAGAGCCTGCAGCAGCTCTTGGCCAACGCCATCCTGCGGCTGACCGGTCAGGGGGGCGACCCCGTCGTGCAACTGCAGACCAACTTCGGCGGGGGCAAGACGCACTCCATGCTGGCTCTCTTCCATTTAGCGTCGGGGAGACCGCTGGCGGAGCTGCCGGGCTTGGAGCGGGCGCTGGAGGAAGCCACACGACGCTTGGCTGGGAGTGCGGGCCTTCCTGGGAGCGCGGGCCTTCCTGGGAGCGCGGGCCTCTGGCCCGCACAAAGTGGACGAGACGTCCGTGCACCCAGGAGGGAAAGCGGCCAATTTAGTGGCGTACTCGAGGAGGGCGTGAGCGCGCAAGATATCTTCGCTCCCAAGACTCTTTCCGTCAAGCGGGTGGTGCTCGTGGGCAACCGCCTTTCGCCGGGCAATCCGTCGCGCAAGCCCGACGGCACCGAGGTGCGCACGCTGTGGGGCGAGCTGGCCTGGCAACTGGGTGGACGCGAGGCCTACGAGCGTATTCGCGCTGACGACGTGCGCGCCACCAACCCCGGCGACCGACTGCGCGAACTCTTCCGCGATTATGGGCCCTGCCTTATCCTCATTGACGAATGGGTTGCCTATGCCCGCCAGCTCCACGATGCTGCCGATTTGCCGGGTGGTTCGTTCGAGACTCAGTTTTCCTTTGCGCAGGCGCTCACCGAATCGGCGCGGGCGGTACCTCATTGCCTGGTGGTGGTGAGCTTGCCGGCGTCGGAAGGTCCGGGCTCGCCGCACGCCGACGATGTCGAAGTGGGCGGTTTGCGCGGGCGTGAGGCTCTGCTTCGCCTGCAAAACGTGATTGGCCGGGTGGAGTCGTCGTGGCGTCCCGCCTCGGCCGAGGAATCCTTCGAGATTGTGCGGCGACGGCTGTTCCAGCCTTTCACTGAGGACAAGCAGTACAAAGCGCGCGATGTGGTGGCGCGTGCCTTTGGCGAGCTCTACCGCACGCAGGCCGCGGAATTCCCGTCCGAATGCGCCGAGCGCACCTACGAGGAGCGTCTCAAGGCTGCCTATCCCATTCACCCGGAGGTCTTCGAGCGGCTGTATTCGGACTGGTCAACGCTGCTCAAGTTTCAGCGCACGCGAGGGGTGCTGCGGCTCATGGCAGCGGTGATTCACTCGCTGTGGGAAAAGGGCGACCGCAGCCCGCTCATTCTGCCGGCCACGCTGCCGATGGACGACCCACGCGTGCAGTTCGAGCTGACGCGCTATTTGCCCGACAACTGGGCGCCGATTCTCGAAAAGGATGTGGATGGACCGGACGCCCTGCCCGTCCGGCTCGATCGCGACAACCCCAATCTGGGGAAGTACTCGGCGTGCCGCCGGGTGGCGCGCACCATCTTCCTGGGTTCAGCGCCGGTGACGAGCGCGCCGCACAAAGGGCTCGAGGATCGCCTCATCAAGTTGGGCTGCACGCTGCCCGGCGAGCCGGTGGCGGTTTTCGGGGATGCTCTCCGCCGGCTGGCTAGCGAAGCGACCTACCTCTACCACGACGGTACGCGTTTCTGGTATTCCACGCAGCCGACGGTCACCAAGCTGGCCGAGGACAGGGCAGAGCAGCTCAAACGCGACCCTGACAGGGTGCACAGCGAAATCGAGAAACGGGTGCGGCAGGCCCTGCGCGAGCGCGGGGACTTTTATGGGGTGCATCCCTTCCCCCTGTCGAGCGCCGATGTGCCCGACGAGCTCGAAACGCGCCTGGTGGTGCTGGGTTCCTCCATAACCCATGCCAAAGGCAATCCGGACAGCGCGGCACTCGGCAAAGCCAGGGAAATCCTCGAAATGCGGGGTTCTACGCCGCGGCTCTATCGCAACGCGCTCGTCTTCATAGCACCGGACGAAACCCGGCTTTCGGATTTGGAGGTGGCAGTGCGGCGGTACTTGGCCTGGGAATCCATCTTGAGCGATCGAGAGGCGCTGAACTTAGATCCCCAGCAGGTCCGCCAGGCGGAGGCGCAAAAGCAGTCAGCCGACAAAACGGTGGAGGTGCGCCTGCCGGAAACCTACTCCTGGTTGCTGGTGCCCGTGCAGCAGGACGCCCAGGGACGGCCGGACCCGACCGCGACGGTGACCTTCGAAGCGATACGCCTGCAAGGGGCAGACTCGCTCGCCGTGCGGGCCAGCAAACGGCTGCGCAACGACGAGCTGCTCCTTGTGAGCCTGGCAGGCACGCGCCTGCGCATGGAGCTCGACCGCGTGCCGCTATGGCGCGGCGATCATGTAGCAGTGCGTCAACTGGTGGAGGATTTCGCTCGCTATGTGTACCTGCCGCGCCTAAAAGAGCCGGCGGTACTGGTGCGCGCCGTGCGCGACGGGGTGAGCCTGCTCACCTGGGATCATGAAGGCTTAGCTTATGCCGACAGCTACGACGAGGCCACGGGGCGGTACCGAGGCTTGCGCGGCGGGCAGAACCTCTCGCTGTCGGACTCGGAACCGCAAGGTCTCGTTGTCAAACCTGAGGCCGCACGGCGCCAGATGGAAGAAGAGCAACGAACCGTTCCAACGCCAGCAGGAGGCACGCCCAGTGCTGCGGCGGGAGGGACTGCCCGTGCTGATGGAGAGGCTACCTCTCCTCTGCCTGCAGGAGAGCCTATCACAACCGCCGCCCCACTCAAGCGCTTTCATGGCAGTGTGGCGTTAAGTCACCTTCGCCTCGGGGCAGAGGCAGGACGCATCGCCGAAGAAGTTCTCGTACATTTATCCTCGCTTCCGGGCGCCCAAGTCTCGGTGACACTGGAGATCCACGTCGAAGTTCCTAATGGCGTGCCCGATCAGGTCGTACGCGTCGTGACAGAAAACTGCCGAACGCTAAAGTTCACCAGCCACGGCTTTGAGAGAGACTAACGCTTTCGATTGGTTCGAGCATCCTGATGGATCGGTCATCTATTGTCGTGATTCTACCTTCCACTGGTAGCACTTCAATTCGGACGGATACCTCACGATGCGCTATTGGGTCGCACCTAAAGCGTTGGATGCAGGGGCGCTCGAATGTCCTGCAGAAGTTTGGGAGAGTGTTCGAAACTATCCTAATTCCTCCACAATGATCGTCGAGCGGTCACATCAGGTATACGAGTTACCTGGGCGGAAGCTTCTCAAGCTCGTCGAGAGCGAAATGCTCACGCTGTTTCCTGCTGCGTACCGCTTGGTGTTTCGCATAGAGGTTGCTTAGCCTGTGTCTTGTGTTTCCCGAGTCGCCCAAGTAGTCGTTGCAAGGTAGTGTAATCAATAGCTGTGATGCAGACAAAAACTTTCACAAAATCACATCCGAAATTCACCGTTCGCGGGTGTCGGGTCATTGTCACCCGCTGGGACGGGGAACTGCAAGAGAAGGTGCGCTCCTAACCCAAAATCTTCGGACTATGTAAACGAACAGCACGGTAGCAAGTCTTCCGGCACAATACTACTTTAACCCTGCCGTCTGTGTGTACATGATTGTGCGCTCCTGGTATTCCAAGTGCCGAAGCGCTATTTTCCATCAACACTTTATCAATCTACGTTGGTGCTTCCAATGCACATCGCCTTCTTCGACCTGGAGCCGTGGCAGGTGACCTACCTACAAGAGGGACTGGTGCAACTGGGGTTGGTGAGCGCCGTCGAAGCGCACTTCAGCACAGAACGACTGACCCTGGAGCGATGCCCTCTCTACATCTCTTCCCAGGCAATTGCCGCATTCGTGTGGACGAAGCTGGATACCGAGCTGCTCGAAGCGTTGCCTGAGCTCCGGCTCATTCTGACCATGTCCACAGGGTACGACCACATTGACCTTGAGACCTGCCGCCGGCGGGGCATCACCGTCTGCAACGTTCCACACTACGGTGAAAACACCGTTGCCGAACACACGTTTGCGCTCATCCTGGCGCTCTCGCGTCGGCTCCGAGAGGCACAGCAGTGGCTCCACCGCCCCAGTACGAGCATTGCCGAGCTTCGAGGATTCGACCTCTACGGGAAGACGCTGGGCGTTATCGGTGCCGGGAACATCGGGCTGCACGTCATCCGCATTGCCCGCGGCTTTGGGATGCGCGTGCTGGCGTACGACATCCGTCCGCAGCCGCTCCTTGCCGAGGTTCTGGGCTTTACGTACACGGACTTAGAGACGCTCTTGCGCAGCTCCGATATCGTCTCGCTCCATGTCCCCGCCACGCCGGAGACCTACCACATGATCAACCGCGAGCGGCTGAGCATGATGAAGCGCGGTGCCCTGCTCATCAACACCGCCCGCGGCTCGGTTGTAGACACCGAAGCGCTCCTATGGGCGCTCGATGAGGGCATCCTTGCCGGCGCCGGACTCGATGTGATCGAGGGCGAGGAGTACATCAAGGAGGAGAGCATGCTGCTGCGCGCCCCCGTTGCCGAACAAACGCTGCGGAAGGTCGTGCAAGCCTACGTGCTGCTGCACCGCGACAACATCATCTTCACGCCGCACATTGCCTTCAACAGTGAGGAAGCCGTCCAGCGCATCCTGGATACCACGCTGCACAACCTCAAAGCCTTCCTCGAAGGGCGCCCGCAGAACGTGGTTCCGGAGGAGAGGTAATTGCAACCTCATCCAATCTAACCACCTTACGGCATACCCGGAATACGCAAGGCAGGTTATTGGCAAACACAACTGCACACTATAGTTCATTAGTGTCGACAGCAACTACTCTCAGAGAGGAGTCTGTGAGTAGTTTCGCGCTGCGGTGCACGAGTGTCGTTGACCAAAAAGTCTCGAGTGTTTTAGAGCAAGGACACGCCGACTTGTCAAGAGAGCTTACGGTCACGCGATGGCGAAGAGCACCTGAATATGCCCTCGATCGCTGCTGGCTAAGTTCGCGAGCCGGTAGTGTTTTGTAAACGCACAGCGTGCAACATTCTATTTCCCAGCGACAGATCACCGTCGGAGACTAAGCAATGAACGAGCGAACGTACCATCCAGAAAGTTTGATGATGAGCTACGGCTACCGACCGGAATGGTCGGAAGGTGCCATCAAATGTCCGATCTTTCAAACCTCGACCTTTGTGTTCCGTTCTGCGGAAGATGGGAAAGCATTCTTCGAGGTTGCGTATGGATTGCGCCAACCTCTTCCGAACGAAACAGTCGGCTTAATCTATAGTCGCATCAACAACCCGGACATGGAAATCCTTGAAGATCGCCTCTCACTCTGGGACGGTGCCGAGCGTTGTGCTGTCTTCGAAAGCGGTATGAGCGCGATCACGACCGTCTTGCTTGAGTTTCTTCGGCCAGGTGATCTGCTGCTGCATAACGCTCCACTTTACGGCGGGACTGATCATTTCATCCACCACGTCCTTCCTCGCTTTGGAATTTCATCCTTGGAATTCCTCCCCGGACAGGAATACGACGAGCTTCCAAGCATCCTCGAAGAAAGCGGCTTGTGCGACCGACTCGCGATGATCTACATTGAGACCCCCGCAAATCCCACAACCACGATGATAGACATCGCCGCGTGCCGAGCGATCGCTGATCGCCTCAGCACTCCTGAACGCCGCATCGTCGTCGTCGTCGATAACACCTATATGGGTCCACTCTGGCAGCACCCTCTTCGCCATGGCGCTGACCTTGTCCTCTACTCTGCGACGAAGTACATCGGTGGTCACAGTGATGTTATCGCAGGCGCATGTTTGGGTAGTCATGACCTCGTCCAACGTGTGAAAATTCTTCGAACCTTCCTCGGGAATATGGCAGGTCCCTGGACCGCATGGTTGCTCATGCGGAGTCTCGAAACACTCAAAGTTCGAATGGAACAGCAGTGCACGAATGCTCAGAAGGTTGCTCAATACCTTGCGAGCCACCCGAAGGTTGAGAAAGTGTACTATCCGGGACTACTCTCTCTCAGCGATGGGCGGCTATACGAGATATATCGTAAACAGTGCAGTGCTCCGGGGGCTATGCTCTCTTTCGATATCCGTGGCGGGGAGAAGGAAGCATTTACGTTCCTCAATGCACTCAAACTCATCAAGCTTGCCGTCAGTCTCGGGAGCACGGAATCACTGGCTGAGCACCCTGCAACGATGACCCACGTGGACATCGAAGAAGGCCATCGCCACGCACTCGGTATCACGGAGAAGATGATACGTCTTTCGGTGGGAGTCGAGCACTACGAGGACATCATCTGGGATCTTGAGCAAGCCTTTAAGCACGTATAGCCAAACAATCTCCGAGCGATTCGAATGCCGCAACGAGCGGGAGGTTTATGGAAAGACACAGAGTCATGTCGCAATGAAATCGCTGTTGTGGTACTCCTTGCCTGCTCTTTGCGGTAGGTTAGCCGAACTCTCAGATTCTCCGTCAATCACTCGATATGACCCGTTGCACGAAACAACCGACGTTATTGTCTTGCGGTTTACATAGCGCCGTTGGGGTGTGCTTGCAGATCAGCTTTTGCGCTTGTTAGTTGCAATTATGGAGGACTCATACGCGCTCTGCAGCACGGAGCTTAGCCGAACGGCTTCGGCGGTTTCGTACAATTTCGTCTTGTTGTGGACGGAGAGGTTTCGGCGTCAGCACCCGTAGTTTGGGCGCACGCTGAGGCGATTGTGTCCTTTCGAGTGAGCGTAACGCATGCTTGACGATTCGATCTTCGAGCGAATGGTACGTGATGACCACTATACGACCTCCTGGCCGCAGGAGGACTGGCATACACTCAAAGAATGCACTTAGGTGGTCGAGTTCATGATTGACCGCAATTCGAAGTGCTTGGAACACGCGGCTGAGCGCATCGTATCTGTGGCGTGGATGGACACACCGCTCGACGAGCTGACGGAGCTGTCCTGTTGTGCGAATCGGAGTATGCCGTCGCGCAGAGACGATCGCTCGCGCGATACGGCGGCTTGTGCGTTCCTCACCGTATCGAAAGAGAATATCTGCTATCGCACCCTCATCGAGCGTCGCCAGCAGATCTGCTGCGGATGGTTCGCTCAAGGTGCTACCTTCGAAACGCAAATCGAGCGGAGCATCGTAGCGATAGCTAAAGCCTCGCGAGGGCTCGTCCAACTGGTGCGAAGAAACACCCAGGTCGAGCAGGATTCCCTGCACACGCCCTCGAAGATCCTCCCTGCTGCATGCCAGCAGATAGGAGCCGTGTACGATTTCGAGCCGCGATCGCTCACCGAGCGCCAATTCCTTGCCGAATGCCCCCCGACACGCGGCAATGGCGTCCGGATCGCGATCGAAACCGATGAGTAAGCCTTCCCGCAATCCCTGAAGGATTGCTGCTGCATGTCCGCCGCCACCGAGTGTTCCATCGATGTAGATCCCATCGGGATCGGTCAACAGGAGTGCGAGCACTTCCCGCATCATCACCGGCTCGTGGTACGAGCGGTCACTACCTTCTGCCATGTGAAGTTCCCCCCGGTCACTTCATCACGGCAGAGGCGACTTGCTCGTAGCTATCGCCGAAGCTATCGAGGTAGCGCAGAAACTCATCGGGATTCCAGAGTTCCAGATGGTCCATCATCCCGACGATGGTGACCTTTCCCTCGATATTGGCGAACTCGAGCAGCCGTCGCGGAATTGCTATACGCTGCTGCGGGTCGAGCACGACCTCCTCACACCACGAGAGAATCATGCGGAGAAAGAACCGCTGCTTCTCATCGTACTGGTTGAGCTGTGTAAACCGCTCCTCGTATCGCCGCCACTCGTTGAGTGGATATGCCACGATGCACCGATCGGTGCCTCGAGTGAGTACAAACGTATCCTGCGCATCCGGTGCAAGGACACGACGCATCTTGGCAGGAATGTTTACCCGCCCTTTCGCGTCAACAGAATACGTTTCCTGTCCTTTGAAACCACTCACGGTCGAGTCCAGCCAACGATGGTTGACACTCGGCAACGTTAATCGATGCCGTTACCTACGGTGCGGTGAAAGTCGGAACTTTCTCCCACTTTCTCCCACCGTGTAACTGCAAAACACGCACAGAAGTCGATGTTCGCAAGAAGAAAACACGACAATTTGTTTCTTGCAATCGAAAAACCAGCAAATTGTTCGAAAAACGCAGGTTTTTGAGGATATTATAGCTGTTATACCACATATTCGGAAAGGCGTGTCCTGAATACAGCCGTCATTTTCGAATTACACGCTACTGAAATGATGTTCAGTGGTAGTCGAATTTCCTTGAGCTTGATGAATATGCATTCAGTACAGCAAGTTATTTTCGCACTTGATTGTTCGATTTCTCAAGGAAGGATGAAAGAGGATGCAACAGCCGCTAACGACACGACAACGTCAGTTGCTATCGTTCATCGAATCATACATGAGCGAACACAACTATCCGCCAAGTTTCGAAGAGATGCGTTCGGCTCTGGGGGTATCCTCTCTCAACGCAATCGCAGAAATGGTCACCGCGTTAGAACGGAAGGGGTATATCCGTCGCCAACCAGGTCGTTCGCGAGCGATTCGTATTGAGAAGAAACTATCGTCTAACGAAGAACCCCCCTTGCCCCCACAACGCACTGAGGTAATCCCGATCCTTGGAGTGGGCACAGCTGAGAATCCACTTGCTGCGCTTCTCCGGCCTCGAGGGCTTCTCAGTGTGGATGCTGATTTCTTTGCCCTCAATAGCCAAGCAGCGTGGGTTGCTGCTCTTGTACCAGATGACGCAATGGCATCAGAGGGAATGAAACAGGGCGACGTCGCCATCATCGAACCGACAAATCAACCTCACCATGGTTCTGTCGTTTATGGCTACGCCGGCGATCAATCATTTTTACGGCGGTGCATCGAGCGTAATGGAAAGACTGAATTCATAGCGACGCAACGTGGTATTCCACCCATTCGGAACGACGGACGAATCCCACTCACAATCATAGGTATTGTCCGAGGCATTCTCCGTCGTCTTTAGCGACGGCGGAATTGAAGTTGAACGTTCCCTCGGAGTTTCCCGTCACGGCCAAGCATTTGTTGGAGCTCGTCGAGATATTCTATACCGCTTCGTATGTGTGCAACCCTGTTGGGTATTGTTTCGTCATAGACTGTACCCAACCAAATAATGAACATTCCATCCGTCTGCGACTTCTCAACGAGTCCTCGCTCGCGTAATTGCGATGGAACCAGCATCACATCTATTATTCGTTGTGCAGTATCTTTAGATTTCCTCCCAAGAACGACTTTGACGTTCTGTATTATGTCGAGCGGATCGCGGGTTTGCTCGGCAAACCAGGAACACTGGGATTGGGAGAATGATTCTTCGAACACCAATGTCAATATTCCTCGCGGTCCATCGGGTCCGATGATTTCACACTCATAGTCGGCGTCGTTTCCTCCAAGTATGTCCACATCCAGCGAGGCGACCGGAACAGATGATTCAATAGTGATGCGTTCTGGTGGACGAGCAGTGCGGCATCCTCCTCCAAACAGTACACACCCCAGAAGGAGTATCGCGTAGGAAGGAAGAGCCATCATGCTGCAAGGTATCCGTTACTTTTTCGTTGGTAGTCGTTCCTTGCCGCTGAGTTTGACGATCGTCATCTCGATTTTGTCAATTGGATTGTCACGCTGATCACGTTCGACATCAACGATTTTATCGGCAACCTCCATACCCTCAAGCACACGACCGAAAACAGTGTATTGACCATCGAGCCAAGGTGCGTCAGCAACGCAGATGAAAAATTGCGAGGTCGCACTATTGGGATCAGCCGCGCGCGCAGCGGATACTATTCCTCGCCTGTGCGCGATTTTGCTAAACTCTGCGGGTATCCGCTTTTGGGAGGGATCGCCAAATCCCCACTGTTCTCGCGGTTTTGTCTTGCTGTTCGGATCACCACCTTGTATCATGAAACCTGGAATGACCCGATGGAAGGCAGTCCCGTTGTAGAACCCAATCGAGACGAGACTATCGAAGTTTGCGACGTGCTTCGGAGCGACGTCCGGGAATAGCTCGATGATGATGGAACCCAACTGCTTGCCTTTTTGCGTTGCGGTGATTTTGTACTGTGGCCTTTCGACACCTGCTGGGGGTGATGGGACGTCACCCTCGCTGCGAGCATACGCTGATGTAATCATTGCAATGGCGAACACTGAGAGCGAAAAATATTTGTTCATCGTGTGGTATGATGCGTTGTGGAACATTACTCATCGAAGATGCTTTTGACCGGTCCTGTGATGATGCGGAGGTTTGGTGCAGTACTTGAATAGTCGTACTCAGGACCTTCGTTGTACTGCATACGAACTTCTGCATCGCGAATATCGGAAAAAAGTTCTTGCACCGCCTCAAGCCTTGATTTGTAGAGCTGTTCGTTTATTGGTGGTGGTTGTGGGGGTTGTAGAGGCGGAGTAGGTTGAGGAGGAGATTTTTTCCCTTTCTTCACTTTTTGTGGTTGGCTTTTCTTCAGCTCTTGGGATGGTGCTGGTTGTTCTCGCTCTCGAGCAAGTTCAACGACAATTCGCATCTGTCGATTTTCTTTGAGCAGTGTAATCACACGGTCAATCGCTTCGCGTGCATCGCTCCGGAGCTGCGCGCTGCCTGGATCGAAGGCACGGATTTCTGCAAGCGGTTCTCCTTCCTGTAGTGATCGGACGGTAAAATTGAACGTCAGCTCTTTGAACTTCTGCATCGGTGGAATCTCAATGCTCGTCTGCTTTCGGTAGATAGCATAGCTCGAGAAGATGATTGAGTACCGCTGACCCGATTCGAAAGGCTGGAGATATTCACCGGTCGCGCTATTGACTTTGACGACAAATTTCCTCCCTGTTTTTTCTGATATCAACACCATATCCATTTCATGACCGAGAGGCTTTCCTGTTCGTTCATCGAGGACTGTGCCTTTGATGTTCACTAATGCATTCTGAGCAAGGATGGTCAGCGGCACTATGAGCAGCAGAACGAAGCGTTCAATCATTTCGCGCCTTTGGATTGGTGAAGGAATTCTGAGACTCGCTTCTGGCAATCATCTGTTCCACGTGCGATGACGTTGAGCGCCGCGGCGTACTGTAATGCTCCGTCGAGATCCATCCCATGCATGCCATCGAGCAAAAGTTTTGTCAGCATGATTGAGCTTGCACTGTTTGCTGCGAGTTTCTGCGCAAGCTCCTCTGTCGCCGCATTGAGCTTGTCGTGATCAACAACGTGGGAAACTAATCCGATGCGGTATGCTTCCTCCGCTGTGATGAGTTCTGCACTGAGGAGCAACCGACGTGCAATGGAGTCACCCACCTTGCGGAGTAAATAGGCACCCACTATTGCTGGAATAAACCCGATGCGAACCTCGGAATAGCCAAAGAGTGCCTTCTGCTGTGACGCAACGATGAAATCACATATTGTAGCAAGTCCACATCCTCCTGCGATGGCAGGCCCGTGCACTTTCGCAATTGTGGCTTTCGGACATCGGTTAATAGTGCGAAATGTTCGTTCCAACAGGAGCGAATCGTCAAGGTTATCCAGTGTTGAATAGTTACTCATCGCTGCAAGGTACTCGAGATCCGCTCCGGCACAGAACGCACTACCGCTCGCTTCTACAACAATCACACGAACACGTTCATCTCGACTGAGCTCTCCAAATGCACTATCGAGCTCTCTGAGCATCTGTGGGGAGAGCGCATTCCTTTTTTCAGGACGATTGAGTCGAATGGTTGCAATTCCATCTACTCGGCGCCCGACCTCGATTTCTTGCATCCGTATTTCGATGGTGTCAATTTTCAATATACGCTACAAAATTAGACAAATACCCTGTCCCTATTGAGCCCGATGTATACAAGAATGTGATGCTTCACTGATTCGCTCATTCCGTGCTCTTAACAGAGATACTGATACCCAAACAGATTCCATCTCTGTGTTATTTCCCCACACTTTTCAACGGTGGGGATGCTTACTCTGTGAACTATAAGTGAAAAAAATACTGACACTCTCTTTCGCTGATTGCACAATGAGTATGTCTCCACAACGCTGTCGAAATCCTATGATATTTTCCACGCTCAATCCACACTGTGATCAACGTGCGCTTGTGCGATAATTCCCGCTACATACCTTAAACGACTCACTCGAGATGTTTGACTTTTCCACTTTTCCTCATTCAATAAGTTGTTTCTGAACAAGTAAGAATGAACGTTAACTCTACATTTCGAGTCGAAGAAATCGCCGATATGTCGTTAGTCCTTCGGAGATTCCCGAAAGGGAAATTCCAAGTTCTGCCTGAAGGAGAAGTGAAATTAGTCCACCACGCAGTGGACGTGGAGCTCTCTGCTCGAGCTGTTCAGTTTTTACTGGTACGATTAAATCAGATCGAAGATCAAAAGTTCGTGCGATAGTCAAGGCAAACTCATACCGGCTACAGTAGTCTGCTCCACCTAAGTGATACAAACCGGCACGACGTCGTTCTACGAGCATCGCTGTTGCCAATGCCACATCGCCGGAATATGTTGGATTTGAAAATTGATCGATAGCGACACGAATAGGAATGTTCGCTGCTGCTGAACGAACAACCCACTCGACGAAGTCGTTCTTCGATGAGCCACCGTAACCATAGACAACATTCGTGCGGATGATTGTTGCAGAGCAACCTGATGAACGAATGGCATTTTCCCCAGCGAGCTTCGTTTTTCCGTAGTAGTTGATTGGGTTAGGAATCTGTGCTTCATCGTAGGGGCCTGATGTTCCATCGAAGACATAATCTGTCGAAAAGTGAACAAGGTGTACATCGAATGTTCGGGAGAAACGAGCGAGCATCTCCGGAAACCGAGAGTTGAGTAGTTGAGCAAGTGCTCGATTCGATTCACAGCCATCAACGTCAGTGTATCCCACTGTGTTGATAATGACGTGTGGAGCGAAGTCTTTGATTGCCGATTTATATGCGACAAGATCATGCGGAGAAACACGTGCAACCGTTATTTGTGCGTTTCCTTCATCTACGATGACCTCTTTCGAACTTAGGAGGAGCAGTTCAAGTCGTGACTGCTGCCGAAAGTATTCAATCAAAGCAGATGCAATTTTCCCACTTGCTCCTGTGATAACGATTCGTCGCTTCATCGCACAGTATTGTAGATCAAAACAAGGTAGTTTCCAAAAATAGTTGATAGAGAAAGTCACCGGATATGATTTAAGGCGGGGGTCAGTGGAACAAGAAACAACACTTTGCATTGAGGTTACTCGACAGAACAATCCTTGGAAGCAAGCAAAGTGTGCTCCAATTGGACATTATAACAGTAATTTGTGTAATATTGTCAGTTTATCGAAGGTGAAGAGCTATGATAGCGCCATCAGCCGCGCTTACACCAGGTATACGTAATGCTTGACCAAGAGTGGTAGGGCGAATACGATTGAGCTTTTCTCGAGCTTCTGCAGATAGCGATGGTATTACGTTGTAGTCGAAGGTACGCGGTATCGTGCGGTGTTCATTTAGACGGAGGATTTCGACTTCTCGTCGCTGGCGTTCGATGTAGCCAGCATACTTGAGCTCGATGGAGACTTGTTCAATAATCGATTCTGAAATAAACGGAGGAATAACATCCAAGGTACGGTACCAGGAGATAATTGATTCTAAGTTAAGTGAGTTTCGCAACGCCAGGTGAGCAATACTCACAGCTTCGGATACAGGACTCTCATTCTGCTGGACAAGAAATGGATTTACTATGGATGGAGTAACCTTCGTTGACTGTGCCCATTTCAGCAGTTCAGCTTTGTCATCTCGTTCGGTGAGAATTCGGTTGTAGAGAGACTCATCAAGCAAACCAAACTGGTAACCATAATCCGCTAAGCGTTCGTACGCATTATCTTGCCGTAGCAAGAGGCGATATTCCGCCAGAGATGTAAAAATTCGGTATGGTTCGTCGTTGCTTTTGTTGATGAGATCATCTATGAGTACACCAATGTAAGCTTCAGAACGCAGGAGTCGAAATTCACCTTCCCCACGGAGAGCAAGTGCTGCGTTAATTCCTGAGATAATACCTTGAGCTGCCGCCTCTTCATAGCCAGAAGTACCATTGATCTGTCCTGCGAAGTAGAGTCCACGGATAGCTTTCGTCTCCAAGGTATGGTGGAGTTGGTATGGATAAAAAAAGTCGTACTCAACTGCATACCCATAGCGAAGTATACGGACATGTTCGAGACCTGGAATAGTACGGAGAGCAGATTCTTGCACTTCGACGGGGAGGCTTGTCGAAAAGCCGTTGACATAGTAGGAGAAGGTATGTAATCCTTCGGGTTCAAGTATAATCTGGTGCGATGCTCGTTCGGAAAAGCGAGCAATCTTATCTTCGATAGACGGGCAATAGCGTGGACCTTTTCCTTTAATCAGGCCAGTGAACATTGGAGAACGGTCAAACCCTGACCGTAAAACATCATGAGTATGCTGATTCGTTGCCGTTTGGTAGCAAACGATACGGTTCCGGACTACGCTGCTGCGAAGAGAAAATGGTTTTGGTGATTCATCCCCAACTTCAATGGAAGTTTTCGAAAAGTCTATGGTGCGTCCATCAACACGTGGTGGCGTACCAGTCTTAAGTCTGCCTTTCTCCAAGCCTACGCTCGCGAGTAAGTCAGAGATTTTCTCTGCATGCGGTTCACCAACGCGTCCACCGGGAGTCGCAGTTAGTCCTGTGTACATTACGGCATTTAAAAATGTACCTCCACACAAAATGACAAAGCGGCACCGCAGCTCTTCACCATTCTGCAATCGAACTCCATTGACCCTATCGCCTTTTACGAGGATTTCTACAACAATTCCCTCTCCGATAGTCAAATTGGGGATACGTGTGAGAACCTGCTGTGCAAAGCTGGGATAGAGGTCTTTGTCGTTCTGACTCCTCGGTGACCATACTGCTGGTCCCTTCGATCGGTTGAGCAGTTTGAATTGGAGACCAGTCCGATCCGCAAGTATTGGCATAAGACCACCGAGCGCATCAAGCTCTTTCACCAAGTGCCCTTTGGCAGTGCCACCAATCGAGGGGTTGCACGATAATCGCCCAATTGTGCGACGATCCATTGTGAGGAGGAGCGTCTGACAACCCATGCGCGCACACGCAGCCGCTGCCTCAATCCCAGCATGCCCTCCACCAATAACAATCACGTCATATGAGCACGAGCGATTGCTCATCGCGCAAATGTTTCACGTGAAACATCAACATGGGGGTGTGAATAAACTCTGCTACCGTACTGCTCTCCAATCGTTTCAATAGAGACTTCTTGCAAAATTGGGATCATTTCTGTATTTCCTTTCCACTGTGCAAGAGACGATAATCATTCTCGAGCCGTGTGCCAGTATTTTCGCAGCATGGAAAGGTTCCGTGTGCTCATTGTTCATCCCAGGATTCCGTTCCATTTGCACGACGGTGGTGCGGTCGTTATCCGAAGGACGTGTGCTTTGATCCAATCGTGTACAGAATTCGATGTAGCGGTTGTAGCAATGAACACAACCCGACATTGGGTCGAACCGAACGACATTGCAAGCGTCTATGATGGAATTCCTTACTGGTGGGCTCCTGTTGACAATCGTATCACCCCAATTGGCGCACTTTGGAATCTTCTCAGCGGGAAACCTTACCACCTGAGCCGGTTTTGGAGTGACGAGTTTGCACAAACACTGAAGAGGGTTCTAACGGATTTTCGTCCTAACCTCATATTTATCGAGGGGTTACCGCCGACACAATACCTTGGTTTGATAGCTAACCATTCATCAGCGGCAACGGTTTACCGAGCGCATAATATTGAGCACTACCTGTGGGAACGAGTCGCCGATGCTGAGCAAAACTTCATCAAACAACGTTACCTCCGTGAACAAGTAAGACGTCTCCAGGCGTGGGAACGGAAGCTGTTCGTGGATGAGAATCTCGATGGAATCGTGGCTATTTCATCGAATGATGCTACTATGTGCCGATCATTAGGGTTCGCGGGCCACGTGTGCGTTGTCCCCTTCTGCGTAGATCTTAGAGACTATAGCCCAGTGCTCGACCCTACTGATCCACCAACAGTGTTTCACATCGGTTCACTTTATTGGGAACCAAATCGCCAAGGAGTCGAATGGTTCCTCCGAGAGATCTTCCCGCTGGTTCGTAAGCGGTTCCCAGGAGCTACCTTCCATCTTGCAGGAGCGATACCAGAACATTTATCACTGCCTTTCAAAGATGGCGTAATCGTTCACGGTATTGTCCGAGATGCAAAAGAATTCATGCGAATGCACAGTGTGCTGATTGTCCCCCTTCTCTCTGGAAGTGGTATCCGAAGCAAAATTATCGAGGCGATGGCTCTCGGTAAAGCTGTCGTTTCCACAAGTATCGGTGCCGAAGGTTTAGAATGCACAAATGGTATGCACCTTCTTTTAGCTGATGAACCTGAGTCGTTTGCGGATGCAGTAGTTGCACTCCTTACTAATCGTGAGCTTGTGCGCCAACTTGGTATGAGCGCGCGACGCTTGGTGGAAGAGCGCTACAATCTCGATCGAGCGCGCGAAGTACTTGCTCGATTCCTCATTCATGTGGCGACGAGTGCTTGAGTTGCTGCGGCGGACACAGTATGTCTCCATAGCTGCAGAACACGCAGCAGTCGCCTTCTTTAGGCCGAAAAATACCCTGACACACGGGGCACTTCTCAAAAAACACGCAAGCGTCGGTCGGCATCAGCGTTTCGTAGCGTGTTCCGCAGAGTGGGCATGTTAGCGTTCTCATAGTAATGACTTCCATGGCAAATAACAAGGGGTCTCAAGTGTGGAGAGCATGATTGCAAATCTGCATAGCAAGAGGTGATGTCATCGAAACAAGCAAAGATCTCACCGTTAACGCAGTCAGTTGACAAGCTGTTGAATTCACATTTCGATTACTTTCCTATGCAAAACTGGGAAAAAATCCTGTCCAAAAGATCGTTCGTCCATCGTTCGCCGAGCATCGTGCTTAGTTCTTCTGCCGCTGTCCGAAGATCGAGAGCAATACATTCACCAGGTAGCCCAACGCTGAGAGCATTGTGTGCGGTCGTGAGCGCTGCTTCAACACGCTCGAGAGATTCACGATGGCGCTCATTGACTAGAGCAATATCGAGCTCAGCAGTGAATTGCTCAAGGACGTTAGTAAATCGTTTAACCAACTCATCAATCCCTTGTCCTGTTCGAGCGGAGACAATGACTTCGTCTTCAGCCCGAGGAGACGGGATTGTATCGATCAAATCACATTTGTTCTGAACCAAGTACACTACCACGTGAGGAAATTCGCGCTGTAATGAACTCACCAATGCATCGGAGTGCTCCACACGGATGCTCAGATCGTTCACGACAGCAAGGACGTGACACTGCTCGATGACCGATCGGGCGAGCGCAATTCCTTCGAGTTCAATCGCATCGTCACTCGATCGCAAGCCCGCAGTATCGTACAGCCTCAAGAGCGACTGCTGCACCGGAAGAGTTTCTTCAATGTAGTCACGCGTTGTGCCAGGTTGTGGTGAAACGATTGCGCGTGGTCGCCCAAGCAGTGCGTTGAACAGTGAACTTTTCCCTGCATTTGGATATCCCACGATCCCAACACGCAAGCCGTTGCGAAGAATCTGTGCACCTGAATAAGACCGGATAAACCGACGGCAATCTCGCAATATCGCCTCGAGTCGTTCAAGAAGCTCATGGCGCTTAGCGAACTCTACATCCTCCTGAGCAAAGTCGAGTTCAAGCTCAATCAGTGCAGCAACGCTCGAGAGCTCATCCCGAATATTCCGAATCCATGCTGTGAAGGAACCACCCAGCTGTTTAATTGCAAGTACTTGTGCTGCAAAGGTTTGTGAATGGATAATCTCTGCTACCGATTCTACCTGTACCAGATCCATTCGACCGTTCATAAACGCTCGTCGGGTAAATTCTCCCGGCTCTGCAAGGCGTGCTCCGTTAGCGCGCAAGGACTCGATGATGAGTCTGTACATGAGGTACCCGCCATGGCACGTGATTTCAACGACGTCTTCACCAGTATAGCTATGTGGTGCACGGAAGATTGCCACTGTGACGAAATCAGCGATGGATCCATCACTTCGGAGAAATTGTCCGTAGTGAATTGAGTGTGTGGCTACATCGACAAGTGAGCGCTTCCCACGGAAGCATGCATTTGCGATGGAAATCGCCTCCGGACCTGAAACGCGAATAACCGCCAATCCGCCGATTCCTGGTGGTGTCGAGAGTGCGCAGATAGTGTCGGCTCGTTGTGTGGTCATTGAACGGTCAGCACATACGAATTTTGCGGAATGGAAAAGACGCACGTCGAGCGCTTTTGGCGTACCCTTGGCAACCACCCATGCCTTGTGGAGCACAGGGGTGAGCTTGACTCGACTAACGACCGCGCGCGAGAGTTGCTCCGAGAAATTCCAAATCCAGTCGTTGTCACTGCTGCACATCAGCGTGCAGGTCGTGGCCGTCACGGTCGACGGTGGCAAGACCTTCCCAGCAGTGCTCTCCTGATGTCACTCGGCATTTCGTCCCAATGGTTTGGACAGCGGGCTACACCACTGGAAGTGCTTGCGGCTGCTGCGTTGGCAACACTCAATGAGCTAAGTGCCTATGCAGAGTCCCATCAACTTGCACTCAAATATCCAAACGACATTTGGGCTAAACCAGAAGGACTCGTACCTGGCAAGCTTGGTGGAATCTTGATCGAGTCAGACTACACTGGCTGGCGCTTGGGTACTATCGTGGTGGGGATTGGTATCAATCTGACCGGTTCGCCCGAGGTAGATGAACACGCTTATCCAGTGCGTTGCCTTGCGCAAATCGCTTCATCACCGATCCCAACAGCTGAGCTGTTCGCTGAGCGCTTGGCTGAGCGTATCATTGACCAGTTGTCGAATGATTGCCACTCTACAATTCCCGAGTGGATGGCAGCGCTACGATTGATCGGTCGGACGGTACATTTGCGTTCTACCAATGAGCCTGTCCGCATCATTAGTATTGACAGCGACGGAAGTTTGTGTGCGATGGATCAATCAGGCTCTCTGCGGATCCTTCGCGATGGTGATAGTCTTCTCTACGACCCCTTCGTCCAATGAACGCAGCAGTAGATCTCGGTAATAGCCGACTTAAAATCCTCCGTACCGACGGTCACTTTTCTGCGTGGGACGTTTCTGCACTCGAGTGGGAACAGATCTCGGCGTTCTTATCACCCGCTCGGAGAGTCGTTCTCTCCTCCGTCAATCCGAAGGTTGGTGGCCAACTCGAACGCTTCCTGCGCGAGCGGTGGAACGTCATTTCGGCACGCGAGTATCTTGAGAACGCGAACCTCCCTATCACCATCAGTGCTGTTGGCATTGGCATCGATCGCGTCCTCGGAGTACTGGGAGGAATGCGATATCGGACACCACCGTTAGCCGTTGTGGATATTGGCACTGCGCTGACGGTGACGCTCGTTGATGCACACTATGACATTCGTGGTGGTTTCATCGTCCCTGGGCCGCTCATGCAGTTGCGTGCATTGCAGCGTGAACTTACGCACGTGGATGTTCCCTCAACCCTCGAAATCAGCAATCTCGACATTGGACAATCCACAGATAGTGCGATTCGCGCTGGACTGTGCCTCGAGATCATCGCATTCATCAGATCAGTTGCTGAGTTCATTGATAAATCTGCGGATACACCACCGGTAATGTTTCTGACAGGAGGATTTTCCAACGCCATGGAACATCTGTTACCACGCAGTGGCATGAGTGTGCATGTGGTTCCGACGCTGGTCCTCGAGGGTGCACTAACGCTGGTGGAACCATGATAACGCTTTGCATTCACGGAGGAGCTGGAGACCGCAATCCATCTACGGAAGATGCAGCAGTCCTCACAGCGCTCGCAGGTGCACTCGATGCGGGCTGGGCAGTACTTGAAACAGGCGGTACAGCACTCGACGCTATCCAAGTTGCCATAGGGATACTCGAGGATGAGCCACTGTTCAACGCTGGCAGAGGAGCAGCCCTCACCAGCGCAGGATCCGTTGAACTTGATGCCGCACTGATGGACGGTGCGACACAGCGGGCTGGCGCAGTGATCGGAGTTCAGAGAATCCGTTATCCGATCGCTGCTGCCAGAGCCGTTTTAGAACACTCACCCCACGTTGTGATGGCAGGTGAAGGTGCCGAGCGATTCGCCCATGCCCACGGTTGCGAGATGGTCGAACCCTCCTTCTTCATCACCGAACGGTCGAGACGAGCGCTCGAACGCACGCTCGCTCGACAAACCCGTGGAGAGCTCGGGACAGTAGGTGCTGTAGCACTTGATGCTCGAGGGACGATCGCGGCTGGGAATTCAACTGGCGGCATGAGCGGGAAGCTCCCGGGTCGCGTGGGCGATACACCGCTCATCGGAGCTGGGACCTATGCAAGCAGTTGGGTGGGTGTTGCATGTACAGGACACGGCGAATATTTCATCCGCGTCGGAGCGGCGCTCCGCGTTTCGATGCTTGTGGAACTTGGTGGCCGTTCGCTCCAAGAGGCGACCCAGGAAGTACTTTCTGCGGTTTCGTCGCTTGGCGGCAGCGGCGGCATGATTGCACTTGACTCAAGCGGCGCCATCGCGATGCCCTTTACGACAACGAGCATGGCGCGCGCCTGGCGACGGAGCGACGGAAGCGAAGGTGTTGAACTCTACGCACCAGCTTCAGCAAAGACGCGGGCATAGAGCAAGTGCCCATCGCGTGCGAAGCGCTCGAAGTAGCCGGTGTACCATTCTGCAAGACGAGCGCCTGCCGCGAAAGCTTGACGAAGATCATCCCCACTTGCAATGCCACCGACTGCGATGAGGTGAAACTCTCCGCTCCTGTGTTCGACTGCACGGGTGGCTCGTTCGATGAGACGTCGCACATCCTCGCGGAGTGGCTCACCGCTTATTCCACCGCTGAACGTGCCAGTGAAATAGTCAAACGTACGGCGCTCACCTTCTACAATCATCGTTCGGCGTTTGGCATACTGGGTCGAAGTATTCCCGATAACCAATCCACCATAGCCGAGCGAGCTGAGTTCACGTGCAAGATGTTCGATGACGTGCGGATCGCTATCGACGGATAGTTTGACGATCGTCGGCACGCCGTGTGGATGCACAAAGTGTGAAGCGATGAATCTAAGCCGCTCCAGGAGTGCTTCCAACTCAGCAACGTCCTCACCGGTGTTGGGGCAGCTTTCGTTGAGCTCAAGAAAATCTACCCCCGCCTGGCGGTAAAGCTCCATCCCTTCGAGAAGACGCTCGATCGCTTCATGCGTTTCCATCCCCGGATCGAGAGCAACACTTGCACCAATCGGAAAGCCAGGATAGCGTGGCAGACGTGCAAGCCGAGAAGCGACTGCTCGATGCCCGGGATTAGGAAGACCAAGCCAATTCGAAGCTGCCTTACTTTGTGGGTACGGTACAAATGGTAACGCAATACCATAGCGGACGTTCCCCATTCGTGGTAACGAGGTTGTTGTTCCTGCAAGGTACGCGCCTGCCCCCTGGCGGTAAGCAAGTTCATAGCCCTCACCATGCTTGAACATGCCTGCTGCATTAAAAAGCGGTGCTCGAAATCGAATTCCCCAGAGCACAATTGCTGCAGACTCCGGAGGGACGACCGCTGTGGGACATTTGCTCCCAGTGAGTAACCGCAGCGCAACTTGTCGTGCCCATGAATAGTAGGCGATTGTCGCGCGAGCCGGAAGGAACCGAACGAGGAACGGACGTGCCTCGGCGTCGAGACGAGCGAGTAGCTCTGGAACAGTCATCAGAATTGTGCAGCAAGTCAGGTGTACTACCGAGTCGCAAAAGTGCGGTTTACAGGATCGAAATCTCTGTACCGAATTATATGCCAGTGCAATGTCGTATATTGCCATCCCAGCGGAGGCCTCTGGTTCCGATGGCGCTCAAGGATACGTTTCACCACGTGCAGGAGATAACCCATGCAGGAAAGGACGTATGGGCTGCTTGTGGCAAGTCTGGTTGCAATGCTTGTGCTGCTCCCAGCCCAGGCATCACAACCACACCAACACACGAGTTCGACAACCGCGTGCTGCCAGCCGAAAGCACTCCCCGATGAGTTTTCTGTCCTCGACAAGCCAGCCGTGCAGAGCGATGATGTCGCTCGTATGCTCGACCAAGCGCGTCAGTACTACCTCCGCGGACTGGCTGCCATCGAACGCCGCGATACGACCAAAGCCGCCAAACTCTTCGAGGCGGCAATGGATGTCCTAAACCAACTTGCCAGCATGCCGGACATCGAGCGGAATGAAGACTACGCAGACCTTGCCCAATCCATCATCGAAGATTTCGAGAATTTCATCCGACCGATTGATGAGCTCGAAGTAAACTCACCGCTCTTTGTCATGCGCGACCGACTCTTCCAAGCGGTCGAAGTCGTCCATTCACCAGTTGCAGGAGTCAGTCTGCCAAGTGGTACACTCTCAACGACGGTGCCATTGGTGCAGAATGAATTCGTTGCCAACGCTATTGCCTTTCTGACCAACACCGAACGTGGACGGACGTTCTTCAAAAAAGTGCTCGCTCGGATGAATCGCTTCTTTCCACTTTTCAGACGTGTTGCACGAGAGGAGAACGTTCCCGAAGAGCTGATCCATCTTGCCATCATCGAAAGTGGGCTCGACCCGAATGCCGTCTCTCCCGCTCGTGCGGTGGGACTGTGGCAATTCATTCAATCAACTGGTGCGCTCTACCAGCTTCGTGTAACGCCGTGGTTTGATGAACGCCGCGATCCAGAAAAATCAACGCGCGCCGCAATGCGACATCTCCGTGACCTCTACCAAGAACTCGGTGATTGGCACTTAGTCTTGGCTGCATACAACTGCGGTATCAATTGCGTGCGTCGTGCAATCAAGCAGTCAGGCTTGGAAAATCCCTCCTACTGGCAAATCCGTGAGTATCTGCCGCGTGAAACGAGAGGGTATGTTCCGATGTTCATTGCTGCAACGCTTGTAGCGATGCAAGCGGAAGCGTACGGTTTTCGGAGCGAGGATATTGTGCCCGAGCCCGAGTGGGTTTATGACACCGTTACGGTGGCAGGACCGCTCAGCCTCAGTGTTGCTGCACAGTGTGCTGCAACGTCGCTCGATACACTGAAAGCACTCAATCCTGAGCTAGTCCGAAACGTTACACCACCGGAGCAACCGTACACACTTCGCGTTCCATTTTGCCGGGGCAAAGACTTTTCTGTCCGACTTGCGATGCTCTCACCGGAAGAGCGTCAACCATGGATAACCCATTCCGTCGGTCGAGGAGAAACGCTGGCGAATATTGCCGAGCGATATGGTGTTAACCTCGCAGAGCTTGCGGAGCTCAATGGCGTGACCACTCGAGCTCGTCTCCGACGTGGACAAACCCTCCGCATCCCAATGACATCTGCACAACCTCCCGTGGAGAACCAACAGGTTGCTGCAGATACCACTGCTGCACCGTCCGCGAACACTACGCTGCCATCCCCATCACGTCAAGCGATCCTATCACAGAAATTTCCAGAGTACACCACTCACCGGGTGCGACGTGGAGAAACGCTTGCGCAAATTGCCGATGACTACGGCACGACCGTTGCTGAACTTCGGCGGATTAATCGGCTCCGCAAGAGATCGTACCTCATCGCAGGCGAGACGATACGCATCCCGCGTGGTGCGTTTATTGCAGAACAACGCACAGGTGAAAAGTCGCCACAGCTCCGGAGCATTCGCCACCGCGTTCGACGTGGTGAGAACATTGGCACGATTGCAGCACTTTACGGTGTACGTCAAGCAGAACTTGTGAAGTGGAATCCTCAGCTGACCTCTGGTGTCGTCAAACAAGGAGACATGTTGACAATTTACGTCGAGCCGCAAGGCAAAGGCAGCGCCCGCGCCACTCCACGGACCGTCAACCGATTGCCGAAGTGGTATATCGTCCGTGCCGGTGACACACTCTATTCCATCGCGCGGCGTTTCGGGGTGGATGTAGAGCACATCCTGTCGCGAAACAAAGCGCTCACGCCAGAGCAGCTTCGAGTCGGTCAGCGTGTGCGACTCCAGTAACCAACCACCCTACAGCGAGAGATGCAAGGCAAGATTTCCGCAAGAGAGGAGATTACTTCTCTTTATGACGATAGCGGTCTTCACAGTTTTCAATAGCCCCCCCCCCCCGTGCCAACCATCACCTACTTTCATTTCGTAATCTGCAAGCAGCACTCTCAATTTATTCCGTGCTCGAAAGAGCCGTAGTTTAAGAGTCGCTACTGTACAGCCCAAGCACTTTGCAGCTTCAGCAACGGATTGATCGTGGAAATACACAACTTCAACAGCGGAACGAAGCTTGGGTGAAAGGTGACTTAGTGCATCCCGTACATCAAGAACGACGGTAAGCAGAGGTTCAACATCATAGGTGGGCATATCAGTCCAGTTGTCATCTGGTAGCAGATCGGACGGTGATTCTCGACAGCGATGGCGTTTTTCGCGTTTGAGGAAGGTCGTTGCTTCCTGGGAGAGGACATCAACCAACGTTTCGAATGAATCAGGAAATGGCATCACTCCGTCTTTGACTTTACAGGCCACAATCGTCAGAGCCTCCGCGACGGCATCCTCGATACAAGAGCGGAAGCCTGGCCACCGCCGCCGGAGGAGCGGCTTGAGCACACGCGTAGCATCACAGAGTGCTGTCCATTGATCGTGGGTCAGATGAGGAAGTGGACAGCATGAAGGTTCATGCTCATCCATTCGAATCCGCTATTCGATGAAGATCACATACCACGAACCGATGATAGTGCCTGCAACGTCGGTTGCCAAAATACGGTAGAATCCTCGCGTGACACTCTCTGGAAGCCTGATGAATTCTGATCCTGCGGTAAGCAGTTGTTCCTGAATAAGCCGGCCAGAAATGTCGAAGACCCGCACTGTGGCATTCTGGGAGAGCGGAACGTGAAACGGAAAAGTAGGTTCGTTCAGGAGGAATTTCTCTGTTGATGGAATTCGAGCCTTGCACTCTGCGACACTATTGATGAGTGACGATGTATCCGTACAGATCGTGATCGCACGCCGATACGCGTCGTGGAAGCATTCAAATTTGTAGCGTTGAGGAATACACCACCATTCTGTACCCCACATTGGAACGTAGCTACGGCTGACATAGGGATCGTAAATCATCACAAGTCGTATGCCGACCAGTTCGATTGATGGGCAGGTCTGCTTCCACCCTGTCGCTATGATCAAGTTTTGGATGTATCTCATCAAGGAATCAACATCGTACCATTGTTTGTCAATGATGCGTGATGTATCTTTTGGCCATTGCCGATGTCCTACGACAGAAAAGGTTCCTCCACTGGAGACAATCGTGAACAAATGGATTGTCTGTTGCATTGGGGAGAGGAAGGCATAATCCCACATAGGGGCAGAGCCATTGCCTTGTAAGTCGAATGTCCCTGACTGGAGGCTATCGGAACGGTATTTCATCCATCGTATGGTGACAAGCGCAACGCTCGTGTCTTGCGTTTCTGCTATGGCACGTTCTCGAGCAAAGGGAAGCCCCGCGGCAGGAAGGAAGGGCTCGTACGATTGAGCAGCCAAACGGAACGTGGCAGCGATCATCACGACAAACACACACACCAGATGCATAATGAACCTCCTTATGGTTGGCTGTTAAACTTGTACACGTGAGAGCGACGGTAGTCTTGGTAGAGGACATAGAGATAACCCTCGCCGTCGAAATCCATACTTTGCGCGTTCATGCCATCCTGTATACGCGGAATGAGCCACTCACCGATGAGTTTCCCAGTACTTCTATCGTACCGTTGCCAGATAAATGGTACATGCGAATCATCATAGTCGCGGCCAGCTTCGTAAAGATCCCAAACCAGTGCGTATTCCTTCGATGTAATACCAATAGCTTTCGGCCACGCACGTGCACCAGCGAGAATGCGATAGATCTTCGATGGAGTTGCAGGATACCGCGCTTGTTTGGTGGGATGGACAATCTCCGGTGCGTAGTAAGTCTTGATCGGACGGCGAATCCCGTCGGGAACCAATTCTACGTAGTCGGTCAGTGGCTCGTGGATGATTGCAGCATCGGGACAGACTTCCATTAAAGGGTTGAAGGCATACCCAATTCCGAGCAATTGCTTGTTTTTGTTAATTTTCCCACCAAGAGCAAGACATGCACCAGTTTTGCTGTCGAAAATTGCCCATTGCCGTGCCATGGTGAAAAATGCCTCGCTTATCGGGTTCACAGATGAATCCGCATTTGGTTGAAGCAATTGAGCAAGAATTCCGTGAGAACGAGGATATGATTTCCAACGTATCGTACCTATGTACAACGGTGGATTGCATATAAAAGACCGTTGTGTGATTATAATTTTATCAATGAATCCAAACCGTGCGATACTTGAAGAATCGTATTCTGGGATGTGTGTTAGAACTTTAGTACTATTCAGATTGTATAGTACAGACCAGTTACTCTTACCAATAAACGTATTGTGTGTAGTGTCTCCTGTACTGTCAATTTCAGTACGAATGCCGTACATTTGCGCATAGGAAATCGGAACAATCAAAGTTGAGTCGCTGCACGGACTAAAGTATGCGGGCTCAGAAATAATCGCTTGAAGATAGTTTTGATGAAGGTACTTGTAAAAAATCGAATCAGAACACTGGGATAAATTCCGGAAAAATAGGCTATCAATTGGAAGGGGGATTAGCTTTTGATGTAGTAGGTCAAATATCAAACCACTATTAGCTTTGAGGCCCGTTTGTGAAAAATAGAACCATCGTCCACTGGGGCTCACCCGAAGTCTCGCCCAGCCCAGTGGTGTCGCAGCGTTCTCTGGAATTGTGATGACGTTTGAGAGTGTTGCACGTGGATAGGCGTGTGTTATCGAGTCCACGGAATATCCTTGTGCGGCAATCACGACATGCTCGCTTGGTCGAAAGACAGCTTTCAACGCTGGTGAAAGTGACCTGGAGTATCGCACTAAGCGAACTACTGAGTCTAGCTTTAGATGAGGCTGGAAAAGGCTGAAGTAAAATCGCAGCTCTCCATTACAAGACCACACGGTAAGCCATCCAGGGATGTTACCAGATCCTTTTTTTACTCCGAAAATGCTAAAGAGGTCGGATGATATCGTTGTATCAAAAATAACGGGGAACTTGAACGTCGATGATAGTTCGGCATCCATCATGGCTCGTTCCCCTTTGATGATACCAATCGTCGGTACTTCTTTTTTGATCAATTCTTCACCGATCAAATTTGCAAGCAGCACGGTATGTCGAAAGCCTGATTGAAGAAGGAAAATCGCTACATTCTCTTCCTTGCAAGTCATATGCTCCCGAATGAACGAAGCAACGCTCTCCGATTGTACTGGGAAGGGTGGAAGATTTTCTACACGTTCCAAAGGTCGGAGCGTTGATTGGCGCAAAATCTCCTGAATTTCTTGCTCTTCTTCCTCGTCCTCTTGAGATAGAGATGGTGACCCTCTCAAGCCGATGAATACAAGCATGAGCATGACCATCATCCATTGAAAAGGTGCGATGTAATACGCCATTGAGTCATCCAGTGTTGAGTATTACACCATCGTTTCATCAAGCCGAAGCGAAAATACATCGGCGGAAGGAGCACTCTGGCATGCACAGAGAGACTCCCTCCGCACGTCGTTTAGCTATGGCTCTGGGATCAGTGCAGCATCCTGCGTTGGGTCGCCGCTGGGGCCAGGACCGAGGTAGATGCAGTTGAACGTACTCGTCTGCACGCCGTTAGCATAGAGTGTAGCTTTGTCAGGGTAGCCCCCCCCTGGAATTCCACCTCCTCTATCAATAATGGCGCAGACAATGGGCGCTGGTGGATAGCATGTAACACAAGAGGCCCCACCACACGGAAAGCTTATTGGTGTTTCACCATATAAATAGATTTTTTCATTGGCTGCCCAGGCGGTTGCGTTCAGTACAAGAGCTGCTACCGATGTCAGAACCATTTTGCTTCTGAAGCTCATAGTTACCTCCGAAAGAGATTGAACATCATCTCCTGCGGTAGGGTGCTTACCTTTCGCCGTGGTCAGTGGCTCAAGGCAGCAAGCACCCGAATCTGCCCCTTCCGCTGCACACACGGAGAAAGGTTACCGCGCTCCGGAGTGTAATGTGCCGCTCCGCTGCTGATTGGTTACATCCTCACCGCACAAAGCGGCTTCGGCGGAGCACTTTCACCTCCGTCGTCCAGAGGATGAACGACCCGCTGTGGAAGTCGCGCTGGTAGATTTCCTCCAAAATGGCGTCGGCTTCTTCGCGCGAGACGATGACTTCCACACGTTGGCGCGGTGCAGGCTGGTGTTCTTTGCTGAAGCTCAACCCAGATGCCTGTGCGGTCGTGTATCCAGTGGCGCCTCGCCGCTGGAGAATGTCGGCCACTGCTGGAACGAGCTGTTCTTGACAAACGATGGTCACGAGAATCATAGGGTGAAAATGCATATCGTCCTCCGATTGATTCTATCACAATGACGATGGATTCACCAGTTGCCGGCGGCCTTGCGCACGGATCGCTTCGATCGCACGCCAACGCGCGCGTCGCTCGACAAGGTAGTACAGCGCAGGCAGAACAGTCAGCGTCAACACCAAAGCAGTTGCTAATCCACCGACGATGACGGTCGCCAACGGTCGTTGCACATCAGAGCCGATGCCGGTTGCTCGTGCTGCAGGGACAAGCCCGATGAGCGCTACCGTCATCATCATCAACACTGGTCGAAGCTGCGTGCGTCCACCGTTTCGTACCGCAGCGCGTACAGTTAGTGGTGTTTCCTGACGAAGGTAGTTGATGTAAGAGACCACAAGTACTCCGCTCATAATTGCAACTCCGAACAACGAAACAAACCCTACCCCTGCACTGACGCTGAAATTGATCCCTCGTATCAGCAGCAGGGCTACACCACCGACGAGCGCGAACGGCACGTTGAGCATCACCAGCAAAGCGTACTTGATGTTCCTATCGAAGAGCCAAAATAGGATGCAAAAGATTATCGCCAACGTGATCGGTATAACGACCATTAGACGGTTCCGTGCGCGGGTCAGATTCTCGAACTGCCCACCCCAGACGATACTATAACCTTCGGGTAGGCGAATAGCCTTCTTTACCTTCGCTTGTGCCTCAGCGACAAAGCTTCCTTGATCGCGTCCGCGGATGTTGGTGCGGACGCTCACCTGCCGACGTCCGTCCTGACGGGCGATGATCGTCTGCCCCTCGACAAGTAGTACGTCGGCAACTTGGTTGAGTGGCACTTTTTCTCCACTTGCTGTCAGCACGAGCATCGAGGCAATGTCATCAACGGTTGCACGCATCTGGCGTGGATATCGAACCACGATGTTGAAGCGGCGCTCGCCTTCGTAGAGTGTGCCGACTGGTTTTCCCCCGATAGCGAGCTCGAGCAAACGGTTGATGTCGGCGATGTTGATTCCATAGCGTGCGGCATCTTCGCGTCGCACATTGATGACCAGTTGCGTTTGTGTGCCTTCTTGTTCTAAACCGCTTTCGCTGGCACCGTGAACTGATCGGATGATTTTCAAAATGTCGAGCGCGATTGCTCGCATCGAAGGAATGTCATCCCCGTTGATAAGAACTGCCAAATCTGCTGCTGAACCAGTGACAGCCTCTGTGACGTTGTCGAGAATCGGTTGGGAAAACGAGAACGTCGCGCCGGGAAATTCTGCTTCGAGGACGGATTTAATTTCCACAAGCAACTGCTGCTTGGTTTTGCCGCTCTTCCAAGTCGAGTACGGCGCAAGCTGGACTAAACATTCGATACGGTTCGGGCCGAAAGGATCGGTGCCATCGTCGTTGCGACCGAGCTGGGACACACAGACAGTGACCTCGTCGTAGCGACCGATGATTTGGCGGATGCGGGGTGGTACTTGGCGTGCAGCATCGAGCGAGACTCCAGCAGGCAGGACGCAGCGGATGTTGAATCCACCTTCGTCGAGTTCCGGCAAAAACTCTGTGCCGATCGTCGTTGCGCTGAGCACGGCAATGGTGACAACGAGCGCTCCCACTGCCACTGTTGCCACCGGCCGTGCCAAGACACGCTCGAGCAGCACTGTATATCGCTGCTCCAGCCATGCCACAATGGGATTGTGCCATTCGCGGAAGGATCGTGCAAGCAGGTACGAGCACGCTACCGGCACAAGGGTCAACGCTAACAGGAGCGACCACCCTACCGCATAGCTGAGCGTATATGCCATGGGCGAAAACAAGCGCCCTTCGACTCGTTGGAGTGTGAACAGTGGCAAGTATGCAGCAATGATGATCACCACGGCAAAGAACACCTGCCGCTGCACTTCCGAGACAGCAGTGTAGATCGTTCGCACCAAGGGAGCACGGCGCTCGGATGGCAAGACCTGCTGCGCGGAAAGATGGCGCATGATGGATTCTGCAACGACGACTGCTGAATCGACGATGATCCCAAAGTCAATCGCACCGAGCGAGAGCAAGTTCGCCGGTATGCCGGTGAGCTTCATTGCCACGAATGCGCCGAGTAGCGAAAGCGGTATCGCGAGTGCTACTGCCAATGCGGTGCGGATATTCCCTAAAAAGAACACCAGCACGATGACGACAATGCTGATCCCTTCGAAGAGGGTCTTGCCAACGGTATGGAGCGTGGACTCGACAAGATCCGTACGGTCATAGACCCCGACCAACCTCACACCGTTGGGCAGCACATTGGTATTGAGATGCTGAATCTTCTCTTTCAATCGCACCAGCACTTCGCTAGGATTTTCGCCACGGCGCATAAGGACGATGCCTTCGACACCATCGTCGGTCTCTTTCCCGCGACGCTTGTCGAGGTAGCCGAGCACACCACTCGGCATGAGTGCACCAAGCTCGACGCTGGCAACATCGCGGAGAAATATCGGTGTGCCTGCTTGCTGTTTGACGACCGTGTATTGCAAATCCTCGATCGAACGAATGCGCCCGACGCTGCGAATTGCTAGTTGTGTCGATCCCATCGGCAGGATGTTTCCTCCCGTCGAACTGTTGTTGGCTTCGATTGCGTGCTGGATATCTTCGATTGTCAGACCGTACTTTTCGAGCGCGCCTGGCTGGACAATGACGTTGTACTGTTTTTCGACACCACCGAAATTGGTGATGTCTGCGACACCTGGTACTTGGAGTAATGCCGGGATAACGACCCAATCTTGCAACTCGCGCAGTTGCACAAGTGAGTAACCTTCCCCTTCGATCACGTAGCGGTAAATCTCGCCGACCGGCGTCGAAAGTGGTCCCAGGCTGAGGTCTGCGCCCTCCGGCAAGTCCACATCGCGCAGCTTTTCGAGCACCTGCTGACGCGCAAAGTAGTCGTCGGTCCCTTCCTCGAACGTGAGTTTGATGACTGTCAGACCGAAGATCGTCCGCGAACGGCGCGTCAGGACGCGCGGGACAGCGTTGAGAGCGCGCTCGATGGGAATTGTGATCTGCTGCTCGACTTCCTCTGCCGGGCGGCCAGGATACTTAACGATGACAGTAACTTCGGTGTCGGCGACGTCGGGATATGCCTCAATTTTCAGTGCGCTCCACGCCCAGATGCCTGCACCTGCGACTGCAAGTGCGCCAAGCGCGATGAGGATTCGTTGCGAGAGTGAAAATGTCAGCAAACGTTCGAGCATGGCGATCGTTCGATGGTTGTCAATAACCGAAACTGAGGCCTTTGAGAAGAATGGTGCGCGTGGTTACGACATGCTCCCCCTCCGACAAACCTTCACTGATTTGGAAGTCGCTCCCACTCTCGCCTGCAATAGTTACCGCCCGACGAATAAATGTTGTGCTATCCCGTCGGACAAAGACATACGACTGCCCTTCGACGACGACAACTGCCTGCCGAGGTACAATCGCGGCACGGATGGTTCGCTTCAATATCCGAACCGTTGCGAACATGCCAGGCCGTATCGGAGGTGGAGCATGTGAGAGCACGACGAAAACGCGGATCGTGCGGGTCGTTGGGTCAACAGCATCAGCAAGTTCGATGACACGACCGACCACCTCTTGGCCAGGCAAAGCGGCGAAGCTCATGAATGCCTGTTCACCGAGTTGGATGTACTGGAGCGAACCTTCAGGTACGTCACATGCGATAAGAACCGAGCCTGCGCCCATTCGACTGAGTAGCTCAGGTCGCAAGCCAGACTGTCTGAGCTCACTCTCTGCGTCGAGCAGTGTCGCTTGCTGCAGGCGGTGTTCGGTAACTGCCTCCAGTAGGTCTTTGCCAGAAGCAGCGTTGTGCTCAGCCATATCGCGGACTCGCGCAAGTTGCGTGGCAGATCGTTCAAAGCTTGCCCGAGCCTTGAGATATTCAGTGTAGCGCTGTGCAGCTTCGTTCGTTTCGAACACAAGCAGCGCAGGTGCAATGCTGTCGGCGGAGACGACCGCCTTGGCAATAACGCGACCGGTGACGCGTAGCATGATGCTCACCGAGTCTGTGCGGACCGCAGTTGTCGAAAACTGGCGCGATTGCTCAGGAGACATCACCAGGAGCGAATCACTTTCAATCTGCACAAGCCGAGTTCGGTGCTGAACCGGTGGCTGCTTCTCTTCCGTTTGGTTCTGGGAAGAACAACCGAGTAAGACGGTGCTCACCACTAATGCAAATACTACTGGTCGCATGGATTATTCCTCCGCAAGGGTGGATAATTGACCACTGGCTGCAAGTAATCCTATTACCGAGCGCCAGTACTCGGTGAGGGCATCGTAGTATGCTTGCTCAGTCTCATACCAACTCCGTTGTGCCTCCAGAAGATCCACAATCGGGGTCGAGCCTTTGAGGTATGCGAGCTGGACCGTGGCAAGAACGTCGCTGGCTTTCGAGAGTACTGTGCGCGCTTGAGCGAGTGCCCCCTGAGCTGTACGGTACGCCTCGTAGGCGATCGTCACTTCTGTTCTAATCTGACGTATTGTGAGTTCGATATTGGCTCGTGCTTGCTCAAGACTTAGTTGAGCCTTCTGGCGTTCACCCTCGTTGCGGTTGAGAAGTGGAATAGGGTAGGAAATACCAACACCAAGAAATGCATTGCCCTGCTCTTGGATGCCGATGAGTCCCACATCGGGATTAGGAACACCGAGAACATCCTGAAGAGCCACGTTTGCGTCTGCAACGTTCAACGATGCTTTTGCGAGCTGGTAGTCCGCACGGTGCGCAAGGGCACGCTCAATCCAAGCCTGGAGCGGCAGGTCTTCAATCGGTAGATTGAACTCCACCTGCATCGTTGTCACTGAATCGTCTGTGCCAATAGCAAACTGAAGAGCACGGAGAGCGGAGCGAATTTGTTGGTCTGTTTGAAGTTGCTGGAGACGATACTGCGAAGCCAGCATTTCGGCACGCCAAACATCAGGAGCGGCTATTGCTTGTGAGCGTAGTCGGATGCGGTTGATGCTCACCAAGCTATCTGCGCTTGCAACTGCTCGTTCGAGAACTGCCCGTCGTCGCTCCGCGCTCCAGAGTTCAATCCATCGGGCTGCAGCATCAGCGAGTACCTGTTGGAGCGTGGTGTTGTATAGTTCCGATGCAGCGTGTTGTGATTGTTTGGCAACGTCAATACGACGTTGCCGTACGCCAACAAGGTCAACAGTCTGCATCAGGCTGATTTGCCATTGACCGAAGTTCGGACTCAAGCCCCCTGGTTTTGGCAATTGGGATGGAAGTTGAGCGTACTGGACGCTCAGTGCAGGATTTGGCATCAAACTAGCACCGAGTGAATCTGCTTTCGCCATGGGGATAGCGTAGGATGCACTTCGCAGAAGCAGGTGATGCTCGGCAGCCCGATGCAATGCCATTCGGAGATCGAGTGTCTGCACTGTTTGACTTACAGCGTTGCAGCTGAGCACGCACACGAATAATCTGATCGCCCACCACATCGTTGAATCAGGAACATGGAACCGTAGAATTCGAGTTCGCTGATGTTCAATAGCAACGGTTGGAAGAGATCATCACAGACGCCGTGGCTTGACAAGCTCGTTCACAGACAGGCGAGTACGTCGTGATAATCTTGTTTTTGGTTCAGTGATAGGTAGGAAATCCTCTTAGCAGAGGAAGCAATGATTGAGGAGGTATAACGCGCGTGGAAGGCTCCATCCTCGGTGAAGAAAGGAAACGGTGTAAAGGATGTGTAAACGTTGCCAAAGTCGTGAAGTCGAACGAGGGACAATACCGAACCAGGCTCCATCAATGAGCACCGTGGTAGTTATCTCTGTATGCAATGAGCCACCGAGAGAATCATCGAGAGCAGAACTGGAAGCACCTCCCCCTGATTCACGGTCGTCGTCTTGCTCAATCACCGCGACGGGCGCAACGATGCTCGCCAGGTAAATGGTTGTCGGCGAGGCTGCAAGGACGACAATCGTTGTGAGCACTGCAACGATGCGATGGACCAATGCTGACTGGGAGCTGTCCAGCACTCTCCATTGCGCCTTACGTACCGGATGTTGCTCTACATCGAACGTTCTGCAGTGACCGATGTGTTGATACCGCGGAATGTACACTGCGGCAGCGGGATTGTTCGACGTTCAAACTACCTACGTGGCGCCTCTAACGAACGTCGTTTCCTCCTATTGCACTGCCAAAGGGTGTATCCTCTTCCGCACGAAAAGGGTTGGAGCGGATATACGCATCGTTGCGGACGGCGGTCAGCTGCCAAGAGACTTTCATGCCGGGCTTGCCACCGGCAATTTTGAATTTGTTGCCACGGCACTCTTCGGCAATGTACACTGGAGCAAACGTACCGATGCATGTTAGTTGATAGCGGTAGTCGCAGTTGATCGCTTCGAACCATGTCGGTAGTTCGACCCATGCTTGGCCAGCATCGACGAGGATGACATTACCGGAATATTGGTTGAGCACTTCGTTCGATTCGATGGCAGTATGGCGTAAAACTTTCCGTTCCGGTTCGAGTGGGTGCGGGATACAGAAATTTTTCGTGCCCGTCACATCAAGGTTGCCAGTGACACGGAGCGAGCCAGCTACTTCCAACCGTGCGGTCGGACTTGTCGTACCAATGCCAACATTCCCCGTCGCCGTCACGCGCATCCGCTCGGTGTTGTTTGTGCGGATGACCAGCGGTTGTGCATCCGTCGATCCAAGAAAGTTCAGCGCCGGGTTCATCCCACTGTTGCCCGTCAGTGCCCAACCAGCCGCGCCACCCAGCGCCGATGGATTGAGCCACGACAAGTTCCCACTGGCATCCGTCTGCAGGATGCCTGCCTCCACCGTGCTCGTCGGCATCAGGCTCGCCGGCAGCGTGTAGGTGATGTCGCTTGGCTGTGCCTGTGCCACAAATGCCGTGTAGTTCGTCCCCGCCCCTAACGGCTCGTACAGACGCAATTGTGATGCTTGATCCCGCACATTGTACAGCCACAGGTCCACATCCACAAAGGCAGCAATGTTCGTGTCAGCGCTTAGGTCCGTCAATGCATCCGTCGTCTGCCCACTGAAGCCAAAGCTGTGGTCACCGACCCTGACATAGAATCCTCCCGGAATAGCGCTGAGGTCGCCGCTGGCGGTGTTGCCTGCGCCCCTGCCGACGGTGGCAAAATCGCCGCTGGGGGTGTTAAGAATGCCTCCACCTACGGTGGCGGCAACGCCGCTGGCGGTGTTGCCTGCGCCCCCGCCGACGGTGGCAGCAACGCCGCTGGCGGTGTCCCGCGTGCCCCCGCCGACGGTGGCAGCAGCGCCGCTGGCGGTGTTCAGCGTGCCCCCGCCAACGGTGGCATTCGTGTCGCTGGCGGTGTTCAGCGTGCCCCCGCCGACGGTGGCAGCAGCGTCGCTGGCGGTGTTGTTCACGCCCCCGCCGACGGTGGCACTATAGCCGCTGGCGGTGTTGAACCCGCCCCCGCCAACGGTGGCAGCACTGTCGCTGGCGGTGTTGCCCCAGCCCCCGCCGACGGTGGCACCCTTGCCGCTGGCGGTGTTGCCCCAGCCACCACCGATGACACTGTAGTCACCACTGGCAACCTCCGTGGCTTTCGAGCGCGTAGACTGCAAATCCACTGCGTGCAATCCATGCTTGTTCCCTCCCCCTTGCTGAATGCTCCACGCCAGTGTACTCGACGCAGGCGGATTGAAGCGGAAGGTCTCCTGGTTGCCAACCCACAACACCTGTATCGGCTGCAGTGGCGTTGTGTTTGTCGTCCCAAGGAAGCTCCTACTCGAACCGTTCCATGCCGAAGTGATGCTGTTGCCCGTCAGTGCCCACGCCCACGCCGACACGCTTGTCGGCTTCCAGTCGTTGGTCGAACCTGTCACCCACGTGAGCACCTGCCCGTGCGTAGCGCCCATCTGGTGGATCTTGTTCCCCGTCACTGCACGCGCGGCAATTTTCTCGGTCGTCACCGCCGCATACGCAAGCTTGGTTGTCGTCACCTTGCCCCCGCCGATGGTGGGATTCGGGTACGTCCCGCTCAAGTCCCCACCGGCAGGGCCGCTCGGGGTCGTCTGCACCGTGACCCCTTTGAGCGCCTCCGGAGCAAGCGTCCGCGCCACATCGGCCGTCGCCGCACTTTCGGCACGCAATGCATACGGCACCGCCGTCAGCATCGTCCGCGGCTGGAGCTCTTCAGACCCGTTCACACTCACCCCAACGTAGTACACCCGGTCAAAGGTCAGTCGCTCCGGCAGCGGTTCCACCGTCCCGATGGGCACGTTGACCACACCGTACTGCGATGTCACCCGCTGCCGCTCACCGAAGAGCGGCTCGGTCGCATCGAGCCGATCGTAGAGCCGTATCTGGAGCTCATAGTCCCCATCGGGGAGAATCCGACCATCCCGGTCGGTCAGAATCCCTTGGTACGACAACACGCGCGGCACTTGCGTCCACGCACTCACCGTTGCAAGAACCACCGCAACAGAAACGCTCCACCAACGCATGGCTAAACCTATCTCAAGTGAAACATGATGATAGAGCAATTGTTTACACGCAAGATCAAATGGAGTAAAAACTCTCCCCGTATCAATGTAAAAGTCAAAATCAATACAGAGCGACTCTTTAAGAGGTGATGTCCGATAAACCAACACAAGGATGATCCGCACGTTGAATACTGCGCAATAACATGTCCGAGAATTTTCTTATATGATTCGGTCGTAGCCCTATGTTTGCACTGTGTCTCACACTTTCATCAATGCGATATGTGGGTGGTATTGTTTGTGATAGTGTGCTGTATGGGGGCATTCAAAGGATGCTCATCATCGAGTGACTCAACGAGCAATGGTAGTACAATGAGTGCAGTCATTGGTACTCAGGAATGGACAGCGAATCCGACGATGATTCAAGCAACCAATACCAATGGCATTCTCGCTGTCGGGGGGATGGATGCATCCAGTACAGTTCTGATACAGCTCCGTATAGTGAATCTTACCCAGCCAGGTACGGTTCAAATTGCTGCAGGTCAACCGCACAGTGCGTTATTGTACGAAAATGGTGCTGTTTACTCTGCAACGGGTGTCTCTGGTACGGGTACTATTACGGTATCCACACTGACGGCTACGAAGGCGGAAGGGACCTTTACCTTTAGCGGTATCAATACGACAACCAAACTGCAGCGGAATGTTACCAACGGTAAATTCTGCGTGCGGTTTAATTAGCAACTGTGTAAAGCTCCACGAAGCGTGTTCGACGCTTGTGAGTATCGCCTCATCTTCCCTATCGCTAAGCATCACTTGTGGAAGATGATAAACTCCGTTCGGCGGTTTTGTGCACGACCTTCTGGTGTGCGGATATCCGCGATTGGTTGAGTATCTCCAAATCCAACTGCACGAATACGCTCTGCGGCAATACCACGTTTGATGAGCTCTGTGCGTACTGCGGCGGCACGTCGTTCTGATAAGCGCAGGTTGTACTGCGAATTCCCGGTACTGTCGGTGTGACCCCGAACTTCGATAACCATCGAGGGGAACATACGCATCATTGCTTCAATGTTATCGAGCGCTGGTTTTGACTCTGGTTTGAGTTCTGCTTTGTCAACATCGAAGTACACGTTGAGTATTGCACTACTCCCAACGTTCGGAGTGTTGTCAATCACGGCTTCACCGATGGTTTCAGTGGCGGGAGCAGGTGGACAGATTTTTACTGTGAGACGGTGACGACCATACTCTTTTAGATTCACATCAAGGGTGAGATAGTTGGTGAGCAAGGAGTAATACGATGAGAAGATCAGGTTCAGTTCGTTTGTTCGATAGATGCGTTGATAGCTACCACCTGTCTGGGCGGCGATATGTTGGAGGAAATCCTCATCTATGTTGTACCCAAATCCGATCGTCCAGATGGAAATTCCCAAGCGTTTTGCTCGAGTGATGAGCGAATCAACAGATGTCCGAGAACGATTATCGTAACCATCAGTGAAGAGAATGATGACTTTTCCTGGAGCAGAACTTTGGGCTATCGCATCGATAGCAGCCATCGCTCCATCAATGATTGCAGTGTAGCCTCCAAAACCGAGTAATCCATTCTGTTGAAGCTGGGATTTGAGCTGCTCGGGCGATTGAGAAAGCGGTGCCTCAGTGACGACATGGTGATCGAATTTGACGATTGCAACTTCATCGAGGGATCGTTTTTGCTCGATGAATCGAGCGGCTGTCTGTTGAAGGATGCGAGCCCGCCATTCACCCATGGAGCCACTGTGATCTAATGCGAGTGCAACGGCGATGCGTGGTGTTGTCGCTGAGGTCATTTCCCCTAACCGGTACGGTAGTGAGACCGAACGCCCTCCGATTTCTGCACGTACCTCGCAAATGAGACGTTGCCAGTCCTTGGTTGCGATTCCAGTATAGAGAACACCCGACGAATCAAGCACGTGGAGGCTCAGGCGCACGGTTTGGAAATCGAGCAGTTGCACCCTTGAGATGCGAAGTAACGGAGCTGTTACACTCGGGTGATAACGCTGGATTTTGTTCACAAAGATGGGAGCATATCCAGGGGGCGGAGGAACATCGGGACCAGCTGCGGGCTCCCGAACGCCAGCACACCCGATTAAACCAAAGAGCACGAACACCCACGGCAATACGGTGCGTTGCATATGGAATGGTTTCAAGATAGAGTGGACACGCTCGCCAAAGATAAAGTGCATTGCACTGCGCAAGAGCAATTAAGCAACGATTGCTTCGTACATTTGCACACGTTGCGACAAGCGACAGCTCTTGGCTTCTAACCATTTCCCTACGAATGAAGAGCGTGCAATTCCCTGACTTTGAGGCAGTCATTGGGTTGGAAGTACATGCCCAACTCCTGACAGAGACGAAAGCCTTCTGCCGATGTTCGACGCAGTATGGCGCTGCACCCAACACGAATGTATGCCCAGTGTGCTTAGGGCATCCTGGTACATTGCCTGTCCTCAATCGGAATGTTGTCGAGTTTACACTCCGCATGGGGATTGCCACCGGATGCACTATCCGCAGCCGATCTCGCTTTGCACGGAAAAACTACTTCTATCCCGATTTACCGAAGGGCTACCAAATATCGCAGTATGATGACCCCATTTGCTACGGTGGTTCAGTCGAAATCGAACTCGACGACGGGACGACGAAGCACATTGGTATCACACGCATTCACATGGAAGAAGATGCAGGCAAATCCATCCACGATATCGATGTTGATACGCTCGTTGATCTCAACCGCTGTGGCGTACCGCTCATCGAGATCGTCTCGGAGCCGGATATCCGCTCGCCACGCGAGGCTGTGCTCTACTTGCAGACAATACGGCAATTGGTGATGTACCTCGGCATCTGCGACGGAAACATGGAAGAAGGCTCCCTTCGCTGCGATGCGAACGTGTCCGTCCGCCCGCGTGGTAGTAGTACGTTTGGGACAAAATCGGAGGTGAAAAACCTCAACTCGTTCCGTAACGTCGAACGAGCGCTCGCATACGAGATCGAACGGCAGATCAGCATCTATGCAGCGGGCGGAACGATTGAGCAAGAAACGCGCATGTGGGATGCATCGAACGGAGTAACCCGCCCGATGCGTTCAAAAGAATTTGCGCACGACTACCGATACTTCCCTGAGCCGGACTTAGTCCCCGTTGTGGTCAGCCAGGAATGGATCGACCGTGTCCGCGCTGACTTACCCGAATTGCCACTTGCACGGAAGCGGCGCTTACAGCAAGACTATGGCATCCCCGCATACGATGCTGGGATCCTCGTTGCAGAGCAAGCGCTTGCAGATTATTTCGAGCAAACGTGCCGCTCACTCCGCATCGAAAGTCCAGAGCGCTATAAACTGGTGAGCAATTGGATCATGACGGAAGTGCTGCGCATACTGGGCGAACGGAAAATCGGTATCGCAGAATTTCCTCTCGATCCAGAACGACTTGCTGAACTTGTCGAGCTACAAGCCGAGGGTACCATTTCGAGCCGTATCGCCAAAGAACTATTCGCTGAATTGTTGACGACGTCCGTACGTCCGTCCACACTCGTTGCTGAGCGAGGAATGGTTCAGGTATCTGATACTGATTACTTGGTGCAACTGGTCGAACGTGCTATCGACGAAAACCCCGACACACTCGAAAAGTACCGGGCTGGCAAGACCGCAGTTCTCGGGTTCCTCGTCGGTCAAGTGATGAAGTACTCGCAGGGCAAAGCAAATCCCGAACGTGTTCGGGTGCTCTTGCTTGAGCGGCTCGGCAGTACGGATACTCTGGCCCGGTAGGACGGAGCTTGTTTTATTGCTGGAGCATCCCTATGCCAATCCCAAAGACGCGCTACATTTGGATGAACGGGCGTTTTGTGCCGTGGGAGAAGGCCACAATCCATGTACTGTCGCACGCACTGCACTATGCATCCAGTTGGTTCGAAGGGATCAGAGCATATGCAACTCGACGTGGTCTGGCAGTATTTCGGTTGCAGGATCACCTGCGACGGCTGCGCGATACGTGTTCAATGTACGCAGTAGAGCTTCCATACTTGCTCGACGACTTAGAACATGCCACGCTGGAGCTACTCCGACGCAATCGGCTTGGAGCATGTTATATCCGTCCCATCGTCTTTCGCGGCTATGGAGCTATGGGTATCTTACCCTTTGGATGTCCTATCGAGGTGGCTATTGCAGCGTGGCGGTGGGGACGTTACTTGGGCGATGACTCGGCCGAGCACGGCGTGGATGTCTGTGTTTCATCGTGGACTCGTCCGTCGAACAATGCACTACCCGCGATGGCGAAAGCCGCTGCGAACTACCTCAACTCCCAACTTGTTAAAATGGAAGCTGTTCGTCATGGCTATGCCGAGGGAATCGTGCTCGATGAACACGGTAATATCTGTGAAGGCAGCGGAGAGAATGTTTTCCTTGTTCGTGAAGGAACGCTATACACACCACCGCTGGCAGCGTCGATTCTCCCAGGCATTACCCGTGCAACCGTCGTCCAATTGGCGCGTGAGGAGGGTATCCCTGTCGTTGAACAGGTCCTTCCGCGTGCGATGCTCTACGTTGCTGATGAACTCTTTTTGACCGGCACCGCTGCAGAGATTACACCGGTTCGTTCTGTCGATCGCATCCAGGTTGGTAGTGGTGCTGTCGGTCCAATCACACGGACGATCATGGAACGGTTTGCACGCATCACTGTGCGCGGCGACGATCCCTATGGATGGTTGACGTTCGTCAACAAATCGCGTCCTGGTGCGTCCAAACGTACGCCTGCAAAACAGACGGTCAACAGTAAGTAGTACCATTGTTTCTCATCTCTGAGTATGCCAAGCCGTTCGAAGTCATCGAAATCGACGAAACAAACACGCGCGCCGCGACCATCACACGCTAATGGTGAACAAGCCATTAGCAGCGATCGCTCCCGTTTCGATTTTACTGGTTTCGACCGCGAGACGATACTCCGTTGGTACAAAATCAACCATCTTGGACGGAAGCTCGACGAGAAAGCTGCGACGTACTTGAAAATGGCGAAGGGGTGGTCCTACCATGCACCATGTGCTGGGCACGATGGAATCCAGATCGCAATCGGGCAGATATTTCGCCTAGGCAAAGATTTTCTCTTCCCCTACTATCGGGACCTGATCACAGCACTCTCAGCTGGGATTACGCCCTACGAAATCATCCTCAATGGTTTGAGCAAGGACGCCGACGTCGCCGGTGGTGGGCGGCACATGAGTAACCACTTTGCGAAGCCATCGATCCGCATCCAAAATGTGAGCTCGTGTACAGGTAACCATGCTCAGCATGCTGCAGGGACGGCGCGCGCGATCAAGAAGTACAAGGGCGATGAGCTGGTCATCTATTCTGGCGGAGAGTCTGCCTGTTCGGAAGGGTTCTTCTACGAAGCAGTTAACGGTGCATCACGCGAGCAATTACCCGTCATTTTTGTCATCCAGAACAACAAGTACGGTATCTCAGTCCCAGTCGAGGAGCAAACGGCAAATACTCGGGTATCGGACAATTTCATTGGGTTCCGTCATTTGCTCATCATCAACTGCGATGGGCGTGACGTCTTCGATTCATACAGGGCGATGCGAACGGCTGCTGAGTATGTCCTTGCGGGCAAAGGACCGGCAATGGTACATGCAGATTGCGACCGCATTGGTTCGCACTCGAACTCGGACAACCAGGAACTGTATCGTTCCAAAGAGGAAATTGAAGCAATGAAGGCGCGTGATCCGCTGAAGGTCTTCCGTGAGCGGATCCTCCAGCAGGGCATCGCGAGCGAGGAGGAGCTCCGAGCGATTGAAGAGGAAAACATGGCAGAAATTGCTGCTGCCGCAGAACAAGCCGAGGCTGCTGTAGATCCTGATCCAGCATCGTGGCAGGAATACCTTCTCCCACCGGCAATCATTGAGTATGACGACTCGAGCGAGGATAGTGCTCAGTTCGACCCCACTGCTCCCCCACTTACCCTCCGCGAAGGTATCAACCTTGCGCTCAAACAAGAATTCCGCCGTAATCCGCATACCTTTCTGTGGGGGCAAGATGTCGCATCGAAGAACAAACAAGGCATCTTCAACGTGGTCAAAGGCATGCTCGATGAATTTGGGAACGAGCGCATCTTCAATGCGCCGATCGCTGAAGACTACATCGTTGGCACCGCGAACGGTTTTTGCCGCTACCGGGATGACATTCGCGTCGTTGTCGAGGGCGCCGAATTTGCCGACTACTTCTGGCCAGCGATGGAACAGCTCATCGAGTGCTCACACGATTGGTGGCGCACACGTGGACAGTTTACACCTAACGTGGTCATCCGTCTTGCCAGTGGTGGCTACATCCAAGGAGGGCTCTACCATTCGCAATGCCTCGATGCTGTCTTTGCGCATCTGCCGGGGATACGTGTCGTTTGTCCTGCCTTTGCCGATGATGCAATTGGGCTTATGCGGACGGCGATACGATCACACGGTGTGACGATGTATATCGAGCCGAAATTTCTCTACAACTACCGACCTGCCAGTGCCCCTCAACCACCGGACGATTATCTAATACCCTTCGGTAAGGCACGAGTGCGCCGCCAGGGCACGGATGTGACTGTTGTGAGCTACGGGAACGCATTGCATTGGTCGTTGAAGGCTGCCGAGCAACTTGCAAGCGAGGGGATCAGCGTTGAGGTCATTGACCTTCGCTCACTACGTCCATGGGATCAGGATCGGATTTGTGAAGCGGTCAAAGCGACAAGTCGCTGCGTTATTGCTCATGAGCATTACTTAACAGGTGGCTTCGGTGGTGAAGTCGCTTCCACAATTCAGGATGAATGCTTCCGTTGGCTCGACGCACCAGTCAAACGTGTTGCATCGAAAGACTGCCCCGTGGGATTTGCTAAACCACTTGAGAATGCGATTTTGCTGAGTGTCGAGGATATCGTGGCTGCAGTCCGCGACGTGATTCAGTGGTAGTGAGTAGAAAGTACAGGCAATCGGGCAGAGCTGGATGTTACCCAAAGTAATTGGGAGATTCTTTGGTGATGATGACGTCATGGGGATGAGATTCTCGCAATGCGGCAGGAGTAATACGGACAAATCGCCCGTGTTCTTTCAGCTCAGCGATTGTCCGGCAGCCGCAGTAGCCCATGGCTGCACGCAAGCCACCAACGATTTGGTAGAGCGTGTCGGCAACCGTGCCCTTGAAGGGCACACGGCCTTCAATGCCTTCAGGAACGAGTTTAGCGATTTCCTCTTCAGCGTCCTGAAAGTAGCGATCAGCGGAGCCACTCATCATGGCGCCTTCGCTCCCCATGCCTCGGTAAACTTTGAACATGCGTCCTTCGTACTGGACTTTTTCACCGGGAGATTCTTCGTGTCCGGCAAGCATATTCCCCATCATGACACAGTCGGCACCACCAGCGATTGCTTTGGCAATGTCGCCGGTTTGCTTGATACCACCATCGGCAATCAACGGAACACCTTCGAGCTGACAAATTTCAGCAGCAGCCATAATAGCACTGAGCTGTGGGACACCAACACCAGCAATGATCCGTGTAGTACAGATTGAGCCAGGACCGACCCCAACCTTGATACCATCAGCTCCAGCGTCGATGAGCGCACGCGCTCCTTCTGCAGTTGCGATGTTCCCAGCGATAAGCTGCTGTCCAGGGTAGTGTGCTTTGATGCGTTCGACCATTTCGAGGACACCGCGGGAGTGTCCATGCGCAGTATCGACGATGATGACATCAACACCTGCCTCGATGAGCGAAGCCACACGGTCGAGAGTCTCGGGCGTAACACCGACAGCTGCGCCAACCCGGAGTCGTCCGTGCTCGTCCTTGCATGCGTTTGGGTATCGTCGTTTTTTCTGAATGTCTTTGAACGTAATCAGTCCACAGAGAACACCGTGTTCATCAACGACGGGTAACTTTTCAATGCGGTGCTGCTGAAGGATGCGTTCGGCATCCTCAAGGGTTGTACCTTTCGGTGCGGTGATCAAATTTGTGGAGGTCATCACCTCTGAGATGAGTCTCGATGTGTTCTCGACAAAACGGAGGTCTCGATTTGTGAGAATTCCAACAAGGCGTCTGGATTTGTCCACGATAGGAATCCCCGCGATACCGTATCGCGCCATAATTCGCTTGGCCTCATCGACTGTGCGGTTTGGTTCAAGCGTGATGGGGTCCTTGATCATTCCGCTCTCGCTGCGCTTGACTTTGCTCACTTCATCGGCTTGGCGAATGAGGCTCATGTTCTTGTGAATGATCCCGATACCGCCAGCCCGAGCAAGCGCGATAGCCATCGCCGATTCGGTGACGGTATCCATTGCTGCACTGACGATCGGAATTTTCAGAGCTATTCCACGTGTCAGGTTCGTTTGGAGACTAACTTCCCGGGGGAGAACTTCCGAATAGCTTGGGACGAGAAGGACATCGTCGAACGTAATGCCCTCGCCGAGAATTTTCTCAAGCTTCATAACGGTAGGGGGAAGACGTGTGCGCGAAAATACTAATACGCCTGCATCTGGCCTGTAGAGCTGACTGGTAAGTACAACGGTTATTTTATCTGAGATTATGCTGTAAAGAAATTTTGACACTGTCGGATTTGTTGGGCGGTGCATGGGCTTTGGATGTGTTGAAAAGTTTGCCGCAGTAGGGAAAATTTTCGCAGTGCAGTCTGATGAGCAATGAGGAATGGCGTATATTTGCATCGCGGAACGCAGCGCCCGTAGCTTAATGGATAGAGCATTGGATTCCGGTTCCAAAGGTTGGGGGTTCGAGTCCCTCCGGGCGCGCGAGTCTGCAGGCAACAGCAAATCATGCCCGCCACAGGTTAGGCAGTTTAGAACGTAGTAACGAGAGCATGTCAGAAATCACAACCACAACGCACGAACCCATAGCTGAAGTCTCGGAGACTTCGCAGCCGATGGCTCTCCCGTCATGGGTTGATCGCCTGTGGCAAGATCGGCGTGTACGGTACAGTGCGATTGCTGTCGGGGTTCTTGTGCTCGCGATTGCTGGCTATACGATGTGGAACTCAGCCCAGCACGATCGAGAACAGGAGGCAAGTTTGGCGCTCAGTCGCGTTCTACCTTACATTGAAGCGGAGCAATATGACCAAGCACTCGATGGAGATCCGAAAAAAACGGTACGCGGGGAGCCGATTCAAGGCCTTCGTGCGATCGCCGATACGTACGCAAGGACGGGTGCAGGAAAGACTGCCGCATTTTACGCTGGGCAAATTTTCTTGAACCGCAAACAGTACGATGTTGCACAGCAGTATTTCGAGCAAGCGTCAGGCTCGAATGCACTTTTAGTCCGGATAGGCGCCTTCGCTGGGATTGCTGCATGTTATGAGCAGCGATCCCAGTTCGAGGATGCTGCTCAGCTTTACGAACGAATATCGCATGATGCTGAGCGCACAGGTACGAAAGACAAGTACATGCTCCAAGCAGCACTTTGCTACGAAAAAGCTGGCAAGGCGGACGACGCCATCCGGCTGTACCGCTCATTGCTTGCAGAATTCGAATTTTCTGAATATGCCGCTGATGCCAAAGCTGGGCTTGCTCGTCTTGGCACGGTTATTGAATACTGAGCACGCCCTTGACAAGGGCACGTAAATCGAACGATTGCGTAACCTTGTCGAGTCAAAACATCGATAACGTCGCATTACTTGAGAATTTAGAAAAATGACAACGTTTTACTCTTTCGGAGGCCATATGATTCGTTGGTTTCGATTGAGTGCTCTTGTAGCGCTCGTTGCATTGGTGACGGGTACTGCATTTGCGCAGCCAATACGCGAAGTTTCCGGTCGCGTAGATGCAAAGGATGTGCGTATCTTCGTACGTGATACACTGTATCGTATCAGTGGGAACTACGTCATTGCTGGTACGCTCATCATTGAGCCAGGTACGCGGGTGGAGTTTCTACCTAACGGGCGTATCATCGATTCCACTGGAGGTCGTATCATCGCAGATGGTCGCGCACGAGCGACTTATCCATTCCAAAATCCTCCAAATTACCAGCTTGTTCCGCGCCCTGGGGGTGGAACGTGTTATGATTATTCTGATCCTGCATACTTCCAAGCAGTTATCTCGCGCACAACACAGATTGAGCCAACGATACACTCACAAAAGTACGACATAACGTTCAACGTGATTTTAGACACACTCACGCGTCAGATTGAGAACCTGCCGCCACTTCCCTACAACGCTCAGGGAGCAGTCTATGTACGATGGCCAATAGCTGTAAATCCATCGGGAAGTCCTCCTCCACCAAGTGGTCAGTTGTACATTTACAATTTGCCAACTATTGTGGGAGCGAACTCGTATTACAACACGAAATTCGTTGTCCCCTTCGAATATGCGGTGATGTGGATAACTGCAAGGCTTGAAAATCCTTCTCTCGATCCGCTCATTCGCACTCAACCGTGGCGAAGGTATAACAATCAAGATCCCAGTATTGGGGGTCCGGGTCGGGATAGAATACGATTCGTCGGCGTTGGGACGAACTTAGCACGAGAATGGGGGCATATCATCATTCTGCCCGGTGCTCGTACAGCATTTTTCCGTGACTGCGATTTTGATAATTTCCGAAAAGACACGACAGTCGATCGGGTGAACATCTATCAACAGGCTGCTGCTGGAGATGTTAATGATCCAACTTCTATCAATGGGCAACTTGTTGCTATGACCCAAGGGTCAGGCGGGGCTCTTTCGGTGCTCTCATCGCGGACATGGCTTGTCAATTGTAACTTCACGCGCAATACAGCACGTTATCACGGTGGAGCCGTGCAGTTTCTCCAAGCTCCTGCTGATGTGAATAATGTGTTTTATCCTTCAATTACGACAGGGCAAGGCGCTACCGAATACAATAGTTTGCCTGCATCTTACTTGCCGAGTGATGTGGGAGCAGCAATGACGCCGCCACGCCCTAGCCATATCGTCAACCAATACTTGTTCGAACATAATGCTTCGAACACATCAACACTCCTCCCGCCGCCACGTCGCGACAATGCTGCAAATAGCACAAACTATGTCCGTGCACATGATAACTTATACGATGCAACGATAAATGAACTAGAAGATACATATCGTCAAAATGTCGATGACGGTCGTCTTGCGATCTATCTCGGACGTGTACGTCAGTTGACGTTTGCTCAGAATCGTATCCAGAATGCTGCAGTCAGAACAGATACGGTTGTTACTCAAAATGGTACAATCATTATTGTCCGAGATGAGCTTAATAATTCTGCTCCTGTCGAGACAAATCCGGGTAAAGCATACAAGAATGACGCTTATGGGGGGGCTGTTTATATCGCTGGACGTTGGGGCATTCATATCGGACTTGGTGTAAATGACTATCAGGGTTACGATTACATCATATTTGATGGTAACAAAGTAACGAACCTTCAGCAAGCAACGGGCACAAATGGTGCACGGGGTGGTGCGATCTACGTTGGTGGATACACAAGTCTTGTGACCACGGGGAGATATCGCTCAAACAAGACAGAGACGCCGTTCGTATCAGATTATAACGCTGCTGCCCTCAGTCAAGGAGGCGCCATTTACATGTCTTCGACAGCGGGCAGACTTGTATTGCGGGGAGGTACACAGCAGCCGGTGCCAATGTATATGATAAGTAACCAATCTGCGCGTGGTGGTGCTATCTATGTTGATGAAAACGTTGCTTATGATGGACTTCCATCACCACATGTTGGCGGTTCGGATGCGCAGAATATACAGGTCCGGAACTTAGGGTACAATATAAAATTCCAAAACAATGTTGCAACCTACGATGGGGGTGCAATCTTTACAAGGCGTAACTATCTTGTCTATGGTGCAGGTGGGGTAATCAGTGGCACTCTCACTGGCTATACTATTGCACACATGACTGAATTTACGAGCAACACAGCTGGTTACTCAGGTGGAGCAATTGCAGCGCACTTCCGAAGTGCGATGAACCAACCGGAGTACAATTACATCCGCCATGTACGGTGTCTGTTCGACAACAATCGCGTTGGTGAAAGTGTTGACGAATCGAATAGACCAAATATTCGTGGTGGTGGTGCGCTCTATGTACTTAACGGTGAGTTACAAACAGTTAAGGCATGCGAATTTAGAGGTAATCTTGCACAATGGAGTAATGGAGGTGCGATTGCAATAGTCAATCCTAAACCATCAAGCGCGAATACTCCTGTTGGTGGTATTTATCAACGAGTGTTTATCACAGATCTCGACAATGTGACTTATGGATCCAATCCGGCCTTCATTATTGGTTATACTTCCTACGATGCACCATTTACGTTCGATCCAAATGAGTCTATTCCACCGCACGTGAGGATGTTGACCAGATTCCTCGATAATCGTGCTGTGCCAAACCCCAACAGAATGGGTAGTGGTTGGACACAGCAAGGGAATATTTCTATAACTCATCCTGGTACAGGAGCAACAACTGGTCCAGATGCAGCGATTGGTGGACCCACTCTCCAGGAGAATGGTACAGGGCTTGGAGGTGCAATCTACATCTTAGATCAAATTGTTCCTGCTCGAGCTGGACGTGTAGATTCCGTCTTCTTTAATCGTGTGCGATTCCAGAACCAACAAGCATATAGTGGAGCAGTTATTTACTCGGATAATTATGATCTCAAGCTTGTGATGTCGCGATGCTTTATAGCAAACAATATTGCTACATCACAAATTGGTATTGATCAAAATGTCATTAGTGGACCTTATGTCATCAATGGAAATCAAACTTATAACGCAGCTTCAAGTGATTTAGCTGGGGCTATTATTTACGGTGAGGTTATTGGACCAATTCCCTCTACGACATCAAGCATAGCTGCAAATTCGATCTATGATAACATAGGACGCTTCTTGATACGCTTACCTGATGCACCAAATACGAAAGGTCTCCTTGCAGGAACAACCGGTATCGGTTATGGAGGTGTAGATACGTTGCGTGGTAACTATTGGGGTCGTACAGAGGCAAATGTAACGACGAAAGTTTACAAGTACGACATCAATGGAGATGCAATAGATTCTGTCAATCAAGAAACTTTCTTTATCGCAGGGGATGGGACGCAACAATTGCGCTATGTACGTGGAGGTACCGTTAAAGATCAAGGACCGTTTGAGAGCATTGGCCGGTATACATATGTTCCGATTCCGGCACTTAACGGAGCTAATGACCGAACACCAGCACAAAATTCTATCCCTGAAAAACTCCTCCAGCAAGGCCGCATTTATGATATCTTTGACAAAGGTGTTGATATCAAAACCGCTGATTATTCTAAGCGTAGAATGTCACCGATTGAAGATTTTGCTGTTGGTATTCCAACAAGATTGCAGCGATTTAGTGATCCGTTGCGTCCATCATTCAATAAATTTGTTAAGCGCTATACGCGTGATCCATTCGTAGCAGAGACCGATCCAAATGTCGCCGCATTACAGACAGAATTCGTCGGTGACCATCCGATTGGATATCCACTCTTTCTCGAAGCAAAGGCAGATTATAGCTCGCTTGATCAAGTATTTAGCAACCTTGATAGCAGATCAATTAATGAAACAGTCTTCTTCGTCATCAACACGACAACAGGAGATTACATAAGAGTCAATCTTAAGCAAATTGACCCAAGTAACGAAATCTATCGTGCACGAGTAGAGATCGTTCCAGATTCTACGTTCGGTGGACAAGTACTGGGAGGCTATGCAGCACGTCGTAACGCGGAGGGATTAGCTAACTTTGGTGGAGATTTGACGACAATATTAGCTGCAATTAAACGCAATGCGTTTAACGAAGATGCTGGCGCACTCCAAGGACGTAAATATATGGCTTCAGCTCAGGCAAACCAATTAGGTGGAGCGGGATTTCAATTGTCGAATAGGCCATCATTGCCAACATCGAATCAAGGTTTAGAGACATATTTCGCTGGTGAGCGATATGTAGCTATTCCTGCAAAGGCAGGAGATGAGATTGCAATTGTCTCGCGTTCTGCGCTTTGGCGTGAGGTTGGCTCGAATAACGATGCATTCGACGGTGCTTTAATTTTCCGAGTTGGGACTTCAACCCCTCCGCCAATTTGGACTGGACATAAAGTTTTGACGCATCGTCCACCATTACGCGACAACAATTGTCAGATTGTGAGAGATAACAACAACAATCCAATTTTGACGCCACCGCAATTCTGGGATCGTATTTGGGTTTCAGAAGATGTAGATTACTCGCGCGACCCAGCATTTACTATTCCATGCCGTGATACCATCTTTGCAATTACTGCGAAAGATACTAATAAATTCTATGATCCGCGTGCTATTATCGAGCCTAACAAATACACACAACTTACCTATCATTGGCAGGTTGATCCGAACAGTGGTTTAGCGCGATGGCTAAAAGCGGACACAATTCCAGCCCGTCAAGATGAACCAAATGGTTACTGGGAAGCATATGGACATATTGTACTCAAAGGAAAGCCTACAAATCCGTATATCGTTCCAGGTGGGGAACTTGTAACAGTACGAGCATCGAATTATCCACCGAATTATCGAACTGTTGACTCACTCAGAGCTGCAGGTTACCATGATACAGTTATCGCGAAATACATCTACCTTTATCCTCCATACTTTGCAAACCAATCGTATGATGTTACAAATGCACGCTACTTGCAACAAGATACTGTAAACAATGGTTGGAATGCGGATACGACATATCAGTTCAGAATATTTGTTACAGATAGTGTACCTACATTTACCAGTGTCGTATCTGCATGCCCAGGACCAGATCAGAATACGCTCTATGCAAACCTTACTGATTCACTGCGGTTCAAAGTCGACTTTACTACCGATGATGAACAAGAGGATGAAGCAGCAGAAGCACTTGGATGGACATTCCCGTATGGGCGAACGTCTTATGCATTCCGTTCGAGGAACCAAGGTGGTACAGATACTGCGTTCGATCAGTTAAGTCAAACCCGGCCAATATGGCTTCTAAATCAATACTTGCGTAAATATGACAATAGCGCACAACCTGATCCACTTGCAGTCGACTTCACTACAAAGGGTAGGATTAATGTCCGCATTGATGAGGCTACAGCCTATGCGCTACTCAAACCAAATCCGCAATACAATAGCGCATACAACACAGACACTGTTATTACGATAGCTGCAAACGATGGGCATGGCGGCGTATCATATATCACACGACGCGTAATCGTTAATATCGCGCCCAAGATAATGACGAACACTCTCCCAGATGCAATTGAGGACCAAGATTACAATATAGCTCTTCTGGATCTCAATAAACGAATAGTAGTCTATGATCCGAACTTTGGGCAAACACATCGCTTTGAGCTCATCTACAGCAATGATTCTCGAAAGAGTACCGGTATACCGAAGGATAATTGTTTTCCTGAAGCAGGTAATTGGGATATCAGTAATGCATCCACCCCAGATTGGCTCAAAATCAATAAAACGAGTGGATTACTCTACGGTACACCACGCGTTAAAGACACAAACTTCGACGATACCACAGTCCAAGTAACGGTCTTAGTGACAGATGAAGGTGGACTTACACATGTTAAAACACTTCCGCTGCGGATTATCCCACGAAATCATGATCCCAAAATCACCGGTGCACCTCGTATCCGTTGCGTCGAAAGTGGAAAGTCATTTGAAGATACTGTTTACGTAAGTGATATTGATATTGTTCGTGATGAATTACTGAACATCACTGTGGTATCACCTCAAGGAGTCACAGTACAGCCAAGTCAAATACCCGGTTATCGTGCGAATAATCAACCAATACCTGTGCGTGTCATCGCGAATCCATTGATCGTAAATCCTTATCAAACAAGCATCGAAGTAGTGCTTGTAGTGACGGATAAACATGGTGGGCGACCAGATACGTTGCGATATCGTATAGCTGTGTCAGAGCCGACAACCTTTACTGTTGACTTAACCATAAGCAATTCACAAGGAGCATTTGAAGTTCTCACTTGGGGAGCAGCTCCGAACGCAACGACCGGCGATAATTCTACGCGCGGTGGTATAGGTAAACTTGATTCGAATTACTGCGAGTATGAGTTACCAGCAATACCTCCAGTAGATGTATTCGATGCACGTTGGACTATTCCGAATCGCTACGGAACACTCGTGAATATATTCCCGACATGTGCTCAAGGAAATTCAGCTATTGAGGCGTATAAGGGACGCTTCCAGTCGGGAGGTGTTAACGATAACACAGCGAACTATCTCCCAGTACGGATTTCATGGGATAAATCACAAGTGCCAAGTCGTACTGATGCACAGAAGAATCCGTGTGGAGGAACATACTATCTACAAAATGGTACAGGTGGTAAACTCTATCGCGTCAACATGTCTACAGGAGAGTTCACAACAGAATCGCCTGGTAATTATGAAGTTACAGTCAGTGGTAATACTGTTACGCTCATAATCAAGAGCGATGCTGATCAATCATTTGTGATTCTGTGGGACCAAGCCTCTTCGGTTGAAGAAGAGCCGATTGCAGGTGACCATGTTACACTCTACCCGGTAACTCCTAATCCAGTGAACGGTCAGACAGCGATAGTACGCTTTACATTGCCTTACAGCACGAATACACGACTCGATATTGTGGATAATCTTGGTAATACTTTCGGCATCCTTGCAGATGGATATTATCAAGCTGGTAAGCACAGTATTGAGTGGGATACGAGCAAGCTCAGCTCGGGCAGTTACGTGCTCAAACTCACAGCACGAGGCACAACGAGTGTCCAACGTGTCACAGTCGTTCGTTAACGATATCATACGGAGGGAGGTTCTAGTATGCCTCCCTCCATATAATCGAATGATTGGTTGCAATTATCAATGAAAGTAACTAACAACAACCTTAAGGTCGTGTCATGAAAGTTAAAGTGTTTCATATTGGCGTTATTGCTGCAATTCTTGCTGTGACCTCAGCTGTTGCACAAGTGTACGTCGAGTTTCTGCCTCCTACAAAGAGAGGTAATCGACCGTACACCCTGCTTCCAACTGGTAGTGGCACAACAGTCTATAGTGCAAATGATTTCGTTACAACTCCAAACAGTGATCCAGATGATGGATTTGTTGTGGCACAATTACCATTCCCATTTGAGTTCAATGGAACTATCTACAACTATATAGCCATCAACGTTAATGGTTTTATTATGTTCCTTGATAACCCAAATGTGCCACTTGGGTTAGTTGGAATGAACATTGCAACACGCTTGTTTGATGGCCAACAATTTCCACGGAATGTAATAGCGCCATATTGGGGTGACCACTACATGAGGGTAGGCCCACCATTAGAACCTCAATATTTACCATCACAAGTTTTGACACGTACTATTACCGTTGGTGGACGTCAAGCATTCTGCATTGAATGGCGGAACTTAAATATTAACGATAAAACGATTCATTCCTCAGTGGGTAATTTTCAGCTATACCTTTATCAACAGACACAGATTGTTGGGAATTTTCAGGGTGACATTGAGTTTGCCTATGGTACCATAGGTGGCAATCCTAACACGAGTCAGCAGACTGTTGTGACACGGAATGCATCAGTGGGATTAAAAGGAAGTTCACCACAAGGAGATTGGATTAATGGTCTCGAATTTGGTGGAAATATTGATGTAGCGCGTACCTCGACACGACTCACGAACCTTTGGCCGCCATCGGGAGCGACTGATACTACGATCGTATTCCAAGCGATCCCTCGAATTCGTCTAGATGTTTGGGGGGATGGTGATGCGGACTTTTCTCAAGCACCAGGGCAACGTCATGCAGGACGACCTCAAAATATTTTTGTCACAGCTAATGATGCTCTGACAATCCTACGCTCAGTAGCAACGGGTATACCGCTTGATAGTCTATATCGCAGACAAGCATTCAAAGGCGATGTTGACCATAATGGACGGTATTACTATTCGAGACGAAATTGGAATAACACAGCAGATACCCCACTGTACCGACGTGAAATCCGTACGCGCTCGTTGTATTATACTGATGATTTACCGAACGATAATTCACTCGATATTCGTTCGATATACTTTTATGTCAATGCCTACGATGCTGCACTCATCATGCATTATCTCGGTGGACGAATCCCCGAATTGCCATGGCTCATTGACTCAGTAGTTCCTGCAGGTAAAGTTGCCTACGAGATAGCTCGCACTTTTGAGTTACGTACTGAAGAGGCGATCGGGGTGGGTGATATGCTAAAGCTACCAATCTATCTCGATGGTGTAGCCAAGGGTCCACTGAGCTTAGCATTCGATGCAGGATTGCCGATTGAACTTGTAGAACTTACAGTCAAAGAAAATGTATTAGCAGTTGTGCATGGTAATCGTGTTGCAATAGCTGGATCAGTAGATCTTACTCAAAATGAACCAATTGCATGGATAACAATTCCATCATCGAATGAAACAATTCGCTTAACTGACATCGAGTTTAATGGTGAGCGTCAAGAAGATAAAATCATCCGTGTTTTAAGGAGTGAAGCTTTAGACGTTACCGTTGCTATTACACCGAATCCTGTTGTGACAACAACGACAATATCAGCCACCATACCAGCATCAGGAGTATATACCATTGCTATTTATGACATCCACGGAAAGCGAGTTACAACGCTCGCAAGTGGTTTCATGACAAAAGGTATCTATCCAGTGACATGGAACGGTACAGATGATTCAGGCAGTAAGTTGCCGAATGGAACGTACTTCTGCCGACTTGAAGGTTCTGGTATTGGAAGCGTTGTCTCGAGTATTGTCTTGGATCGGTAGAGCAACGTTCATAGTCGCTCTGCTTTGGAGTTCGCTCCATGCACAACGGATCGTAGATATTCAGCTTGCGACGTTAGGTCCAGCAAATCTTTGCGGTGATCGGCAAATAGTTGTAACTATCGGGCTGAGCACACCGCTATATGTAAGCGATAGTCTCTTGCTCTTTGAATTCGTCGTCGGATACAATCCTGCAAAGCTCCAGTTTATTGCTCCCTTGTTTATAGGTACAGTTGCAGATAATGCAGACTATACAGGTAGTGGAGCAATTGATTCGGCAACGGTTCGAGTCTACGCATTTAATGTAACACGACCGTTCCGAGGTTCAGGAGTACTTTGTGGACTCCTCTTTCGGTATCGTGGTGATTGTCCTGATACTACAGGTATCCGACTCGTCTATGAACCAGAGAAAAATGTTGAAGCAAAAATTAGTTACGGAGAGCTCGGTGCTGCAATTGTCTCTGCAATCGAGCAATCCAACAGCTCTTTGACAGCACAATTTCCACAAGACTCCTTGAGTGTGACACTCGGAAGTAGGATAGAACTTCCACTTACGATCACTATTCCATCAGAGCGAGTTCGTAGGTGTTCGTTTCATCTTACTGCCTCTGAAGGGATTGTGATTGAAAAGGTCACACTCGCTGAATATGATTCTCTGACTCTTTATGTCGAGTCAAGTGATTCATCATCTCTACAAGCTTGGATTGAGAGTCCGTCTGTGCTCCGTTCACGGGATGTCACGATTAAATGTGCAATTACGCTCAACCGTAGTGGACGAGCACAGCTTATAGTCAATCCAGGTCATCCGCAGTGTGCGTGCGTAAGTGCTGTTGCCGGAGATAGCGTCACTATCCTCGTGAGCAAGGATTTACGCGTATCAGAAGTAGAATCGCACGCGCTCGTATGGTCACGTGACGGTGATATGTGGAAATTGTGGAATTTCCCTGATCAAGCGTGTGAGCTTGATTGGTGGGATTCACTTGGACGGCACGTAGCGAAGATGAGCATCGAGAGCGAGCCAGTCATTCTCCGAGCAGATAACTGGAATCCGATGCTGATTCGTTTACGAAATGGCTGTGTTATCCGTGCAATTTTAAGATGAATATTAAAATGTTTCTTCACCAACTCATAGGAGTGGTCATGATTCGTAGTTATCGTTTTGAGCAAAGTATAGCGAGAATCTACGCTGCCTTTGCCGCACTTTTACTTGGAATGATTCTTGCATTCGAGGTAGATGCACAACCTATTCGTCCTGAGATTCCTAAGCTGAGTTTGACAGGGCGCGAAGGCGGTTATAATAACTCTTACTACCCGGATGGACGATTGTGGGTACCAGCTAGCGTGGGTGATCAAGCTCGATACATCTTGGTACCAGTGTTCATCAAGAATTGCTGGGTGACTGCAGGGGGATACCAAGCGCAACCAATCTACAGCATTCGCTTTAAATTTCAATACGACAGTTCTGCGTTTCGAGCCGTAGGTGTACAAACAAGAGGTCCTGTCTATAGTGGGACACATCCAAATGTTCGCATTGAGGGTTTCGATGTTCCAACAATCGCAGATGGGTGGCAGATTGCATGGGATGATGCACGGGATACCTCGTATTTAACGTACTATGAACCACTTATTCCAATCACGAACAATCGCCTTCGTGGACGCCGTGTCAATATCGTCATGCAGTCGAATCGGCCATTACCCTTGACTGGTGATCCGAGCTATCAAGATTGTAATGGGTTTGATTTCATGCCACTCTGTTACATTAAGCTCGAAGTGAAAGGAGGCCCTGGAATTTTAGAAAGCGATGTGTCCGCTCTTGCTATTCCTCCCGATTCTATCTATTACAACTCGTTAGATGTTATTAACGAATCGCCTTTTCCAGGTGATGTTAACTATCCTATTCCCGGTCGAGTCAATAAGGATCGGTACTTAGCAGGAATTCGTTATCAACGAATAGGAATTGAACCAGCTGCAGTGAATGACGCCGAAGTAGGCATGATATACGCTCATATCTATAATCCTGGTCGATTTGATTTTCTACCCCAACCTACTGGTTTAGATCCGAATGAAATAGCCGTTGTCAATGTGAATGATGGAGATAGTCTATACGCTATTTCACGCGTTGTCTATCTTGACCCAGTTCTGCAAGGTCAACCACAAGCACGTGTCCGAGTAAATGTTACACTGAAACCTGATGGCGTACGTGCGAAAAATATCCTCGTAGAATCTGATCAACCGTGGTTACTCTTCCAAGGTGTATCTGCAGGTGGACCATTTAAGCAGTTGAATCCTACCGGTGTCGTGCGACGTGCAACAATCGGTTACATTGACCGCAATATTCTTGGACCACCGAATGGGATAGGCTTCCCAGACGCTGTCAACAATAATCAGCCGACTATTCCCGATCCATTGTTGAATCTTGATATTGTCTGCGATCCAAGTGCAGTCGGATTCGATGATCCCAATATCCAAGATCCGAATGAATTCGCAGGTAAATACGAAGGTTATATCACGTTCCGTTCCGAGGATGTTGAAATCTCCCCAGTACGTCTCAAGGTTACATTCCTTTACATCCGTGTACCTGATGAAACCTACAATGGTGTTTCAACCGTCTGGGCATCACGTGGTATTGAGTTGAAAATTCGTAATTCAGCATTACCACCACAGTCACCACAGCAGACACGTCTTCTTTTTGGAACTGGTCTTCGAGCAACGATTAATGCTGACTCGCTCTTTGGTGAGTTTGCTTATCCTGATCCGCCAGATAACACCCAATTTTTTGCACGCTTCTTCCCAATCAATGCCACCGATGGATCCCAAGATAATGGGTTGGGTGATTTCACAGGCATATTTGCTTCGCGAGATATTCGAAATGTTTACGATGACACGACCATCGTGTACCGTGTACGCTTTTCAGCAGGTGGTGCAGCGAACTACCCGGTAGTAGTAACATGGGATCCTCGCTCATTCCCCGATGGAGCACAACTCTTCATACGTGATATCGAGGGAGGACAGATCTTTAGCGTAGATATGCGTAACGCAACGCCGAATCCAGATGGTACAATGTCCTACACAATTCGAGACGCACAAGTAACAGCGTTCGACATTGAGTACACACCGGCACGTGCAGTTCGGCAGACGACTAATGAAAAAGGATGGAATTTGGTTTCGCTTCCAGTGCGTCCATCGGATAACCTTTACTCTGTAGTATATCCAAATCTGCAAGGTGTCACGCCCATTAAATTTTCTCAGGACATCTACCAGCAAGAGGAACGCCTTAAAGTTGGTGTGGGCTATTTTGTTCGATTCCCAAATCAAGACACAACGGTAATCTCCGGTGTTCTTGTCAAGCAGATTAACAGCCGTATCTATCCAGTACGTGTTTATGACGGTTGGAATACAGTCGGCGCACTCTCCGTTCCAGTGAGTATTGATCGTATCACATTTGAACCAGCGACACCAGGTGGGACACCTCCAGTCCGTGTACCATTGACCTTCGTTTATGAATATCAAACAAATCGTGGTTATCGAGCTGTGTCTGAACTGACACCAGGTAAAGGATATTGGATCAAAGTACGTGGTCAAGGATTCTACAATGTGTCCGCTCCAACAACTCGTGGATCGGTGGAGGTAGATGAGTTAGCATCAGTTATCAAGTCAGCGGCAGTACTCACTATAAACGATGCAGCAAACAGGAATGGAGAGCTCTACATCACAGATACACGGTCTTCAGATCTTATCGGAGAAATGCCACCGCTTCCACCAATCGGAATGTTCGATGTTCGCTTTGTAACCAACACAGTCGTTTCAAGCGATGCAAATCCTGTTGTACGCATTCAAGGAGCGGAGTATCCAATCACGCTACATGTTGCGAATTATTCACACACATATCGTGTCCTTGACGCTACGACAGGAGCAGAGCTGGGTTATCTCTCACAAAGCAACAGCCTTACGATTACTGATCCGAATGTCACGAGTGTGCGCCTGCTCCGTCAAACTCCTGACGAAATCGGCTATGGCATTATAGTCACACCAAACCCAGTCGAAGCTACAGCACTTGTTCGTGTTTCGATACCTGAAACAACTGTGGCTACCGTAACGCTCTGCGATGCGCTTGGTCAAATTGTGCGTCAGCTCTACAGTGGTACAGTGACGCCGGGCGAAACAACCATCGAACTAAACACTGCTGATCTTTCAGCAGGTGCTTATATCGTCAAAGTCTCTGCTGGTACACACATCGCAGTTCAGCGTATCACTGTTGTGCGCTAACCCAACGCTCAAGAGGAACACTCAGGATACGGGGCACGTTCTGAACATGAACGTGCCCCATTCCGTTGTAATAACTTCCCATGAGAACAATATGTACGGTGTAGCGCTTTTGTTTTTCGTGGTAACGCTCGTTACAGCTCAAGAACGGCCACATATAGAGCTTCGTATTTTAGTGAGTGATGAGCTCAATGCAGGAGTGACGTTACGATGTGGCATTGATTCTACTGCAACTGATGGGATTGATCCTACGCTTGGGGAATTCCCTCTTCCTGGTCATCCTCCCAGTGGTTTTCACGCTGGATGGGAAATCGTCAGCAATGGTATTGGTGATCTAAGCTACACTGATATACGCCCATATCCTGATTCGACTGTCGAGCACTTCTACCGTGATTATAGTCTCAACATTTCACCACGTTTTGCCGGTCGAGGTGACCTACTTATCTTTCGATGGGATTACCCCTTACCAAAGGGTATAGATTCAGTGGTTGTTATGGATCGACTGCAAGGAGCACTCGTACGCTTTCAATTTGGACCTTCACGAATTGATACACTACGTGGCTCGAATGCCGAACTTGAACGCTTCCTTGTACGCGTGTACTATTCCCCTGCTCGAACATTGACAATTATGGACCAGCCGCGTATGCAACTTCATCTCCTCTCATCCAGTGATGGTGAAATTGTGATACCTGTTATTGAGCAGCCGATGAAAGTGATGCTCTACTCACTCCTGGGTAAACGCGTTGAGGTCACACCACGCTTTGAGGTCGATGCACTACACCTTCCGGTTAATCACCTGCCTGCAGGCTGGTATGTTCTTGTCCTATCGTTTCTCGATGGAACGAGGATAAAGTACACATTCGTGCGGTAAATCCGCACTGCAACGCTCAAGTTTGTTAGCTTGTGCCGATAATCCAGCGTGAATGACATGAGCTACCATTCGTATCACGCCAGAGTCGGTCATGATGATCAGTCAAGCGACCATGGATGGAATATTCCAGAGCAACGAGATGAATAATGCGTGTCTGCATCACCACAGCATAACTCCAACAGAGCTACTCGAAGCGATAAAACAAATAGTGGATGAGTTGCAGGTTACATGCTATTCAACGTATCATTCGTGTACTGCAATTGCTGACATTGCACGTGCTGGAATGGATATTGCAACTGACGGCAACCCATATTTTACAAGCATCGAATCGTTGGCACGCAAAGAAGATGAACACGCCTCTCGTGTGAGCGATCTCTTTGCAACATGCGAGCAAATGATCGTTGAGTTACGCGCAGCGATGGAAGTCCAGCTCCTTTCACCAAGCACTATACAGTCAACCGACAATGAATGTACCTGAACACACGCTGCAGCACCATCAACATAGCGCCGAGGAAGCATTTGAAGATTGGCTGGAGCTATCGCATATTACGACGCTGCGGCGTGGTGTCCCACCAGGAGGATTTCTTCCAGCAGAATATATCGTGCACGCACCGACACCGGTGACGATTTATAGTGCTGCAGAATCGGACACCTCAACAATAGCTGTGATGGTTGAGAAAGATATGTATGGCATCGTACGCGCAATTAAAATTCAGTGTGCATGTGGGTGCAGCGCGACCGTGGCGCTTGAATATAGTGAGCAAGCGATCACTCCCCTCAACGACTCCCAATCTCTCACACAGATATAAGCCCGCCTATAACTTTGACGGGAATGCATACCGGTACGCAGGAATAACCTCTGCAAAAAAATTTTCGTGACGATTTTCTGACAGTAAAACCTACAGGCAGTACAATTGTATGTGGTGGTCAACGATCACCGCAAGGAATGTACGCATACGTCAATGGATAGTTCATTCAGCGGTGTTTTCTCTATTGGCAGCATTGTTTGTCTCAACGTCAGAGCTGTTGATGTAGCTAAGCACTTTATCTAGAGTATGGAATCGAAAGAGTCATGTGGCAAGATTAGAGTTTCGAAGCCTTAGATCGAATTTAGATAGGGGGGGACAAGCGTACCATTGGCGACGTTCAAACAACGGTTGCGCTCGCAAATTGTGGAATTTCGGAGTTGGTAATAGTGATGGTTGGCCTGCTCGATGGTACACAAGCGAATATATCCATATTCGAAGGCACCTCTATCTGGCGAGGATGTACATAGCCAGGAAACAAGTGGGCAGTCCAACGGGAGTAATGAATGACCGATTGTCCTGAGGAGGCGCATCCTCAATTTGCTACGCAGGCAGCATTCTTATCATTTCCTCATCGGGGCTGCATGCCAGGAGGGGATCGTGCATATGCTAAAAAAAGTATCCTCAACAAGTATGGGTACAATTCCCAGATTCTCGTCTTGTGAACGTCCTCTATGGTGCAGCGCGTCATTGGCTACGCAATCATGAGCCGTCGATACCGCTCAATGCGCTTCTTTCCAGCCTGGAGCAAGGTTACCCATGTCATGAGGAGCTCAGAGTAAAGATGTGTTGTTTGTTGACGAGTCATTGAATCCTGAAAATCCCGTTGCTTCACGGCATGATCTTTTGAGTATGCTTCGAAGCCTTTCCAAAGGAGAGCTTTGCATACTCTTTGCTCGTTGGCTCGATTTCGGATAGACTGAGTTCGCCCAATTACTCGGGATGCAGCCAGCGGCAGTGCGAAGTCGGTGCCTGCGGATTTGCAAGCGATTGGTTGAGCATCTACAAAAATGTAGCACGAGGGGAACGCCCAGAAATGATAGTATTTGCGCATGCAGAAACACGACACCGCTGCTATGCGAATCTCATCTAACCGTAGGCAATTTTGGGATGAACTCTCGAACGTGGAGGATGGATGCCGTATTTTTGCAGCTACATTTGCTCATTCTCCATTTCCTCTCGATATGGAGAGAGCACTTCCTTAGCAATACACATCACAAGGCAACATCGCTATGAACGAAGGTTTCATCGTCCAAGTCATCGGTCCAGTTGTGGACGTTGAATTTCCCGAGGGGAATTTGCCACCAGTCCTCAACGCGCTCAAGATACCACGTACTGGGCTCGATGGCACCGAGGAGGTACTTATCTGCGAAGTACAGCAGCACTTAGGTGAAGATCGTGTCCGCACGATTGCGATGGACTCGACAGATGGACTTGTGCGCGGCATGAAGGTCTATGATACCAATGAACCAATCACCGTCCCCGTTGGTCCCGAAGTGCTCGGGCGACTACTCAACGTGACAGGCGACCCGATTGACGAAAAAGGTGCTATTCCGGCTCGAAAGCGATATAGCATCCACCGCCCAGCTCCGAAGTTTTCCTCGCTTTCGACCAAGAAGGAAATGTTCGAAACGGGAATCAAGGTTATCGATCTCATCGAGCCGTACACGAAAGGTGGAAAAACTGGTCTCTTCGGTGGCGCAGGTGTGGGCAAGACGGTCATCATTCAAGAGCTCATCCACAACATTGCCAAACAGCACGGTGGTTATTCAGTCTTTGGTGGTGTTGGCGAGCGTACGCGGGAAGGCAACGACCTTTACCTCGAAATGACCGAGTCTGGCGTGATTGACAAGACTGCGATGGTCTTCGGTCAGATGAATGAACCGCCCGGAGCGCGTGCACGTGTTGCGTTGACCGCGCTCTCGATTGCAGAATATTTCCGCGATGAGGAAGGCAGAGACGTGCTACTGTTCATTGATAACATCTTCCGCTTTGTTCAAGCGGGTTCGGAAGTGTCAGCCTTGCTCGGTCGGATGCCCTCTGCTGTAGGGTATCAGCCGACGCTGGCAACTGAACTCGGTGCACTCCAAGAGCGGATCGCCTCGACCGACCGTGGTTCGATTACCTCTGTACAGGCAGTGTATGTCCCTGCCGATGACCTTACCGATCCAGCACCCGCAAATACGTTCACCCATCTGGATGCGACGACTGTGCTCTCGCGCCAAATCGCAGAGCTCGGCATTTACCCTGCCGTCGATCCACTCGATTCAACCTCGCGGATATTGGATCCAAACGTCGTCGGACGTGAGCATTACGAAACAGCAATGCGCGTCAAGAGTACACTTCAAGCATACAAAGATTTGCAGGACATCATCAACATCCTTGGAATGGATGAGCTTTCAGAAGAAGACAAGCTCACGGTCTATCGTGCACGGAAGATTCAAAAGTTCTTCTCCCAACCATTCCATGTAGCTGAACAATTCACTGGCTTTCCGGGTCGCTACGTCAAGATTGAGGATACAATTGCTGGCTTCAAGGCTATCCTCGACGGTGAACTTGACGAGGTGCCCGAACAGTTCTTCTCGTACAAAGGCACCATTGACGAAGTCCTTGATGCCGCCAAGAAAGCAGGCGCACTCTAACCCCGAGATCGCGACGATGAGCGCAACCTACTTGAACGTTGAAATCGTCACACCAGAAGGCACACTTTACAGTGGTCCTGCCCAAGCAGTAACCTTGCCAGGAGGCCTTGCTCCGTTCCAAGTGCTCATCAATCACGCTCCGATCATTTCAACGTTAGAGCTTGGTACCTTGCGGATCCTCGATGCTCAAGGGGATGAGCATCTGTTTGCCGTCATGGGCGGCTTTGTTGAAGTCAAGCACAACCGCGTCAGCGTCGTTGCGGAAGAAGTCATCCGTGCCGAGGAGATTGACACCGCAGCTGTTGCAGCTGAACGTCAGCGAGTGGATGCAAGAACTTGAGTCTGAAACAAATCTTGCACGCCGTGGACAACTCAAGCATCAGCGAGCCCGGGCAGACGTTCTCCTCAGAGTTGCGCAGGAAGCTTCACTGGCAGAATAATACCGGGTGAACACCAAGTGATTGCATCGTTCGTGCTTCCACGCAGGCACAGAGAAGTTAGATGACTATTCTGCCAATATTGGCAAGCAACCTCAAATTCGCAGCGGACAGCGCATACATCAGTTACACCATCGGAATGCTACTCTCCGATGCTGTCAAGGAAAGCAATAGTTTTCTTCGATGGGGATTGTGCGCTTTGCAATCGCAGCGTACAGTGGATACTGTGTCGTGACCGCCAAGGGGTGTTCTATTTTGCGACACTCCATTCCACCACAGCAGAATCGCTCCAAATTAGTCAGGAATCTGACTCGGTTGTTCTCTTTTTGGACCACACTGTGTATACTCAATCAGCAGCAGTTGTGCGCATCCTTTGGCTGGTCGGTGGGTGGTGGCGTGTTCTTGCAGTCATCCTCTTCATCATTCCCGCTCCATTACGTGATGGAATGTATCGGCTGATAGCACGAAATCGCTATCGCTGGTTCGGCACCCAATCATGCATGGTTCCATCAGCACAGGAGCGTTGGCGTTTCCTCGACTGAGCGTAGAATATCACTTGCTCGAGGTAGCAGGTTCAGTCTTGCGCGGCCGTTTTCGATTGTGCAGTAGCTCAGCAGCAGCTTGACACCGATGATGGAGTAAACTGCGCCAAACGGAACTTGTAGTTTTGCACATCTCGTTTTCGGTGAAGCGTTGCAGTTTTTTTGGTAAAATATCATGCGTGATGCTTCCGTTAAGAAGAATGATATTGTTCTTCGCCGTTGGCTAAGTGGCTTTGCATTTCTTGTCGCTCTGATGGTGCTCGTTGGTGGCTTTGTGCGGCTAACACGATCGGGGCTTTCGATTGTGGAATGGAATCCAATCCATGGTGCGTTGCCGCCACTTTCGGAAACGGCGTGGGAGGAGGAATTTGCCAAATACCAGCAGTCGCCTGAGTATCAGAAGGTCAATCGTGGAATGACGCTCGATGAGTATCGCACCATTTTCTGGATCGAGTGGATTCACCGTCAATTGGCTCGCGGTATCGGACTCTACTATGCGTTGCCATTTATTTGGTTCTGGATACGGAAAGAGTTGCCTCGAGAGCATCGTGGAAAACTCTTCGCAATAGGGTTTCTTTTCATAGCACAAGCAATCATGGGATGGCTGATGGTTGCAAGTGGATTGGTGGATCAACCAGCTGTGAGCCATTTCCGCTTGAGCGCGCATTTACTGTTGGCACTCTCTATCGTTGCGCTTTCAGTTTGGACAGTCCGTGCGCTGAAGACACCTCAGCTCGAACAACTACACTGGAATCGTGCTACGAAGGCAGTCGCCGTTGCACTGAGTATCCTCACGCTGCAAATCATCTACGGAGGCATGACTGCTGGTCTGAAGGCAGGGTATCTTTCCGATACCTGGCCACTGATGTTTGGTACGCTTGTCCCTGCGGGTCTATTTTCCTTCATAGAGCCTGCGTGGCTTAACCTTGTGGAAGCACCGGTGACGGTTCTGTTCATTCATCGGTGGCTCCCAGTGGTGGGGTTCCTTTTTATTCCCCTCCTTTGGCGCAGAGTGCGGCAGCATTGTGGCTACACTCCTGAGATCTCTCGATTGCTCTGGGGATTGGTACTAATGCTCGTAGTGCAAATCATGCTTGGGATCGTGGTAGTGCTAACTTATGTCGCATTGCCAATCGCCCTTGTGCACCAAGGTGGTTCGATTGTGCTTGTTGTTCTCCTTACAAAGCTTCTCTACGCTTGTGCGATAATCCCGCGTGAGTACGACGCTGCACCCACCGTGAACCCTGCGGTGACGGTTTTGCGCCAGGGAGCGTGATGTATGGCTCGCGGTCGAGCACTATTCTTCCTACATAAGCAACCCTATCCTCCAATCGATAGTACGAAGTTTCGAGTGTATCGTTCGGTCATCGAGCAGCTCTCGGATTTCCAGAGGGATTTTTTTATCGTTACGTGGGAATCTGCTAATGTTGAGTCGCAACGTGGGCTGGAACGTCTCGGCAATGTGCAATGCCATGCATTACCTCGGTGGCGACTTTTGTTCAACATCCTCAAGCGGGCACTTAGCGTACGCCCATGGCAGACCGAGATGCTCTTTGAACCGAAGATCGAAAGACGTTTCCATGCCCTTCTTGAGGATGCAGACGTTGTCTATGTGCATACACTCCGTCTTGGTCGCTATTTAGAGCGACTCCCCGAGCGGTTGCGTCGGAAAATCATCCTCGACATGAACGATTCATTCGCTCGTCACTACTTGCGTAGCTGGCGGTACTATCCTTTTGCCCAGCGACTGCTCGTTCTGCTCGAAGGGCTCAAGTTCAAACGATATGAACGTAAGATGGTTGCGCTCTTCGAGCATGTTACCATCATTGGGCACGATGATAGTTCGTTTGTGACTGCATCGAATCGTACTCAGAATCAACCAGTAGTTCTCTACCCTCCTGTGCCTGTGCGTCAAGCGATAGTGACACAGCGACCACTTGATGGAATGGTGAACCTCTATTTCCTTGGGAATCTTCGCTACTATCCGAACCGTGAAGGGATCGAATGGTTCCTGCGTACGATTTGGCCTCTGCTTCACGCACAGATACCGCAGACACGGTTATACATCATTGGCAACGTGGAGAGTCGACTTTACCGTCGTTACCGTTCGCGAGAAGGTATCGAGTGGACTGGCTATTGTTCTGATGACGACCTCGAAGCACTGCTTGAACGTATGCATGTGTTCGTAAGTCCTGTGCGTATTGGTTCTGGCATCCAAGCAAAGATCATCGAAGCACTCTTGACAGTAAAACCTGTGCTTGCAGCTGCAGAGGCAACGTCGTGGGTGCGACATTTCCCAGATATCGCAGGACTGTTCCGTGTACGTACGACAAATCCAAGTGCGTGGGTTGAAGCGATGCGGGAGATTCTGGCAGGTTATGATCAAGTATGCTCGGAGATGTGCAGCGAACGCATGCGCACCTTTCTCGTACGCACCTTTGGGATTGATCGTGCTGCCGAACAATACCGAGCGATAGCGGAAAGGATTGCAACGTCCACACCTCGTGACAAACAAGTCCGAGGTAATGCTCATTGAGCATTATAGTAATTTTGCCTCCAGAATTTGTCAAACACTTCCACCACTACGAACAATGCAATCCAACGGAACGTCTGCAATGCATGGCGGTACGACGAATCGCCATTGGTGGCCCGGACGATTGGATCTTAGTGTCCTTCGTCAGCATTCAGAGCGTAGTACCCCATACGGTCGGGACTTCGACTATCGAAAAGCGTTTATGGAATTGGACTATTTCGCTCTCAAACGTGATTTAGCAGAGTTGATGACACGCTCGCAAGAGTGGTGGCCTGCCGACTGGGGGCATTATGGTGGGCTCATCATTCGGATGGCGTGGCACAGTGCAGGTACGTATCGCATTTTCGATGGGCGGGGTGGAGCGTCAACAGGAGCGCAGCGATTTGCCCCACTCAACAGCTGGCCTGATAACGCTAATCTCGATAAAGCCCGACGATTACTTTGGCCGATAAAGAAAAAGTATGGTAATCGTATCTCATGGGCAGATTTGTTCATCCTCGCTGGGAACGTTGCGTTAGAAACAATGGGGTTCAAGACACTCGGTTTCGGTGGAGGGCGCGAAGACATCTGGGAGCCGGATGAAGCGATCTACTGGGGTTCAGAGGATACTTGGCTTGGCGACAATCGTTTCAAAAATGGCACGCTAGAAAAGCCATTGGCAGCGACACAAATGGGATTGATCTACGTCAACCCGGAAGGTCCTGGTGGTAACCCCGATCCACGAGCTGCTGCTGAGCACATTCGTGTAACGTTTGCTCGTATGGCAATGAACGACGAAGAAACGGTAGCACTCACCGCTGGCGGACACACGTTCGGGAAAGCGCATGGTCGCGTTCCACCCGAGTACATTGGATCAGAACCCGAAGCTGCTCCGATTGAGCTTATGGGACTTGGTTGGAAAAGCTCCTACGGGAAAGGCGTCGGTAATGACATCACAACCAGCGGTATCGAAGGCGCATGGACTCCCACCCCGACAAAGTGGGATAATTCATATCTCGAAATTCTCTTTAGCTACGAGTGGGAATTGGTAAAAAGTCCGGCGGGAGCTTGGCAATGGCTCGCGATTGATCCCAAGCCTGAGCACATGGTGCCCGATCCTTTTGAGCCGGGCAAATTCCACCGACCAATGATGACGACAGCGGATTTGGCTCTCCGCTATGATCCGATCTACGAGAAGATTGCACGACGCTATTACGAGGATCCGGAACTCTTTGCCGATGCGTTCGCAAAGGCATGGTTCAAGCTGACCCACCGTGATATGGGTCCAAAGTGGCGCTACCTTGGCCCTGAGGTACCCAAAGAGGAGTTCATATGGCAAGATCCGATTCCGCCTGTGGACCATCCGTTAATTGATGCAGATGACATTTTTAAGCTCAAACAGTGGCTTCTCGAGTCTGGGTTAAGTATCAGGGACTTGGTCTATACTGCTTGGTCAGCAGCGTCGACATTCCGTAATTCCGATAAACGTGGGGGTGCAAATGGTGCGCGTATTCGTCTTGCGCCACAGAAGGATTGGGAAGTCAACGAACCGTCGAACGTAGCGCGAGTTTTAGCTGTCCTTGAGACAATCCAGCACCAGTTCAATAATTCAGCATCCGGCGGTAAGAAAGTCTCCCTGGCTGATCTTATCGTCCTCGGTGGAGTTGCCGCAATAGAATCAGCTGCCCGAGCTGGCGGCTTCGAAGTGGATGTTCCCTTCCGTCCTGGGCGTACTGATGCCACGCAAGAACAAACGGACGTCGAATCATTCGCTGTGCTCGAGCCAGAAGCCGATGGTTTCCGGAACTATGTCCGCTCCGATTGCAGTCGCACTCCAGAACAAGTTCTTTTGGATAAAGCAAATCTCCTTACACTCACCCCCGCAGAGATGACGGTCCTTGTGGGCGGATTGCGCGCACTTGGTGCTACATACGGCGGGACGCAGGATGGTGTGCTTACTCATCGGCCAGGGGTGTTGACCAATGACTTCTTCGTCAATCTATTGGACATGGGCATCGAATGGATGCCAACCGATGATAAACGGCTACGATTCGAAGGACGCGATCGCAACAGTGGCGAGCTCCGTTGGACGGCGACGAGAGTCGACTTGATTTTCGGCGCTCATTCAGAGCTGCGAGCGCTCGCAGAAGTCTATGCGCAGGATGATAACCACGAGAAGTTCGTCCGCGATTTCATCGCAGCGTGGACGAAAGTGATGGAAATGGATTTACCTCGCTAATCTTGAGCGAATCCAAGGAACGATGCTCCCTGCAGCGTTTCCAGCGTAGGGTTACTCGATCGAGCCGCCGCACCGTCATAGTATCAACGGTGCGGCGCGCTTTGTTCGTTGGTCTAGAGCGCACGCTTGAGATTACTTCAAGGTTGTCAATGGACAATTGGCTTCGAATGATTCCACCATGCATATCTTGATTGTCAAAACAGGAGCTTTTGGCGATGTTGTTCGGACGTCGTACTTTGCACGTGCTCTCAAGAAGAAATACGGCAGCATCTTGAAGCTTAGCTGGCTGACTGCACCGGATGCAGAACCTCTTCTTCGCTATAACGCGTTCATTGATGAAATCCATACATCCTTTGATGAATGCCGTCAACAGTGTTATGACCGCATCTACTCACTCGATGATGATTATGTGGTGTTGGAGGGAGTTTCTCGGCTGAACGCTGCCGCGATAACGGGCGCATATCTTGATCATGGCCACCCTACTTACACCGATGATGCACGTGCGTGGTTCGACATGGGATTGCTTTCCCGCCACGGTAAGCATCGCGCAGATGAACTCAAGAAACAGAACCAGCGTGGTCATGCAGAAATCTTTTCGGAGATTTTTGGCGTACCAAACGTCGAACCATACTTTGAGAACGACCCGCACATGGTGGAGTGGGCGCGCAAAACGTACGGAGATGGATCCTTTCTCATCGCACTCAATCCATACGCAGGGAGTCGCTGGCCTTCGAAAGCATTGCCAGAAACAGAACTGCGCAAGCTGATTCGATTTCTCCTTGAATGGGAACCGCCTAATTACAAACCGACACGATTGGTTCTTGTCGGTGCTGGAGAAGATAGACTACGCAATGAAGCGCTTGTGCGGGACTTTTTAAGCGATCAGATAGAAGTGGCCAATACTGATGATTCCGTCCTTCGATTGGCTGCAGTAATCGGTACTGCAAATGTTTTGATTTCAAGCGATAGTCTCCCACTCCATCTTGCGATTGCTCAACGTATTCCATTCGTTGCTTTTTTTGCACCGACATCCGCTGCTGAAATTGATTCATTCGGTCTCGGCGTCAAGGTTTGTTCGACTGCGCCGGATTATTGCTCCTATCGGCACGATGCAGATAACCGCTCACTGACGGCAGAACGAATTTTCGAGGCATTTTGCGATCGCGTCGCGACTCTGAAATCATGAACTTCTCAAGCAATGGAGCACAAAGACATCGTGCCGATTCGATCACCTTAGATTCTCTCATGGGTTATGGCTGATTCCACCTCCTGCAGAGTCGTTGCGCAGGAAAGACGATGGTGGCAATGGTGATTTTGGCATCATAGTAGCTTTCCAATTCAAATCGCTCGACTACTTCGCGTTGTAGAATACTGTGGTAAGCTTCAATATAGCTGTTTTCTTTAGGGGTAGCTACATGGGTAAACTCCTGATGGGCTTCGGCTTGTCGCAGGAACTGGCGGACATCGTTGGCAAAAAACTGTGAGCTGTTGTCATTGCGTATATAAACACCTTTGATACCATACTGGCGCTGCACTTTACGGAACAGGTTGATGACATCTGCATTTTTGATACTGCGCTGCAAAAACCATTCGAGAACTTTACGGGTATAAACATCAATGATGGTAAGCAGATAGTAAAAACGCTTTTCTGCTGCCACCCAAAGGTATTTGATATCTAAACAGAGATATTCCATCGGCTTGACGGCTGTGATTTTTCTGTGCTTTACCCACTGCCGCTTGCCTGATGTACGGATTATTTTGCCCAACAATAAATGATGCTCCTTCATCAGGCAGTAAACTTTTTTGTGGTTGATAAAGTATCTCTGATTTTTGAGTTCAACAGCAACCTTCCGATAGCCATAACAAATAAATTCTGAACTGAGTATCGTCTTGATATCATCTACCACCTGCTCGTTAGCCACTAACCGACCGCTTTGGGTAAGGGTGATGGAACTGAGAGCAAATCCTTTTCTGCCTGTTTTTGCCCGATAGTAATAATGACAGCGAGGCAGCATTGCTCAACGGCAAAGCGTCTTTACGGCTGTGTTGTTCTGATATTGCTGCATAAGAGCTATTTTATCTTGCTTCCGATAGGAGTTTTTTTTAAAAGTTCGGTGTTAAACTCTAGTTCCAGCGCCTGTTGTGCAATGATGCGCTTCAATCGTGCATTTTCTTCTTTCAGTTGCCTGATTTGCGGAACAATCCGTTTATGCTTGTTTTTTAAGCACTCTATGCCTTCTGCCAGATATTTTCTTCGCCATCGGTCGTATAACGAAGGGGCAATATTATACTTGCGAATTATTTCTGTGCGCCCGTAGCGGTCGCCTTCCTGAAGTATCGCCAGGTGATCTTCTGCTGTAAATTTTCTTTTGATTTTTGTCATATCCTATAATTTTAGTTAGACCTAATTTGTTTTTCAAATTTTGTACAACTTTACAGGGGACTAAGACATTAGTAAAAACATCTACTTCTTTAAAACGCATGGATTGAAGTTGAGTATTTGCCTTTTTTAAAGTTTAGAGGTAGTTGTGCAACGGTTACCCGTGTTACCAGCTGGCGTTCTGTCGTCCGTGTCTTGTAAGTCAGGTCTGTAAAGGGTTTCGCTGTCAGTGTCAGAATTGTGTTTGGGTCTTTATGTGTCGGCTGTGTGTTGGCTGTTTTAAAAATTTTAGAAGGGAAGGAGATTTTAAAAAATAATTTTGTCTGGGTGGAAAAGGGGCAAACTCTTCCTACAAACTTTGGAAAGCGTGTCGGCTATGAGCGGTTTGCGGGATGTGCTTGACCCTGTGTGTTGGCAATTAAAATATATGTGAAAACCCGAAGAAGAATTGAGTAGATTCTTTACTAAATGCTAAATCGGCTCTCAAGATGGTAGATTGGTTCCAAGCAAGACGTGCCCCTAAACCATAGCTGTGTCGATAATCTCGAAAATTAAATTCTTTTATTTCATTCCATACACGACCAGTATCATAAAACGGAACCAAATCAAAAGCAAAGTGCTGATTTAAAAAGTTTATTTGACCAATCCTTGTTCTCAATTCTAAATTTACCAAGGCTGTTAGTGGACCTACAAAACGGTACTCCCTAAATCCTCTAAGTGACCTAGCTCCACCCAGCACTTCGGTACCTCCTGCTTCTGCTTGACTTGACAGATCAAAGGCTTCGTAAAATGGTACCTTTGAACCCCATATATATCCTATATCAGCATTAACCGCCAAAACCATTCTTCTTATTTTTTCAGGAAATATTCTTTGGAAGTATGTGACTTGAATTAAGTTTTTGTCAAAGCTAAATTCCGAAAACAACCAAGGTCTTGAATGTTCGTGTGAATATTCAATTAAGAAACCATTCGTTGGGTCTGGCTCAAAATCTCGTGTGTCGTACATAATGGCAAAAGCCACGATTCCTTCACGACCGCCTTCATATCCCGCTATATTGTATCGTTGCCAAGGATTGCCTTCTGATACCCCTAAATAATCTTCTGTTAATCTTGTGCGTCCGTTTAATACACCTTTAATTTCATTACCCTCGCTGTCAAAACCTTCCTCAGCTTCTCGGTTAAAATAATCTCTTATTTTTATATATAACAGCTCATAGCCGAACATAAACCGTCCTCTGCCACCTGCAAATGTTCTTTCACCTAAAATATTATATAGATTTTCAGTGTAATCTAATTCGTTATAATGTCTGTCAGTTACTTGCGCTGCCTCGCCAATAGCAACATTCCCAGCACGCACAATGGTAAGGTTATCAAAGTAAGAATTGAATCTATTATATTCTTTCTCTACTCCTGTTGCTTTATCCCTAAAGCGTAAAGGTCGCATTGTGTTTGTTCCAAAACCAAAGTATTGAAAATTGGGGTCATTTTCAAAAACTCCATCAATTCGAACTCTCCATTTAGAATCAAAAATATAAGGGAAATCCATATTGATAGCTCCCTGCCATTTCCCGCTTTGAAAAACTTTAAAAAAACACGTATATCTGGCTCTATAAGGCGTGTATTCAAAGAATGGGATCATCTTTTGTTTTATTATTATAAAGATAAAAATTGCCTCCAATCCCAAGTCCATTGATTGGGTTTCTTTCAATCTCGGGCAACCCCGTAACAAAATAGCCTTCTTTTTTATGTATCAGTTCATCATCAGCTATTCGCTTAGATGGGTGAATGAAAAAAGGCAGTTCCTTTTTTGTCTGAATCGTGTCATTGTTTTGAGCATAAGCATTCATACTTACTACCGCTCCGATTAAAATTGTAATTAACTGTTTCATTGTTATTTTATTTTTGAAGTTTTAAAGAGAAAAAAAGAGAGACGCCATTCCGAAATAGATAAGTAATCCTGTTATATCCACAATTGTTGTAATGGCAGGGCTTGCAGCCACGGCAGGGTCGCCACCAAAGCGTTTTACCAACAAGGGTAAGCCTGCTCCGATAACCGTTGCGGTTATCACTTGCAAAGCAAGAGCAAGTGAAATCATAAATGCGATTAACGGCAGGGAATAAGCTGAAGGAATGTCTGTTTCCCAACTTAGAAATAAAACCTTTCCATACGCCAACAAGCCAAGACAGACTGCCAGAAGCAAAGATATTTTGGCTTCTTTCCATAAGATTTTAAACCAATTGCGAACCGTAATTTGTCCTAAAGCCAATGCCCTTACTACTACGGTAGCTGCCTGACTGCCTGCATTGCCACCCGTATCAGCTACCATTGGCATGTACAAAGCAAGAATTAAAAGTTTCTCTAACGCATTTTCGTACCTATGAACAATGATGCCGGAAATTATGCCTATTGCTGCCAAAGAAACTACCCATACCACGCGTTTTTTGAAGTGTTTCCAAGTGCTGGTGCCGATGTAATCAAATTCTTCATTTGCCTGCACTATGCCCATAAACTTTTGTATATCCTCAGAATCCTCCGCACGGATAACATCGATTGCTTCATCGTGGGTAACGATTCCTACTAATTGCTTTTCTCTGTTTAGGATTGGGATAGCTACCAAATCGTATTTTTCTATTTGTTGGGCAACTTTTTCTCTGTCGTCATCTACATAAGCAAATACAAATTCGGTGTGCAGCACCTGCTCTACTAATTGGTAAGGCTCTGCCATAATCAAATCTTTGAGTGTTACAAAACCTTGCAATTTTTGCTCTGCATCTACTACATACACATAGTAAATCGTTTTTTTAGACGGAGCATCGTTTCGCACTTTCTCAATGGCTTCATCGCAACGCATATTTTTTTGCACGGTGGCAAAATCGGTGCTCATAATACCTCCGGCAGTTTCGGGCGGATAGGCACTTAACGCAATCACATCTTCACGTACCTTTTTTGATAAATACGGCAAAAGCAATGATTGTTCTTGTTGGGTTAAGTGTTGGAAAAAATCAGCCCGATTATCAGACGGCATATTCTCAAAAATTTTTGCAAAGCGTTTTTGTGAAGTAACCTTGAATAGGTTGAGTTGCTTCACCATTGGAAATTCAGCAACTATTAAACCTTGTTGCTCCATAGTAAACCTGTCCAGTACATTGAGCAGGTAAGTTTCATCAATGGATTTAAGAATTTCTGCTACTTCAACCACCGGCATTTTTTGCATCACAGGAACCAATTCTATGATTTGGTCTATGTGCTGAAACTCCTTAGCAAGTTTTTGTAAATCTATTGTGTTCATCTTTTGATTTCGGATTTTTGATTTCGGATTTTTGATTTCGGATTTTGGATTTTCTTCAATCTGCAATCCAAAATCTCAAATACGCAATTTTTTTATTCTTGTTGTCCGTTAACTTCCCAGCTTACTTCTGTTACCCCATACTCAATGGTGAGTTTTGCCGCTAATTGTTCCATTTCTGTATCGTGCTTGCCGTTGGCTAAAATTTCTGCTTCTACAAAAGTGTATCCAGGGTTTCCATTGTCTCTACTTTTCAAAGAGCGTAATTGAAGGTGGGCATCTTTTTTAAGGGTTTCCAAAATCAAAACTCTCAAGTGGTTTTCAACTTGCTCTTTGCAACGAATTTTGAAGGAATAGAAGAAAGAGCCGCCTTCTTCTTTTTTAAAAGAAAATTTGTTTAACTTTAATCCCAAAGGTCTGAGTAGCAGATGGGTCATCATTACAGCAAAAGCTACAATAGTTGCTTCGGCAAACAACCCCACACCTGCTAAAGAACCTACGGCAGCAGAACACCATATGGTTGCGGCAGTATTAAGACCTTGAACATTTAAGCCTTCTCTAAGAATTACACCACCGCCAAGAAACCCTATGCCTGTTACAATCTGACCAATGATGCGTGTGGCATCACCTTTGTAAACTCCATCGTCTTGGGTAGTAAGTGCCAAAGAGATGAGTGTAAATGCAGCCGCACCCACACTCACCAAAGTATTGGTACGTAATCCTGCACTTTTTTGTCTCCACTGCCTTTCAATTCCAATAGCTGCTCCAAGGAACAAAGCCAAACTTAGCCGTGTGATAAATTCTAATGTATTCATTTTTTAATTTCGGATTTTAGATTTGGGAATCGGATTTATTGCATTCGGTTTATTATTGATGCTACAGAACTAAAACAGCCTCCGTTTGGAAGCTGTTAGAGACCTTTTAGAAAAAATTAGGATATTATTAGAAATGAAATTAGTTCCTGCCTGTTGTTTAAAACTTACTTTAAACTGGCTGTAAGACCAACAGAAACAAATCTGCCTTGCATAGGGTAATGAACAAAGGTTTGATATTTTGTATCAAAAAGATTATTGACCGAAAATATAGCTCTGATAGCATAGCTGTCTGTGTCTAAAATATTTCTTCCTATTGATGCATCAACAATTAAACTGGAGGGAATATTATCTACTTGTGGATTTACCCCGAATTTCATAATTGGATCTCGGGTAATGCCTCTATATCTTAGCAATGTGTTGATGATGGTTCTGGAATCGGGGCGGTAAATGGCTCCGAAATTTGCCAACCAATCATACGCACCTGGGATGATGGTTCTACCGTCATATGGTAGGAAAAACTGTCCTACTGAGTTATTGATGGCAGCCTGAGCATTGGGGCCTCCTAATGGCCCTTCATAGAGCACTATGTCGTCATATCTTTTTGTGGCGGACTCGATAAAATAAGTTGTGTTGAGAAACAAAACTAATCCTTTCACAGGGGTAGCTTCTACCTCAAACTCTATCCCTTGGCTTATATCAAATCCGGGGAAGTTTCTATCGGATGTAACTAAAGCAGCTTTAAACCCTGGTGGTACGGGTGCTCCTTGATTTACAGGTCTAATTTCAAATACAGGAGCTCCAAATTGTCCCTCGTTTTGCAGATAGAAGTAATTTACTCTTGTGCTAAGTTTTTTGTCCAATAAGTTCAATTTTACCCCTCCGTCAAAACCCACAAATCGTTCCATATTAAGCTCATTGTTTGGCAAGCTCACATTGCCTTGCAAGAAAGGTGGCCCTAAAACACGTGCAGGACGGTTAAAGGTATTTACTTCATTGAGGGGTATCCGGCGTCTTTGAACACCATATGAAGCATAAAGTGTTAGTTTTTCATCTATCAGCGATTGAGAGATGCTAACCACTGGGCTGATGTAAGTTTTATTAATACCATTCTGTCCGTCTATTCTCCCCCCAAGAGTTATAAATGAACCTTTCCAAAAACTAAGTTCGGACTGTAAAAATGCTCCATAAAAATTTTGCCTATTAACATATTTGAAATAGATGTAATCATCATCAGTGGTACCTTCAGCCCAGTGCCCTTCGCCTCCGGCTTTGAATGCCAATTTGCCATCAAACAAACTATGGCGATAGTAGCCTCTGAAGCCCGTAAAGCTACGCTGTTGATTGCCCCAATGTACATTGTAAGTGGTATCTTCGGGGAAAATAGGGTTCAAAGTTTCACTTTCTCTGTTTTGATATATGATGAATTGGTAATCTAAATCAGACCCCCTGCCGGGCTGAAAAATCAACGAATAATTATGCATCAAACGTCTCCTTGAGGCTTCTTGTCCAAACATCGGAGTTGTATGAAACATTTTCTTGAAGTCCACAAAGTTACCTTGCAGCGTAATGTCTAAGTCTTTGATCACTTCATAACCTACTTTAAAAGCGGGCAAAAAGGTGCGAAGCTCTCTATTAGTGTATTGAAAATCGCTCAAAATTCCGTCTAAACGCTGATCGGTTTGACCTCGTGCCATATCAAGATTAAAATTGGCTAAATAATGAAATCTACCAGCTTTGCCAATTGTAGCTGTAAAGCGATAGTTGGCTTGGCTGCCTGTATTGACACCTGAAAAGAGTACATCCTCATTTCTTTGGGTTTTAATTTCAATTACCGATTGAAAGCCCCCATATTCAGCAGGAACAGGACCCGGATAAATCGTGATACTTTCAATGATATTGATGGGTATATCATCAAATTCTACCGTATGATTATTACCTAAGTTCAGTGGACGACCATCCAAAAGAACTAAGGTCATTCTGCTATTGTCTCGTCCGAAGTTTCGTACCAAAAACCAAGTTTCGGCACCGGCATCACCTGTGTTTCTGAACGTTAGTCCGGTTTTCAAAGCCAGTAATGAAGCTATACCGTTGGGATCATCACCCACCAGCCCCACCAATATACCATTAATGTCGTCACGTGTAAGATGTATGGCATTGGGAAAGTTTGATTTATTAGTTCGTGATTTTATTAAATCTTCATTGTACGGTCGCGAGGTATCGGTTTGAGCAAAAGCGGAGTGTAAGAACATGATATTTGCCAGCAATAACACCCCCGTGTACTTTAGCAAAGAAAGGATAAGACGCTCTCCAAACTTCTTTTTTTGTTTTTCGAGACTATTACTAATTGGTTTTTGAACGTTGTAGATTACAGTTACTATTGTTTCAGGTGCCAAATAGTAGATTGGCTTGATAAGTTGGCTTTGGTGCATTTTTTTCATAGTACTTCATCCGCTTGGAAGGTTAAACAATTTTTTAAAACGACTTAAAGGGTCACTTTACATTTTTGCTGTTTTTATTAACGCTGCAAAATTAAAACAGCCTCCGTTTGGAAGCTGTTAGAGACCTATTAGAAAAATATTAGAATTTTATTAGAACCGATTAGATGTGTAGTAACTCCACGTAAAAGGTAGTGCCTTCATTCTGTTTTGATGAAACTGAAATTGTTCCTTTGTGAAGTAAGATTATCTTATGAGTAAGTGCAAGACCAATACCATTCCCTTCTGCATAGATTTTATTTTCTCCACGATAAAAAGGAGTAAAGATGTAATTTAAATCATTTTCTGAAATGCCAATCCCGTTGTCGGTAAACCGAAGTTGTATTTTATCACGTTCAAAAGATATAAAAACACTGCTTTGCCTATCCTTTGAAAATTTACAGCCGTTTTCAAAAAGGTTGGCAAAAGCCACTTTCAAAAGATATTCGTTGCCATTTATGGAAATTTGATTTTCGTTTTCAAATTCTTGCTCAAATACAATTTCAATTTTGTAATCAGAATTTGCCTGTTGAACTTGCTCTCTTGCGTCTAACAATATCTCATCAATGCGGATAGGTTTAAATGCTATTTCGGAAGGGTCATAACTGGCTTTAGCCAAGTCCAACAAACCGTTTAAAAGGCGGACTAATTTTTTTGCATCGCCTAAAGCGTTTTGAATAATTGATTTATATTCTGCTACACTCTTTTCTTTGTTGGTGGATAATTCCAGCTCGGTAATAATGGCAGCAAGTGGTGTTCGTAATTCGTGGGAAATATTAGAAACAAAATGTTTTTGAGCATCAAAAGAATTTTCTAGTCGGTTCAACATTTCATTAAAAGTATTTGCCAGTTCATCTAATTCATCTTTGCTTCCGTTGCTGTTCAAACGCAAATCAAGATTGGTAACCGAAATCACTTTGGCTTTCTCGATCATATCCTTAACTGGGTCAAATGCTTTTTTTGAAAAGTACAGTCCTGCTAAGTAGATGAATATAATAGAAATGATAAAAACAATAATGCTGTTTTTTAATAAGCTGTTCAATTTGTTGTAACCGTATTGGTCTATGGCAGTGGCGGTAATAATGTAATTTTTGTTGTTATATTCATAACGCAAACCAACTACTTGCCAATCTTGCTGATAAAATTGTATTTCTCCCTTTTGAAAAATCTCGTTTATCATTTCAGGCGTTTCCTTTACATAGTCAATGTCAACTGCATCGTGATAAAGCAAATTAAAACCAGTGTCGTAAATGGCAACCTCAACTTCATTCAGTATTTCCCGGTTATTGCGGTATATATCTTGAAGCGTTTTTGTATCAACCTTCGCATTAAAAAACAGATTTGCTTTTGTTATAGCTTCTTTTTTCAGGATTGAGTAAAATTCTCTTTCCCGATTTTTCTTTGCGGAAAAATATATTACGTAAGCAAATGCTAATAAAATAGTTGCAGTAATGAGGGTAAATAATATGGTTAATCGTGTCCGTATTTTCATTCTGCTTTCAAAATAAATCCCATTCCTGATTTGGTATGAATAAGTTTTTTGTCAAAACCCTTATCAATTTTTTTTCTCAAATAATTGATGTAAACGTCAATAAAGTTAGTGCCTGTATCAAAATGAATTTTCCAAACTTTTTCGGCAATTTCCTCTCTTGATAAAACCCTTTCAGGGTTTTGCATCATATACTCCAAAAGGTTAAATTCCTTTGGCGTCAGGTTTATTTCTATCCCGTTTCGTTTTACTATTTTGGTATGCAAATTCATTTCTAGGTCTGCATATTTTAAAATATTACCTGAATTGTTTGCTGTTTTATTGTGTCGTTTAAGCAATGCACGAATGCGAACTAATAGTTCTCGCATTTCAAAGGGTTTCACCAAATAATCGTCAGCACCTGCATCAAAACCTTCCACTTTGTCGTCTGTTGTGCCTAATGCTGTTAGCATAATTATAGGTGTATCGAGTCTGTTTTCTCTGATTTGCTTGCAAAGGTCAAGCCCGTCTATTTTCGGTAAAATAATATCCGTAATTATTAAGTCGTAATTATTTTGAAGGGCAAGTTTCTTTCCAGAAAGCCCGTCATATGCCAAAGTAGTAGCAAAGCCCTGTTCTTCCAATCCTCTTTGTATGAGTTGGGCTATTCTTTGGTCGTCTTCTATAATTAAAATATTCATAGTTGCAAAGTTACGCATTCATTACTCACCGTCGTTATATGAAGTTTTTGTTGGTGAATTATTGTGATAAATTATTAAGCCGTTTTCACAGATTATCCTGTAATGATTGCCGTTGAACATCCGAATTGCCCGTTCTCTATGGTCGTTGTAATCCCATGCATCGGTTCGCGGGTGAACAATGATTGAACTAGGTGTATTCAGTTTTATGTCTTTGTTTACAAAAACCTTGTGGTCAAATAGTAAAAACGCTTCTGTGAAAAGGAATAGTGTAAGCGAAATGATTTTGTTGCGGATTGGCGACAACGTAGATTTGCCGACAGCACTCCCACCCACCGACTGAATGGCGTTGTAGTTGCGGATTGGCGACATAGTAGATTTGCCGACAGCCGCCGCTCACTGGGGCCGCCCTCCGCCCGTGTTGCGGATTGGCGATAATATAGATTTTCCGATAGCGTTTACGCTTTCCTCTCTACTAATCCATTATTCTTTTTTAGGTGAAGGGGTGTTTTATTGCAAACTTCTTCTAAAGAACTTAAAAATAACGTACATTACGCCAAGATGATCAAGTTCTGTTTGTTCGTTTTTTAAAACATAAAAAGAGGTTTATTTTAAATAGAACGGAGGTAACAATGAAAACTTTAATAAACTTATTGACTTTGTTGGCAATTGTATTTTCTTCTCTGGTTCCTGCTTATTCTCAAAAGAAAAAGAATGTGGATCCTTGGGAGCTTGAGGTGGTCTATTAAAATTGGTAGGATTGCTGGGAAAATGGGTATTATAAAGATAATTGTATCGAAAAGATGCAGTTGATTATCGAAAACAATTCAAATTCTGTTGTACGAAAAGTAACTTTTTGGGTAGAGATTCGGAACACCGATGACAAAATTATTTATAAGCGTAAACATAGTGCAAATTTAAAACTTGCTCCCAGTGAAACTGGGGCTACCGAAGAGTTTTATCTTTATAATAAAGTTGTGGTACGATAGTAAACGGATTTTTGTAACCATTATTTCTGTAAACTAATTAAAAAATGGAGGTAAATATGAGGAACTACGTTATTTCATTCATTTTGTTAATTGTTGTGATTAGTTGCACAACAATGCGTCAACCAGAAATATTAAAATTCGAAGCAGACAGAATGGAAGTTAAACCAAACGAAACAGTTACATTGATTTGGAACGTAGCGAATGCAGACAATGTTGAAATTACTGGACTAGGGAGTAATCTGCCTGCATCTGGTTCGATTTCAATTACAATGAGTGAAACATCAACATTTACTTTGCGAGCAACGAAGGGGAAAGATTTAGTGGCAGAAAAGAACATTAAAGTTTTGGTTAAATCCGAGCCAAAACCTGAATCAAAACCTAAGGGTAAGCCCGTTGAGGAAAAGAAGAACACGACGCAGAGCAAATATGTCAAAGGACTAATCAATCCCGAAAGCGTTAAACCCGAGTCGAACTTATACTTGAATATCCACTTGATTGATAGTAAGGATTATCCAAAGAAGGTAAAAGTATATTGCACGGTTGTGGATGACCACGGGAACCAGATAGTAAATTTAGCACCGCCCTACAATTATGCATATGTCGATAATTGGAAAGGCATTACAGAAATAATTGCTGGGAAAGAGTACAAAGTGGAAAAGTTCGACGTCGAGGAAGTTCGATACAATGATGCACCGCCGTACTCGGTGCTTTTTGTTTTGGATTATAGCGGTTCGATGGCACAAGATATTTCGTTTCTTGAAAATGCTTATTATCTTGGGATTAAATATCTTAAACCAGGAAAGGACGATTTTTCTGTTGTTCAGTTTGACCATCGGATTGAAAACCCAATACTAGGGTCGATGAATTATGGGGATGCGAATCGGATTTTGTCTTTGTCCGACCTTGGAGGTGCAACGGCGTTCTATGATGCTTCGATTATTGGGATGGAACAAATTGCAAATAGCAAGAAAGAAAAGGTAGCGATTTTGTTCACCGATGGTATGGATAATTCATCGTTCTATGATGTTAATGACCTTGTTTATATAGCGAGAAAGAACGATATTAAGGTTTTCGTTATAGGATTTAATCGACCGTTTTGCGGTTTTTATCCGTATGTTTTGGGAGCCCTTGCTGAAATGACCGGCGGCAAAGCATATTTCCCAAGTTTAGTAGCTGAGTTGCCCGATATTTTCGCTGAAATTTTTCAAGTTATTAATCTTCGCTATGTCTTAAGTTTTGAAGCTATTAAGTCGAAAGAACCGATGCATACACTTCAGATTGCTCTCGATTTCCCCTATGGGAACAAAACGCTTGTTGCAAAAAAGAATCATTATGTTGAACCTCTAAAAATTGATGAACAGCAAGCTCATAAGAAGTTAATCGTAGCATTTTTTGAGTCAGGGAAAAGTGAACTTGATAAGCCATCCAAAGAAAACCTTAAAAAAGTTGCAGATTACTTTAAGAAAAATCCAAACAAAAAGATTGGACTTGTTGGTCATTCGGACACACGAGGGTCGGATGCGTTGAATATGACTTTGTCGAAGAGGCGAGCCAAAGCTGTTTACGATATGTTAGTAAAGCTCGGTGTGGATAGGAAACAAATCATCCAAGTCGAAGGGAAAGGCAAAAAAGAGCCAATTTATCCAAATGAGACCGAAGAGTACCAATTTAGAGAGAATCTAAGGGTTGAGCTGATATTTTTGTGATTTAATTCATTGCATACAAGAAGTAAGGAAAAATCGGCAACGCTGTATGAGAGTATTTTTCAACTCGCATAAGCAATAGAACTTCGCTTATTTCCGGTTCCTATACCTCCGTTCTCTATCGACCACCGGGGGCAGGCGTCTTCGCCTGCCCTTCATTATTATTTTAAAATTAAAAATTGATTAGAATGAAAAGGCGAAATAAATTGTTATGATAATTATTCCAATAATGTTAGGTGTTATTCCAACTTTTGCCATCTCGGGAATTCTGTTTTTTCCAGTGGCGAAAACTATGGCATTCGGTGGGGTTGAAATTGGTAACATAAAAGCGAGCGATGGAGAAATTGTTGCAGGTATCATCAATTTGTGTTGCGGATTGGCGACAACATAGATTTGCCGACAAATGTGCAGGTGGTTGGGTGAGAGGAGATCAGTCGTTGCACGCTGACGGAGCAGGTATGGGTTGAGTTTCAACCATTGTAAGAACTCCGGTCGCTCAGGGAATGTGCCCGTGTTTTGCCAGGTGCGAAGCTCCTCAGGATTCAGCGAGGGACAGAGGCCAGCATCACCCATCAGCTTGAGCAGAGCGCGCTTGCGCAGTTTCCGATGGTAGAGCTGGCGTCGACGTTGCCGCGCGCTACGGCGTGTGGCATTGAGGGATTGTTCCTTTTCACCTTGCCCCAGATTTTCGACACCTTCAGGAAAAACATACACACCGCAGCCCAGAATACGGCCATTCGCGCCATTGGCTTCAATCACAGCCCAGCCAATCGAATTCGCACCGACATCGAGTCCAAGACCGCGTTCCGTGGTAATGCTGAGAAAGTCAGTGGTACATGTGCTTAAAATACACTTTCCGACCGTATATTTGGGATGCGAAAAAGATAGATTTCTTGTCGCCTTTTCGCAACAAGGCTTTGTGCCGTAGGCTTTCCGAAGCCTTCGCCCTCACTTCGGTGAGGGCTTTTTGTTCGAGACAAGTGACTAAGCCTGTAAGCACATTGTATTATGTTCCTTGGCAGATTGCCGATAGTTGAAATGAACCATGTGTTCGCGTGTACCCTCAGACGCGAACGTTTCGGAGCTGCAATACTGCGCAGCTTGTCTGCGTCCATTGCACTGGTACTGTGGTAGGACGCCACATGCAGATTAGAATGTAACCACTTTGTGAGTAGTACAATGGACGGCAATTTTTCGAACCGTGTGCAGGAGGTCATTCGCCTCAGTCGGGAAGAAGCTCTTCGGCTTGGGCATGACTACATTGGCACTGAACACTTGTTACTCGGCATTATTCGAGAAGGCGATGGTATTGCCGTCAAGATACTGCGAAATCTCGGCGTTGATCTCTACCGTCTTAAAAAGGCGATAGAGGATACCGTTCGTACAACAAGTGGCACACTGACGATTGGTAACATTCCGCTGACCAAGCAGGCGGAAAAGGTTCTCAAGATCACCTACCTTGAGGCGAAACTCTACAAGAGCGACGTTATCGGGACTGAGCATTTGCTCCTGTCGCTCCTCAGAGACGAGGACAACATTGCCGCCCAGGTTCTCTCGCAGTTTGGCGTCACGTATGATGCAGCGCGGAAAGAACTCGATGCGATTGCGTCGGGCAAAACATCGAGTCGCTCGAGTACCAGTTCCCGGTCGAGAAAAAAGGATGCTCCAGAACGTGTCAAAACACCTGTCCTCGATAACTTCGGGCGAGATTTGACCAAGCTCGCACTCGAAGGAAAACTTGATCCTGTTATTGGGCGGGAGCGGGAAATTGAACGCGTTGCACAAGTTCTCTCACGTCGAAAGAAGAACAACCCAGTGCTGATCGGTGAGCCGGGAGTCGGAAAGACCGCAATTGTCGAAGGACTCGCATTGCGCATCGTCGAACGAAAGGTGCCGCGCGTTCTCTTCGATAAGCGGATTGTGACGCTTGACCTTGCAGCACTTGTTGCTGGAACAAAATACCGCGGGCAATTTGAGGAGCGCATGAAGGCGGTTATGAATGAACTTGAGAAAGCGAAGGATGTCATCCTCTTTATTGACGAAATCCATACTATCGTTGGAGCGGGAGGCGCTTCGGGTTCGCTCGATGCATCCAACATGTTCAAGCCAGCCCTTGCACGGGGAGACATCCAGTGTATCGGTGCTACCACACTCGACGAATACCGCCAATACATCGAGAAGGATGGTGCGCTCGAGCGGCGCTTCCAGAAAATTATCGTTGATCCACCGAGCGCAGAAGAGACGCTCCAAATCCTCGATAACATCAAGGATCGCTACGAGGAGCACCACAGTGTACGTTACACAGATGATGCCATCAAAGCGTGTGTGCGGCTATCAGAGCGGTACATTACCGACCGTTACTTTCCGGACAAGGCGATTGATGTGCTCGACGAAGCAGGCGCTCGAGTACACTTAGCCAATTACACTGTTCCACAAGAAATTCTCGAACTCGAACAGCGAATCGAAGAAGTCCGACGCCGTAAAAACGAGGTTGTACGAGCGCAACGCTTTGAGGAAGCAGCAGCACTTCGAGATGAGGAAAAGAAACTCCAAGCAGAGCTTGAGCGAGCAAAGGAGGAATGGGAAGAGCAGGCGACCGAGCAAATCTTCAATGTAACATCTGATGACATTGCGGATGTCGTAGCAAGCATGACGGGCATCCCCGTCAATCGTATCGCGGAAAGCGAGTCCGATAAACTCCTTCGCATGGCGGATGAGCTCAAACGACAGGTGGTTGGGCAAGATGAAGCGGTCGAGCAACTGGCACGTGCGATTCGCCGTGCGCGCGCTGGACTCAAAGACCCTGCTCGTCCCATTGGCTCATTTATGTTTCTTGGACCGACAGGGGTTGGGAAAACAGAGCTTGCCAAGGCACTGGCTCGATTCATGTTCAATACCGAGGATGCACTCATCCGTATTGACATGAGCGAGTACATGGAGAAGTTTAGCGTCTCACGTCTTATTGGAGCACCACCGGGCTACGTCGGCTACGAAGAAGGTGGGCAGTTAACCGAAAAAGTCCGCCGTAAACCATACAGTATCGTTCTACTCGACGAAATCGAAAAGGCGCACCCGGACGTGTTCAACATACTGCTTCAGGTGTTTGATGATGGCATCTTGACTGATGGATTAGGCCGTCGGGTTGATTTCAAGAACACGATTCTTATCATGACTTCCAATGTCGGAATTCGCGACCTCAAGGCAGGTGGTAAAATTGGTTTTGCGACGGGTTCTGAGGCGGATGATAAGTATGAAGCAATGAAGCAGACGATCGAAGAAGCGATGAGGCGGCTATTCAACCCGGAATTTCTCAATCGGATCGATGATTACATCATTTTCCGACCGCTCAGAAAAGAACACATCTATCAGATCATCGAACTCCAGTTGGAACGACTCTATAAGCGGCTCTCGCAACAGCAGATGACGCTCCACCTCAGTAAAGAAGCCAAGGACTTCCTTGCAGAGAAAGGGTATGACGAAAAGTATGGTGCGCGACCGCTGCGACGAGCATTGCAGCGGTACTTAGAAGATCCACTTGCTGAGGAGGTGCTGCGGGGTACGTTTAAGGATGGGGCGACTATTCTGGCCTCACTTGATCCCAGTGGAAAGGGATTGATATTCACAGAAGCGAAACCTGAAGAAGCTGCACCCGCATTGGCAGCAACAGATGATTGAGACGGCTCTATAAAACCTTCCTGTTGTACAAAAAAGGGCGATACTGAGTGCCACAGTATCGCCCCTTTTGATTTGATTGGATGTCTTAGGTACCATTGACGACGGAATGATCTGCTAAGTAACGCCGACCAAGATCACTGATTGCCCATATCCCGCGTGGTGTGTCGTTTCGGAGCAACCCTTGGCGCACCATGATCGAGCGAGCAAGGTAGATTGAAACTTTCCACCGGGGCTGACCCGACGTTTGAGTCGTTTCGAAATCACTTGGTTTTAAGATATGACACATGCGATCGAGAACTCCTTCGAGAACACTTCCAGTTTCTGCTTCACCTCCTGCCGTCTCGAGTGTTTGCAAAATTGGTAGTATGAACGTATGCTCAGGGGTTCGTATTCCAGATGGTGTAAGGCCGCGACGTTTAGGGTGGGACGAGTCGTCTGCCTGATCAGGTGAGTCTTGTTCTGGTATAGATGCGTGAGCATCAGGAGATGTTGGAGCAGCAGTAGTTGCACGAGATGTCTTCTTGGTATGTGATTGCTTTTTGGGAGTAGGCTGAGTTTGTTTTTGTTTCACCTGCTTCGATTTGTCAGTTTTGTTAGTGGGCGCTTGAGCAGGTTTTGTTGTTGTAGATACGGCTGGTTTGTTACTTGTTTGTGGGGCAGAAGGTATGTCTTTTACCGAAGACGCAAGCGTTTTTATCTCTCGAGCAAGTTCCATAAGTTGATCTGTAAGTCGTCGCATCTGGATGATGCGTTGGAATTGCTCTAGAATGGCTTGCATCGCAGTAACATCCCCCGATTCGATCGACGCTAACAGCTGATTTTGTGTCGATCGAAGCTCTGCCCAAATAATTTGTTGGATACCGGGTAAGCGTTGAGCAAGCGTAATCTTAGGCTTCGATTTAGAAGGCATAACTAATTAAAAGAAAATGTACCACATTCAAACAAATATAACGTAGCAAGAACCAAATAATTATAGCATGTAAGAATCGAAAAACTCAAAGGTAGTTGAACGATGAGATCTAAGAGTGCATACAATCGTTCACGAGAATTAACCTTCAATCATGCTGCATGCGCTTTGATAAGTTGGTAGGGAATTACCACTCCTACTGACTGCAACTTTTCAACGCTTATTTTGTTGTTGAGGGAAGGCTTAAGTCAGCACCATTCCCAATTAGATCTGGGATAAATGGGTCGCGAATTTTTTTCACTATTCTTGCAAAAGGAGGGAGTAACTCGTATTTTTGCGATGCAAGGAGTCCTAAGTATCATGTTCAACTTATCTATGGAGGTTTTCCTATGCGTCGTATGGTAGTCTGGGTGTGTGGAGCACTCGGAACAGCGTGTGTTCTAGGTTTTGCAGTAGGATCTGGTTCACAAAAGGTGCCGTATCCGGAGGGGTACCGTTCATGGACGCATGTGAAGACGTTGATCTTGCGTCCAGGTCACCCACTCTACGATGGATTCGGTGGAATACATCACGTCTGGTGCAAACGAAAAAGCACTCAAGGTGCTCAGAGCTGGCAGCGGCACATTCCCTGACGGTTCGGTGCTCGTGTTTGATCTCTTCGAAGCGCCAGAAGCGGATAATGCAATTAGCTAAGGGCCACGGAAGGTTACTGCCGTCATGGTCAAAGATGCAAAGCGCTACAAGGAAACCGGTGGTTGGGGTTTTGAAGCATTCAAAGCATCGAGTCGAGAGCGAGTAGTCAAAGACCCTGTTAAGGACTGCTTCACGTGTCACTCTGGGCAGGCAAACCGCGACTACGTCTTCAGCCAATGGCGTCCCTGAAACCGTAATTCTGGTGTAGGGCGGGCTCTTTTCTGCCCGCCCTTTTTATGTTTGCACAATGGACGCCTATCAAACCGGTGGTGATCAGTTTATTGCTGCCCTTGAGCGACTGAGCAATGTACTCCGAAGCTTGCAGTGGAATGCAGCATACGCCGAAGGGCTTTACCCCTTGCAACTTCAAGTGTTAATGCTATGCTCTTCACGTCGAGGGCAAGCATTGACTCCCTCCAGTATTGCAGCAGAACTGAACGTCACTGCACCAACGATGAGCGATACTCTTGCAGCTCTTGAGCGGAAGGGTCTCATCGAGCGGAAGCCTAACCCCGACGATAGGCGTGGCGTCATCGTGCAGCTTACAGCTGATGGTGAGCGTCTGCTCCAACGTATGCAAGCTTGGAATGAACCTCTGAACGTTGCACTTGAGCGGATACCAATCTCTCACCGTGAGCTTGCTTATCAAACGCTATTGGAGTTACTTCGTGAGCTGTACTACAGCGGTGTCATCACCGTGCCCCGCATGTGTCTGACTTGTCGTTGGCTTCGCTATAGTGAGAGGCAAGTTACCACACCATACTATTGTGAGCTCCTTACGATGGAATTAGTACCACTCGAGCTACGTCTTGATTGCCCAGATCATGAACAAGTGGTACATTAATACCGAAGCCCCATTGCGATGTGTTCGCAGCTTGGAAGCATGCCTGCTCTGATGAATTCCACACGCCCTCCGTGCATCAGTGTTGCTTCGATGATGTCATCTAAAATGTCATCAATTACACCTGGTTCCGTAGGGTCCTCCACAATTGTGAAAGATTTCTTCTGCTCATCCCAGCGACCAGCGACAGCATAGTTGCGCTCTACGACCAAAAGTGACGCACGTCCTTGACGAGAAAAATGCCACATGTCAGCTAATGAACATGTATAGAGCCCTTGAGCGATTGATTTGCCTAAGTCCACTATCGCTGCACGTGCGCGACGATCGAAGTAAGATTCGAGCGCAGGTTGAATGGAAGTAGCGACTTGGTGAATTGAATCACGCTCGATGTTTCCATCAATTTCAGCAATGATTTCATAATTCCCCGATCGAACTTCGTGAAAATATGCTCGGTTTCTGACGACACCAATAACGACAACGAGAGCCTTCGGATCGCGTATCGTCGTACGGAGTGCTTCGTCAACACGTCGGAAATAGTGGCGATAGTGTTCGTCGCGATACTTCGACGGATTGATACCGAACCCACCAGGGAGCGGTTGCTCCGGGTCTCCTGTGCGTGGTCCCTCATAAAGCATAGGGAAGTATTCGGATTCTACTTCGATGAGTTGATCGCCCCAGCCCTCAAACAGCCGGGACTTTTCGGTGCTCAGTGCAAGGACCCAATAACGGAGCAGTGCCTCTTGAGCAACGACCAGATCGCGAGTAGCAAAAGTTTCGTCAACGACGACACGCTCCCCTACTGTAATCGGTAGATAGATGAATCGTTCTATTTCAGCACCAAGGAAGATGATAAGTCCATCGAGTGTATGTGCCCAATCAATACGTTCCGCGAGGGACTCAAGCTGGGCGACAACCGTAGCGACGTCACGTTTTGAAAGCTCGAGATGGAGACGTTCTCGTACCTGTCGAACCAAGTTTTTGAAGCGAATTGGGTCTTGTGTATTGTCGGGGAAACTGCGATGTGTCGGCATCGCAATCGTAATCAGCGGATAACCGCGCATCTCTTGGAGAGCACGGAGCTCCTCTGAAGAGACATAGCTATGGTGTTGCATTTGTTGTTAACGTATGGTTGACAGCATGTGTAGGTTGCTAACGTATTGGAGAACACTCTATTGGCACTTTCTATGCACAGCATGTGTGTATGCGATTGGAAACATGGATGTTCTCGCACGGTGATCAAATCCCGTGCAAATGGCGTGAGTGTCTGGATCTATTTCCACCTGAGCGAGTGGATGTGTACTACCACCCCCCTTACTGTGCTTCCTGGCTTGGATGGGAGGATGGCACCGCTGTAGCACTCGCTGCCAACGACGATGGTACGCAGTTCCTCTACTGCTTTTTGCTCAGTCCATTGCCTTGGTCCGTGGACCCACATTGGCGCTACGATGCACAATCGTTCTACGGATACGGTGGAATTGTAACATCAGCACCTGCAAATCAAGAACAACTGTAGCGATTCAACAATGCGGTTGACCGATGGATGCTTGACTATGGTGTCGTTGCGGAATTTATTAGTGCAAATCCACTGCTCCACGCTACCCCGTCGGATGCACGGTTAGCCGACTATCATCACGTGCGGACAAACGTCTATGCGATACCACCCCAGAAAATGTTGACGATGCTCGATGCTGCCTCCCGTCGCAACGTTCGGAAGGCTCTCCGTGCAGGTATTCAGATCGAACGTATGACCGCCGCGCAAGGAGCTCGAATCTTTGCCAAACTTTACCAGCACACAGTAGAAAGACTCGGGATGGAAGCATTCTACCGATTTCCTGATTCGTGCTTCGAGCACTGCCAGAAATACCTTACTGAAGAAGTTGAGTATCGAGTTGCGCATCTTGGCGGTGAGCCAATAGCTGCCCTCATGCTCTTGGTGAGCAAAAAGACGATTACTTATCACCTTGGTGCATCGGACGAGCGGTGGTGGCATGTGCGGCCGAACGATCTGTTGTTTGCATCGCTCTTAGAAGATGCCGCACAGCGCGGGTACAGTACTGTCAGTTTTGGCGGTGGAACGACGCTGGATTCAACTGATACTCTTTTCCGATACAAAAGAAAGTTTGGTAATGTGGTACAGCCGGTCTATGTCGGATTTCGAATCCACCACCTTCCGACGTACGAACGGCTCTGCTCACAGTGGGAGCTCGAGCATCCAGACTACGTTGAGCGCTATCGGCGGTACTTCCTTCGCTACCGAGGTGGCCAGTTCGAACGCAAGGTGATGCATTGATGAAACGATTTCTCCTGATCGGCCAGCGGGAGAGCGTCTTGGATGTGCTCGCTGCACATCCTGCTGTTGATTTGTCGGTTGTGTTGCGATTAGTGGCTCTCACTTAGAGCGTGCAGCACTCGAACGTGGATTGCCAACATTCGTATATGGTGCGCGCGATAAATCAGCTGCACTCGCTGCTGTTGAATCGATAGCGTTCGATGTACTCGTCTCAATCGGGCGCCCTTGGAAGTTGCCCGTTATACGGTGGCACCAGAACTGGCCAGATGCGCTCATGCTGAACGTACACCCGTCGTGCTTGCCTCGCTTGCGAGGTGCACATCCTCTCAACGGTGCGCTACTATTCAACGAACCATTCATCGGCGCAAGTGTTCACTTCATGGATGAAGAATTCGATACTGGTGCGCTACTTGCGCAATGCTGTATCGAGCGTACTGACGATCTCGACCTTCCGCTTCTCTATGCACTCTCTCGACTACTTGAAGCTAAGGCAATGGAGGCAGCACTCGACGCTCTCGTGGCAAATGACTTTATCATGACGGGCACGCCACAACAAGGTAAGTCAAGCCACTATACGCGTCGCGCCGAGGACATGCAGTGCGAGTCTACATCCACATCAAGTGATGAACTCATCCGCCGTGTCCGCGCATTCGGAATATCGTCGCAGGGTTGCACTGTTTTCCTTGCCGACCGTGCGATTGTTGCATTTGATGCCCACCGCATCACGAATCCTTTCCTCTACGAACAATTTCGTGAGGCTAAGCCCGGCACAATCCTTTTGACATGCGATTGTGGCTACCTTGTCCGAACTGCCGATGGTGCGATTGTGTATCTGAAATGCTAACTGACCAGCCGACAGGTAATGGCAACAATTGTTGCGGCAACAAGCCACGCCAATGGTGAACGATACCACCGACTCGTGACCCCTGCTGCAGTCAGCATTGCAATCCAGATCGTCATCTGAGCCACGCTCAGCAATACTGGGGCTTGAGCAGCGTTGAGTCGTTCTAATATCTCACCTGTCCAGGGCAAGAATGGAATCGGGATGACTAACGGAACAAAGTAGAACGCAAGCGTCCCGCCAGCTACGAGTGCCAATCCAGCAAAGCGCTCCAGTATCGTTGTTGGCACTTGCCACTGTGACCAACCCAACACAATTGCCCAGAGGATTACCGCAACTGCTGGTGAACCGGAGCCTATCTCCGGTCCGATGAGTACTGCGGGATACGCTGCACTGTACCCTGCCAGAAAAAGCCGTGCAGGCTCGAGCTTTACCTCCCAACCGAGCAGAATACGCGCTGCAAGGTAGGGGATGCCTATGAGCACTAGTCCCACAAGGGGAGCAGTAATTGTCGCCTCAACTGGTGCGAAACTGCGAGTGGCAAATTGCACGACTGTAGCTGCTAATCCAAGCACACCCACGGCGGCAATCGTTAACTGCAAGGCTGATCGCTGGAGCCCGCCAGCAGTGATTTTGAGCTCTTCCACAACAAGTGGGGCTGCGGCAAAGAGCACCTGCCATGCACTCAGTGAGTGCGTCGTTTGTGATGATTCCCAAAGCGCTGCACCCGCTCCATAGACAAGACCAATGACGATTGTCGCAACAACAGCATCAGAGGCGATGTCCTGGAAATCACCATCGAATCGTGTTGCACGCCAATACGTTCGCCCACCGACGAGCGCAAGTAGTACACTACAGAGAACTGCACCTTCTACCCAGCGAACGGCAGTCAGTTGTCCTATTGCTAATACCAGTGTCCCACATGCAACGAACACAAGGAGGAGCCCTAATCTGAACAGACGTCTCTGTGCAAGCATCCATCGCTCGAGGCGCTGGGCAACGTGATACGCAGCGCGTGTAGCATCTTCAACTAAATCCACAGCAAGCCATATCCAGAAAATCCCTAAGAAATCGCCGAGTGCATTCACCCCGGTACGGACAGTCTCGGAAAGAGTCTCAAAGTTATTCGTCCACGCAATCCCATACACATTGCACATGCTTGCAAAGAGAAGCAATCGGCTATCAAGAGTTTTGAGCAGCGACTTCGCCTTAGCGAGTACTATACCGATGAGGAAATAACCAGCAGTCCACAGTGCGATCGAAAGTTCTAAGGGGCTGATGACTTGCCAACTAAGTCGTCCTAAGAGCATAGACCACGCTACCACCCAGTACCATTGTGGCTGTCGTTGCATTTCGATGATGAAAAGTACCCACACTGGCAACAGTGCAAGCGTTCGCGGGAGTACTAAGAAGGGAGCCAGTAACAAATACCACACGAGGTACGCAGCCATGAAAAACCGTGCACCTGCGGGGAGAATGCTCGTGGAGCTTGCAATGGTTGCAAAGCAGAACGCACTGATGATTGCCAAAGCAAGCGTCGCAGCTGGCGAGTTCAAAACGTGTTGCTGCTGGTCTGCCTCGAGGGGAATCATGACGATGAACGAAATGAGCGTCCCAACGCTTAAGATGAGAGCCAGCTTTCCCCAAAATCCCAATCGTGCAAGGAGTACAACACCTCTGCCAAGTGTACGTACATCCGCAATTCGGAGTGGAAAACCTATCGCTTCGAGCCAATCATCGGCTGCCCGGAGTTGCTGCTGCCAACGCCGTCGAAGCTGCCGTATGGCGCCAGCGACTCTGTTCTTCTCTGCTGCAGCTCCCATACGCTACCACACGAAACCTTCCGCAGCAGTACGTGCTCGGTGGAACGCTTCCTCCACTGTTGAACCAATAGCGGTGATGTGACCCATTTTCCTTCCAGTGCGGCACTCTCGTTTGCCGTAAAGGTGCAGCCATGCATGGCCATGCTGAAGTGTTTCGATGGGACTATCGGGAATTCCGCTCCCATGCCGCTCACCTAAAAGGTTAATCATCGCGGCCGCCGGTACGATCATGCTTGGATCACCGAGTGGAAGATTGCACACAGCGCGCACACAATTTTCGAACTGCGAGGTTTGGCAAGCTTCGATGCTGTAATGTCCGCTGTTGTGTGGTCTTGGTGCTAACTCGTTGAACAAGATTTCACCGTCGTCGCATAAAAACAACTCGATGCCGAATACGCCTACGCCATCAATGGCTTCGACAGCACGCTGGGCAAGTGCGCGTGCCTGCTGACGGAGACTGTCATTAATCGGTGCAGGACTGAGCACTGCACGGCAGATATGGTTTTCCTGAATCGTCTGCACACACGGATAGACCACGCATTCCCTCCGCCGATTTCTGGCAACAATCGTGGCCAGTTCCATCTTGAAATGCACAAAGGATTCGACCATCAAATCCCGCGGGTGCTCGCCTGAGCGAAAATGATTCCATACCGCTGTGATGTCCTGCTCAGAACGAACGAGTGCATTCCCGTAGCCATCGTAACCGTACGTCCTTGTTTTGACCAAGACAGGATATCCATGCTCACGAGCAAAAGCAGCAATTGCACTTGGAGAGTCAGCATCTGCAAATTCAGGAGTGGGTATCCCCGAAGCGCGTAGTGTGCGTTTCTGGACTAATTTATCTCGGACGAGGGCGACTGTTTTCGGCTCGGGGAATACCAACCGGCGCTCTGCGATTGTCTCAAGGATGTCCGGTGCTACGAATTCGTTTTCGAGTGTGACAATATCGCAAGCCGCAATGAACCGCTCTACCTCTGCTGGATCAGTCCAGCCACCAGTAAATTCGAGCTTTGTCATTACGCCCGCAGGAGAGTCAGCGCCGTGCTCGATGATCGCAACACGGAACCCCAAGCGGTACGCAGCCAGCGCTGTCATTTTCGCCAGCTGTCCACCACCAATGATGCCAATCGTAAGAACGCGCCCAGGATCGTAAGGCGAAGGGAGCATTAGCGGAAGTAATACACAATTCCGAACTGTGCAGTTGGGAATACCTGTATCCCGGGTTCACCGATGAAGAACGTCAGTGGCACTTCAAGTGCAAGCGCAGCAGCTCGTGAAATAAACCATTCGTACCCTACACCAAGTCCAAGTCGTGTGGGATACGACAGCACGTTCCCGATCGAATCTTTATCGTCTGCATAGTAGCCAAGCCCTGCCAGACCGTAAAAGCGAGAGTCCAGCGAGTTATCAAATTGATACTGTAGCTCTGCGCCGAAGGAGTACCATGCGCGATTTTTGCCCGCAGTTATGTACCCGGCATTTAATTCGATTGCGAACCGCTGTGGCGACGTGTAGCGGAATGAAAAACCAACGCCAGAGACAAAGCCAAGCTGGAAACCGACGCCGTAGTATGGCGAGACATCCATTGCAATTGTCGAACGCGGTGCCGACGTATCTGCTGGTTGAAGCGTCCGCTGAGGAATCTGGCTCAATGCGAATGGTGAAAGCGCCAATGCCATGATGAGTACCGTAGTAGCATTTCGCAACATGGCTATGCACCGACAATGTGGAACAGGAAGAACTGCTTACCGCAAAGATACTGGTTTGGAAAGAGCATGGCTCCACCGAACCGTTCGACGCTGGTATCGAAAGCACCGACGAATGTTCCTGTGGCGCAGCGAACCACGGGATCCCTACGTGGTGCTTGTTGCGGAAGTGATGTTGCAACAGACGCAAGTCTGGCGTGTCGAACCCATCTTAGAGAAATTTCTCGAGCGCTTTCCCTCCATAGAGCACCTTGCAGGTGCATCCCGGAGCGAGGTACTCCGTACTTGGCGTGGATTGGGATACAATCGTCGGGCAGTGCATCTCCATGAATGTGCTCGACGTATCGCCGCACACTTCGGTGGGACTGTGCCCCAAGACCCAGTTCTGCTCCAATCGCTTCCAGGAATTGGAGACTACACCGCGCGAGCAGTTGCCGCGTTTGCGTATGGACAAGACGTAGCTGTCGTTGACGTCAACATCCAGCGTGTGCTTAGTCGTCTGCTCGTTCCACTCGAGCGGGAGTCAGATTCTTTACCCCTTCCTGTCGTACGGAAATATGCCGACGCGCTGTTCCCCCGCGGAGGTGCGCGTTGGTGGAACGAAGCACTGATGGACATCGGTTCACTGTACTGTGCAAAGCGATCCCCACTCTGCGATAAGTGTCCACTGCGCCGCCGGTGTGCATCAGTTGGAAAGATGAAGGTCTCTGCTCCTCAGACAAAGCAAGAACCGCGGTATCGCAATGTTCCCCGCAGACTCTGGCGTGGACGCCTGCTCGAGCTCGTGTGCCGACACACCTCACTCACACTCGCTGAGTCAGCAGCCATGCTATTCGGGAGTGCAAGCGCAGAAGATTGCTCTTGGCTTGAGACACTTGCCGATCGCATGGTACGCGATGGAGTCCTTCGCCGCTGTGGCAACAGGATTGAGCTCCCCACTTGAACGGTGTGGAACATAATCCCCCTGCTTATTCGTTGATTACCCATCCACGAAGAACGCACTGAAATGTCGTCACCTCTGCAGCTTTCGTTTGGCTTTACGTACCCAGATTTGCATTCACCCAGTGGGCTTGCCCGACTCTACCAGCGATGGGAATCGTTCTTTGCTCAGCGGGACCCCCAAGGGTATGCTAAGTTCTGTTCAATCCGCATGCGTGGGATTGGTGGGCATCCTACCCCTGAAGAAAGTTCAACGCTGATGTGCGCTGCAGAGGCGGTCGAGCTGTTTTTACTCGAGCTGTTCGGAGTGGAAAACGAACACACAGCGTTAGCAGCAAACATCGAACGGGAACGTCGCATCGCACTGCTACGTAGTGAGTTCCTCAAGCGAGCAGTACTTCGCCACAAACAACTCGATACATCCACGGAGAATTGGGAACGTCTCCGCCAGCAGTATGAAGTTTTGCAGGCTGAGTATGCAGAGCTCGATTGGTCACAGAATGAAGAAGCAGCCTTCGCAGAACTTGTCCACCGTCTTCAGCAACAAGGAGAATTGGCAGCACCACGCCTTGCACTCCTTGAAGAGTACCTCCTTGTTCGCCGTGCGTTGAGCCCAGAGTCGCTTGCGGGGTGGATGTTGAGCTGGTCGCCACGGAAGCTCGACCCAACGGCGCTGGTGGAGGCAGACAAAAGCGAACTTCCGAGCGATGACCCACATGCGAGCACGACGATTCTCTGGCGTGGTCGCCATCATCGCCTGCGCGATGGCTTTGCACTAACCGATCGGAGGGCATCACTGCGAGAAGTTCTCGGCCAGATTGACTACTGCATGATTTGTCATGAACGGCAGAAAGATTCCTGCTCGACTGGCTTCCGCAATGTGGATGGGAGTTACAAACGGAACGCTCTTAACATCCCTCTGACTGGCTGCCCACTCGATGAACACATCAGCCAAATGCATGCTCTGAAGGCTCGCGGCAGATCAGTAGCAGCTCTGGTAATGGTGACCATTAACAATCCACTCTGCGCTGGCACCGGGCACCGCATCTGCAATGACTGCATGAAAGGATGCATCTTCCAAAAGCAAGAGCCGGTCAACATTCCACAAATAGAAACGCGCGTCCTTTCCGACGTTCTTGGTTTGCCCTGGGGTGTCGAGATCTACGATCTCCTGACACGTTGGAATCCACTTCGGCTTGAGCGTCCCTATGCACTCCCCTACAACGGACGGAAAGTGCTCGTTGTTGGGATGGGTCCAGCAGGCTACACATTGTCGCTCTACCTACTCAACGAGGGCTTTGCTGTCGTCGGTATCGAAGGACTCAAAGTGGAACCTCTCCAGCGGGAATGGATTGGTGATCGCAGGCAACTCCCAACGCCAATCCGTAACTGGCACAGTCTGGTTGAACCACTCGAAGAGCGCATCCCTCGAGGGTTCGGTGGCGTCAGTGAATATGGCATCACGGTTCGGTGGGACAAAAATTTCTTGACACTGCTCCAACTCATACTCCAACGTCGGCGAACGTTTCTCTTGCTCGATGGGGTCCGTTTTGGTGGTACGCTCACGCTCGAAGATGCGTGGGAACGCGGCTTCGATCACGTGGCGCTCTGCGTCGGGGCAGGTCGGCCGACGATCGTCAGTGTCGAGAACAACTTGGCACGAGGTGTTCGCACAGCATCGGACTTTTTGATGTCGCTCCAACTGACGGGCGCGGCACAGAGAAAGAGCTTTGCTAATCTCCAGTTGCGACTACCAGTGATCGTCATCGGTGGTGGATTGACGGGTATTGATACGGCAACAGAAGCGCTGGCGTACTATCCAGTGCAGGTTGAGCGATTCTACCAGCGGGCGTGTCGAATTATTGAACGTCGGGGTGCCGATGCATTCTGGGGACGGTTCACAGGTGCAGACCGCCGCATCGCAGAAGAGTTCTTTTCCCATGGCCAAGCCATTGCTACAGAGCGTGCGCGTGCAGAAGCCGAAGGAACCGTGCCTAACTTCTTACCGCTCCTCCGCCAGTGGGGTGGTGTTCAGTTGGTGTATCGGAAGCGTTGGCAGGATGCACCTGCATATCGGCTCAATCATGAGGAAATCGAGAAAGCGCTCGAAGAGGGGATCGAGTTGGTCGAGTGTCTCGAGCCAAGACGCTTTGTCCTCGATGACGAACGCCATGTCCGTGCCGTCGTCTTTGAACAGCTTGTATGGACTGGCTCACGTTATGAGAAGACGGGTTCATTTATAGAGCTTCCTGCGCGGAGCGTTCTCATCGCAGCAGGTACGCAACCGAATATCACCTATGAACGCGAGTATCCTGGTACCTTTGAGCTCGATGACCAAGGACGTTACTGGCGTGCCTACGAACTTGTGGAAAATCGCGTTGCTCTACACCCTGATGACGGAATAGCTCGCACAACACACGCATCGTTGATACACACGACCTCCTGACTTCAAGGATTTGTACTGAACCAGAGGAGATTGGCTTTGTGTGCTGCTCACCTCAAGGGGGGAGTGTTGAATGTGCACGATGGCGCGGTATCGTGGTGCTGTTCCCCAAATTTTTGCCTCATTACATCGCTTACGCAACTTGAAAACTCGGCAGTTTCTTTCTGTTGCTGCTTCTTCCATTCCTTGGTATTGCGCTGCTTGTCGGTTTGGCAAGTGAAATCAGTCAAGTTGTTCTGCGGTGGGCAGGGAAAAAGTTCACCACAGGAATCAAGAATGCACCGCTTTTCCATCCGATGCGAGGATTGCGAAGAATCTTCCTCTCGAAGGATACTGCCGTCCAATTGGGGAAAAATTTCGCCAAGATCCTCGTCATCGGGATAATCGTGTGGGACGTGCTTCGACGCCGCACCGACCAAGTACTCACACTCATGGCGCAGCCAGTAGAGACGTTGGCACAGACGATTGCTTCGCTTGGATTTGAGTTGGTGCTCAACGTCAGCCTTGTGTACGCTCTCATCGCAATTGCAGATTTCCTCTACCAGCGACGTCGTTTTCGGCAAGAGATGAAGATGACCAAGCAAGAGGTCAAAGACGAGCTCAAACAGCAAGAAGGCGATACACAGGTCAAACAGCGGATTCGCCAGATTGCACGGCAACGCTTACGCAAGCTCATGCTCCAACGCGTCAAGCACGCCGACGTCGTCGTCACAAACCCAACGCACTATGCAGTTGCGCTCGAGTACGAGCGCGGAGCGATGAATGCACCGCGTGTTGTGGCATAGGGAGTGGACTACTTAGCAGAACAAATCCTCCGCATCGCTCGCGAAAGCAACGTTCCGATTGTGGAGGATCCACCGCTTGCACGGGCACTGTATGCGTCGTGCGAGGTGGATGATGAAATCCCCGAGAGCCTATTTCGTGCTGTTGCTCGCGTTCTGGCATACGTTTACCGGTTACGGACCCGCGCTCGGGACGTAGGGTGATCGCGCTCTACGAGCAACACTGGAACTCTCAGCTCACATAGTGGCAATTGGTGTACTTGCATATGCGTTTTGTATTTTTGGCCACCATACAGGACTCTGCTTGTGCACGCATGATATAATGCGCGGAAGGGGTGCCGGAGGTTCGTATTAATCACTGTGTTCTCGAGCAGCTTCTGCAGTGGTAATGTAGTTCGTAGTCCATCGCGGAGGCTGCTATGAAGTACGCCGCTTTCTTCCTCTTCGGAGTCGTGCTCAACGTGCATGGTCAGACCATCGAGCGGAGCGTTACCACCAGTGGCGCAGTCCGCTCAAGCACTGGGGTGATTGCCATGCACGGGAGCATTGGCCAACCCATCATCGGCATCTCACGAGGTGCTGCACAGTCTGCCTTCCACGGGTTTTGGTATCGCCTTGCCTCGGTGCACTCGAGCATCGAGCGGGCAGAGCCATTTGCAGTGCGTCTTGCGCCCCAGCCGGCAGCCGAGAGCGCACGGCTTGAGCTCGGCTGCTCTGGCGATGCTGAGGCATCGCTGGTGACGCCCCAGGGACGGCTCGTAGAGCAGCTGGTGCTGGTACCGACTCCGAGCGGCGCTGCCGCCACGATTGACTGCAGTCACTATGCCAGCGGACTCTACCTTGTCCAGCTCGGCTGCAACGGGCAGAGGATGTACCTGCCCTTCGTGATTTCGAAATAACATGTGCTTTCTTATTTCCCTCTTTTGTTCCACTACCATTTGGAGTGTTCCCATGCGTTGGTTCTACGTTTCTGTTGCGGTGGTTCTTGCAACGGTGAGTGCGTGGGCGCAAGTGCCGCGCGTGTTGTCGTACCAAGGGATCCTGACCGACCGGGATGGTCGGATTCTCCCCGATGGGGACTATGAGCTCCAGATACGGCTCTACGATCGGCTCGATGCGACCGAGCCGATCTACAGTGAGCGGCAGCGGGTGACATCGAAGCACGGTGTGGTCAACGTGCTCATCGGGACGGTGGAACCGCTGCCAGAGCGACTGACTTTTGACCGGGTGTACTACGTTGGAGTGAGTGTGAACGGGTCTGCAGAGCTCCAGCCGCGGACGATGCTGACGGCGGTGCCGTATGCGTTGCGTGCCGAAAGTGCGGCGACGGCATGGGCACTGACGGGCAATAGCATCATAGGGACGGAGTTTCTGGGGACAACGAACGCACAGCCGCTTGTCATTCGCACCAACAACGTCGAGCGATTGCGGGTGACGGCTAGGGGGAACGTTGGCATTGGGACAGCGACGCCGACGGAGCGGTTGCAGGTGAGCGATGGAAACATAGCGATCACGAACACGGACAACACGGCCCGGCAGCTGCGGCTGTATGAGCCGTCGGAGTCGGGGACGAACTTTACAGCATTCCGTGCACAGGCGCAGACAAGCGACATCACCTACACGCTGCCGGCGAGCCTGACAACAACGAACACGGTTGCAACAGGCATCCTGCAGAGCGACGCCAGTGGGAACATGTCGTGGCTTAATCCATCGGCGTTGGCGGCGGCGACGGCATGGGCACTGAAGGGCAATAGCATCACATCGGCATGGAACGGTTCGAATGGGAACTTCCTTGGGACAACGAACACAGAGCCGCTGGTGATTGCGACGACGAATACGGTGTCACCGCAGCCGATCCAGTTTTGGACGAACAACACCGAGCGGGTGCGGGTGACGGCGACGGGGGATGTTGGCATCGGGACGGCGACGCCGGCGGCGACGCTGCATGTTGTGGGGACGGCGCAGGTGAGCGGGAACACCAGTGTCGGAGGGAACTTGAGCGTTGGGGGTAACGGGAGCGTGACGGGGAACTTGACGGTGGATGGGAACACGACGTTGGGGAATGCGGCAACGGACGTTGTGGTGTTCACCGCGCGGGTGCAGTCGCACGTCGTGCCGTCGGCAAATAACGCATATGATCTTGGAACGAACACGCTTCGGTGGCGCGATGGTTGGTTTAGCGGGACTGTGACATCACAGGATGCGACGGTGACGAGTTTAACCTCGGGCTCGGTGATTTTTGCTGGTACAGGTGGCGCGTTGAGCCAGAACAACGCGAACTTTTACTGGGACAACGCAAATGCCCGATTAGGGATAGGGACGGCGAGTCCGACGGAGCGGTTGCAGGTACACGACGGGAACGTAGTGATTACCAACAGTGGCACTGCAGGTCAGCTACGGTTACATACGCCAGGAGGGGCGAACTACACGGCATTTGTGGCGCAGGCGCAGGCAAGCAACATCACCTACACCCTGCCGGCGAGCCTGACGGCGGGGGCAACGGTCGAGGATGGGCTGTTGCAGGTAGACGATGCTACAGGGACGTTGTCGTGGGTGACGCCTGCGGCGTTGGCGGCGGCGACGGCGTGGACGCTGACGGGCAATAGTGGGACGGACCCGACGGTGAACTTCCTCGGGACGAAGGATGCGCAGCCACTGGTGATACGGGTTGGCGACCAGGAGACCTTCCGCTTTAATCCGCCTGGGACGAGTGCGCCGGCGTGGAGCATACAGCGAGGGGGAGGGGACCCGCGTGGGGTGCACGCAGTGGATTTGCAGTCTGAGCGCTCGACAGCCACGCAGGTTGCCAGCGGCGACTATAGCGTCATTGGCGGGGGCGAGGGCAACACCGCCAGCGGCGATCATGCCACCGTTGGCGGGGGCTTGTACAACACCGCCAGCGGCGGTTCTGCCACCGTCGGCGGGGGCTATAGCAACAGAGCCAGCGAGTATGCTGCCACCGTCGGCGGGGGCTATCAGAACAACGCCAACGGCTATTATGCCAGCGTCGGCGGGGGCGCAGGCAACACCGCCAGCGGCGCGTATAGCGCCATTCCTGGTGGATCCTACTTGCAAGTTGGCAACCACAGCTTTGGCTTCAGTGGGCAGATGTCGCAGACACCGACGGACCTCAGCGCGAACCAGAACATCGCTGCCTTTGTGGATGTGGACCTGTGGCTGTACAGCCGGGACCGCACACAGAGCCAGCTTCGCTTCTACGAGGCACAGGCGCACGGCAGCGGGGAGGAGTATGTGGCGTTCCAGGCGCCGAACACATTGACGACGAGCACCACCTACACGCTACCGGCGGACTTAACGACGACGAATACCGTCGCCACAGGCATCCTGCAGACGGACGTCTATGGGAACCTGTCGTGGCTCGATCCATCGGCGTTGGCGGCGGCGTGGACGCTGACGGGCAATAGTGGGACGGACCCGACGGTAAACTTCCTCGGGACGAAGGATGCGCAGCCACTGGTGATACGGGTTGGCGACCAGGAGACCTTCCGCTTCAATCCGCCTGGGACGAGTGCGCCGGCGTGGAGCATTCAGCGAGGGGGAGGGAACCAGCGTGGGTTGCACGCAGTGGATTTGCAGTCTGAGCGCTTGACAGCCACGCAGGTTGCCAGCGGCGACTATAGCGTCATTGGCGGGGGCGAGGGCAACACCGCCAGCGGCGATCATGCCACCGTTGGCGGGGGCTGGTACAACACCGCCAGCGGCTATAGTGCCACCGTCGGTGGGGGCATGGGCAACCAAGCCATCAGCTGGTTTGCCACCGTTGGCGGGGGCTTGGGCAACTACGCCAGCAGCTATGCCACCGTTGGCGGGGGCGTGGGCAACACCGCCAGCGGCGACTACTCCGTTGTGCCAGGTGGGAGTGGCAATACTGCAAATGGTGCCTACAATCTCGTCTTCGGTGAGTATGTAGATCCATCGGCTACCGAGACACACCGCGTGTACTTCTTCGGGGACGGAAGTAACTTTAATCCCTCCGGCTTTCTCGTCATCAACCGGCTCGATGGGGACTATCCCATTCACGTCGGCACAAATAATACAAACGGCAACGGGGCGTACTTGAGTGCTGGCGGCACGTGGACGAATGGCTCCTCGCGCAGCTTCAAGGAGCGCTTCGTGCAGTACCGTCCGGCAGAGGTCTTAGAGAAGATTCGGCAGCTGCCGGTCGAAGGGTACTTCTACAAGGGCACCGAAGAATACCACATCACGCCGATGACGGAGGACTTCTACCGGCTGTTTGGGACAGGAGTGCACGAGATCATTGAGACGGACTCGACGGGGCAGCTGGTGCGCCGTCCGAATCCGGAGGTGGATAAGTACCTTGCAGCCTCTGATGTGGCGGGGGTGGCACTGTTGGGCGTCAAGGCACTCGATGAGCGGATGAGCACACTCGGTCCGCAGAGCGGTGCCCTCGAGCAACGGTTAGAGGCCCTGGAGCAGGAGAACCAGCAGATCAAGCAGGAAAACCAGCGGCTTCTTCAGCAGCTCGAGCAGGTGATGGAGCGTCTTGCGCTTGTGGAGGCGCAGCTGCAGCAGGGTAGCAGCACTGCAGGAGAGAATGCTTGGCTTGGGCAGAGCATTCCGAACCCGACCGACGGCACGACGGTGATTCCGTACTACGTTCCAGCAGCGTCTCTGGCAGCGGAGCTGGTGGTCTGGAACAGTGCGGGAGCGGAGGTGGTGCGGCAGCCGTTACCGTTGCGAGGGCAGCCGGGTCAGGTAAGGCTGGAGATGCAGCAGTTTGCCTCGGGAGTGTACCAGTACGGGTTGGTGGTGGATGGGCGGCTTGTAGCGCAGCGGCAGATGGTTGTGGCGCGGTAGTGCGCTGTTGCGGAAAGCGTAACGACGTCGGGGCACGGAGCGGTCGCTCTGTGCCCCGATTGTGTTGTTCAAGGGCGACGACTCATCCTGTCGTACAGTGCTGGTCTCCAGTGACGGTGATGAGAAATCGTACGCAGTGAGAACAGTACTCGGTTCATCACTTCCTCATCCAAGAGGCTTCGTATTTTCGGTATACTTTTCGCTCTTCATGTGCGTGCAAGTGCTCATTGCACGAGAGCGAGAAGCCTAAATCACAACGACCGCGGACGATATCTGGATGTGCCGTTTTGTTGCGTACATCGGACCGCCGATACTTGCCAACGACTTGCTCTATAAGCCACGCAATTCGCTTGTGGTAGCGCAGAGCGTCAACGCTGGTGAGATGTCCGTTGCTGTCAACGGTGATGGGTTCGGGGTTGGTTGGTACGTTCCCGAACTCGATAGCGAGCCGTGCGTGTTCCGCTCGATCAAGCCAGCCTGGAGCGATGCCAATCTCCGCAACTTGGCACGGAAGATTTATTCGCCACTCATTTTCGCGCATATCCGTGCAGCAACGCCCGGCTTTCCGGTCGAAGAAGTCAATTCGCACCCGTTCATGTGCGGCAAGCTAATGTTCATGCACAACGGCATGATCGGCGGGTTTCGCCAGATTCGGCGGAAGTTGCTTCGAATGCTCAGTGATGTTGCCTACGATGCAATCCTCGGTTCGACTGACTCAGAGCACTTTTTCGGGCTTATCCTCAACCACATCGAGGATCCCGCGGGCGATGTCACGTGCGACGACATGGTCTATGCGCTCCACCGCGCACTCGACGATCTGAGCGCGCTGCTCATTGAATCGGGTGTACGGGAGCATTCCTACCTCAACATCGCTCTCACGAACGGCACGAGCATCGTCGCGCTTCGGTACACAACGAATCCCGATACGCAGCCGGCGTCGCTCTACTATGCGCTCGGCAGGCGCTACAACGCTGACGTTGAAGGATGTGTCGTGGAGCCATCGCCGGAAGGCAAGCGTCCTGTGATGGTGCTCATTGCTTCCGAACCGATTACTGCTCGTCGAACCGATTGGATCAAGGTCGAGCGCAATGCACTAATGATCGTGGATGAAACGCTCCGTATTCGATTCGAATCGGTCGAACTGCCGTACGAGCGCATCTTCTTCGACTACGAACACGATGAGGAATTCGATGATGCAGCGCCACGAACACCGTAGAGCGCGCGGCGCGCATGAGAATGTGAACAGTTCCTCTGGATGATGCAATGGCTGAACTTATTGGATTGATTGTCGCCTTCCCACTTGTCGGTTTTTTGGTCATTGGTCTTGCTGGCCGCCGTCTTGGTAGTGAGCGGCGTATTGGAGCACTTGCATCGGCTGCTGTCGGTGCCAGCTTCGCTCTCAGTGTGTGGCTTCTCTTCCAGCTCATTGGACGGCCCGTAGAGGACCGAACACTTACTGTGCGGCTTTACACATGGATTGCTGCTGGTGATTGTTCGGTCGATCTTGCATGGCGATTTGATCAACTCTCAGCGTTGTTTGCGCTCATCGTCACCGGTGTTGGGTTTCTGATCCACGTCTATGCGATCGGGTACATGCACGGTGACCGCTCGTTTGCGCGGTTCTTTGCATACTTGAACCTGTTCATTTTCATGATGCTCAACCTTGTGCTCGGAGACAATCTCTTGGTGACGTTCCTTGGCTGGGAAGGAGTGGGGTTAGCATCGTACTTGCTCATCGGCTTTTGGTGGGATCAGACGTTCGAAGGAGTTCGGATTCGCCTGACAGGTGAGGCTGCGATGAAAGCGTTTGTTGTCAATCGCATTGGTGATTTTGGGATGTTGGTTGCAATGTTTCTCCTGCTGCTCTATGCAGGTACACTTCGCTACGATGAAATTGCTGGTGCCGTGAAGGCGGGTACCGTGATACCGCCACACGTTGTAACACTCATCGCGCTGGGTCTGTTTTTGGGATGCACGGGAAAATCCGCACAACTTCCCCTTGCAGTCTGGCTACCGGATGCGATGGCAGGGCCGACGCCAGTCTCTGCGCTGATTCATGCGGCGACGATGGTGACAAGCGGCATCTTCCTCATCTCACGGTTGAACGTCCTATTTGCTGCATCACCCGAAGCAATGGCAGTTGTTACTGCTGTTGGTATTGTGACAGCCGTGTTTGCTGCGACGATCGGATTGGTGCAAACGGATATCAAGAAAGTGCTCGCCTATTCTACTGTTTCGCAGCTTGGGTATATGTTCACTGCGCTCGGCGTGGGGGCGTTCACGGCGGGAGTGTTCCATGTGATGACCCATGCCTTCTTCAAAGCGCTGCTCTTCTTGGGAGCAGGGTCTATCATCCATGCGCTGCACCATGAGCAGAACATTCTGCGGATGGGAGGACTGGTGCGATACATGCCACGGACACATTGGATGTTCCTTGTCGGGGCACTGGCGATCGCGGGTATCGCTCCACTGAGCGGCTTTTTCTCGAAGGACGAAATCCTCTTGAATGCGTACGTCCATGGAGGACCGTTGCTGTGGGCACTTGGTGTCGGTGCGGCGTTCTGCACAGCATTCTACATGTTCCGTCTCTACTACTTGGTGTTCCACAACACTGAGCGGTTCGATCCGCACCACAAGCCGCATGAATCTCCCGCGGTGATGACTGTCCCGCTCGTGATCTTAGCCGTGCTCTCTGCTATCGGAGGATTCCTTGGCATTCCGGAGTCGCTCGGAGGATCGATAATTCCGAACGTGCTCGATCACTGGCTCGAGCCAATCGTGGCGCCGGGCATTGCACTGCTCCACCGTGAGTCATCACACACATCACACACACTCGAATACACACTCATGGCAATGTCGCTCGGTGTCGCACTCGGAGGCATTGCGTTAGCACGTGCATTCTACTATCGCGCAAACGATCGTGCAGCGGCACTGGCAGAACGATTGCGGGGTCTGTATCGACTGTTGTGGAACAAGTATTTCCTCGACGAAGCGTACTACGCACTCGTTGTGGATCCAATCTACCGCGTATCGGTACGCGTGCTCTGGCGAATCACCGATGTTGGGATCGTGGACGGTGCAGTCAATGGTATCGCACGTCTGGTCGGCCGTCTCGGAGAGCGTGTGCGGCGAATCCAGTCAGGCTATGCTCAGAGTTACGCAGTTCTCATGATGGCTGGCATTGTGCTTATCGTGTGGTACGTTGCATCGCAAGTCGGCAAGTAACGACGAGCGAGCGTTCGCAGTGCATCCTGTGTGATGGCTCTTCACGTGACGAGCGCGTACAGTGCGAAGAACGCTCGCGAAGTGTCACCATTCCTCACATGACATTCGCAATGCGGCAGTTTTATTCAGTGGTCGTAGTCTGGTTTCTGCTGCTCTGGGTTGCAGTGCGGGCGTTGGCGGGAGAGCCTCTTGTGCTCATTGTTCCGATTGATGGGGTAATTAATCCATTCACAGCAAGCTATCTTGAGCGGGCACTTGGCACCGCCGAGGAGCGGGGCGCTGCGTGTGTCATCATTGAACTCAACACACCAGGCGGTCTCGACGGTGCAATGCGCCAGATGGTCCAAGCGATTCTCAAAAGCCCCATTCCTGTGGTGGTGTACGTTGCTCCTCCGGGATCTCGTGCAGCCTCGGCGGGAGTGTTCATCACGATGGCTGCACATGTGGCAGCAATGGCACCGGGCACTAACATTGGGGCAGCACATCCCGTTGCGCTGGGCGAAGGTAAGATGGATTCCATCATGAGTGAAAAAGTGACCAATGATGCTGTGGCACTGATGCGTTCCATTGCAACACTACGGCACCGCAACGTGCGGTGGGCAGAAGATGCTGTCCGCAAGAGTCTTTCCCTTGCAGACCATGAAGCACGCGATAGTGGCGTTGTCGAGCTCATCGCGCGTGACCGTGCGGATCTTGTTGCACAGCTTACGGGGCGTAGCGTCACAACGACCAGGGGCGAACACACGCTCGAGCTCAGCGGTGCGCGTATCGAAGAAGTACCAATGACTTTGATTGAGCGCTTTTTCCATACGATCACCGATCCGAATATCGCCTTGCTGTTGCTCTCGCTTGGGTTTTTGGGGATCGTCATCGAATTTTACACGCCAGGTTCGTTCGGACCAGGTATTGCGGGGGTGATATTGCTCATCGTTGGTTTCATGGCAACAGGGAGTTTGCCGGTCAATTGGGCAGGCGTGTTACTCCTTGCACTGGCGGCAATTCTACTTGTCATCGAGCTTTATTCACCATCCATCGGTGTCTTCGCGATAGGTTCGGCAATTGCCTTCATTGTTGGAGCACTGATACTCTTTTCGCCACCCTCTATTCCGTCACCAGCACTTCCCATCGTCACAGTGAGTCGGTGGTTGATTGCAGGCATTGCGGCGCTCTTCATCACCGTCGGATTGATTGTAGCGCGGGCAGTGATAAGGTCACACCGAGCTGCTCCGCGGAGCGACCTTAAACGAATTATCGGTGCGCGAGGGGTAGCGAAGACAGCACTTGCGCCAAGGGGTACAGTTCTGGTAAGCAGCGAAGAGTGGAGCGCTGAAAACGTCGGTTCCAGCCCAGTCTCACCAGGAGAAATGGTCGAAGTTCTTGGTATAGAGGGGATGATTTTGCAGGTACGTGGCATATCACCGACCCACACCGAACACGCAGGCGACTAAGAAGCCTGTCATGACATGTATTTTTGTCCAGTACGTTTGAGGAGTTAGACTATTGGTTCATTGTTCACTATGGAGCCGCTCAGTATGGATTTGGTCATGCTCGTGATAATCATCGTCCTCGGGTTGTGGCTGCTCTCCAAAGCGATCAAGATCGTTCCCGAATACCAGCGCATTGTAGTACTGCGGCTTGGAAAGAGTGTCGGGACCCGAGGTCCTGGGTTTGTGCTGTTGATCCCGTTTGTTGATAAGCCCATCTGGACAGACCTTCGCGAGATGGTCATTGATGTTCCCTCGCAAACATGTATCACGAAGGACAATGCACCTGTGGCGATCGATTTTCTCATCTACATGAAGATCGTGGATCCCGAAATGAGTGTCATACAGGTGCAGAACTTCCGCATGGCTTCGCAAGGTATCGCCACGACGACGCTCCGTGCCGTTGTAGGGGATATAGTGCTCGATGATGTACTGTCCAAGCGTGAACACATCAATGAAACACTCCGACTTAAGCTCGACGAGGTGACCGGGCGCTGGGGTGTCAAAGTAACTGCCGTTGAGATCCGAGAGATTTTGCCGCCGCGTGAGATCCAAGAGGCAATGAGCCGTCAGATGTCCGCCGAGCGCGATCGTCGCGCACTCGTCACCGAAGCGACTGGGAAGAGAGAGGCTGCAATCACCGTTGCCGAAGGGGAAAAACAAGCAGCGATTCTCAAAGCAGAAGGGCAACGCCAAGCAACGATTCTCCAAGCCGAGGGACAACGCCAGGCAACCATCCTTCAAGCGGAAGGGTATGCACTGGCGCTTGAAAAAGTCTTCGAAATTGCGCGGACACTCGATAGCAAAACGATGAGCCTGCAGTACCTCGAGGCGCTCAAGAGTATGGGCTCAAGTCCAGCAACGAAATTCATCTTCCCAATGGAGCTGCTCAATCTGGTCAAACCATTCGTCGAGCACACAACCAAAGCAACCTCGAGTAATTCGTAACGGATGCTATACAAACGGTGGTGACGCACCGTTGGGATCCTCTGGGGGCAGTGGTTTCATTCTGTTGCTGGACACTCCGAGGTGAGCACGCGCGCGTAGGTGCGGAGGTAGAGAGCAGCATCCTGGGGATTATTCGGGCGAAGGTTCCACCTCTTTGGCGGCGGAATGTTCGCCAGAACTCGGGGATCGCTCAAAAATTCCATGTGACCGATGTCAGCAGCGTCCAAGCCACCAGCCGAGAAGAGCCGGTAGATTTCTGCCAGCGGTTTGCCTGCAGTCTTGCACCAATCGCGTGCTGATTCTGTCGAGGCGAGCGGTTCGTCACCAACGGCAGCATCGAAGTATTCTGCTGCGTGTTCACGCCACTGACAGAGCGTGCGGTCAAACGCAGAGAAAATGTCACGATCACTCATCGAGGCAAGGTGCTGAACAACATGCCCGACGACACATCGACCGACATGACCCCACTCGAATGGCTCACCGCGCTCGAGAGCATCGGCAGCGTGGTGCAGTGCACGGACTAAGCGTTCTTGAGCAGTATTCATTGCATATTAGCACATTGTGAGTCCTGCTACAAAACTGCACAAGGAGCATTCGTTGTTCCCGATGGTGAATCGTGCGCAGCGTTTATGCATCACATTGAATTGCATGTTTCATTGTGCATTGTGTAACGGTATGTTCTTTCGAAGACTTTTCGGTTCTAACAACAGCATCACAGCCCCAAAAGCGAAGGAGCTCTTACGGAATGGAGCGGTGCTTGTGGATGTCCGCACCCCCGGAGAATATGCTTCCGGACATGCCCGCCAGTCGCGTAACATTCCACTCGATCAACTACCTCAACAGCTTGATTCGCTCAAACGTATTGGTAAGCCCATTGTATTTGTCTGTGCATCGGGCGCACGGGCGCAGCACGCAACAGATCTCGCTCGCCAAGCAGGGATCGAGGCTTACAACGCAGGAAGTTGGTCGTCGCTGCGCTAACAATCCGCGGCACTCTGGTGCTTTGATGTACAGAGTGCCGCGGCTTTTCTTCCTACACGATTTGCGCTCAGTGCGCTACCGTACGATGATGAGCGGTAGATTCACCACCGTACCACCGCGCAGCTCGATGCGGACAGTGTACATACCAGCGGGGAGCGGCCGACCGCTGTCGTCGGCAGTTTGCCAGTGGATGCTGCCGTGTGCTTGCATTTGATAAAGTAGGCGACCGGACAGATCAAATATGCTCACCATTCCGCGCTGGTCGCCAAATACGATTGTCGTTGCATCCGATGTGGGGTTGGGATAGAGTCTGGTGTTTGGTTCAATCTGCTCTGCAACGCTTGTAGCTTCGATTGCCTCAGCCTCGATTGCAACGACATCGACAAACGCTACGCCCCGTTGGCGGCAGTGGAAGGTCAGTTGAGCGCGATGCGTCCCTGCTCGTGTCGGTTGGAAACGAATGGGAACATCCGGACACAAATTCGATTGTGGACGCAGCGTTTGGATCTGCGATTGCCATGGACCTGGGATGAGTTGGAACGCGGCAGCATCGTCCCCATCGAGAGAAACGGAATCAACTGTGATGTCAACATCTGTTTGGTTGCAGATCGCAATGGTGCGTTCTGAGTGTTCGCTCACCCGTGTTGTGTCGAACTGTGCGGCGTCTGGTGCAATCGCACGGGCGAGTGCCTTTCCAACTAGTTGAAGACTTCGTTCGCCTCCATTGCTTTTCACTGTCAGTGTTGCAGTAAACTCTCCGGCAGATGTTGGCACAAAAACAATACTACCGACCAGGGAGTCGCCTTGAGGAATCGTAACGGGCACGTTGAGAGTCGCGGAGAACATGGGTGTACCGCTCCCACTGAGTGTTGCATCAGTTACTTGCAAAGGCGCCGTACCGCGGTTGTAAAGAACGACGGACGCATCCTCTCGAACCCCGACCCGTATCCTGGCAAACGTAACCGCAGAGCGAGAAAGCTCCAGCACTGGAGTTGCTTGGTTTGTAACAGTGATGGTAACTTGACGGGATTTAACCGTGCCACAACTATTTGACACTTCGACATAGTACGTACCGGCATCGCTATCGGTGGCACTGGCAATGGTGAACGTGGAAGCAGTTGCACCGGCAATTGCCTGGTTATTGCGGTACCATTGATAACGGAGCCCCTCGCCGATTGCTGAAACGGAGAGCGTCACTGCATTGCCACGTGGTACTGTTTGCGATTGTGGTTCTGCGGTAATCGTCGGCTTGGTGTTGACGATGACGTGTGCGACGTTTGATATCACCGCTGATTGGCAGATCGTGTTTGTGATTTCGACCGTATAGTCGCCAGCGTCAGCGGCTGTCAGTGCGACGATGCGAAGTGTAGCAGTTCGTGTGCCTTGGATCCGTCCACCGTCGTTCAATGCAGTGCCATTTTTCTTCCACAGGTATGCGTTTGCAATGGCGCGGCTCACCCCGACACTCAACACGAGTGTATCGCTTTCACACTGAGTTTGGGAGGCAGGTTGCGACGTAATCGCGGGTGGAATTGCAACTTGCAACTGTGCCTGGTTACTTGTCGCTGAACCGCAATCACCGCTCACAACGCAAGCATAGAGTCCAGTATCAGCCAAAGCGACCGAAGTGATGGTATAGGATGTAGCCGTCGCACCGGAGATGTCCGTGTTGCCTTTCCGCCACTGGTAACGGAGATTGGAACCTGTGGCTGTGACGGTGAACGTCACCGATGCACCCTGGCAGACAGTGGCTGATTGTGGATGTGCTGTAATTGTCGTTTGGGGATTGATTGTTAGCGATGCAGCGTTGCTCGTGACGAGCTGACCACATGAGCCAGTGACGACGCAATCATAAGAGCCTGCCTGAGCTGACGTAACGTTCGTGATCACGAGCGATGCTTGTGTAGCACCAGGGATGTCTGTACCGTTGCGACGCCATCAGTAGGTGAGGTTCGTTCCTGTTGCCGTAACGCTGAAAGTCACTGTGGTTCCTTCGCACGCGGTCGCATTTTGTGGATGCACCGTTATGTCCGTTGGTGCTGCAAGTGTAAGATTCTGGGTTGTGGAGGAAATTGTGTTGTCTGAAGCGTCAGTGAGTCGAATTCGATACTGATTGCCCGGCTGAAGAGTTGCAGGGATTGTGAACGATTGAGAGTTCTGTCCATCCTGAGAGCTGAGTGTGCCAACTGGAGTAAAACTACCACCACCGTCGCTTGAGATGGCGACGACGACCGAGCTAACGCCGTAGCTAGTCCATTGAAGCGTGACACTACCACCCGCACAGAGTATTTGCGATGGTGTCGGTGCGGTAATGGTGATGCCTTTGACTGTTACTGTCACGCTTTGGAGAACATTCCACTGGTCGTTTGCGTCAGCACTGCCATTTCCATTCACAGCAATACCCACAGCGCGAACAGTGTAGGGACCGGGAGTCGATGGAGCTTGCCAGGTGAACTGCCATGAGACGCTACCACCATTGAGCGACTTCGGTTGGGAATGGGTGAGTTCGCCGTTCATTGTCAGGGTTTGTTGGCCGCTGACGGTGCCGAGTGTCCCCGCGTTCTGACCATTTGAATTAACTATTGCCAAATTGAATCCTGCCGATGGACGCGAGCTATGTTGGAGCGTAAGCGTGAACGTGCTTGTCGAGCCAGGATTGACCGTTGTCTGTCCACTCAAACTCAGGGAGGTTGCACTTGAGGAGGATCCGCTATGACATGTACAGCCTGCGGTAGTCCGTCCTGAAATACCACCGGAGTACGACCATAGCGACACCGCACCGATAATCAGGAGCGGAGTAATGAGCAAGAGCAAGCGTTTCATGGAGACCACCAATGGTACAACATTGATGCTGCGAATCTACACTCCCTCCGGTTAAAAACCAAGCGTATATGTTTATTGAACGAAGATGTGATACAAGATCATCTGCTGCATTCCATTCGCAGGAGAGCTCACAACTTGGCATCTGAGAAGGTAAATGCCTTCCGGTAGTCGTGCGCCATTTTCTTCATGCAAGGGGATTTCCACACGCGTTGTCATGGTGGAGTGGTTCTCGAACCGACGAACAAGTCGCCCATGGATGTCGTAAAGTGCAAGTTGGTCGAGCGGCGCAGGTGATTCAATGACAACTACATGGGATGCGGGCTGGGGATAGACGCGCAGCGCAGCACGAAGTGGGTTGTTCTCAACAGACACTTGTGGCGCAATTTGGACACGGATCGGAGCAGATTCTACAGTACCACACGTATTGCTTACCTTAAGTGTGTAAGTACCTGCATCCTCTGTTGTAGCTGATTCGACGATGAATCGGTTACCCGTCGCACCCGACACTGCGGTTCCGTTTTTAAACCATTGGTACGTGCAACCAGTAGAGGGTGTAGCCTCGGCATAGAGTACTAATCGCTGCCCTTCATGAACGGTGGTGTCAGGTGTTTGTTGAGTAATTGTCGGCTTGGGAATAACAGTTACTGATACCTCATTGCTTGTTACGCTTCCGCACGCACCGGTAACTTCGCACGTGTATTGTCCAGCCTGATTTGGTTGAAGGTTAGTCAATTGTAACTGCGCAGCGGTGGCACCGGGGAGGGGAATACTATTGTGTTTCCATTGATAACGGAGATTTCCTCCGGTTGCAGAAAGCGAAAGCGAGATACTTCCCCCTTCGCATTGGGCTGGTGGCGATGTAGGTTGTGTGCGAATAGCAGTCCGAGGATTAAGTGTTAGTGGAGGTGTGGTCGCATTGAGCAGCTCATCGTCTGCATTGACGACTCGGAGGAGATGTCTATTCCCCGATGTTACCGTTGCAGGGACGATATACTGATAGCTATTCGTTCCAGTCTGTGATGGAACAGTTCCTACCGGGATCCACGACCGTCCACTATCTGAGGTGTATAGGATATTGACAGTTGTGACGCCGTAGCTAATCCAACTAATCGTTACAGTGTCACCTGCGCAATATGAACGTGACGCATTGGGCTCGGTCAAGACGATACCTTGAACAGTAATCGTTGTCGGACTGAGAAAGTTCCACATGTCCCCTGCCGAGGCGCGTCCGTCACCATCAGCAGCATTCCCCACTGCGCGAAGAATATATTCGCCTGGAGTGTCTGGTGAACGCCATTGAACTTGCCATGATGCTTCGCGATAAGAACCCTGATTCGACATAGTTCGGCGCGCACGATGAGTAAGTTCACCATTTTGTGACTTGACGTACTGGTTTTCCGTCGTCGGATATTGGAGCAAGCCCGATGGCTGCCCATCCTTTGTGAAGGCAGCCAAATTGAATCCTGCGTAAATCGCACTTGAGTTCCGTACGCGGAGAGTGAATGTGTTCAATGTATTTGGTTTGACAACTCGATTACCCTCGAGCAGAACCGTCGTAAGGTTGCTTGGTTGCGTCCCGTGACATCCATTCCCAGCACAGCCAGTACTTGTAACACCGGTGATTCCTTCACGGTAAGCGTAGAGATAGCTTGTATTTACCGCTCCAAAGAAAAATCCAAGCGTAATAACCAGCGGTAACGTATTTGTGTATTTCATGGGATGATTGATAAAGTTGAGATACATACAACATTCTAAGCCAAAATTATACAATAGATTAGTCATAACCAAATCCCTTCTGAGGATTTAGTTCCGTATTTTTGCATGCCCCACTGTTTGCCATTGCTGCGTTTGCAGGATGGTTGTTCTAGCGGGTCAATTGAGGTTCCCGTTTCACCGATTGCGAGGCGGACATACGCATGCCCGATCGTCCGTTGAGTATTCTTTTCGTTTCCAGCGAGGTTTATCCTTTCGCAAAAACTGGCGGATTAGCTGACGTTTCACACGCACTACCCATCGCACTTCGTGAATTAGGCCACGACGTCCGCGTCATGCTTCCGAAATACGGGAACGTCAGTGAGCGCCGCAACCGAATTCATGAGATAAACCGACTCAAGGAAGTGCCGATTGCAGTAGGAGAGACTGTCGAACCGGCGACGATCAAGTCCTCCTCGATGCAAAACCCTCGGACGAAGGTCCAAGCGTACGTCACGACTAATTTTACCTACTTCGACTCCAAGAAAGGTCTCTATGCTGATCCTATCACGGGTGAACCATACAACAACGATGAGCGGTTCATCTTTTTTGATCGTTCAGTTGTAACCACCTGTTTGCTCCTGGGATGGTTCCCTGACATTATCCACTGTAATGCATGGCAGACGGGACTCATCGGTGCGTACATCCGCACGATGCATAAAAAAGAATTTGCAAACACGCGCTTAGTGTTTACGATCCACAACGCTGCTGACCAAGGTGCTTTCCCACCTGCAAGCCTTCACAAAACAGGACTCCCGAAGGAAATCTACCCTCGCATTACGCACGCCAAACAACTCAACTTCACCAAAGCCGGTGTGGAATTTGCTGACGCAATTACAACGGTGAGCCCGACCTATGCGAAGGAGATCACCAAGGATAAAGTAATCAGCGGTGGGTTGCATACAGTATTCCGTTCCCATTCCATCGTCGGGATCCTCAATGGGATTGACACCTATCACTGGAATCCAAAAACCGATCCCTTTATCACGCACCACTTCGATGAAGCGACCTGGAAGGAGGGGAAAGCACTCAACAAGAAAGCGCTTCGCGATCGTACTAATTTACCCCATGAAGAAAAAGTCCCACTGTTGGCAACCATCGCGCGATTGGGCGAAGCAAAGGGCATCCCCTTGCTCATCGAAGTGCTTCCAGAACTGGTGCGAGAAAACGTTCAGATCGTTGTGCTTGGAGAAGGTGATCAATCACTGGTAGCCACACTGAAAAAGTTCGCTACCAAGCATCCACGCAAGTTGGCATTCATTGCAGGGTTTGACGATGAGCTTGCCCATTTAATCGAAGCAGGGGCAGACATGTACCTGATGCCATCGCTCTATGAGCCATGCGGCCTCAACCAAATGTATTCGATGGCGTATGGAACTGTACCGATCGTCCGTGCTACCGGAGGATTGATTGACACTGTCGAAGAGTTCGACGCTGAGGCACGGACTGGCACGGGTTTCGTCTTTCGGAACTATGCTGCCGATGACTTCCTCGATGCAATCAAGCGTGCGCTAACACTCTACAAGAAGCCAACCTATTGGGCAGCGCTAGTGCAGAACTGTATGGCTAAGGATTTCTCATGGTCGGTCGGTGCGCGCCAGTACGGAGCTATCTACCGTGAAATCCTCGCTCGCCGATGAATTTCACCGCTCCGGTTCTCATCCTCTCCGTTCTATTTGCTGCATGCAATGAGCCACCGACTGAGGTAGGATCTGCGCTCATTGATGATACCACTCATGCCCAGCAAATCACTTCGTCCCACGTTCGGCTGATAGTTTCTACCGCGAGCATTTCGACCCCAAGTTACCTATTCAACGCGGGTGTCCTCTTTATCGGACGGACGCCGGAACTCCACGCTGCATCCTTTATCCGATTTACGACGCTCCCGGATTCGCTCGGTTGGATCACCCCAAACGATATTGTCTCTGCATCGCTCCTTCTCCGTCCACATCGCTACGTCATCGGCGATAGCGTACGCAACATACTCACATTCAGCGTTCATGAATTTCAGCGTGCATGGATTCGCGCTGATTCTGCAGGTGCGGTTGTCATTGAACCTCGGTGGTACGATCTGTTTTCGAGTGGGGGTGTCCCCAATCCACAGTATTTTTCCCCAGCGCCACTTGCAGTGTTCGATGGTAGTCAGACCATCCCTCTTGCTGATTCACTTGGTGATATTGAACTACCGCTGACGCCGGAAGGCATTACGCGACTTGCAGCGTGGCTCCAAGCAATGCCCGATAGCACCCGCCGTGCAACAATTCATGGAGTTGCTTTCGTCCCATTGGCAAGTTCGACAGTCGTTCGCGAATTCGAAACACAGGCAACGGGGAATCCCTTTGGCGAATTAGTTCGGTTGAAGTTCCTCTATCGGCGGCAGGATGGGACGCTCGATTCAGCCCTCGTTGTTTCCGGCAACGATGCAACGATGGTCCACGCCGAATCTCCACGAAATGGATCGCTTCCACTTCAGTCCATCGTTCGTTCTGAGGTTGCTATCACGCTCGATATCTCGGCACTTCCTCCCCTTGATGCCATCCTCAATGCACAACTGTCTGTGACGAGCGATACAACAGAACGCCTTATAGGGAACGTTGGAGTGCCGACGACGATTGAGCTTGCCTATCTCGACAGTGCTGCCAATAAATCGCTTGGATTTGTTGGTGGGGTGCTCTCCGGTACGTCACGATTCATTTTTCCCAATATCGCACCACTGATTGAATACTTGCGTCAACGAAAGCAAGGACATGGAACCGTCCTCCTGCGCTCACGCTCGTTCCGATTAGAGCGGATAGCAGTCTGGGGTGCCGATGCACCCGAGGAGCTTCGACCACGTCTGACAATCACGTACCTCCCCCGCCCAGGCTCACCTCGATGAAGACAGCACGTACAGCCATCCTGCTTCTTGCTACAGTTGCGAATATGTTGGCACAAGGTGGTGCCAATTACACTGCATTTGGTCTGGGTCAGCAACGGACAACGTTCGGTGCGGCGTACGAAGGGCTCGGTGGTGCGGCGTATGCTGTGCCGTCGGATTATCTTTTTGGCATTGCAAACCCTGCGCTCTGGCCATTGGTGAAAACGACACGCATTCAAGGTGGCTACCGTTTCAATCAACAGCGAGTCGAGCAAGAGGGTGCCTTTCGCGCACAGAACAATGGGAAGCTCGATGGTGCCGGACTGCTGTTTGCACTTGACACAAGCGCAGAACTTGCTGCGAGTATTGGCGTATTCCCTGCGACGTCGGTCAACTACGTCTCACTGCGGCGCTTCCAAATCTCCCTACCAGACGTCGGAATCCTCGACGGAACGACTACCTATCGTGGTGGTGGTGGTCTCACGATGGCATATGCTGGTTTTGCGTTGCGTGTCGTGCCAGGATTGTATACAGGTGGGGCGCTTCTCTACGGCTTTGGCCTCATCAGCGATCAAACGGAAACGACCGTTGCCGCTGATATTACCCAACGCGCTCTTTCAACGCAGAACGATCGCCTTTCTACGGTTGGTAGTCGCATAGGACTCTATGCCGAGCTTGGCGACCATGTGCGTGTAGGAATGGCAGGTACGTTCTTCCGGTCGCTCCAGGTAGAGCGCTTGTTTGTTTACCAGAGCTTCCTGCCAAACACGATTCAGCCGACGTTCGATACATCGCTTACTACATCGTTCGCCACCCCGATGGCGACAACGCTCGGCGGTGGGTTGACGTACACTCACCGACGCTTGCTACTCACACTCGATGGTGAGTGGTCTTCGACGGAAGTGCTTACGTACCGGTACTCACGACTCGCACGAGCTGAGAGCAGTTTCCGCTTCAGTCTTGCAGCATCCTATCGCGGCAATCCGGCGGCAGGGCAGACATTCGGAGAGCGAGTCACCCTCAATGGTGGGGTGAGTATGCAGCGGATGCCGGTGGTTATGGGTTCTGCGCCACTTAATGAATACGCAGCAAGCATCGGACTCCAGATTCCGTTCGGTGGAGCAGCGATGATTGATGCCGCGCTCATTGCGGGCGTTCGTGGTAACGGCCTACCAGTGCGTGAAGAGTTCTTGAGACTGAGCCTTACGCTTAGTGTCGGAGAGGTCTGGTTCATTCCATTCCGTCGGTAGTCCGCAGTTGCGCGATGAGCTGAACAAGTGCTGGGAGTGCGATACCTGCTTTTTCTCGGATCGTAGCGTGTGCGATTTCACTCAGGGGTGTTGGTGATGGGTTAACCTCGATGAGCGTCGCACCAGATTCCCAAGCGATCCGAGGCAATGCTGCTGCAGGGTACACCTCCGCAGATGTGCCAACCACCAAGAATACTTCCGCACAACGAGCCACCCGTTCAGCGTGAAGCAGTACATCGGCTGGGAGTAATTCTCCAAACCAGACAACCGACGGGCGAATAAGTCCTCCGCATGCTGGACACCGCGGTGGTTGGTCATCGTTGATTTCGTCCTCATAGGGTGCTCCACATCTGGAGCAATGGTTCTCCTCCAAGTTCCCATGCAGTTCGAGGACGTTGCGACTCCCTGCACGCTGATGTAATCGATCAACATTTTGGGTGATGAGCGTAAACTCGGGAACGAGTGCTTCAAGCTGCGCAAGCGCACGATGTGCAGGATTCGGCTCGACGTGATCGAGTACATGCCGACGATGCTGGTACCACTGCCAGACACGCTCGGGATTGGAAAGGAAGCCATCCATGCTCGCCAATTCTTCTGGACGGAATCGTGACCAGAGTCCATTCGGATCGCGAAACGTTGCCACCCCGCTTTCCGCTGAGACTCCAGCACCTGTCAGTACGGCAACACGTTGGCTCAAGGTAAGCCGTGCCAGGACACTGCTACTGAGAATTTGCTTCAGCTCCATTGCACGTTCGTCCACCAAGATGCTTCGCTAAGAACCGCTCGATAATGCTGTACATCCACATTCGATTTTGCTCGCCGACAAACCCATGTCCTTCGTCATCACGCACGTAGTATTCGACGGGTATGTCTCGCACGCGAAGAGCCTCGACAATTTGATCGGACTCGGCTTTATTGACGCGAGGATCATTGGCGCCTTGAAACACTAAAAGCGGCGCTTGGATGCGATCGGCATGGAACACGGGTGAAACAGAACGCAGAAGTTCCTCTTCCGTTTCGAGACTGCCGACCATCTCATCGAGCATTTGGTTGAGCGGTTTCCAATACGGTGGAATGGTGCGTCGGAATGTCAACAAATTCGATACACCGACGATGTCCACGCCGCAGCGATAGAGTTCAGGAGTGAACGCAAGACCCGCAAGCACAGCGTATCCACCGTAACTTCCACCGACAATACCGACGCGCTCTGGATCAGCGACACCATTTGCGACAAGCCACCGAACACCGTCGGTGATGTCGTCTTGCATCGCACGACCCCATTGCTTGAACGATGCTTCCCAAAAGCGGCGACCGTAGCCAGTCGAGCCACGGTAGTTGAGTTGCAGAACGCCATAGCCACGATTGGCAAACAATTGGACAGCTGGGTTGAATCCCCAGACATCGCGGACCCATGGCCCACCGTGGGGGAAGACCACAAGCGGTACTGGCTTGGTATGTTCGCGTGGTAGCGTCAAATACCCATGGATGAGCATCCCATCACGCGCGTGATAGCGAATTGGTTGCATTGGAGCAAGCTCGGATGCGTCTAAGTGAGGCATCGAACGCTCAATCTCCTGTAAGTGGCCAGTTCCGGCTGAAAGAAGATAGAATACTGTTGGGTGGGTATCTCCTTGTGCAGCTAAGACAAACCACTCTTCATCGAGCGACCAACTCACGATGTACACTGCTACTTCGCCGAGTGCGGAGCGAAGATGGTCAGCAGCGTGTTCCCAAAGCGAACGCCAGGTAGGGTGAAGGAACACATACTCATGCCGCCACGATACGTATGATGTTGCGACCGGCTGCCGATGCTTGTAGGAGTAGAGTAAACCTTGCATGTCGTATCCATCACTTGCAGCGATGAGTTCTTCTTCGCGAAGAGTGTCGGGATCAAAGCGGTAGATTGCTGCAGTGTCTCTACCGCGGTTGGAGAGAACGTAAAACGAATGACCATCCTCGGCAAAGTGCACCGGTGCGAAAACTGTACGGAAAGTTGTTGTTAAAAGCTCTCGAAACGGCTCATCGGAACGGCTGCGGTAGAGCAGCGTTCGGTTTGCTCCGTCAGTGCGAACAGCGATGCGGATCGTTCCATCGCGATCTGGTATCCATTCGACGACACCACCAGGATTTTCCTCTATCAACTTGAGCTCGCCACGTTCGAGATCGAGTGCATAGACGTCGAAGACTTCCTTTGCACGTCCATTGTGTGTAATGAGGATTCGGTCATCGTGGAGAGGCAACGTCGAAAGGATTTCAGCGCGAACACCCTGCGGCGTACAAAGAGTTGGTGGGTTCTCTGAATCGATGTCCAGTAGGTAGATCTGGTAGTTTTCGTCGCCGTTGGTATCGCGTGCAAAAACGATCGTTCGTGAATTTCCCCACGCAAACGTATGAATGCTGCGCTCACGCTCATCGGTCAGAAAGCGCCCGCTTCCAGTTGCGCGGTCATGGAGCCAGATATTCAGATGTCCATTTCGCGGAGCAAGCCAGGCTAAAAAATTCCCATCGGGCGAAATGTTAACCTGTGCAATGGCAGGATTGGCGAAGAGCTCTTCGATAGGGATGCAGCGGAGTGGCATCGTGCATCAATGGATGTTGTTCAGAACTTAGTCAGCAAATATAGTCCCATGGTAAGGTGATTGTAGTGGCTCCCGTTGTCCATCCACACTGGTTGCAGTTCACCACAGCAGTCACGATCAATCGCCGACAAGGTGCCACGAGCTAACCGAACTTCAACAATCGGTGTGCTGTCGTTTCTGCTGACAGTATTTTGCGTCATTGAACCAGGCGCAACGTAGTCGTACGACTTACAGTTAGGCTCATGCAGCATGAAATGGTCACCATTGAGCGACACATTGCTGAACAGCAACAACAGTTCCCGACCGCCACTGGGGAATTTTCGCGAATCTTGCGGGACCTGACATTGGCACTTCGCATCATTGCACGCGACGTACGACGTTCTGGACTGACCGATTTGCTTGGATCGACTCGCGTTGTCAATGTTCATGGGGAAGAGGTTCGCAAACTCGATGAATTAGCCCACGATGTAATCTTCCGTGCGATGGATCATGGTGGACACCTCTGTGTGATGGCATCTGAAGAAGCGGAAGGGTTAATCCACATCCCATCGAACTACCGGCGTGGTAAGTATGTGATGGTCTTCGATCCGCTCGATGGGTCTTCGAACATCGACGCGAACATTACGATCGGAACAATTTTTTCCATCTACCGACGCTTGGACGAAACACTTGATACTCCCGGCACACTCGAAGATATCCTTCAACCAGGCTACCGTCAAGTTTGTGCAGGGTACGCAGTCTATGGCAGCAGTACACAGCTTGTGTATACCACTGGGATGGGAGTGGATGTATTCACGTTCGACCCAACGATCGGTGAGTTCCTCCTTTCCCATCCACAAGTACGCATCCCTCGGCGTGGGAAGACGTATAGCGTCAACGAAGGCAGCTATCATCTCTGGGATGAGCGGCTGCGCCAGTACGTAGACTATCTGAAGACACCATCCGACGACAAATGCCGTCCGTATTCGTTGCGCTACGTCGGGACTGCTGTCGCCGATGTTCATCGCACACTATTCTACGGAGGTATCTTCATGTACCCGGGCAACCGGAATGCGCCTGATGGGAAGCTCCGATTGATCTACGAGGTTAACCCCCTTGCGAAGATCATTGTGGAGGCTGGAGGACGGGCTTCCAATGGATGGTGCGATGTACTCACGATTGAGCCGAGCGACATTCACCAGCGGACACCGGTATTTATGGGAAGCTGGGAGGATGTTACAGACGCTGAGCAATTCCTCCGAGGAGAGCATCCTCTCCAACTAGCACATGCATAGCCCGTTCCGACAACTTGCGAAAGATTCTGCGATCTATGGAGCGAGCACCGTCATCCAACGGTTACTGACGTTCTTACTGACGCCACTCTACACGAACGTACTCCCACCAGCAGCACTGGGTGATGTCGCACAGCTCTATTCGCTGATGGCGATTGTCACAGCACTTGCAACATTTGGATTCGAACCTGCGTTCATGCGCTATTGGGTCGAGCACCGGAGCAAAGGCGAAGTCCTTTGGCATGCGTTTGCGGGTGTCTGTATGGCAGTCGTTGGGCTCTGTGGTGCTGGCTTCGTTCTGGCGCCGCTCGTTGGGCATGTGCTTGCGCTCGACAGTGCGAATGCAACTGCACTTGTGCGCTATGCGCTGCTCATCGTTTCGTTCGATGCGCTCTCAGCGATACCATTTGCCATGCTCCGAATGGAACGGCGTGCACGAACGTTCGCATTCCTCCGTGTTCTGGTAGTGACGATCAACGTCGTGCTCAACGTCGTGCTGGTCGCATGGTTCGGTTGGGGTGTCGAGGGTGTGATGCTTGCAGGGCTGTTCTCCTCGGTTACTGGCGCTGCGATGGTCATACCGATTGCGGTCCCACACTTTGAGATACGCTGGAATCGGTCGCTTGCGATTGCGCTCCTCCGATTTGGGTTACCGACGGTACCAGCAGCTCTTGCAGCTCTCGTCGTACAAGTTGCTGATCGCCCCATACTCGGTTGGCTCGCGGGGGCCTCAGCGGTTGGTATTTACACGGCAAATTATCGACTTGCGATTCCGATGATGCTTGCAGTCTCAATCTATGAAACAGCTTGGCGTCCGCTCTACCTGAACCATGCTGGTGATCCTGCAGTAGCGAACCTTATCGCACACGCACTGAGGTATTTTCTCGCAGTGTCAATTGTTGTCTATGCAGCGGTTGCACTCTTCGTAGGTGATCTGGTTGCACTTCCCATTGGTCAAGGTACTATCATTGGTGCACAGTATTGGCAGGGGCTCGGCGTTGTCCCAATTGTATTGGGTGGTTATGCGGCACTCGGTATTTCGACGACGATTGCAGCGAGCATTAACCTGGCCAAGCGCACGGAGATGCTCTTCCTTGCCAATGGTGCAGCAGCAGGTGCGAATGTTCTCCTCAACGTTGCGTTCATTCCCATGTTTGGCTACTTCGGTGCTGCATGGGCAACGACTGGTGCCTATATCGTCGGCGCAATTGTGATCGCAGTCATCGCACAGCGCATTCAGCCAGTGCCATATGCAAAGGGTGTACTCGTTGGTGCGCTTGCTGCAATTGCAGCGCTTGGTGTGAGTACCGCACTTCTTCCACGGCAGGGAGCATTAGAGGTGAAGCTTGCTCTTTTGGTGATTGCTGGAATCCTCGCCAAGCTCGTTGCTGGCAAAGGATCGCACGAGCAGAAAGCATACAACGAAGCGTAGTCATCGCATCAGCAACGTTGCTCTACGTGGGTAGACGGGCGTAGACTCCATCAAAGCTGGTTGCTCCGCACGAAATGCAGTGTAGGGAAGCCACAGTACGAGGGAATCACCGCTCTCTTTTGGTGTCTATCACACCCAAGCGAGAAATCAGCCTCGGCAGTGTGCTCTGTCGAATCAATCGTGGACTGGAAATAACACGTTGGGCGCCCCAATGACGGAGCGGCCACGCGATCGTTAGTGTTTTGGTTCAAACTCTGCGTCTTCGAGCGGAACGTTCAATTGGTAACTATTTCTGCTCGTGATGCTGAACATTGGTGATTCAAGCCGCTCCGAACGTGGAAGGAGAATGCCGTCGAGCGGTGCGTAGTCGTCGTAGTATTCACTGAGTGTCATGCCACCATCTTCTGGACCTTGGTGATGATCAGCACGACGGAGAAGGAAGCTCGTTTCATCGAAATAGTATCGGTTCTCCTTGCCACCTTTTTCTGCACGGAGGATAATCAACCCATTTCGTTTGCCTTCGAGCGTACAACGGTAGCCGAGCGCTGGAAGCTTCGCAACGTAAAACATTGTTGCTCGGTCAATCGCTGCGCGAGCTAGATCGTCGGGCATCGTCTGGACTGGTTGCATGCCCTGCTTCATCCAGGCATGAGTACCGTCGATCCACTGCTCTTGCTGGACTACTGGGAGCGAAAGCTGCTGGTATAGTTTGTTTGGGGCTTTCTGCTTGATGAGTGCCGAACCAGCGAAGGATTGACCACCGGCACTAAGCTCGATCTGCGACGTCTTCACAATCGTTGTAATGGAGCGGAGTTTCTCTTCACCTCCGAGTGCGTTGACGTAGCGTCGGAGCAGCTCGTCCACACTCATGGATGGGACTGGCTCAGGACCGGAGGATCCAATTGGTTTAAGGTCTAAGTCATAGCGATAGAGTTCGCCCCACCGTTCGAGCTCTTTTGCAATATCTGGTTTCCCGACGACAACGAGCCACCAGTTTCGCGGCTGTAAATAGCGCTCCGCTGCGGCCAGCGCGTCATATGGGGAATAAGCTGCGATCCGCTTGGGATAACCTTTGAAGTACTCTTCCGAAAGTTCGAGATAGTTTGCACCTTGGAGTATGGAAGCCACAAACCACGGCTGTTCGAAATTCATTTGGTATGAGCCAAGAACGTTCTGCTTGATGACACTGAACTCCTCCTCACTTGCAGGATCATTTGCGACTTTCTCGACTTCACGTCGCAAAACCATAATTGCAGAATCCGTCACGGCTGTCCGTACGTCTGCGCCCGCAACGAAGCGGTTGAACGATTTCCCTTGCGTGAGGAATGCATATGGTGTGTAGGTAAATGAGTATGTCTCGCGGAGTGTTTTGAACAGCCGACCACTGAATCCGTTGCCCAATAGTTCGATAGCGAGATTAAGCTTTTCGTAGTCAGGATCTTTCCGTCCTGGCGCAAGTCCGCACAGGAGGATTGTGGACTGTACCGAACCTGGACGTTCGACGAAGTACACTCCCCGCGGCATCGGCTGTGGCTTCGGTAGCTCTGGGACAGTTACCGCGGCAGACTCCCACCGACGGAATGCGGATTCAATTTGTGGGATAATTTCTTTGAGTGTCACATCGCCGACAATAGCCAATGAGGCCTGGTTGTTAGGGCGAACGTAGGTTTTGTGGAATGTGCGGATATCCTCTGGCGTAATCGCTTTGACACTCTCTTCGGTTGGGCGCTGTGCACTGGGATGATTCGGACCGTAAAGGACCATCCTCGAGAGTGCCATTGCAAGTTCGCTCGGTCGGGATTTCCGCTGCTTGATGTTCGCGATGACTTGTGGCATGAGTTTGTCGAGCTCTTCCTTGGGGAACGTTGGGTTGATGATGATGTCCGAAAAAATTGCCAGCAGGAGTGCCATGTGTTTTTTCAGTCCGCTCCCAGTCACAGTCAGGAGTTCTCCACCTGTGGAAGCATTCACCGAAGCGCCGATGCTATCGAGCGCAGAGGCAATATCGAGCGCTGTCCGTTTCCGCGTGCCTTTCGTCAGCAGATCAGCCATGAGCGATGCTGTTCCGGGCTTAGACCCGTCGTACGCATCGCCGGCACGTACTTGGAGACGAAAGCCAATCGTCGGTTGGCGGTGATCTTCGATGATGTAAATTTTGAGACCGTTCTTGAGAGTCGCTTCTTCGTAGCGCGGAAATTCATACTCTCTCAACTCGCCGATCTGCGGACGGACACGTGGGTCAATCGGTTTGGGGGCTTCGAGTGCTTGGGGAGAGAGCACCTCTTTCGGGACAGGAATCAAAGGTGCTTGCTCGGTGTCTTTCTTGGGTTGCTGTTTTTTCTGCTGCGCAGGAAGTGGAGCGAGCACAACTCCTCCGCACAATAACAAGAGTAATGGGAATCGTCGCATGGTTACTTAGCCTCCGTTGATGCCGATGGGAGAAATGTCAGAACAACACGGTTGGGACTGCCAAAGTACTTCTTCGCAACGCGCTGAAGATCGTCACGGCGGACACTGTAAAAACGTTGCATCTCCGTGTTCACGACTGCGGTGTTTTCGAAGTATGCATAAGCGCGTGCCAACGCAAGTGCGGTTTGGTAGGTGCCTTTCTTTTCCTCAATAAAACGCGCTTCAGCGATGTTCCGTGCCTTCGTGAATTCTGCCTCGCTAACACCATAAGCGATGACGCTATCAATAACCGCATACATCATCTTCTCTACCGTGTCAATAGATCGGCCTGGCGCTGCAACCCCGACTAAAATTGCAGCACCTACTTTTTCGAGTTCATACGGGAAGACTGAGCTTTGGACAGCAACTTGTGCTCGGTCAACGAGCGCTCGGTACATTCGGGAGCTTTCACCGTTGGCTAAGATGTCCATCAGCATCTGGAGTGCGTAGCTATCTGGATGACCTTCGGGGACAGTGCGGTATCCAACAAAGACTGCAGGGAGCTGAGCTTTGGGATCGAAAATGGTATCGCGGATTTCACCGGCAAGTGGGGGAACGATGATTGAATCACGATGGATCGGAGGACCTGGTGGCAAAAAACCAAAGTACACATCAACCAACTTGCGGACTTCGGGTTCCTCAAAGTCTCCACTGATGGCGAGCACAGCGTTGTTGGGGACGTAGTATGTGTTGTAGAACTGCTTGAATTCGCTGATTGCTGCGCTGTCGATGTGCTGCGATGCTCCGATTGGCGTCCAACTGTACGGAGTACCTGCGAAGAGGTTCGCAAACATTCGCATGTTCCACGTACCGTAAGGTGCGTTTTCGTAACGCATCTTCCGTTCCTCTTTGACGACTCCTCGTTGCGTTTCAACGCCGATGGTGTCAATGATCAACCCACGTATCCGCTGAGATTCAATCCAGAGCGCAAGTGGAAGGGCATTCGATGGAACGCGCATGTGGTAAACTGTCTGGTCGAACGAAGTAAACGCATTCAGGTCGCCACCGGCTTGCTGAATGAGTTTGGACAGCTCACCCCGTCCGATACTATCGGTGCCTTCGAACATCAAGTGCTCGAAGAAGTGTGCAAAGCCGGTCCGCGCTGGATCTTCGTAGCGTGATCCGACGCGGTACCACAGGACAGTCGTCACAACGGGTGCATAGCGATCTTGCCGCAAGATTACATGCAGACCGTTCGGCAAAGTGTATTCTTTGAACGAAAGAGGCTTATAGATTTGTGCTTCCATGGGTATAGCCGTAAGCCCAACGGCTACTGCCAACAGGAGCCTTCGCAATGACACCATTAACTCAATACTCCAAGTGTGGGTACCACGAGATACTCGAACGTACGTGCATAGACGAATGCCGAGCTGAGAGGTTGCAAACTTAGCGAACACAGACAACGCACAGCTATCTGTGGTGCCCACGATTCGAGGCTGTATTATTTTAGCGCCGTGCATACACCGCCAACAGTTCAGATGCTTCGGAATATTGCACTCGTCGGTCTTGGTGGGATGGTGGGAAGTATTGCGCGATATGTGGTCGCTGCTGTTCTTGCCCATCGGTTGTCGGTTGGATTCCCGTACGGCACCTTTACAGTGAACATTGTCGGATGTTTCCTCATTGGACTCATTCTCGGTATCCTGACGCGCGCGGGGGCGTTGGCATCCGACTTACGGCTCTTGCTTGTGGTAGGATTTTGCGGTGGGTTCACAACCTTTTCATCATTTACATACGAAATCATCGAGCTAGTCGAAGCAAACCGCGTCATGCTGGCCTTACTCTACGTGCTGTTCAGCATGTTGCTTGGACTTCTTGCGGCAGTTGCTGGGCTGGCGATGACGCGGTAGCAGTCAAACGTTTGGAGTAGGTGGGCGATGGCTTGGAAACTATTGGCAATTGCAGTTGATGCATCGCTGGAATCGCTCCATGCAGCAACCGTTGGAGGCGAGCTTGCCAGAGCGTTAGGTGCAGAGGTCACACTCATAGCAGTCATCGATCGCACAAAAGCAGTGGGCGACATTGATGCTAGCATCGGCGTAGAGGAGGCGATGCTGCTGCTGCGGAAGGAAGCCGAGCAAGCACTCAGTCAAGCAAAAGATGCTCTCGGGATGGAGCCAGTGCGAACGCTCCTTCTCGAAGGTGAACCCAAACATGACATCCTCCGCGCTGCAGAGCACATCGGTGCTCACGCACTCATCGTCGGTACTCACGGACGGAAAGGAATTGCGCGCTTGGTCGAAGGGAGCGTCGCTGAGTACATCGTTCGGCACAGTTCAGTGCCAGTTGTTGTTGTACCTCGGCCTCACCACTAGTGGCACTTGTTGAGCGACGCTCCAGCCGCGATTGCATCGAAGAAGATACCCTGTTTGCTGAATTCGAACTGGCAGGAATCATCGGTGATGAATTGGCCAGTCACCTGCCAGAGCATCTGTGGGTTGTGTTCGAGATCGCTCGTGTCATCGAAAGCAAAGACACGCAGCTCGGTAGAACGCTCGCGCCGATCCTTACTCGCGTGCAGAGCGATCCCTCAAGAGAGCACGCACCACCGATACCAACAGTGGCAGCAGAGGAATATGAAGCAGATTTGATTCGACATTTCCACGAGTTACCGCAGATCTACCCCTACCAATTTCTCCTTCCCGAAGAGGTGTTCTTCCAACGTCTGGCGGAACGCTCGCTCTGGCTGCCGCGACCTGTACCACCTCGCATGTACCGTTTCCCAACTGCAAGTGACACGTTCGCACCCGATCCCCGAAAGCAGAAAGTTTATGTGCTGTTCGACGTTTCACGTTCGATGAATTCGCACTGGCGCATTGCGCTTGCAAAGGCAATCGCGATCGTATTTCTGCGGCAGAACATGCGCCAATTGGGTACCATTTACTTGCGCACTTTTGCCGAACATGTCGGTGAGCGCACCACCGCGAGCGATGTACCATCGTTCCGTCAACTGCTCCGCACAGTCCTTCGGCTGGAAGCTACTGGACGCGGTACGAATATGCAGGAAGCCATCGAAGTTGCCATCGCTGACATCAACGGGACGCACACCTTGAGTGACGCCGAAATCTTACTTATCACCGATGGCGCAGCACACTTGGATCTCGAACGCTTGAAGACGTTGATGGGGAGTAACATCCGCATCCATGCTATCAAGATTGGCAATGAGCGCATCGCACCTGATCCAACAATGGTCGAATACTACGCCCGAAAAATTGGAACTGCCGATGCGCGACGGTTGCTCGAACTCCAAGATCGTCGTCGCGCTCTTGAGCATGAGCTGCAGTATGCGAGCACTGCAGCACGCCGAACGATGATTGCTCACGACTTAAGTGTCCTCGATCGCATGATTGCTGGACTGGCTGAAGGTGTTGCCGTCTATGCTACCGAACACTTCGGTTCAGACATCGAACAGCTCTGTTCAATCTTTGTGCAAGTGGATGATATTGATCCAGCGGAGGTATTTCGACTCTCAAGAGAACGTGAACAAGAGCTTGTACAACTTGCACGTGCGTTGCTCGATGAGTTTGCTCGTGCTCGGCGCACAGAGGATGCGGACCGGATGGCAGCACTGATCGAGCATCTACGGACTATCCTTCAGTTCAACCAGCAGGCAGCAGAATTGCAAGAGCTTGCTGCAACGATGGAACAAACCTTAGGGGACTTTTTCCGCCAATTGCAAATGGGTGACATCGAGATGGAACCCACACTCCACGCACCGATGCTCGAGCATGTTCGGATTGCGCTTAGACGTAGCCGCCGCCGGATTGCGCTCGCACAGGTCCTTCGGTTACTCTGGCGACGACTGGTGCGCTGGCTACGACGGCAACGTAAGCTCCGCGTTGCACGGATTCTCCTTCGGCGGTGGCGTCGGCGCTAAAGTTTTCGTACCTGCATCCGACAATCCCGTCTGGATGGTGACAATGTGGTGGCAGGATGCCCTCCTAATCAGTCCCACCTTTACATGGAGGTTGTCATGCCTTCAGCAGTAACGAACGGAGCTAGCATCCGCACCAACGCTCCCACCGGGAATGCATACAACCCATTGGATGCAGCCAACCGCGATATCGCTCTCCGTCAGCTTCGTCTTTCCACCGGCAAGCGCATCAACTCTGCGCAAGACGACGTCGCCGGCTACATCACTTCGCGTGCCTTGAAAGCGCGCAACGGCGCACTCCAAGCTGCGCTCAATGCCGTCGGTGATGCCTCCAGCGTCACCAACATTGCTCAGGACGGGTTGGACAACATCAGCAACATAGTCCAGCAAATCAAAGACGCTGCCTCGACGGCATCCTCGGGCGCACTCGGCACCGACGAAAAAGTCGCACTTGCCAAGAGTGCCTACCGCTTGGCGCAGCAAATCCAGACGATAGTGGACTCGACGGTCTTCGGCGGACGCCAGTTGCTCGACGGCACCTTCTCGGCTGAGTTCGTCATCGGTACCGGTGCAACCAACAACCTGCTGACGCTCGCGGTGGACCTGACCAGTGGCAACACTGACTTCGACATCAGCGGCAGCTTCGACATTAACGCCTCGTCGGCTACCAGCTTCGCCGGTGTCTCAGGTCTGAATCTCCAATCGCTCAACAGCGTCTCGTCGAGCGACCTGGGGATCTTCAGCACCGCGAACATCCAGACGACGCTCACCAGTCTTGCCACCGCACTCAACAACATCAGCAAGGTGGCATCGTACTTGGGCGGGCTTACCAACCGTCTGGCATTGCAAGAGGACGCGCTCAAGTCGCAGATCACCAACTACAACGCGGCAATCTCCCGCATCGAAGATGCCGACGTTGCCAAAGAGCAGCTGCAACTCATCCGGGCGCAGTTCCTCCAACAAGCCTCGATCGTCTCTCTCTGGCGCAAGCGAATCAGAATCCCTCCTCCTTTCTTCAGCTCCTCCGATAGCGAGGAGACGTTCTGGCTCAACTGATGGTGGAATGGCGAGCTCCGACACGCACGAGGAGCTCGCCATTTCTGCTTATAGTGACGATACGGACGAGCCACCTCCTTAGTCCGATGGGTAGATGGCATCGTTTCCACGCTACTGTTTTTCGACGGTAGTACGATAATTCATTTGGACATTTCCGCATCGGATGCGGTATGGAATGGTACCATCAAGGCACGGTAATGCAATGACAACCGCAGTAGCTCGCCAACGAGTCGCGCAGTACACAGGTGGTACAGGGCAGCTCCTACTATACCTCGAACAAGAAGTCTTGAGCTGAAGTCCTGAAAAATTATCCTGAAGACCTACGACCTCTTCCTTACCAGTGCTCAGCGCGGCGATGAACAGCGAATGCGTCGCATTCTCTCTGAGCTGATCAACGCACTCAACTTCGACTATGGCGAATTGCCACAGCGCTTACTCCGGCTCTACGAGTATTGCCAACGGTGTGTCGCCATGCGACGCTACGACGATGCCGCAATGATCATCGCTGAGTTGCGCCAAGCATGGTCAGAAGCTTTCCAACTCGAATGATATGTCATAGTACCACGTAGAGAACGTCATGGCTACAAATCCACTCAACACAACGTTTCTCGTCGGCAACGGTTTTTCCGATAGCGGACTGAGCAACGTTGATCTAAACATCCAAGCATATCGGCGCACGAGGCAACCAGCGCTCGATGCGCTCACGACGAAGCAGACGACGCTCGAGAAACGGCAAGCGTTCATGAACACGCTGCGTTCGAAGCTCGAGGCACTTCAAAGTGCTGCAGACACATTCCTCCAAAGCGGTGCAGCAACAAAGTTCCAAGCGCGGAGTGTCTCGATCTCCGATAGTACCGTTCTTGCAGCAACAGCAGCCGACGGCGCTGCGCTCGGGAGTGCAATGGTCAAAGTCAACCGTCTGGCAACAAGCGATATCCTCCAATCTGCGAGGATGGTGCTTGCCAACCCTGCAGGGTTAAGTGCCGGTACAACGTCATTCACCATCGCGGGGAAAAGCTATAACATCACGCTCGATGGAACTGAAACCTACGAAGGGTTGATGAACAACATTGTCCAAGCCATCAATGCCGATAGCACATCGAATGTGACTGCAAGACTTGTGAAGGATAGTGCCACTACTGGTCGGCTTTCCTTGACCGCCAAAACTACCGGCGCAAGCGGAGCAATCACCTATACTGATTCTGGTGGCGTGCTCCAAGCATTGGGGCTCGATAGTTCAATCAAGCAAACGACTGGCACAACGACGCTTTCGGTTGAGGGAGTCGCAACAACTAACAGTTCAACCATCGGTTTCTCAACCGGTGGGAACAAGCGCTTTACCATTAATGGGACAGCGATCTACGCATTTGTCGGAACATCGCAGAACGCTATTTCACTGATGAACAATCTTGCCACAGCAATTAACAATGCTGGTGCAGGTGTGACAGCAACGGTGCAATCGCTTGGAGGCGGGAAGTCACGCCTTGTCATCACGAACAATGCACCAGGTGGCGAGCTTTCGATTGTTGATGATAGTGGAGTGCTTGGGACGATCGGCATTGGTACGCAAACTCTCCGTGATGAGCGGACGAAAGCAACGGCAACGACCGCAGGCTATGCCGCTGGAACGGCAAGCGATCTCGATGCAAGCGTTACCATTAATGGTGTCACGATTACCCGAAGCTCGAACACGATCAGCGATGCTATCAGTGGTGTAACGTTAACGCTCCTCAAAGCGCAGCAAACAGGCGATGGTGCCGTCAGCGTGACAACGGGCGTTGGAGCAGACCAAGTTGCCAGCACACTTCAGCCATTGCTCGATGCATACAATGACGTTCTCCGCTACATCAAAGACAACATCAAGACGCTCGGAGGTGATGCAGCGCTCCGTTCGTTCCAATCAGAACTACGGTCGCTCAGTTCACGGACATTTAGCGGTCCATTGACATCCCTTGCGGACGTTGGTATCAAAATCGCCAGCGATGGTACGCTCTCGATAAACAACAAGAATCTCCTCCGGCAGAAACTTGAAACGAACGCCACAGACGTAGCAGCACTCTTCACCAGCAGTGGTAGCTTTCCGATGTGATCGTGAATTCGATCACGAACATGGTCGGCAGCGAAGGCATGTTGCAAACACGGTCTCATTCACTCACACAGCAGATTAAGCGGGTCAGCGATCAAAGGAAGGCGCTCCAGGCTCGCATTGACAAAGAAGTAGAGCAACAACGCCGTGAATACACGAAGCTACAGGAACTCTTCTACACACTACAAGGACAAATGAGTCAATATTCGTCATACATCAAGCAATGAATGCTACTCGTGCATGGGTATGTCCCACTCCTGTGAGGCACGGTCATGGTTGAGATAGGCACCATCGCGGTTCTACCGCCAGTGCGCGCGATCGAGCCATTCGGTACAGCGCTGCGTGGTATCGAACCAAGCGGCGAGAGCGTTGCAGCTCGGCAGCAGCCACCTGGGCAGCATCAGCAGCATGCTGACCAATCATCGCTTGGTCATTCGGTCGCACAAGGAAGCAGACAAGAAGCGGTGATCGAACTTGCACAACGGCAGATCCACTTTGCAGTGGATACGGAAACTCGACGGACGATCATCAAAGTTGTTGACCCTGAAACTAAGGAAGTCGTCCGTCAAATTCCGCCTGAGGAATCATTGCGGATCTCCCGTATGATCAGCCGACTCCGTGGTGACCGAGGTGCAGTAACCGATGAACGCGTCTAAGCGCCGATTGCTGCCACAGCCACAGACACTGCTTGCGGAACTGGAGCGTCTTAGCGACGAGTTCGAGAGCGCCCTTGCTGCACTGAAGGATGCAGGAAACGATGCATCACATCAAGCACGTGCTACATTGATTGAGCGCATCGCTGCAGTACTCGCGGAACGTGGCACAGTTCTTGATAGTTTTGAGACGTGGGTGCGTTCAACGCACAGCACGCGCGCACCGTCGAGAGGGCGACTCTTCTGGCAGGAAGCCCTCGAACACCTTCAGCGTGCAGACTCTCAGCGAGCCAAAGTGCTCAATGAGCTGATCGCTGCCGCTGGTCACCAACTTCAGCAACGGATTGCCCAACGAGCATTGTTCATCTACAATCGAGGTGCCTCATGATTCGCTCCATCAACGGTAAACCAGAGCTGGGTAGCCTTCTGCCGAGCGATTCTAACCGAACCGCGCAGAATCAACACCCATCGGCGGAGCGCTCCACCGACCGTGATCGCATTGAAATTTCCGATCGCGCACGGGAGCTCTTGCACAATCCAGAACTCGCCAAACGGCTGCGTGTCGAAGCGAACATCGAATCGGGATTTTACAACTCACCGCAAGTGCTCCAGACGGTCGCACAACGACTCCTTCGCGATCTCGATCACCAGCAAAACATTGCCTGACGGACTCCTCGAATAACTTCGCGTCACATTGCGTAAATTTCGCCCGTAGTTTGTTGTACTTTCGGCGGGAGGAACGGGCATGGCTCGCTGCCTCAACAAAGTTTTGCTCATCGGAAACGTCGGCAAGGACCCTGAAATACGCTACACACCAGCAGGGGTACCAGTTGCAAGCTTCCGACTAGCCACCAATGAATCCTGGCGGGATAGTGAGGGCCAATTTCAGGAATACACCGAGTGGCATACCATCGTCGCCTGGCGTCACTTAGCGGAAATGACCGAACGGCTCATCAAGCAAGGAACAAAGCTCTACGTCGAAGGACGCATTCGCAGTCGAAGCTTCGAAGATTCCAGTGGCACAAAACGGACTGCTTACGAAATCATCGCCGATAGCATTATTGTCCTGAGTGGACGGAAGGATTCTCAAGCTGGGGAGGAACAATCCTCGGAGGCTGCAGAAGAATCATCCGAAGGCGACGTACCGTTCTGAACGTGCGCTGAACACCAGCATCGTCGGAGTAATTTCGCCACCGCTCCCGGCACACAAGCGGTGTAGCGGACCGGGATGTTCACACTGATCTTGCACGTATGTACGGCTCCGAGCAGAGAACTTACCTCAAAGTTGGCGCGATCACACTCGTTGCAATCCTGTTGCTCCTTGCGGGTATCACCATCGGTCGCGGCGTGAACATTACGACCGCGCCCGTCGAGGTTCACATTCGTGCAGCGACCGCTGCTGGTCTCGAACCTGGAGCGCCTGTTTGGATCAATGGCATCAAGCGCGGGAGCATCGTACGTGTTCGTCCCGATGGTGACTCGGTGCTCATCATTGCGGGACTCGATGATGCGTCCCTCCTTCGCGTTGATGCACACGCGCAGATTGCCATGCTCGAACTCACCGGTGGCAAACGCGTGGATATCTTCCCCGGCAGAAGTCCCATACGCTGGGACGGACGCATCATACCAGCGGATGAGCCTGCGGACATCGCGGAACTGTTGGGAGCAGCACGTTCGATTGCACGGCGGGCGAGTGCAGTTTTGGATCGGCTCGATACAACGATTGGAGCGCTCAATGCAGTCGTGGCTGACCCCAACACCGCAGTCCGTATCCGCGAGTCTCTTGCACACATGGCATCGCTTGTTGGACACCTTGACACGCTGGTCACCGACTCTCGAGCAGCATTGGAGGCGACGATTGCGGATTTGAAAAGCTCAAGTTCACAGGTACGAACGTTCATCGAACAGAACCGCCCGACTGTCGAGCAACTCCTTAACAGACTCAACCGCACGAGCGCTGATCTTGAAACGCTCATCCGCGATGGCTCCCACGTTGTTGCACGCGCTGACACCACCATAGGTGAGCTGAACATGCTGCTTGCCACGCTCCGACAGCAACGAACCGCAATTGGTAAGCTCCTCTACGATGACAAGCTCGCACGCGATCTCGAATCGAGCATCGGCCGTCTTGGCGGTATACTCGACACTCTCAGCCGCTATGGAATCAACGTCAATGTCCGACTTGGTACGCGACCGTAACATCTCCAATGTCCACGACGTTCACACCCGTCACTGATGCCATTGCTGCGTACATTGAGGAGCACTTCTCAGCAGAAGATGACTTCCTCCGTGACCTCTGCCACATGGCAGAAGCTCGTGGTATGCCTGCAATCAATATCAGCGGTGGTCAAGGTGCTGTCCTCCAGCTACTCCTCCGAGCGATCGGTGCCCGTCACGTGCTCGAAATTGGTTCACTCGGTGGCTATAGTGCAATCACGATGGCACGAGCGCTCCCACCCGATGGCACGGTAGTTTGCTTGGAGATCAACCCTGAATACTGCGCCTTCATCGAAGAGCACGTGGCTCGCGCTGGCCTTGGATCCGTCATTGAAGTCCGCTGCGGTGATGCGCTCTCACTCCTGCGCGCAATGCCTGCCCAGCCACTCTACGATGCAGTCTTCATAGATGCCGACAAGCCTCAGTATCCCCTCTACTTCGAAGAATGCTACCCACGCGTTCGCATTGGTGGGCTCATTATCGCCGATAATACGCTTGCATGGGGCCACATCGCCGAACGCGAACCAACGTTCGAACCTGAGAACGTCCGGTCATTACAGCGCTACAATCAACTTGTGGTGATGCATCCCGGAGTTCACGCTGCGCTCATCCCCGCAGGGGATGGTATGACGGTAGCGATCAAGCTCGCTTAACGTTCCCAGCGCTGTTCTTTCGTTTTCAGCTTACGAATCTGCCGGACGAGCGCCTCGCGTGCACCGTGGATCGCTTTCGAAAAGTCCTCGGCAGACTCTTTCGCCACGAGTGTCTTGCCGTTGAGATTGAGCACGAACTCCGCGGTACACGCGTTGTTGCCGCGTTTGAGCACTACATCGGCGCCAATGACGCCGTCGTGAAATGTGCGCACATGGTCGAGCGCCTCTCGCACGAGCGATTCGAGCTGCTCGCCTGCTTTGAAATGGCGTGAGGTAATCGTAAGCTTCATCGCAATACTCCTCGAAAGTGAACGATACTCATGGGTTACCGAGCCAGAATCGCACACCGAGCGTTAGCACCAGCCCGCTACCACCGACGTTGATTGGCTCATTCCATTGCGGACGATCGTAGAGAGCCGCATACGAACGCAATGCCTCGACGCGCACTGGACTCAACAGGTACTCCATCGCAATCGTCAGCCCGCCCCGAACGGGCGCGATGTGATGCTCGTCAAACAAGAGATTGACTCCGGCGCCGATGCACATCGCCGGAACAACGACTCGTTTATCAGAACGTGTTCCATCTCGGACGAGTATGCCGTTGTTCCAAATCCGTTCATTCCACTGAAAGCGTGCAAATGTTGCGCCAACACCACCACGGAGAAACGTGCGAAACTGCTGTTGCCACGGTTCCCATTCGAACGTGGTGAGCACAGGCACCAATTGGAGCACGAGCATTTCGTCGAGCGTTGTGGCAGTAGCACCCGTTGGCGATCCAGTTTCACGGCTCTCTGCACGGATGTAGCTTCCATCGACGCCAAACCGTAGGCGCCCAATTTCAACGGCAACACTTGCACGAGGAACGATTGGGACTCCGTATTCATTTGCACGGAGCCCTGTCGCTTGGCGGTAACCATCGAACAATTCTGCACTACCCAAACCAAGTGCAATGCCCCCTTGCACGCTGAGTACCAGGGGAGGAGGTGGTGTGTGCTGCAGAGCCAATAAAAGCTCCGTAAGCAACACGAGGCTACAGAATACGCTTGCCCAAGAGCGAGGCAACAATCTCAACAGCAAACTGTGCGGTCGCATTCCGTACATCCAAGATGGGGTTAACCTCCGCAACATCGAGTGAGCCGACCATGTTCGATTCGGCCAAGATTTCCATCGCTAAGTGCGCTTCTCGAAACGTTAGCCCTCCTGAGACCGGTGTCCCGACGCCGGGTGTAAGCGATGGGTCCACACTATCGAGATCGAAGCTAACATGGACGTGATCGACCGTCCGGCGAAAGCGATCGAGCACCTCTTCGATGACGTGATGAATACCACGCTTGTCAATCTCTGGCATGGGATAGACCATCATCGGAAGTTGTGCAATGAGCTGGCGTTCCCCTGGATCGACGGCACGGACGCCGATGAGTGCAACGTGCTCCGGAGCAACCTTCGGCGCGAACCCCTCAATACTTGTGAGGCACTCGCTTCCAAAGCCCATTGCGACTGCTAACGGCATACCATGGATGTTGCCAGAGGGTGTTGTTTCTGGCGTGTTCATGTCGGCATGTGCATCAATCCAGAGGACGCCGAGCCGCAGACCATGCTCGCGACACCATGCACTTACACCTGCGACAGAGCCAATTCCAAGTGAGTGGTCGCCGCCAAGTACGACTGGAAATGCGCCCTCCCTGAGTGATTCCGCCACGTGAGCAGCGAGCACACGCGATGCACGTGCAATCTCCGGAAGGTACTTGAGCCGCTGGTTGCTGATACGCTGCACCTCTTGACCACGCACGGGTACATCGCCAGCGTCGCTGACGCGATGACCGAGCGCTTCGAGCGCGCTGCTCATTCCAGCGATGCGAAGAGCACTTGGACCCATGTCCACTCCTCGGCGACCAGCTCCTAAGTCGCTTGGGAATCCAATCAATCGAATCGTCTTACTCATCGCTGCTTATCTGTTGCTGATCGGTCACTTTCAGTAAGATAAGATTGCGATACGCTGGGCAACGTGGCGTAAATTTGTGCCTTGTAGCGAAAGCTCTTCACCCTATTACCGATGCTCACCGCAGATAAGCTCGCCGCGATACGTCGAGAGTACCGTCGTGACTTTCTCGATGAGAGCACGATTTCCGACGATCCGCTCGAACTGCTCGAGCGCTGGCTCTCGCAAGCAATTGAGGCAGAGGTACCCGAACCAAATGCGATGGCACTTGCAACCGCTGACGAGAAGGGAGCACCTTCTGTGCGCATGGTATTACTCAAGGGCATCACAGAGGGAGAATTGCATTTCTACACGAACATTGAAAGCCGCAAAGGGAAAGAAATTGCTGCCAATCCGCAGGTAGCGCTCCTGTTCTACTGGGCAGAGTTAGAGCGACAGATACGTATCGAAGGTCATGCACGGTTGCTCGACCGAGAAACCGTTGCAGCGTACTTCGAGACCCGTCCACGTGCGGCGCAGCTTGGGGCGTGGGCATCCTGTCAGAGCGAGCCATTGGAAAGCCGCACGCAACTTGAAGATGCACTCTCCGAATATGCAACGCGATTTGCTGATACTCCTTCCGTGCCACCTCCACCGTGGTGGGGTGGATATGCAGTCCGCCCTCACGCATTCGAGTTTTGGCAAGGACGCGAGAGCCGTCTACACGATCGCTTCCGCTATGAGCGCACTACGGATGGGTGGCGGTGTATGCGGCTTGCGCCGTAGCACGCTCGGCAAGCGCATCGCGGAGTGCATCGCGGGCAACGTTCCACTCTAGCTCGGAAAGTACAAGCGGAGGAAGGAGGCGCAGGACGTTCGTTGCCGTTGCATTTGTGATGATCCCGCGGCGGAGCAGTGCGTCTCGGAGCAACGAAGCATCCTCACTCAATACCAATCCGAGCATCAATCCACGTCCACGCACGGAATGGATAAGCAGTGGATACTCGTGGCGGAGAGCCTCAAGGTCTCTTGCAATGATGTTGCCGAGCGTTTGGACGTGGGAAAGTAAGCTTTCCTCAAGCTCACCAAGCACAACGCAACCCGCAGCACATGCAAGCGGATTTCCACCGAACGTCGTTCCATGCTGACCACGCTCCCACACGTCGAGCAAGGGTGCACTAACGAGTACTGCACCGAGCGGTAAGCCGCCGCCGAGTGCTTTCGCCATCGTGACAATGTCCGGACGAATCGTGAACCGTTCGAACGCAAAAAAGTCACCCGTTCGTCCGCAGCCACTTTGGACTTCGTCTGCGATGAGGAGAAATCCGTACTGACTCCGCAACTGCTCAATCCGTTCTACAAATTCTGGTGTTGCCTCGACGATACCGCCTTCGCCTTGAATGAACTCCAACCCAATCGCACAGGTCTGTTCGTTCACCACCGCCGTGAGTGCGTCGGGGTCGTTAAAGGACACAACGAGCATGTTTGGCAGGAATGGTCCCATGCCGTCCTTGTAGAACGGTTTATCCATCGCAGAGAGCGCTCCATAGGTACGGCCATGGAAGCCACCACTGAACGTGATGATCGCACCCTGTTTGCCGGAGCGATATCCCCATCGTCGAGCTAACTTGATGGCAGCTTCCCACGATTCTGCACCAGAGTTTGAGTAGATGACCGCCGCATAGCCTGTCCGTTCACACAGTCGCTCGGCAAGCACCACTTGTGGCTCTTGGTAGAAGAGGTTCGATACGTGCAAGTATCGTTCCATCTGCTCGCGCAAGGCCTCGAGCACGCGTGGATGGCGATGTCCTAAGGCATTTGTGCCAATGCCACTGATCAAATCAAGGTATTGTCGTCCGTCACGATCGGTTATCCAGCAGCCGCTTGCAGAGGTAATGGCAATTGGTAAGCGTCGGTAGATGGGGTAGAGAACTCTGCGTTCACGTTCGATAAGCTCCTGAGAAGTCATCAGAAAGGAGGGATAGTGGATGTGTGCAAAACTACAGTGCCAGTTCGGCGCCGCACGGAGCGTAGTTTCGTACGGCGAGACACACCAACGTTGCCTTTGATTGTGGAACTGACCAGTCGTAACCCAGCTACCGGAGAGCTGCTCGCGCGCTATTCTCTCATGAGCGACGCTGAACTCGATCGGGTGCTTGAGCTCGCCTACCGTGCTCAGCGACGGTGGCGGTCCGTACCCCTTTCGGAACGTTGTCAGATGCTCAGAAACATTGCCGACGGACTCGGCCGAGAACATGATGCTGCGGCGCAGTTGGCGACACTCGAGATGGGGAAACCAATCCTGCAGGCACGCGCTGAACTCGACAAGTGTGCTTGGGCGTGCCGCTCTATTGCAGACCAAGCATCTGCTGCGTTGGAGGCACTACCGATTCCGACAGAATTTCGCTCAAGCCGGGTACAGTGGGAGCCGCTTGGCGTTCTTCTGGCTATCATGCCCTGGAACTTCCCCTACTGGCAAATCATCCGTGCCGCTATACCGGCAATAGTCGCTGGGAACGCTGTCGTTGTCAAGCCGTCACCGGAGGTGACAGGGTGTGCGTTGCTCCTCGACGCTGTGATACAGCAGGTGCTGCCGGAAGGAGTCTACAACACCATTCGTGCAACGCACGAGCAGGTTGCACAGCTCATCACAGACCCACGGATTGCAGGGGTGATGCTCACGGGGAGCACACGAGCAGGACGCATCGTTGCAAGCCGTGCTGGTAACGCGCTCAAGAAAACTGTACTCGAACTTGGTGGCAGCGACGCCTACCTTGTGCTCAGGGATGCAGATCTTGACCTTGCCGTCGAAACATGTGTGGCAGCTCGCATGATCAACAATGGGCAAAGTTGCATTGCAGCCAAGCGGTTCATCGTCGATCGCTCGATATGCGCAACGTTCGAAGAAATGGTCTCAAGTCGCATCAGTCGCTACGAACCTGCCGATCCGCTCGATGAACGTACGTTGCTCGGTCCACTGGCGCGTCGAGATTTAGCAGAAACACTGATTGGCCAAGCACGCGCCAGTATCGAACGCGGCGCTCGTGTCCTGCTTGACGGAGGCATCGTGGGTAATGGTACATTTGTTCGCCCCTACGTGCTCAGTGATGTTACCCCTGGCATGCCCGCCTTCGATGAGGAGACGTTCGGACCGCTCGCTGCAATCATTGTTGCAGAAACCGAGGAGGATGCACTTGCGCTCGCCAATCGGAGTTCGTACGGCTTGGGAGCAGCAATCTTCACACGCGACCTTGAGCGTGCTGAGCGTCTTGCCGGGCAGCTCGAAGCAGGATCGGTGTTCGTCAACGCGCAGGTTCGGTCGGATCCACGACTTCCGTTCGGCGGCATAAAGGATTCCGGTTGGGGGCGCGAGCTATCGATGTTCGGCATACGCGAGTTTGTCAACGTCAAGACGGTCGTCATCGGATGAAGTGGACTGCGATAGTTCCTCGGAGCACATGGTAATGGATTGGCAGTTCGGTGCTGCTCTCATCGTCGGCACTGGTGCGCTGGTAGCAGTCTGGCGTGGTGCTGACGTTCGCTTGGTGCTCTTCAGTTGTGGGGCACTGCTTACCGCGCTTGTCGGATCCCCGACGCGAGTTCTCGATGCGTTTCTTCGAGTCCTCGGGGATGGTCGCATTGTTGGCCCGATTTGTTCGGCGATGGGATATGCATTTGTTCTCCGCTCACTCGGTGCGGATCGTGCGATGGTTGAACTGCTTGCTGCCCCGCTCCGACGTATTCGGTGGGCACTTGTGCCGGGCGGTTGCATCGTCGGTTTTTTGGTCAACATGGCGATAACGAGCCAAACAGCAGCAGCTTCTGCTGTCGGGCCAATCTTGGTACCATTGCTCGAAAGCGTCGGGTACACACCCGTTGCCCGTGGCGCAGTGTTGGTCCTTGGCTGTTCGACGGGAGGGAATTTGTTCAATCCGGGTGAGCCAGATATTGTCACCATCGCAGTAGCGACTGGTCTGCCGGTTCACTCTGCAATCGAAGCAGTGATACTGCCACAGATTGTCGCATTTATTGTCGCTACGGCTGTGCTTACTGTAATGCTCCGTTCGGAGCGCCCACGTGAACACAGCGAGTTAGGTCGCTCAGCGCAAAGCCATTCAATACTGAAGGCAGTGCTTCCGCCACTGCCAATTATCCTGCTCTTTGTGCTCATGCCCCAATGGAACATTGTGCCAGCGGTTCGAGACCTCTATCCCGACGGCGTGCCAGTTACGCATGTGATGGTTCCATGTGCCGCGTTTGCAATTGCTCTCAACTGGCGCAGTGCATCAGCATTGACCAAGAGTTTTTTCGAAGGCATGGGGTATGGCTTTGCGAACGTCATTTCGATCATCATGGCCGCAGCATGCTTTTTGGAAGGATTAGCGGCTGTCGGCGCAATTGAACGCTTGGTAGGGCTTCTTCACCAGGCAGAGACACTCGCACCAGTGGTGAGCATGTACGTCACACTCGGCTTGGCGGTGCTCTCGGGCTCAGGAACTGCACCGAGTGTCACTTTTTCGAAAGCAGTGTTGCCTGACTTGACAACAGTCATTGGCGTAACTCGAAGTGCCGAGCTTGGCGCACTCGGTGCCATCGGCGCATCACTGGGGCGTACGATGTCTCCCCTGGCAGCAGTGGTGATCTTTTCGGCAAACGTAGCTGGTGCGCAGCCACGAGCAATCGTTCGGCGTACTGCACCAGCGCTGATTGCAGCAAGCATCGCCGCACTTGCGACGTATTACTTGACGTCTGGTTGATATCACCAACTCAACGAAAGGCGATGGCAACCGTTTCCTATTGGGAACAAGAGGAATTTCTCTCCGCTGATGTCTGCATTGTCGGTGCTGGAATCATCGGACTGTCGCTTGCAGCGGAGCTTCTCGAACGCCACCCCACGGTGCGGGTCGTTGTCCTAGAGCGCGGCTCGCTTCCCACCGGTGCTAGTACAAAGAACGCTGGCTTTGCGTGTTACGGCTCGCCGACCGAGCTGTGGCGTGATGCAGCAACACTTGGTATCGAGACGGTCTGCCAGCTTGTTGAACAGCGCAAGAGAGGATTGGACCGACTCCGTGCACGGCTTGGAGATGATGCCATCGGGTACGAGCAGTGTGGCGGCTACGAACTCCTTTTGGGTAAGCATGCTGGCGTCCTCGATTGGCTCGACGATCTAAACACGCTCATGCAACCAATCGTTGGCAATATCTACGCTCGATGTGCGGATGAGCGGCGTGCGGCGTTCGGTTTTGGTCCGATCGTTGAACACCTCCTTGAGCTTCCACACGAAGGTCGGATCAATACCGGACGGATGATGCGGTCTCTGCTTCGGTATGTTGCCAGCCACGGTGCGCTCGTCCTGTGCGGGACCCCAGTTGAACGCATCGACGGTGAAGATCAGAGTGTCGTTGTCGTTGCACGCTCGCCCGCAAGTGGGGAACTCCGCTTCCGCGTCCGTGCAGTTGCGCTGGCAACGAATGCGCTTACACCGACACTTGGAGGATGCTGTGATGCAACACCCGGGCGCGGACAGGTGATCATCACCGAACCAATCGACCGGCTCCCGTGGGATGGTGTGTTCCATTTAGATGAAGGCTACTACTACTTCCGCAACGTGGGTACTCGGATTCTCTTCGGTGGCGGACGTAATCTCGACTTCAGAGGTGAAACGACGAGCGAACTAGCTCTCACTGAGCATATCCAAGCGCAGCTGGAGGACTATTTACGTACGGTGATTGTGCCGCATGTGCCAGTGCGAATCGCGATGCGATGGGCTGGGGTCATGGGCTTTCGCACTCCAGCACTTCCAGCAATCACGTGGTGTAGTGAGCACGTCATGCACGTGTTCGGGTGCAATGGGATGGGTGTTGCGCTTGGGAGTGTCATTGCATCCGACGCTGCTGATCAACTCACAGCAGTACTTTTGCACACGTAGGTGCTCATGGACACGATAAGGCGTTAGCTCTGATGGATGCTCGACCGATATTACGTCGGATGATGATTGCGCTTGCAGTCTGTTTACTTGCTCTCGGCCAGTGGGGCTGTCCGAGTGAAGAGCTCATTTCAAGCGTCCCAATTGAGTGGAAGATGCTCATCGCACAACCGAGTGGAGATCAAACGCAGCTTGCGCTCTACACACTCCCCAAAGGAACGTTAGAACGCGCAGACGTCTTCGCCAGTGCGAACGGCGCACCACTTGACGGTTCTGTCGCTGCAATCGAACAGTTCCGCTCGATGCTCTTTTTGGTACAGCCCGCCGAGCAGCGGATCGTCGTGCTCGATGCAGCAACGTACCGCACAGTCGCGACGATTGCAACGACCCCGCATTCCCCACAAAACATTTGCTTTGCGAATGCAACAACCGGCTATATCGCGTATCGAGATTCAACGATCGGCATCGTGGACCTTACGACATTTACCGTTGTGCGCACATTGACGGTCGGCAAATCTCCTCGCGGGATTGCAGCACTTGGTAACCGAGTAGCGGTGTGTAACCAAGCTGACGGAACTGTTAGCATCATTGATACCCGTAGCAACACGGTTAGTGCGACTGTACCAGTGGCTCCGTATCCGACGTTCGTCGGCGGTGGAAGTGATCCAGCGTCAAGCTTTGCAATTGTTTCGCTCGGAAGCGGAAAACTTTCGCCAAGTGAGCAACTATCTCCAGCAGTGCTGACATTTTACAATCCGTTCGAACAGAGTCTCGGGGTGCAGCTCGAGCTTTCACAGCTCTTTCATGACGCTCAGGTGACCATCCCGCAGGGACTCGTTGTCACCCGATCGGCAACAGCGTTTGTGTTCCTCGATGGAGAGGTACAGATGGTAGATCTCGCTGGGCAGCGCATGTTGGGTACGGTGGTCTCCGAATCACCGAGCGGAGGAACCTATGATTTCGCACGGAATCTTGTCCTCATCTGGGCGCATCAGGAGAGTGGAACACGGATCATTGCCCTCGACCCTGTATCGGGGCAAGTGAAAGGGCAAGCGATACTGCCGATAACGGTAAACGTTGCTGCTGGTCTCTAAAGCAAGTAAGGTGGAGATACGTTCATCCAAACAGAGCGAGCGGGGAATCTGGCGATGGCGGTGGGCTTTATCCCTTCTAAGCGGCGCGACCGTTGGATTCTCGTACCCACCGAGTATTCTTGGCCCGTTGGCATGGATCGCGTTTGTGCCAATCCTTGCATTGCTCGATGAGGCTGTCCGGCGTCGGCAACGGTGGGGAGCAATGCTGTACCTATTCGGATGGGCATGGCATGGCGCTGCCAATTGGTGGGTCATGAGTTGGCAATCGGAAACCGACCCATACTTGATGGTTGCTGGCGCGGTGCTCTGGATTGTTCATCCGTTGTTTTTGATCCCAGCGCTTACGTTGTATCCACTCGTGCGACTGCGGAACATGCCACGACCGTCCGCACTTGCCGTGGTCGTCGGTGCGTTCGTCACGGTTGAGTGGCTCCATTCGCTCGGTGATTTGAGCTATCCGTGGCTTGCGCTTGGATACACACAACTTCGGAGTATTGCGCTTGCGCAAATTGCCGATGTAACTGGCGTTTGGGGTGTGAGCTTGGTGGTAATTGCACTCAATGCCGTCATCTATGATTGGGTGGCGCGTGCAGTGAACAACCATCAATGGCTTGCCGAACCTGGTCGCGCAGCGCTGCGCCTTGGGGGACGAATGCTTGCAGTACTTGCAGTACCGCTTGTCTATGGAGTTGCGCGTCTTGTCGATTACTCGCCGCTCCCATCAAAGCCAGTGAGGATCGCGTTGGTGCAAGCTAACATCAATCCATGGCGGAAGTGGGAATATGCTGACATGGAACCTCTCCTTGCACGACATCTTGCAGTCCAAGATTCTCTGCGACAGTTTGAGCGCTTCGATCTCGCAATATGGAGCGAGACAGCAATGCCAATTAGTCTCCTCGATGCAACTGGAGCTCGGATTAGTGCACGTATCCGTTCATGGTGTGACAGCACAGACGCAGCGGTTCTTCTCGGCTTTGCGGACATCGAGGGCTACCAGCCGATCAAGGCGTATAATGCTGCGATTCTCATCACACCCCGAGCTGAGCACTTTCCTGTACACCGCAAATCACGACTGACGCCATTTGGTGAATACATGCCGTTTTCGGATGCCTTCCCCGAGTTAGCGCGTATGTTGCAGTGGGGCGTTGGGATCTCCAGTTGGACAAAAGGTCCCGGAGCGACAGTTTTGCCGTTGGTCCGCACCGATACCCTCGCGCGGCTTGGGGTCATGATCTGCATCGAGAGTATCTATCCCAACTACGTAGCAGACTACGTGCGCCGCGGTGCCAATGTGCTCGTTGTCATCACCAACGATGCGTGGTACGATGGGACTCCAGGTCCAGACCAGCACTTTGCAATTGCACAAATGCGCGCCATTGAGACACGTCGCCCGATCGCACGCTGTGCCAATAGTAGCATCACTGGCTTTATCTCACCCACCGGACAGGTGGTACTCCGTGCGCCCGCGCTCCAAGCAACGTGCATTGCAGCACCTGTGCATCCGCAGCACGAGCTGACGCTCTACGTTCGCGCTGGGGATTGGGTTCCAGTCGTGTGTTGCATTCTAAGTCTTGGAATGTTGGGCTGGTGGGGGATTGCTGCTTGTCGCTCCCAGCGCCATGCTGTTACATCAACAGATTGAGCAAGCGAACGATCGTCGTTCGAAGTTCTTTGCGGTGCACAATCAAATCCACAAAGCCATGTTCGCGTTGAAATTCTGAGCTTTGGAATCCCTCGGGGAGTTTTTTGCGGATCGTCTGCTCTATTACCCGTGGACCAGCAAAGCCGATGAGTGCACCGGGTTCAGCAAGGATGACATCACCGAGCATCGCGTACGATGCGCTCACACCACCTGTGGTTGGGTCGGTCAGTACGGAGATGTAGGGGAGCTTGGCTTCAGCAAGTTCGGTGAGAGCAGCGCTCGTTTTTGCCATCTGCATGAGCGAAAATGCAGCTTCTTGCATCCGTGCACCACCCGATGCTGAAATGACCACTAAAGGGATATGCTCGTGGAGTGAACGTCGGACTGCACGGACGAATTTCTCCCCCACGACCGATCCCATAGAACCACCGATGAATGCAAAGTTCATGCAGCCGAACGAAACACGCCGTCCTCCAATGGTGCCATGACCGATTGTGAGCGCATCGCTTGGCCCAAACCGACGGTATGCTTCGCGCAAACGCTCGGTGTACGGCTTGGTGTCGACAAACTGGAGTGGATCGGCTGAGCCAATGTGGGTATCAGTTTCGACGAACGTTCCCTCATCGAATAGCAGCTTGACGTATTGAGCAGTGCCGATTCGGAAGTGGTAGCTGCATTTGGGGCAAGTGTAAGAGTGCTCTTCGAGCTGCTTTTTGTAGATGATCTCGCCGCATCGGTCACACTTAGTCCATAGACCATCGGGCATTTCCCGCGGCGAGGTCTCTTGGATGTTCTTGGTTTTGCGTTGGAACCAGGGCATACTGTCGTTGAAAGAGCGTGAATCTTACGTGCCGATGCGAGTACCGATGACCGAATAGCGCGCTGTGACGAATGCAAGATCGGTGTACGATGCAGTGCCCGCACGGGTGGAAGCCGTTCCATGGAAATCGCTGAATGCTGCCGATTGATTAATCCAGACCGGTCCAGTGAAGTTGAATGCTACCGGTGCACCCACTTCGATGAGCGCGTCTTCAGCACTACGCATGAGCGTTTCGTCGGTTGTGTAGATGAGCGTGCTGAGCACGCCGCACCGTCGGACTGAGCCGACCATTTCCTCCAACCCGTGTTCGAACGATGCTACAGGAATGACGAACGAAATTGGACCGAACCATTCGTGTTCGTAGTGGGTACGCTCGCGGGTATCGCCCTTGAGCAGAAGCGGCGAAGCAGTTCGTGCGTTTGGATACTCCGGGTGATGGATCGCTGTGCTCTGGCGGATGATCGGTAGCCCCAACCCACGTGCGCGTTCGATACGCTCCAGCGTTGCAGGGTTTTGAATAGCGCCGCAGGTGCCAGGTCCAACCTTTTCATTGCCGACAAGACTGTCAATGGCAGCGACAAGACGTCCAACGACTTCGTCGAACGCTACCGTCCGTCCACTCGAACGTTCGACGACACCACGCGCGGGGATGAAGATATTCTGCGGTGCGGTGCACATTTGGCCTGAGTAGAGGGACAGGCTAAAGGCAACGTTCTCAAGGGCAGCATCAAGTGATTCAACGCTTTCGATGAGGATCGGATTGACACCTGACTTTTCCGTAAAGCAAACGATGCCGTGCTCAGCACAGAAGCGTTCGAGCTGTTGACCAAAGGCGGTCGAACCAGTGTAATCTACTGTTCCTATTCCATCACTGCCGACGAGGGTTTGAGTCATCGGCTCATACGGTGTCGGTACAGCTAACTGCACGATGTGTGGGTCTAATCCTAATGCATCGAATGCTTGCTGCATTGCTCCAACAACGATCGCGAGAGGATAGACGACCCGCGGGTGTGCCTTTGCAATGGTTGGAGCGCCTGTCACTAAGCTGGCGAACATGCCCGGGAGGCTATTCCATACAGGGAACGTCGAACAACCAATCGTGACGTTTAATCCACGGGGACGGAGATGATAACGCTTGGTAAGCGTAACGTTGATTTTCCCCATCGGTTTGGTCCAGAGTGCGCCGCTTGCGAATGCATGTTGTGCCCACAGACCAGCTGCGACAGCTTCGAGTGCACGATCGAACGCATGAGGTCCAGAGGCTTGGAACGCCATAACAAAACCTTGACCCGTTGTATGCTGCGTTGCATGAGCAAGCTCGAAGAACGTCTCTGCCGCACGTTCGAGTACTTCGATGAGTATTGCGGCACGCTCAAGCGGCTCAAGTGCAGCCCACGCCCGTCCTGCTCGGCGAGCATTAGCGACGAGCACATCCGGGCTCAGCACGGGATATGTAATTCCGAGCGCAAAACCATAGGGCGACTCCTCCTCGCCGTGCCACGACTGTGCATCACGGTGGAGCAGGCGGTCGAACGGTTTATTGAGCTGTGCTTCAAAGTGATGCTTCCCTGCTGCGGGGGCATCTTCACCGTAGAGTTTCCCACTGGGTGCTTCGGGCCAGTGTGCATAGAAGGTGCGCTCACGCCAGGCTGCTGTCGCAGATTCGATCGTTGATCGATGCTTTTCGACAAGTGCAGAAATCGGTGTTGTCATCGTGTTCCGGTTGGCAGGTGTACATTCGGGTTGCAAATTACGGCACCTTCTGGAAGGAGGATAGCAATGGATGTGCACATTTGTGCATCTCCGGCGAAATGGGGGCGATCAGACAAAGGGTAACGTACTTCATCGCCAGGATTATCAAGTCTTGGGATTGTTGGCCGGAGCAGCGTCGCTCTTAATGCGGAATGTGCATGTTGCGAGCAGACAAGTTATGGTGGGATTATACTTCGGTGGAATTGCTCGTGATGAACTTACTTGATTCACTGCTCATGTGGGTACAATGTTTGCACGGTTTTGTTTCGTATTTTTTGACGAACGCAAAATCTGGAGTGATCTGATGGTTTGGCTCGCTGTTGCTGTTTTCTGTGCGTGTCTTGGAGTAATCAATGCGCAGCAGCCACAATGGCATGAGCTACTCCGTGACCCACACGCACGCTTTGAGGACATTGAGCGCGCGTTCGAACGGAACCGAAGTCAGCGACCAATCCTTGAAGACGATGGGCAGGATGAGAAAGAAGGCGATGACATTCACTACGGGCGATGGGCAGATTTTTGGTCGCTCCGACTAATGAGTGATGGGAGCTTCCCATCTGGCGAGATACTCTGGCAGGAACTCCAAGCGAAGATTGCACAGCAACGGTTACGCACAGTACCGAAAGGATCACGACTTCAATCCTCGGCGAACTTTACACACCTTGGACCCACAAGTGTCCCAACTGGTGGTGGATCGGGTCGCATCAATTGCATTACCTTCCATCCGACTAATTCGAGTATCGTTTTCGTAGGCGCTCCCAGCGGCGGACTTTGGAAGAGCACAGACGGTGGTTCCACTTGGTCCAGTACGACTGATACACTAGCAACACTCGGTGTAAGCGCTGTTGCGATCGATCCTACCAATCCACAGGTGATATACATCGGCACCGGCGACCGCGATGCGCGCGATACCTATGGCGTGGGTATCCTCAAGAGCACCGATGGTGGTGGTACATGGAATGCAACGGGACTCAACTGGACCACCCCTCAAAACCGTGTCGTCTGCGACATCGTGATCTTCCCTTCGAATACTTCTACACTGCTTGCTGCGACAAGTTCAGGTATCTGGCGCTCGACCGACGGAGGGCAAACATGGTCCCAGCGTACGACGAGCTACACTATGGAGCTACGACTGCATCCAACCAACCCAGCGATCGTCTTCGCCTCAACATATTCCCAAAGTGGCGGCGCAGCGATACTCCGTTCGCTCGACGGTGGCCTTTCGTGGTCGACTGTTTGGTCGAACGCGAGCGTCAATCGTATCGCTCTGGCAATGGCACCATCGGCGCCACGCCGCGTCTACGCACTTTGTTCGAGCAGCTCCAATAGCGGTTTCTATGGGCTTTATTTGAGCTTAGATACCGGCTCGACATGGACGCAACAATCGGCGACCCCGAACATTTTAGGGAGTAACACAAGCGGAACGAGCACAGGTGGGCAAGGGTGGTATGACCTCTGCCTTGCTGTCCATCCACAGGATTCCTTGATGCTTTTCGCTGGGGGGATCAACATCTGGCGTTCCGACAACGCTGGTCAAGGTTGGACGATTATCAGTTATTGGTCTTCGTCCCAGACGATCCCGTATGTCCATGCGGATCAGCATGCAATGCTCTTCAAGCCAGGCACGACAGAACTTTGGGTTGGGAATGATGGTGGCGTCTTCCGCACGACGAACCTTGGTAGCTCTTGGCAAGATTTGAGCAGTGGCCTTGCAATCCTTCAGGTGTACCGAATGAGTCATCATCGGGGAAGCTCAACGCCCGTCATCCTTGCCGGCACGCAAGATAATGGCACAAATCGTCGCACCACGAGTGGGAGCTGGGCTCAGGTTTATGGTGGCGATGGGATGGAAAACGCCATTGATTGGGTTACCCCTTCGACGATGTACTGCTCGATTTACTACGGATCGTTCTATCGCTCGACCAACAGTGGATCATCCTGGACAGCAATTGCGCCATCGAACGAAAGCGGCAATGGCGCGTGGGTAACACCACTAGTGATGCATCCTTCGAATCCACAGCTCCTGTTTGTGGCGTATCGTACCGTGTATCGTTCGACCAATCGGGGCTCAAATTGGACATCGCTTGGTGCACCCCTTGCAACGAATGCCCGTGCACGATTCTTAGGAGTTTCTCCTTCGAACACGAATGTCATTGTCGTCGGTACCAGTTCGACGCTGTTTCGAACGACGGATGGAGGTGCGAACTGGACGAGTATTGGATCGAGTCTTCCAGCGAGCATGAGCAATGTCGCAATCGATCCAAGTGACCCAGCGGTACTTTGGGTGACCTGCAGCAACTGGGCCAGCGGGCAGAAAGTGTTCCGCTCGACCGACGGCGGCACAACGTGGACCAACGTGAGCAGTGGACTTCCGAATGTCCCCGTAAACTGTATCGCCCTCGATCCTCGCACAGGCAATGCGTACGTCGGAACGGACATTGGCATCTATCTTCGGACACCGAGCAGTACGAGCTGGATTTCATGGGACGACGGTTTACCGAACGTCATCGTTCGAGATCTCGAACTTGACACAGCTACCAATCGCATCTATGCGGCGACCTACGGCCGAGGCATCTGGCAGGGTACGATGCTCAACCAAACACTAACAGCCGCAATTTGGGCATCGCGCACGACGATTTGCGCTGGTGATACACTCCGCGTTGCTGATGCATCCAATGGCCAAGTAGCCATTCGCCAATGGACGTTTAGTGGGGGCATTCCATCCACATCAACCGATTCGGTTGTAACAGTGGTGTACCCCAACGCTGGGCAGTTTACCGTGCGTCTTGCAGTTGCCAGCGGTGCATTGTCGGATACTGCGCAGTTTGTGCTCACCGTGAACCCACGCCCGACAGTTGTCGTACAACTTTCAGCACAGCAAGTGTGCCAGGGAGATTCGATTGTCGCAACCGCAAGCGGGAATGGAATTGCACGCTACTTATGGAATACCGGGGACACTACCCAACGCATCGTCCTCCGAGCCGTCGGAACGTACTCGCTCCAAGTCACTGTCACCAGTGCTGCGGGATGTTCAACGACTTCAGCCGCTGTACAATGCACCATTCGCGCACGTCCTCCAGTTCCCACCGTCACTGTCACCGGACGCAATCCATTCTGCGAAGGCGATTCCGTCGTGCTCCACGCTCCGACAGGCTATGCTGCCTACCAGTGGAATACTGGCGCAACGACACAGCAACTTACAGTACGAAACGGTGGCAGCTACGTCGTCACTGTTACCGATGCAAATGGATGCTCTCAGTCTTCCGATACGCTCTTGCTTGTGCGTTTACCCAAGCCTCCTGTGACGGTTCAAGTGTTTGGCAGTTTGCAATTCTGCCAAGGTGATAGTGTGGTCCTGGTGGTCACGTCAACTCCCGGTGCTACGTATTTCTGGCTCGATGGTGGTGGCAACTCATTGCCGCGCCGCGTGATTCGTACGCCAGGTACATACGCTGTTCTGGTCACCGACACCAATGGTTGTTATGCCCAGTCGCAGCCATACGTAGTGACAGTCTATCCGAAGCCGGTGCCGCAAATCAGAGTCATTGGTTCGAGAACTCTTTGCGGTGATGACAGCACGACGCTCGATGCAGGCGAAGGCTTTGCCTCCTATCTCTGGAACACCGGTGAGACAGCGCGCTCCATCACTGTTCGTCAGCCTGGGCAGTATTGGTGTCGCTGCACAACCTCCCAAGGATGCAGTGCATCGAGCGATACTGTTGCGATTACACGTGACTCGCTTGTTCGTCCCACATTAACATCAAACTTTCCACGATTTAAGGCATGTGTGGGCGATACGGTGGTTCTTAATGCGGGGTCAGGATATGCTGCATACTACTGGAATACAGGAGCCCGAACGCAACACATTGCCGTTACCGAGCCCGGTGCTTATGTCGTCAACGTTCAATCGTCCAATGGTTGCCGTGGTACATCCGATACTGTCCGTGTACGCTTCTTCGATCCACCACCACAGCCGCAAATTGTTCGAGAGGGGAACGTGCTCCGTTGCACGAGCGAAGGTGTCCAGTATCAATGGTTCCGCGATGGCATTCCACTGGAGGGAGCTACTGAGCAATCACTCGTGATTGCGGAAAACGGTTATTACGCAGTGCGCATCACTGATGCGAACGGTTGTAGTGCACAGAGTGCCAACTTTGAGATGATCGTCACGGTCGCGGACAAGAACGCGTATCGCCAATGGGTGACGTTGCATCCAAATCCTGCAGCCGATGAAGTGTTCATCCACATCGAAAGTGATCTTCCCTCACACGTCGAGCTGTACGACGTCTTTGGTCGTCGGCTCCAAGAACATTCCACTCATGACACATCGACCAGCGATCTCCGATTGGATTTGCAGAGTTGCGCTCGAGGGGCATATATTGTTGTCGTCCGGAGCGGGAATGCAGTCGCTCGGTTACGCTTGGTGCGATGGTGAGTTATCGGCTTCATTAGGTGTTGTGCTTTCGGGGGACTTCCGTGTGTGAAAGTGCGGTTCGATGCCACTAGTGCTTGGGGTGTAGAAGCGCACCTGCTCCATGCCATCAGGTAGGTACTGCTGCGCAACCCAGTGCTGAGGAAAGTCATGCGGGTAGAGATAGTCCTTTCCGTAGCCGAGTTCTTTCATGAGCGATGTTGGCGCGTTTCGCAAGTGTAGAGGGACCGCGCCCGCACCATGATGACGAATGTGCTCAAGTGCCCGCTCGATCGCTGCATACGCGCTATTGCTCTTTGGTGAAAGGGCAAGGTAGATTGCTGTTTCCGCAAGGATGATCCGTGCTTCAGGCATGCCGATGCGATGGACTGCATCGAAGCAGGCGACTGCCAGTGGCAATGCGTTGGGGTTTGCTAAGCCGACGTCTTCAGAAGCGGCGATAACGAGCCGCCGTGCGACGAAGAAAGGATCTTCACCGCCGGCGAGCATCACAGCAAGCCAATACACCGCTGCATCAGGGTCAGAACCACGGATGGATTTGATAAGTGCACTGGCGACGTCGTAGTGCTGTTCACCATGCTTATCGTAGAGAGTGCGCTGTTGGATTGCACTTCGGACGAGTGCGTCCGTGATGATGAGCGGATCAGTTTGTTGCAGCTCGGCAACAGCCTCCAGGGCATTGAGTAGCTTCCGTGCGTCACCACCGCTATACGCAATAAGTGCATCCGTCTGGCGTAGCTCGATGATTCGGTGACGGAGCACCTCATCGGTTTGCAAGACACGATGCAGCAGTGCTTCGAGTTCTTGTCTTCCGAGTGGCTCAAGTGTATAGACCTGGACGCGAGAAAGCAGTGGAGAGACAACTTCGAAGGAAGGGTTCTCCGTCGTCGCACCGATGAGGACAATTGATCCGCGCTCGACGGCATCAAGCAATGCATCTTGTTGTGCCTTGTTGAAGCGATGGATTTCATCAATGAACACAATTGGTGCGCCACTGCCAGCGAAGAGACCGTGTTCAGCTTCAGCAAGAATTTGGCGAAGCTCATGGACTCCACTGCTGATCGCTGAGATGCGGTAAAAGTGACGCCGGCTTTCTTCTGCGAGCAGTCGAGCGATGGTGGTTTTACCGACACCAGGAGGTCCCCACAGAATCATCGAGCGAAGTGTCCCACTCCTGAGATATTGGGTAAGCACACCAGTAGGACCGACCAAATGCTCTTGCCCGACAAGGTCGCTCCAACGGCTAGGACGCATTCGCTCTGCAAGTGGAGGACGTGGGTGTTCGCTCATCGTGAGTGATTCACATAGTCAGTACTCATGCAAAGATCGAGGAAGCACGCCGTCCGATCAATGTCGCGGTCAACGTTTGGAAGGGATCTTCTTCTTTGAGGCACTGACCTTCGAAGTTGAGTGTTTCGATGTAGCGGTCGGCGCACGGCGTTCTGTAAGGCTATATGTGTTGAGGAGCTCTTCTAACCGGGTAGTATCCATGCTCAACAGCCGAGCAGCAGTTGCGTGGTTGCCTCGAGCGAGTGCGAGCGCTTGCACAAGGATTTCACGAACGATCGAATCGAATGGCGCACCACAATCGGAAAGCGCCAGTTGGTACTCTCCAGGTTCAAGACCTGGTCGAATCGTGGTACCTTTGGTCGGCGGCGGCGTATCCATCCGGAGAAAGGCTAATTGGTCGCGTGTAATCAGAGGACCAGTGCTGAGCAAGACGACACGCTCGATGACGTTCCAAAGCTCGCGAACGTTGCCTTTCCAGTAGTACTGCAGCAGAAGGTCCGCTGTTTGCGGTTCGAATCCCTCGACCGCTTTGCCGAATTTCGCATTGAACTCTTTAATGAACGCTGCTGCCAAGAGCGGAATGTCCTCTTTCCGTTCGCGCAACGGAGGAAGGTAGATCGTAGCGACGTTGAGTCGGTAGTAAAGGTCTTCTCGAAACTTTCCTTCCTCGACGAGCTTTTCCAAATCCCGATTCGTTGCAGCAATGACACGAACATCCACTGTGATTTCTTTTGACCCTCCAAGGCGGTAGAACCGGCGCTCTTGGAGTACGCGGAGCAATTTGACCTGCATTTCGGGACTGAGTTCACCGACTTCGTCGAGCAGAATCGTTCCGCGATGCGCTTGTTCGAAGCGGCCTTGGCGCACTTTATCGGTTGCACCAGTAAAGGCTCCGCGTTCATAGCCGAAGAGCTCACTCTCTGCCAGCTCTCGGGGAATTGCGCCGCAGTTGACAGTCACAAACGGTCCTTTCGCGCGCGTTGATTGTTGGTGAATAAATCGAGCAATGACTTCTTTGCCAGTGCCGGACTCGTCAAGGATGAGAGCTGTCGTATCGGGAGCCTTCGCAATGATGTGGGCAATATCGAGTGCCTTGCGCAGTGCCTCGCTCGAGCCGATGATGTTGCTCGTCGTGTAGCGTGCAAGCTCCTCTTCGAGCACTTCGACTTGCCGTCGCATTGCGTCATGCTGAAGGGCACGAGCAATCGCAACATCGAGTTGCTCCAAGTCCACGGGCTTTGCGATGAAGTCCTCCGCGCCTGCTTTCATTGCACGAACGGCGGTCTTGATGTCGCCAAACCCCGTCATGACGATCACCGGAACACGGATACCTTCTCGGCGGAGGTGTTCGAGCAGTTCGATGCCATTGAGCTTGCCTAAGTAAACGTCCAACAGCACCAGGTCGGGTGCGATGCTCTCAAACTCTTCGAGCGCACGTTGGGGATCGGAAATGTGGACGACAGATGCATAGTGACCCGAGAGTGCGTGGACAATAGCTTCCCCGACGAGGCGGTCGTCGTCAATGACCAAGATCGTGTGCTCGAGCGATTCCATGAGCGGCGTGTATCAAAAGTGGTACGCGGAGTGCCACACGCCACTGATTGCAACAAGGCTGGCGTGCTTGCAAAGATACTTCTGCTGCGGTTTGCAAACGTATATTCGAACGCTTCGTTTCCCCAGAGCATCTTCGATGCAACCAGGCTCAGTCGTTTTGATTTTGCACACACATTTGCCATATGTTCTCCACCATGGGAGCTGGCCTCACGGTGCAGAGTGGCTCTGCGAGGCAGCTGCAGAGTGTTATATCCCGCTATTGAACGTCATCGAGCAGCTCCACAGGGATGGATTCGTCGCACCAGTGACAATTGACATTTCTCCAGTCCTCTGCGAACAACTGGAGCATCCAGATTTTGCTGAGCTATTCGAGCACTACTGCTCCCACCACATCGAGCTAGCGAACGCTGACGAAGCGTACTTCCGCAGGACCGAACCGAATCCACACTACCAAGCCCTCGCACGCATGTGGCAGCAATTCTACGCTGCGCGCTGGGAGGATTTTTCGGCGCGTTATCAATGTTCGATCGTCGGTGCTCTTCGCCGATTACAAGATTGCGGTGCGATCGAAATCATGACGTGTGCTGCAACGCATGGATATCTTCCGCTGTTGGGAAGCGATGAATCAGTGTCTCTCCAAATTCAGGTCGCGTGCGAAAACTACCAGAAGCACTTTGGCAACGCACCACGAGGTATCTGGCTACCTGAATGCGGTTACCGCCCAGCCTACCACTGGCGAACGTACTTGCCGGTCGAGCTTTTTTCGACGCCGCACCCTCGGTTAGGAATCGAACAAATCCTCTGGCGAACGGGACTGCAGTACTTTGTCACCGATGAGCCTCTCGTTCGAAGGTCAGAGCCACTGGCTATCCAGCTCGAGAATGGTCAGTTTCGCGACCCCGTGCCATGTGCTGAGCATCCGTTTTCGCGGACCCCACTGGAACTGTACCGCGTCGCCTCCACACGTGTGACGGTAGGTGAGAATGCGGCCATCCTCACCCGTGACCAAGGGATCGCGCTTCAGGTCTGGAGTGCTGAGCTGGGCTATCCTGGCGATCCAAACTATCTCGACTTTCACAAGAAACACTTTGCGAGCGCACTACGCTACTGGCGCGTGACGGATTCCAAAGCGGATATTCGCTACAAGTTGCTCTACGTCCCTGAGTGGGCACACCAACGTGCACAACTACATGCGTTCCACTTTACACAACTTGTTGAACGGTCGCTGGCAGAGTATCGTCGCACCACGGGCAGACGAGGTGTTGTCTGCCTCCCGTTTGATACGGAACTGTTTGGCCATTGGTGGTTCGAAGGTCCAGTATTCCTCTTTCATCTCCTGCGCGGGCTGTCCTTATCACCAGTTGCAAAACCGATGACTGCTTCCTCAGCGATTGTGATGGACCCTCCGCGAGAAGTAATCCGACTACCCGAAGGCTCGTGGGGACGCGGCAATCATCACGACGTTTGGATCGAACCATCGGTGCAGTGGATGTGGGAAGCAATCTACCGTGCGGAACTGCGCTGGCTGAAGCTTGCAGAGCGGTACGTTGATGCACACCGAACACCAACACTCGAACGTCTGTTGGCGCAAGCGCTTCGGGAGTTGCTCCTGTTGCAAGCCAGCGATTGGCAATTTCTCGTTACGACTGGTTCGGCACGTGATTACGCCCAGATGCGTTTTTTCTTCCACCACGCCGATTTTGAACGACTCTGCGCATTGGCTGAACAGTATGTGCCCAAGCGGGGCTTGAACAAAGCGGACCGTGCGTTTCTCGATGACACGGAAACCCGCAATGCGGTCTTCAGCGAGATGCGATTCGATACATGGATGCGTGCAACATCACTTGTTCGAGGCCATGCGACGACTGCCAACACTCATTCTCAGTAGCATCCTTGCCTTCGTCGTGAGCCACTGTGATGGCGGGCTTGACCCGACGGCAGTCCCACCGAATGCAGAACTTGGTGGTCGCTTGACTGTGCGCGGTGGTGTGGAGAGTTACCCGCCCCGGGATAGCCTCCTGGATCTGCGTGTGGTCGCTTTTCGTACGATTCCTCGCGACTCGAGTATCATCGCAGCAGTGCTAAGTGGGCAGGCATACTTTACCACATCGAGTGTGCTGGATTCATCACACTACCGCATCTTCATACCCTTTGGAGACGGCACGTCCGAGCCACTTCGGTTGGAGTACATTGCCGTTGCTCAGCAGTACGGTCTGAATATCTTTCGCGATTGGCGTGTCGTCGGAGTGTACGCATCTGATAGCCTTTGGACGCCGAAAGCACTGACGCTTACCCGGGGCGAACGTCGCATGGATGTTGACATTACAATTGACTTCCGGAATCCACCTCCCCAACCGTTCCAGTAGGTACGATGACACTTGGTTGGTTCGCAGCATTTCTGCTCGCTTCAACACTTGCACAGGCTCAGTTTGGAACGATTATCGGTACCGTCGTTGAACAACAGAGTGGTGAGCCAGTTGTCGGTGCGACGATTCGACTGAGCGGATTGCCGCACGGTGCAGTGTCACGACGTGATGGATCGTTCGTAATCAGCAGAGTGCCTGCAGGTGTTACTACTGTGCTCGTGAGCGCAGTGGGCTATCACCCTGAACAGCAGTACATCACCGTCCCACGCAGTGATACTATCCGCATCCTCATCAGGTTGCGTACCGAAAGCATTGCTACCCAAGCGGTCGTTGTATCTGCTGCACGTCGCGTCCAATCGGTCCAAGAGGTCTCCACGAGTGTGAGTCTTGTCGATGCACAGGCGATTGCGGAGCGTGGGCTCACACGGCTCGACGAAGTGCTTCGGTACGTCCCGGGTGTCGTCGTGTCCGGTTCGCAAGTGAGCATCCGCGGTTCGTCGGGTTTTTCTTATGGCCTTGGTTCGCGCGTTCTCTTGATGCTCGATAATTTCCCCGTTCTTAGCGCCGACAATGGGGATATGAGCTTCGATGCTCTTCCGATCACTGATATTGAACGTGTCGAAGTGGTGAAAGGTGCAGGATCTGCGCTCTACGGCACCAGTGCACTCGGTGGGGTGATCAACGTACTGACCCGGGAAGAATCCCCCATACCGGAAGTACGGATCCGTGCGCTCGGCGGGTTGTGGACGCTTCCTCGATTTGAAACCTGGCGTTATATCGCTGATCCTCCGCGACTCGGTGCATTCGACGTTAGTGGAAGTGGTGCACTTGGCGGACTAAAACTGCTTGCAGCCGGGGGCTACCGCAGTGACCAATCGTATCGCGCGTTTAACGACTCGCGTCGCTGGTACAGCTTCGGCAAATTCACGTACGATGTCAGTAGCGCAGCTCAAGTGCGTCTCGTTCTGCAATACGCTGCTGATGATCGTGCCAATTGGCTCAATTGGCGGAGCCTCACGTATGCAACGTTACCGCCAGCGACGACTGACACAACTGATCGTGTGGACTCGCGCAAGTTGTTACTGGGGATCGAGCATCGGATGATCTGGAACCCAGCCCTCTTTACGACGCTGCGTGGGAGTGTCTTCCGGACGTGGTACACGAACACCATCCCTCCTGATTCGGGTGGTCACGTGAGCGCTGATGCAACGCAGTACAACGTAGAGCTCCAATCGAGCTACCAGATGAGCGATCAGCTCAACGTGACAAGTGGGCTCGCGGCCGTGGTGAATATGGTCGAATCACCCTACACACAAGGCAGACGCACCCAAACCATATCGAGTATCTACACGCAAGCAGAGTACCGACTTCAGGATGACATCATTGCAACAGCAGGCGCGCGGCTCGATAACTTCAGCACAGAGCCAGCAGCCGGCATTCAGCTCAGCCCCAAGCTTGGGATTACGTACCGCGCAAGCGAACAGACCGCTCTCCGCGCTTCGATTGGGCGAGCATTCCGTGCGGCTACCATCACCGAACGCTATGCTGCGCTCCGCTTTGCAGGTTTTACTGTTGGCATCAATCCAACACTTCGCTCGGAAATTGGGTGGTCAGCAGAAGTTGGAGTGCTCCATACAGCAAACATCGGTGGACGACAGTGGTCGCTTGATGCGGCTGTGTTCATTGCGCAGATGGAACACCTCATCGAACCGCAGTTTGTGGTGGATACTACCGCGGAGATCCGATTTGTCAACATCACGCGTGCACAACTGCCGGGGATCGAGCTTACCCTTCGTGGCTGGCTTTGGGAAGACCGTGTCGGAATCGAAACGGGTGCAACCCTTATGGCGCCCCGCGATTTAGTCGAGCAGGCAACGCTCCGCTTTCGCCACAATGTGCAGTGGAATACACGGCTCATCCTCACCCCACTTGCACATGTTCAGTTGAATGCTGACTACCGGTTTTTATCGCGTGTCGAACGCATTGATGATCGCATCGTTCAGCTTGGGTTAGTACCGGATGGAGATGCACGAGTGCCGATTCACGTGCTCGATGTGCGATTGTTGTGGGATGTGCCGTTGTCGGTGCCTGTTCGACTTACACTCAACGTGCGGAATGCACTGGACTACTACTACACGGAGTACATCGGGAATCTAGGACCAACGCGGCACGTAACGTTCCAAGCAGAGTGGCGGTTCCGTTAGAACTGCTCCAGAAGGCGAAGGTCGTTCTCGTAGAGCAAACGGATGTCGTCAATACCTGCAAGGAGCATCGTGACACGTTCGATGCCGAAACCGAATGCATACCCTTGCCAGCGTTCTGGGTCGAGTCCACATGCACGGAGAACGTTCGGGTGTACCATTCCGCAACCGACGATCTCAAGCCATCCGGAGTGCTTGCAGACGCGGCATCCTCGACCGTTGCAGAGGAAACACTCGATATCCATCTCTGCGCTTGGTTCAGTGAAGGGGAAAAATGATGGGCGGAAACGATAGCGGATGCCGCTGCCGTACATCTCTTCGGCAAAGGCAACCATTGTGCCTTTCAAGTCAGCAAAACTTGTCCGCTCGTCAATGCAGAGTCCTTCGAGCTGGTGGAATTCCGCAAGCGACCGAGCGCTGATCGCTTCGTTCCGATAGACACGCCCAGGCATGATTGCACGAATCGGCGGCTGCATGGATTCCATGAGTCGAATTTGCACAGGGGAGGTGTGCGTGCGAAGGAGGAGCGGTTTTCCACTCCGGTCGGTAGGTCGTAAAAAGAAGGTGTCTTGCATATCCCGAGCAGGGTGATCGGGCGGGAAGTTGAGCGCTTCGAAGTTGTGGTAATCATCCTCGACGTCAGGACCTTGGGCAAGTGCAAAACCCATGCGGACAAAGATCTCAACCATGCGATCGAGTGTTTGCATGACGGGGTGAAGTGTCCCAATAGGAAGAGGACGCCCAGGGAGTGTTGGATCAATATCAACCCGCGGATGCTGCGCCTGAAAGCGTTCGGTAAGCTTTGCAATACGTGCCTCAACGGTGCGACGCAAATCGTTGAGGAGACGCCCGAGGATTGGTTTTTCCTCTTTCGGCACTTCGCGGAGCCGTTCGAGCATGGTACGGATGCGACCTTTCTGGACAAGGTAGGTCAGACGAAATTGCTCGAGTGCTTCAGGGGAGTTGATCGCTTCCAGGGCAGTGAGTGTTTCTGCGCAGAAGGATTCGACTTCTTGACGGGTCATGGTTGCTCGTCGAGGTAGCGTCCGACATCAGTCCGAAGATTCCGCAGCTCTTGGTTTGTTGCTCGTATCGTCCCACGCGCATCGGTAAGCACGAAGGTGGGGAACCCTTCAACCTCGAAGAGCTCGAGTTCTGGAGCATTCGGAGAGGGAAGGATTGAATACTCGTGCGGAAGTTGCTTGAGGACCTCTGCCAGTTCACCAGAAGCTTTGCCGACGCTAATGACGAGCACACGGAGCGAACGCTTAGTCGAATCACGCCACTGTGCAAGCTGTCGGAGCGGCTCGACACATGGCTGGCAATCACCGAGGACAACGGCAACAAGCAAGGGCTTACCGGTGAAGCTCTCACGGGTGAGGAATGTTCCCTCCTTGGTCCCAGGCAAACGGAACTCCGGTAGTGGTACACCACGCTGAATGCGTCGGTCAGGATTGTAGCGCTGGGCAGTGCGCGCAAGTGGATGGGTTGGACATTGCTTGGTGAGGACTGCATACAGCGACCGCGCCCGCTCGCGATCGCCACAGGTGAACGCGGAGACCAGCTCTGAAAACGCGACAACAGCGCGCGCCGTGGTGTCTGGGTTTGTCTCTATCAGCGCATCGAGGAATTGGCGACGCTCTTGCTCAGGACGGTTTGCAAGTGCCTGAAACACAAGTTGTGGTTCGAGAGCCCACAGCGGTGATGACGGTGGTATCTGTTGCAGCGCTCTCGTGTGAAGCTCGTCTGTTTTGTCCCGCGCAGGTAATGCGAGAGCAAACAGAAGCCAACATTGCTCTGCACGTTGAGAACGAGCGTTCGCAAGTCGCGCAACGATTGTATCGCGCCACCGCCAGGCACCGAGTGCCGTGTGAATCGCTGTTGGATCGGTCGTGGTTCCTGTGCGTGTTGACCGCGCGAGTGCGGCATTACTGGAATCAGCATACGCTTGTTGGTAGGTCATTAGTGCATGGTAAGCATCGGCGATTTCTTGCCACTGGGGCGATTGGCAGGAAATCACTGTTGTCTGGCTTGGTCGCGGCAGTTCAGCTGGGTCAAACACGAGACTATCGGTGCGGAGTATTCCCACGTAATAGCCATCTGGTGCGAGGATGAGACTATCCCGAGTGGATGCGGTGACGACACCAGGACCTTGACCTCGAATCAGCAAGCGATACCGATCACCAGCTCGGACGCCAGCGAGGATATAACCAACCTTGCGTGGCGGGATGAGTTTGCCCTCGGTTGCATTTGGTGTAGTTCCGCTGTGCGTAAACAGGACACTATCACGAGTCTCAGGAAATGGCAACGTCGGAAGGTGCACCGTGACCCGCTCACGCACGAGCGTTGATTCCACTATCACTGGGATATCAACAGCGCGATGATGGATACCCGCAAGTCGGAGCAGGAAAAGACCGTCGCCCTTCGCTTCGAGTGCAAAACTTCCGTCTGGATTTGCTTGCACCTGAGCAAGCGGCTCAATCCGTCCGGCGCGACGAAGTTCAGCGTGTGCGACCGGAAGTGGATTTCCTCGAGAGTCAAGAATTCGTCCGCTGATCTCAATGCGCTGGGCATATGCTATCGCAACGCAACAAACGCTTGCTACGAGGAAACGGTCCATGTCTCTACAGTGTGTTTGGAATGCTGATGGGACGGCAAAGATACTGCCGATCTCAAGCTGAATTGAGTGTGCGTTGTAATGGAGGAACGAGTGACAGCGTGTATAGAATGTGATTGGTGGCGGCCGCAGGTTGCTCTGAGCGTGCGGTCAGTATCATCGCACGAGTGTCGCTGTAGTAGTTTCGCTGCCGGTGTCACCACGTTTCTGGTTACGATGGATTCGCTCCTTTCATGGATTGCAGTGAACATCGAGCTTGTGTACGTGCTCATCTTGTCAGTTATCGTCGGCATCGAAGTGATTTCGAAAGTGCCGTCAGTACTCCACACGCCACTGATGTCGGGAGCGAATGCAATTCATGGCGTCGTGCTCATCGGTGCGATCATCGTTTTAGGGCATGCATCACCGACGAACACTCTCGCAATGGTCTTGGGATTCTTTGCGGTCGTCCTCGGTACGCTGAACGTCGTCGGTGGGTTCGTCGTCACCGATCGGATGTTGGAAATGTTCAGTAAGCGTAAGCAGAACGTATCATGAATCAGCCGGTGGATCTCCGAGATCTTGGTGCTCTGTTGGTGACCCAAGCGCTCGTAGCGCTCGGCGAGCTGCCAGAACCCGGGTCGAATCAGCAACAGCTTAATCTCGAGGCGGCACGGCTTGCCATTGATTTGCTCGATGTGCTCGAACAGCGGACTCGAGCGGCACGGTCAGAGGATGAAGAACGCTTTATCTTGAGCTCACTGGCACAGTTGCGGCTGGCGTACGTCCGCGTGCGCGATGCCGCAAGTGCTACACCTCAACCCCACGAAGGAGACCGCGGATGAACCGCATTGGACTCTACGTGAACTTAGGGAAAACCGATGCTCTCCGTCGCATCGTGGAGGCAGTCGAACTACTGCTCAAACGGGGAGCGGAGGTGTGTGTCGAACCAGAAGTCAAAGCACGGATGGTACCCGCACTTGCCGAACACGTCGAGGCACTACCCCTTGAAGAGTTCGGACGATTTGCTGATGTCGTCATGTGCTTTGGTGGGGATGGTACGATGCTTGCGTGCGCCCGCAGGCTTGCAGAGAGCGATCTGCCGCTGTTGGGGATCAACTTAGGCAAGTTAGGGTTCCTTGCAGAGTTCCCCGCTGATGCTCTCGACCGAACTATAGACAACGTCTTGAGTGGACGTTATCGCATCGTTGATCGAGCTCTGCTGGAGACGACAGTGGATGTCAATGAGCGCCCGACGATGCTCTTTGCCCTCAATGAATTTGCGCTCGAAAAGCGCGAGTCTTCGCGGATGATCACCATCCATGCGTGGGTGGACGAACACTACATTGCTCGCTATCGCGCCGATGGATTGCTGGTGACGACACCGACTGGTTCTACTGCATATGCGCTGTCGTGCGGCGGACCAATCATTGCCCCTTCGGCACAGGTGCTCTGTTTAGTACCAATCTGCCCGCACATGCTCACCCTTCGTCCACTAGTCGTCAACGACAGTGCAGAAATCACTCTCATGCTCGATGCCGACAGTCACGCTGCTTCGTTAGTTGCTGATGGTCAGCAGGTTGCTCCATTCGACCCTGAGATGCGCTGTACCATCCGTCGCTCTACACTCACAGCCCGCCTGATCAAACGAGCTGATACAACATACTTTGACGTCTTGCGGCAGAAGTTACTCTGGAGCGCAGACGCGACGATTCCCCGCACGCGATGAGCATCGAGACCGCTACCGACAGATGACAACCGACCAGTCTGATGGATTGCTCAGTTGATGAGCAAGAGTCTGAACCTGTTCGAGCGTGACATGCTGAATAGATTCGATGCTCGATTCAATTGGCTCAAGCGAGCGTTCTTCGAGCACCATGCGGGCAAGAGTATGCATGCGTGCCGACAGACTTTCTGTGTTCATCACCAGCGACGAGCGAAGCTGTTGCTTGGCGCGGTGAAACTCTGCTGCCGTTGGGGGTACTGTTCGAAGTCGCACCAGTTCACTGGTGAGCGTATCAAGCGTTTCGTCAACATTGTCTGGATGCGTACCCGCATACACTATCAGTTCCCCACAGTCGCTCCAGAGTTGGAGAGATGAGTAGACGGAGTATGCCAGAGCGCGCTGTTCACGTATGTGTCGGTAGAGTCGGCAACTACTGCAATCACCAAAGAGAACATTGAGCAGTGCATAGGCGTGGCGATCGACGTGCTGTGCGCCTGGAATGCGGATACCGAGCGCGCAGTGCGCTTGCTGGAACGAACGAGTAAGCGTCCGACTCTTCGGTGACTTGGAGCGTGGGGGGCGAACACTGCCGAGTGCTATCCCGCTGCGGACATTCCAACGTTCGAGCGCTTGCGAGGTTAGGTCAACGAGTGTGTTGTGCTCAATCAGTCCACTTGCAATGACGGCACAGCGAGTGCCGACGTACCACGCACGATGGAAATCGTACAACGCCTCGGGTGAGATCCGGAACACACTTGCATGAGTTCCTGCAATCGGATGCGCCAACGGGTGCCGGCCAAAGAGCAATTGGTCGAGAACATCGCAAACAACCTCTTCAGGGTCGTCCTCGAAGGATCGGATTTCTTCGATGATGACAGCACGCTCTTTTTCGACATCACGATCGGTAAACGCAGGCGCAAACACCAGTTCGAACAGTATATCCACCAACTTAGGAACATGCTCTGCCATACCGCGGACGTAGTAGCACGTGAGCTCTTTCGACGTCGAAGCGTTCAAGTATGCACCGAGTGATTCAATCCGGCGAGAACGTGCCGTTCCGCTTGTCCGCTGCGAACGACGAAACACAAGGTGCTCAAGCATGTGTGCAATGCCAGGAATCGTATCGTGTCGGCTTCCACACTCGATCCAGATGCCAAGTGCGACGGAACGTACATGGGGGACAGTATCGGTGATGACGCGGACACCAAGCGGTAGTTCGGTGTACGCTGGCATGGTCAAAGAACGATTAGGATGAACAATGCTCTGACGTCGTTTAGGCATCATGGCGAATGCTCTCGAGTGATGCAATGATTGGTGCGAATTTGTGGAATCAACATTCGTTTGTGTCGAACGAGCAGTGGAAATCGGTGCGGACGATCACTGTCTGCCGGTGGTGGACCGTGTGTGCGTATTGTATTTTTGCGTAGCGATTCCGGCGTAGCTCAGTTGGTTAGAGCATCTGACTGTTAATCAGAGGGTCGCAGGTTCAAGTCCTGCCGCCGGAGCTCCATCAGCGACTAACGTCCCTGCCCGCGCAAAGATTGAGGTGACCATGAGGATGAGGCTATGGCCGCGAGGGAGACGAACAAGAACTACGTCGAATACTTCACATCTGTCGAGACTTTCGGGGTGGGCGGTTGTACTCAAACGAATTCGTTGGATGGCCGTTGTGTTTCAATCACCCTTGTGCGACGGAAAGTACGCTCAGCAGTTTCAGTACGTTCGGGGATCTGTGCCTTTACTCAAAGTGCCTCACTGACAGATTCACAATAGCGGAAGCTGAACAGTTGGTTTTGAGACTACACAATGGAACTGTACAAAGTCCGTAGTAACCCGTAAACACCCCTTTCTACCATCCCAAATGGCAGGAATACGGTAGTTGTTCAGCGCCTATGATGAGCTCCTACTGCTTACGCTGATCGAGGCTTATCGGACCTGCACCGTAGTATGCAAGGAGCAGGACGCCACCGAGCAGACCGAGATTTTTGAAGAAGATCACCATTTGCACTTGGCGCTGCATCTCATCGGTGACTTTCCAGTAGTCGTGCATCATAAATGTCACCGGCAGCAAAAAAAGCACCAGCAGCCATGGACCAACTTTGGCACGGTATCCGATGATGATGCTCAATGATCCAACGATGGCGACGACACCGCTCAAGGGCACAAGTACAGATGCTGCGGGTACGCCATGAGCTTCGGCGTATTGCACACCTTGCTCGGAAAAGTGGGTCATCAGCCCACTCATCAGGGGAAGAAGACCGATGAGGATACGCCCGATCAATGGCACGTAATTCATAGAAACCTCCCAGATGATTTGACACGAGATGTTCCCCACACGAGGGGAACAGTTTTACTCTGTTTAGAGCAACTGACAGGCGAACGGTTTTTGCGTAAATTTATGCTAATTTTGTCACGGTTGCAATTAACTTTCGTATTGCCATGCGTACGGTAGCGGGTCTGTTAGTGGTCCTCGTTGGAGTGCTGATCTCCTGTTCATCGAATCCTCCACCTGCATCCGATGCATCCAATCATCCGCCGGTGATAGATAGCGTGGTTGTCAGTGGCGCTGCCATCGTCGGTCAGCAAGTCGAGATTACCTGTTATGCACGTGATCCGGATGGTGATGAGCTCAACTATTTTTGGCGCGCCAATGATGGTGACATCGTGGGGCATGGAATGCATGTGAAGTTCTTTCCTGCGCCATGTTGCAGCGGGTTTAATACAAAGGTTGAGGTAACCGTTCAAGATGCTCACGGGGCGAAAGCCCAGCGTTCCATCGTACTCTTTGTGTTGTGATGCAGTGTGCAGTGGTTCTCCTGTTTATCTGCGTCCTTGCAACAGGTGGAAGTATCGAGGTCCACTGCCAAAGCTGCTGTGGTGGTACGGGAACGTTTTTGGGTGGAACCGAACGTGGATTCTTGCCGACTGGAGCGCTGACAGCGGCAGCCGTTTATGCGTACACAGCGATGAACCGCACACTCGACGGGAGCGCGTTGATCACCGATCCATATCGGCGGCGTGCGTGGGCTCATGCACTCAATCTTGAAGCTGAACTATCCCCTCTTGCGCGGTGGAGTGTGCTCATTGTTCTCCCCCTGACAGATAAAGCACGACAATCGGTTGCAGGGGGGACAGAGTACCGCTTTCACGCTGCGGGACTCAGCGATGCATTTGGTCTCATCAAGTACACCGTTGTGCCACCATCGCCGATAGTACCGTGGACATTGGCGCTTGGACTTGGGGTTAAGGCTCCGACGGGAGACTATCAGCGATCCGACGGTGGTGTCGAATTGCCACTCGATGTCCAACCAGGAACCAGCACGTGGGATGCAATTGGGTGGGGACTTGTTGCCTACCGCTTCGATAACGCCGACGCAAGCACTACACTTTCAGTCCTTGTCCGAAAACCCGGCATGAACGCCAATGGACGAACGATGGGAACGGACGTCCAGGCACTCCTTGTGTTGACTACCTCCCCATTTGAAGTGCCACTTATGCCACTCTTGATGAGCCGGATTCGCTGGACAGCTCCTGATCGCATTGGTGAAACCCTCGTCAGTGCGACTGGGACATTCCGTATCGAGTTCCTACCTGCAGTAGCAGTGATGCTGTGGGAACCCTTTGTCGTACGGTTTGGTGCACAGCTTCCCATTTACGAGAGGACCAATGGCGTGCAACTTGTACCGAGCTGGGGCATGTTCGGTGAGCTGCGTACAACACTGTCCCTCTGGTAATGCTCCGATAACGATCGGGCGCACAGCACCACATTTAGCATGCGATAGCAGGCATCTCTTTGGATCGATTTCGCGAAACGATCGTTACACTCTGAACGCACCATGTGCGTGAAGGTTATCAGCTACGATGGATCTTGCTACTGGTGTCGGAGATGCTTTGCCATGTGGTTGAGCGCGCTTCCTGCCCAGAACCACTCGAGTTGATGTGCGTTCATTGAGTGCCGCACGTGAATGCGGAGCTCGGTACCGTCAGGTTTGCGTATGAGGATTTCGAGCGGTTTGCCCGGCTGAAGTTGCTCGATGTCGAGCGTGAAACGATCATCTTCGCCGATGAGATCGTAGTCGGCAGGGTTCTCGAACACCAATGGCAGCATGCCCTGCTTTTTGAGGTTTGTCTCATGAATGCGGGCAAATGACTTGACTAAAATCACCTTTCCCCCCAGGTAGCGTGGTTCCATTGCAGCATGCTCCCGCGAGGAGCCTTCTCCATAGTTTTCTTCACCGACGACGATCCAGGAAACTCCCCGTGCTTTATAGTCACGGGCTACCTTCGGTGCTTCGTCGTAGTGTCCTGTGAACACATTCTTTGCGCAATTTAGCTTGCCGTTGAACGCGTTCGTTGCTCCGGTGAACATGTTGTTCGAGATGTTGTCCAAATGTCCACGGTAACGAAGCCATGGACCAGCGGGCGAAATGTGATCGGTTGTGCATTTCCCCTTGACTTTCAGCAACAAGACCATGTCAATGAATTCTTCTTTCCGTGGCGGAGGAAATGGCTCTAACCGTTGAAGGCGCTGCGAATCAGGCTTGATGATGACCTCGATGTCCGAGCCATTATCTGCTGGAGGGACGTAGCCATCCGGATCGGGCACAAAGCCACGAGCAGGCAGCTCTTCGCCACGTGGTGGGTTGAGTACTGCTCCGTTGATCGGTTGCTTAGTGAAATCGATGCGCAAATCACCGGTGAGTGCAAAACCAAGCACCGTTTCTGGTGATGCGACAAATGCGTGTGTGTCGGGATTGCCATCGTTACGTCCGCTGAAATTTCGGTTGAATGACGTGATGATGGAGTTTTTGTCCCCTTTTTTGACGTCGTGTCGCTTCCATTGTCCGATACAGGGTCCACAGGCATTCGCAAGCACGGTTGCACCAATGGCTTCGAGTTTTTCGAGGATACCATCGCGCTGCATGGTCGCACGAATCTGTTCTGATCCGGGCGTAATCGTCAGTTCACACTTGGCTTTGAGTCCATGCTTGGCGGCGTAGTCTGCAATTTCCGCTACCCGTGTCATGTCCTCGTAGGAGGAGTTCGTGCATGATCCGATAAGGGCAACGCGCAAATCAGCAGGCCAGCCGTTTTTCTCAACTTCCTTGACGAATTCGCTGATAGGCATTGCACGGTCAGGTGTGAACGGGCCGTTGATGTGTGGTTCCAGTGTCGAGAGGTCTATTTCAATGATGCGGTCGAAGTAGCGTTCGGGATTGCGTTCGACGTCCTCGTCGTGGCGAAGGTAGGCAGCAAGGGGTCGTGCTGCATCGGCAACGTCTGCTCGACCAGTTGCCCTGAGGTAGCGGTCCATCGCTTCATCATACGGGAAAATCGAAGTTGTCGCTCCGACTTCAGCACCCATGTTGCAGATGGTTGCTTTGCCGGTTGCACTGATCGTTGCGCAGCCTTCGCCGAAGTACTCGATAATTGCACCTGTTCCACCTTTGACAGTTAGAATGCCCGCAAGCTTCAAGATGACGTCTTTCGGCGCTGTCCATCCGCTCATCTTGCCGACCAAGCGCACACCAATGTGTTTGGGCATGAGGAGTTCCCATGGCATGCCAGCCATGACGTCTACTGCATCGGCTCCACCGACACCGATAGCGATCATCCCAAGTCCACCTGCATTGGGCGTGTGTGAATCGGTCCCAATCATCATCCCTCCAGGGAACGCGTAGTTTTCGAGCACAACTTGGTGGATAATCCCCGCACCAGGTTTCCAGAATCCGATGCCATACTTTTTCGAAACTGATGCGAGGAATTGAAAAACCTCGTCATTCTCGATGAGCGCAGTTTGAAGGTCCTCCTTCGCACCGCGTTCTGCACGGATGAGATGATCGCAATGGACAGTTGCTGGCACTGCAACGCGTGGGATACCAGCGCTCATGAACTGCAAGAGAGCCATCTGTGCAGTTGCATCCTGCATTGCGACGCGGTCTGGGTAAAACTCAACATAGTCTGTGCCTCGTTGCGGTGGGCTCGATGGTAACTCTGCCATGTGAGCAAAGAGGATTTTCTCCGCAAGAGTCATCTGGCGCCCCAGTCGTTGGCGTACTTGTTCAATACGCTCCGGAAGGCGTGCATAGACACGTTGGATCATGTCGACGTCAAATGCCATAGGGCTCTCCTTGACAATAGTAGAAAAACAGAACAGAGTGCCCTCCAAGACGGAATGAACCGTGCAAAATTGCTCAGAATAATCTCATGATTTCTGCACTGAATTAATCATGCGACCGAGAGCACGTTTGCTTGAGTTGATGTTCACACATGAGTACGTCTTGGATGGTATGGAGTGCGCATTTTCTCTGTAGTTGATGCGATAGGTGCACGCAGCATCTATGCTCCGTAGCTTTGTGCGGTCGTACCATCCCTGAAATCGCACGGTGATCGGATTCATCGCATGGATTGGTCGCATTACGGTCTCATTCGTTGAGCAGCTTGGCAGCATTCTCTTGCTCCTTGGTCGGATTGTACGCTACATCCCCCGTGCGAGCCGCGATCGTCATTTGGTCATCCAGCAGATGGCGCTTGTCGGTTCAGATTCCTTACCGTTAGTGATGCTCATCGGCTCGTTTACCGGTGCTATTGCTGCACTTCAGGCAACAAATCTCTTTGCGAAGTTCAACCTCATTGGTATCGCGCGTCCATACATCGGCGGTTCGATTGCGACAGTAGTGTTTACAGAGCTCACGCCAGTGCTCACTGCCTTAGTGATCGCTGGTCGTGTCGGTGGCGCGATCGCTGCTCAAATTGGGACGATGGCAGTCTCAGAGCAACTCGACGCGCTCGAGATGATGGCGATTGATCGCGCCCGATATTTGGGAATGCCCCGTGTCTTTGCAGCGCTGACGATGATGCCGGTGCTTGCAGTGTTTTCGAACGTTGTTGCACTCGTCGGAGCCTATGTTTTGACCGCCCTCAAATTTGAGTTTTCCGCAGCGATGTTCTTCGATTCAATCGTACGGTTCTTCCACACAAGCGAAGTTGTCATCGGGCTTGTCAAGTCATTCGTATTCGGGGGAACAACGGCACTCATCGGCTGCTGGGTTGGGATGCAGACGACTGGAGGTGCCGAAGGAGTCGGCAGTAGCACGGTTCGTGCATTCACCATTTCAGCAGCTGCGATCTTAGTTCTTGATGCATTGTTCGGCTACTTGGTATAACCGATTGTGAGGCAGTTAGACCTTTGGTCTTCTCGAACCGTCAAAGAGCCGAAGTTACCATCGAGTACTGGCAGAGTTACTGCGGAGTACAGTAATAGCGAGCCATTGTAGAATCGTTCAACGATAGTGGAAAATCCTCCATGAGTGCACTCGATCGTTATACTGGTCCGTGGGATGAACGTCGGGCAGGACATTTACTGCGGCGGACAACGTTTCTCAGTTCGAAACAGTTCGTAGGGCAGCTTGTCCAGCGTGGCCTCGATGGTGCAGTTGAAGAGCGCTCAAGGAGCGTACATTGCCTGATCCACCAATTGATCCTGCAACAGGGCAATCATGGGTTACCAACACTACACCCATGCAAATGGATGGTCAGTATCGGACCTTGGTGAAGGGATGGTGGCTTGAGCAGATGTTACGCACGGACCGCCTGTCAATCATCGAAAAGATGACGCTCCTATGGCACAACTTCTATGCGACGGAGGCAGACGTAATTGGAGATTCTCGATTCCAGTATCACCACAATGCGAAGCTGCGTCGTTAAGCTCTCGGCAATCTCAAGGAGCTCACTTATCAGGTGACGGTTGATCCGGGGATGCTGCGATATCTCAACGGCGATCTAAACACTGCACAAAAAACCAACGAAAACTACGCGCGGGAGCTGCTGGAGCTCTTCACAATTGGGAAGGGTCCTGAGATTGCTCCAGGCAATTACATGAACTATACAGAGCAGGATGTACAACAAGCCGCACGCGTATTAACAGGTTGGCGCGTACTACGGAATGGTGATCCGAGTACTAGCGTGTTTGTCGCTACGCTCCACGACAGTGGGGACAAGCAGTTTTCGGATGCTTATGGGAAAATAGTCATTCGCGGACGGAGTGGTGCAACAGCAGGACACGATGAGCACTCTGAGCTGCTCGATATGATTTTTTCACAAGAAGAGACGGCGAGGTTCTTTGTTCGCAAAATTTACCGCTGGTTAGTGTTTTATGAGATTAGCTAGCAGACTGAGCAAGAGGTCATCGAGCCACTTGCAGTGTTGCTTCGCCAATCGAACTACGAAATCAAACCTGTGCTTGAAGTGCTTTTGAAGAGTCAGCACTTCTACGATGAACAGAACATAGGTGCAATGATCAAGAGTCCGCTCGATTTTCTGTGCATGCTTTTTACAACAATCGGGTTTTCACTTCCTACTGACCTTCGAACGAAAGCCCAAGTGCTCAACACTCTCGTTGGAGTAGCATCAACACTCCAGCAAAATCCAATGGACCCTCCAAGTGTTGCTGGATGGCCTGCGTACTATCAAACTCCAGACTACTAGCGCCTCTGGATCAATAGTGCGACACTCCCAACTCGATATGCCGTCACAGATGGTATCATCTTTGGGAGTCGGCTTCTTCCCCGCCAGTATACGCTTGACGTGTTCGCATTTGTTGAACGGATAAGCAGCAACCCCGGCGAGTACGAGCAGCTCATTCGGGACGTGGAGTATGAACTTCTCCCTGCAGATCCACTCAGCGATGAGCAGCGTGATAACTTAGCCCGCAACGTGCTCATGCCAGGAGGTCAGGTTTACGAATGGGCACAAATTTAGGCAGCGTACAAAGCAAACCCGACGAATCCAACAGCTTGCGGTGCTGCTCAACAGCGTCTTCAAAACCTGCTCCGCGCGATGTTACGTCTTGCTGAATACCAATTGATGTAACACTTCCTCGGTGGAATAAACCAATGAAACGGCGTGATTTCCTCAGAGTTGCTACGCCTGTGATTACGCTACCACTGGTTCTCGGTGGTTTTCCAATCCGGGCATTCGGGCGATCGCGTGCACTCGATGCATTGTGGCAAGCTCTCAGTAGCACTGATCGCGTGCTTGTCCTCATTCAACTTGATGGTGGAAACGATGGGATTAACACACTGATATCGCTCGACCAACTGACCACCTATTACCAAGTACGCCCGCAGATTGCTCTCCCTGAATTGAAGTTACTTCGAATCAGCGATGAAGTTGCGTTCCATCCTGCAATGGGAGCACTCCAACGCATGTACAACGATGGGATGATTGGAATTGTCCAGGGAGTAGCCTACCCGAACACAAACCTTTCGCACTTCCGTTCGACAGATATTTGGATGACTGCATCCGATGCAAACCAGTACCTAACGACTGGCTGGATGGGTCGCTACCTGGATACGCTTTACCCTAACTATCCCAATGGTTATCCCAATGACAATGCCCCGGACCCGCTAGCCCTCCAAATAGGTGCAGTACTTGCTCTGGCATTACAGGGGCCGCTTGCATCGATGGGGCTTGCACTCCAGGACCCGCAGACGTTCTATGATATCATCAACGGGACCCCAAGCAATGCAACCGGTAGTATCCCCGATACACGCCCAGGCCATGAATTAGCATACCTCCGTCAGGTTGAACTCAAATCCCAGCAATATTCCTCTAGCATTAAAACAGCCGCAGATCGTGCACAGAATAAAGCTGAGTATCCATCGAATAACTCTCTCGGAAATCAGCTCAAGATTGTTGCACGATTGATTGCTGGTGGATTGAAGACACGGGTTTACCTGGTTTCGATAAGAGGATTCGATACACATGCAGCGCAAGTGGATCCTACCGACACAACCCAAGGTACTCACGCAACGTTGCTCCGCACGTTGTCCGATGCTGTTGCTGCGTTCTTCGATGATCTTCGCCAACTGGGAACGCTGATCGGGTTGTTGCGATGACATTTTCGGAATTCGGTCGCCGCGTAGCCTCAAATGCCTGTAACGGTACCGATCACGGAACAGCAGCACCAATGTTTGTCTTTGGACCGCAAGTGCTACCGGGCATTCGTGGTGCCAATCCGAATATGCAGGACTTGGATACGAATGGGAATCTCCAAATGCAATACGACCTCCGGCAAGTGTATGCATCGATTTTAGACCAATTGTACGGGGTGGAGCGCTCAACTCTCCAATCAATACTGCTTAAGAATTTCGAGACGATTCCTATCATTCGGACATCCACAACGAATGTAGAAAATAGCGCAGTACCTCAATCGGACCAACTGGTTTGTTCACCAAATCCGATTGCGAACGGTCAAACGCTCCGTGTGGCGTTCACACTTCCTGCGTCAGCTGATGTAACACTGCTCCTACATGATGCAGCGGGGCGGCTGCAAGGATCATATCACATAGGGTACATGGAAGCTGGTCCCCAACATTGCACCGTGTCTGTGCCTGCTCATTTTACCGGAACATTGACCTGCACACTCCGTGCAGGCGCATATACACGTCGTGCGCGTGTTGTAGTGGAGTAGCATCAAGCACAGGATCGTTATTCCGCATCGTGCGCAACGACTCGCAGCAAGGGTATGGAGGTGAGCAAAGTTCGTTACTTTGTCCCTTGAGGGGCAAACAGCAAAGTGCTTAAGATTGCTGACGGTAGGTGTTGAGTACACGCTCTGCTTCTGCGAACACTGCGGTAGGGACGTAGATTTTCGCTACCGCTAATCCACCGATGGTCAACGCTCGAGAGGTATCTACCTGCGGCATTACGACGGCATCAATACCATGGGAGCGAAGGAACCCGCGCACGACTTCTGCCTCCCACAGAGTATTGGTGGTATAGACGAGGACCCACCGCGTTTGATTATGTTCCGTGTGGTGGAGATTCATTACAGTACTGTTGGTGTGACCTACAACTGTAACGCATACTGTTCAATTGCGTTACACAGATGCACTACGTCCATAAACGATGTGTAAAGCGGAGCAGGTGCGATACGGATGACATCAGGTTTGCGGATATCAACGATGTGACCCGTCGAGAGAAGGTAGTTGTACAGTGACTCGCTCCGGCTGCCGAACTGCACCGATAGCTGCGCCCCACGCTCCTGGGGAGAAGGAGGTGTCACAATCGTGATCCTGAGGTGGGGATACTGTTGACCAAGGAGCGTGAGCAGCTCTTCTAAGAATCCGGTCAATTGGATGCTTTTATGGCGCAGGCGTTCCATTGTCGCTCGACGAAATTGTTCGAGCGCTACCCGATGAACTGCCAAGGCGAGCACAGGTGCATTACTCAGCTGCCAGCTATCTGCGCTCGGTACTGGATCGAACCACTTCGGCATCGAGAATCGTGTCTCTGGGTCGTTGCCCCACCAACCAGCAAGTCGCATCAGAGCTTGGTTCTGTGTGTGCCTTCGATGAATAAACGCTCCGCCGACTCCCCCAGGTCCTGAGTTCAGGTACTTGTACGAGCACCAAACAGCATAGTCAACGTCCCAATCATGGAGCATTAAGGGAACATTCCCAATTGCATGCGCAAGGTCCCACCCTGCGATTGCGCCGACTGAGTGAGCGGCGGCTGTAATCGTTGAAATATCAAAAAACTGTCCTGTTAAGTAGTGCACTGCACTCATTTGCACGAGAGCCAATTCCTCCCCTAACGTTTCGATCGTGTGGACGATAGTGGCGGTTGGGATTGGCTCAAGTGGTGGCCAATCAAGCTCTACAATGCAATCATCGCGGTCAAAGCCATGCCACCGTACGTGACTTTCGGCTGCATAGCGATCACTGGGAAATTCACTTGGGAGGAGGAGAATTTTCCGTCGTCGCTTGGTAGGTCGGTAGAAGCTGGCAAGCATCAGGTGGAGGTTCACAGTCAAACTATTCATCGCCACTACTTCATCGGCAGCAGCACCGACTAAATCTCCAAGCAACGGCGCTAAGTCTTCATGGTAACGATACCACGGCCGCTGTGCGCGGACATGACCCTCGACGGCGAGGTCCCCCCAATCGTGGAGAACTTCCTCAAGAGCGTCCTTTGTCTTGAGCGGCATAAGCCCAAGCGAGTTTCCAGCAAAATATCCACCGAGAGCCTCACTCTGCCGTGGGAAGGCAAATTCCTTTCGAAATGACGCGAGCGGATCGTCAGCATCGAGAGTACGTGCATGAGCTGCGTATGGGCATTCCGGTCCAAAGAGCGTCATCTTTAAACGTCAGTATTGGTATAGAATCATTGCAATGTACGAAGACAAAAATTTTGGAAGGCAGGATTGATAGACAACGAAAGGGTATTATTTTCCGTAGTTCTACTGTTGTGACCTATCGAAAAGGTTCCGTAATTTTCCCATGTAGAAAGGTTCAACACAAGGAGAATTCGAGTGAGTCGTGTTACTGTGCGAGCAATACTCGGTTGTTGTCTCTTCTTGGCTGCATGTTCAGGACTTGCGCGACTAACCCCAGGTCATGCCCAAGCGCGGCAGCTCATGCAGCGAGGACAATGGGATTCTGCGCGTGTTCTGCTCGAGCGAGAACTCAAGCTGAATCCGCAGAACGCTGAAGCATGGTATGACTTGGGCTCAGTGCGGAAAGAACTCGGAGACCTCGAGGGGATGATCGAGGCATACCGGAGAGCAGAGCCAGGATTAAGCGAGGAACGTCGTCGCGCATTGCCCCAGATTTACTACGTTACGTGGGCGGAGCTCTATAACACCGCTGTTGAGCTCTATAACCGCATTGTCGATAGTCGCGATACTTCCATGCTAGCACGTGCAATCGAGATAGTCGGTAAAGCGAACGTGATCCGTCCTGAAGCTCTGGAGAACTATGACCTCGAGGGGCGGCTCTACGAACTGCGAGGCGACACAACGCGAGCACTCCAGTCTTATGAGCACTACATCTCGTTGCTCGAACCAGAGGTGCAACTGGCACGAAGTACTGGACTGGCGCTCGGCGTCCTGCGAGATAAAGCGATAGACACATTTGGTCCGCCTGTTGCAAGCAGATCCAATCGCACAACCACGGGCGACTCGATGATTGTTGACCGTTTTACCCACAAGGGCGACACCGTGTATGTCTCCAGTTTTGCAAGACAGCAACAAGGCTACCGTGTTGAAGGGTGGCGTGTCAATGCGCCTCAATCATGGTCTGCCGATGAACGCTTTCGATATGCACCGATTGCCCTTGGACCGTTCTACCAAGCAGCGACTATCTATTACAACCGACGGGACTTCGACCGTGCGCTCCAGGTGCTTACGCGACTTTCTGCTCTCTCGCCCTCAGATGAAACGATTCAAAACTTCCGCATCCAGATTTATCGCGAACAGGGTCGACTCGAGGATGCTCTCCGTGAACTCAGCCAGAGTGCTAACCGTGATCCCAATAACAAACAACTCCTTGCAAGCCTTGCACTGGTGTACTTCCAAATGGAGCGGTACGACGATGCCATCGCCGAGTACGAGAAAGTTCTCCAACTCGACCCAACCTATGATGTTGCGCTCTTCAACGCTGCTGCTGCTCTCAAAAACCGTGCTGCTCAAATCCAAAAGGAAGAACGCGAGCGAAAAGATCGCGATCCGAAATACAAGGAAAACGAGCAACGTTACTTCCCCTTACTCCTGAAAGCAGCCGAGTACTTCGATCGTTACCGCAAACTACCGGAGCATCGAAACGACCTAACTGCACTCGAACACATTGTGAACATTTACGAGACGGTTCGTAACAAAGAGCGGCTCCGACAGATAATCACTGAACTTGAAGCGATGGAGCAACAGTACAGTGGTGACGTGCGATATTGGGAGCTCCTCGGTGGCTACTATGCACGTGCAAACCAAGTAGAGAAAGCTGAGCGAGCCTATAAACGTGCAGACCAACTCCGGCGACGGAATTGACAATGGAATTGCCCCGCATCCGTTTAGTGCATCCCTTGAATTCACAATTTGCACATTCTACCCATGCCACAGCATCATGACCAACAGATGCCGCAGCAAATCAACATCGAGTTAGGTGAAAAAGAAGCCGAAGGCATCTATTCGAACCTTGCGATTATATCGCATTCACCAGCAGAGTTCGTCATTGACTTTACTCGACTCTTACCTGGAGTGCCGAAGGCACGCGTGCATGCGCGCATTATCATGACTCCTCAACATGCGAAACTGCTGTTGGCAGCATTGAGTGAAAACATCTCCCGTTATGAACATCAGCATGGAGAAATCGTCGTTGCCGACCCTGGCATGATGACCCCTCCGGAAGGACACAAGTATCATTGACCGTTGCTGATCAACGCAGCAATTTCACTCGCTGCTCGCACAGCTGCATCGGGCACTCCAATTGATCGTGCAGCCCTTGCCATTTCCAAACGACGATGCTCATCATGGAGTAATCGCGATAATTCAGGCCAGAGTGCCGTGGTGAGTTCAGCATCGTCAACCATCACCGCAGCTTTTGCTGCTACCAACATCTCAGCGTTATAGTGCTGCTCACGGTTGGCAGCATGTGGATAGGGAACAAGGATTGCTGCTTTCCCAAGCGCTGTAAGCTCTGCCACTGTACTGCCACCTGCACGACTGAGGACCAGCTCCGCAGTCGCGTATGCGGAAGCCATATCCTCGATGAACGGACGTGCTACAACGCCAGCGCGTGATGGAGTATGAAACTCAGCACCAGTTTGCCAAAGGATCTGCCATCCAGCTGCGAGGATGCGTTCCATGAGTGTTTCGACTGCTTGGTTGATCGAACGAGCTCCGAGCGAACCACCGAGCACGAGCAACACTGGGCGTTCGGTTTCGAGCCCAAAGCGACGTCGTGCCTTCTGTGCATCTGGTAGCGTGCGTAGTTCAGATCGAATCGGTGTGCCGACAACTGAGACACGCCCCTGCACAGAGCGTGGCAGTCCATCTCGACACGATGGAACACTCACCAGGATTCGTTCTGCCCACCGTGAAACGATGCGATTGACTTTGCCAGGAACAGCGTTGATTTCAACCACCACGATCGGGACGCGAACAGAGCGTGCAACAAGTGCAACGGGAAGGCTCAGATACGAACCTGCTAACAACGCTACACGTGGTCGCACTGACACGAACCCTCGAACAACTCGCGCAAGGGACACAGGTAATCGCCACGCAAGCGAATAGGTCCGGAGTCTCCCGAGTCCATAGTAACCGCGCATTGGGATCGGAATAAATTGGTAACCACGAGCAGGAATCACTTGACCTTCGATACGCCTTGGGTTCCCAATGAACATTGGTTCGAAGATGGTCCTCGGTTGAAGTGTGCGCTCTAACTCTTCAACGACGGCAAGGACGGGGAATAAATCGCCGCCTGTACCGCCTGCGGCAACGAAGATGGGAACTCGAGAACTATTCTGCATTTTTGCCTTCAAAGGTTCTGCACATTTGCCATGCAGCGTATGGAGTGCGCGTGTACAAAAGTACCGACACCACCTGCACGCCCTCACATGTTTCACATCCGACGGCTAAAACGATGAACGCACGAATGCTTGGCGCGATTGGTGGTGCAATTATTTGGATGATGCCACTGTATGGTCAGCCAGCATCGATCAGAGCAAAAATTCTTGCAGTGGCAGAAGGTCATGCAGACGATATCCGCCGAGAACTCCCCGCATTGGTCAAGGAGCACCCGAACGATCCCGGAGTCCTCTTCTTGAGTGGTATTCTTGAGCAAGACGCCACGCGCGCCCTGCAGATTTACAAACGCATTACGACAGAGTTCCCTTCCTCCGAATGGGCCGATGACGCGCAGTGGCGAATTGTGCAGTACTATGCGCTCCTCCGAGATACCGCTAACGCACGCCGAGAACTGGCCGAATACCAGCAACGCTACCCTCTGTCTGAGTTTTTCGTCCATGCACAAGCAATTGTCCGGTCAACGGTGGGGTTCGATCCACAGACTACCAAGGAGCAGCGTCCCTTCGAACGTGGCGATAGAACCGATTCCACTGCGCTGGAGCGATATACGCTCCAAATCGGTGCCTACTCAACGAAAGAATCCGCTGAGCAAGAAGCTGCGCGCTTTCGTGCACAGCGGCTTCGTGTCGAAGTGATTGAGAAAGCGCCATCACTCTATGCTGTCACTATAGGGGATTACTCAAGTCGTGCTGCAGCAGAACAGGCGCGCCCACTTGTCGAACAGCAATGCAACTGTACGCCATTCATCATCCGAAAGCCGGTGCGAGACAAACAGTCACCTAAGCGCATGGCGAAATGATGTACGCGCTGCTTGTACTTTGTTGTTTGCTAACCCGAGTGACCATCCACAGCCAGACTGACACGAGTAGAGGTAACGTTGGCTCATGGAGTTGTTTCCAGCGAACGTTCACGCTTCCCAATCGCTGCTCGCCGCAATGGAAGGTTCACTTGAGCAATCCAACGGTTTGGTACCCGATGCATGCACGGATAGGATACGACACACTCCATATGCAGCGCGCAAGCGATTCGCTCTGGATCGTTCAGGCAACAAACAGTATCAGCGGTATCGTTGAGCTCGAAGTCTGTGGTATTGTCCTTGCAGGGTCTGACTCTGTCTGCATGATCACTATGGTTGCAGAATCGTCATGCGCAGTGCAACCAGATGCCATTGAACAACTTCTCATCATTACGTCAGTAGGTCCACCACTGCCATATCTCCGCATTGCACGAGTGGAGGGACCTCTACCGATGCCGGTAACGCGGGGTGAGACGTTTACCATTGTCATCATACTCGATCAACCTTCAATCTCACATCTTCAGCTTTACGACCTCCTGGGTCGAATGGCGAAGGAATGGACCGTTACACACGGTCGGGGAGTGCACCGACTTGAATTGTCGCTTTCCAGTGGAATGTCGCCTGGATTCTACGTTCTCCGATTCGAAAGTAGCAGTGGCGTCGTCATTGTGCCAGTAGTTGTCGAGTAGTGCTGATTGGAGTAGAGTAATCAATGTGCTGTGTACGTGTGATCCGGTTTCATTCCTCTTTGGATCACCGTGAACAATCGCTGCCTTGAAGTCAAGTGGGAGTAGGAGGATTCGTCACTCCAACTGAGTCTATGCGGCTTCGAACGAATACTGCGTGCACAGAACAGTCAACGCTGTGAGAGTGGGAGTGTGTTAACGGTGCAAGGCGAATTCTGCTCTCGAACCATTTACCTCGAGATGTCGCTCACTGAGCAATTTCCTGCACTTGGACTAACAAACCGCTCGGTTTTCGCTCGACCTCGATTGCCTCGAGTGGTGTTGCCTCAGAATCAATGAGGATGGGGCGCGTACGTTTAATTTTTTCTTGGATTGTCATCAGTGCCTTGATGAGCGCTTCCGGACGTGGGGGGCAGCCGGAAACATAGACATCCACCGGCAGAAAGAGGTCAATCCCCTGGACGACCGAGTAACTGCGGAACATGCCGCCGCTGGAGGCACATACACCCATGGAGATCACCCACTTCGGGTCTGGCATTTGATCGTAAATCTTTCGCACGACCCATGCCATTTTGTAGGTAACTGTTCCTGCGACGATGAGCAAATCAGATTGGCGTGGCGTGAATCCCATCTTCTCGGAACCGAAGCGCGCGACGTCGAATCGCGACGCAGCAAACGCCATCATCTCAATCCCGCAGCAGGAGATTCCAAGCGGCATTGGCCAGAGCGAATTCGCTTGTGCCCAATTAATGGCAGCCTCGACTGTCGTTGTCAAGAAACCGCCATTGGCGATTGGATTGATTATTCCCATGAGAGTGCTCCTTTTTTGACGATGTAAACATAGCCAGCCAGCAAGAGGACCATGAACAGCACCATCGCGATAAATCCAGTGGCGCCAAGCTGACGCACCTGTACTGCCCATGGATACATGAAGATGATCTCAATGTCGAACAATATGAAGAGCATTGCGACCATATAGAACTTTACCGAAAACCGCTCTCGTGCCGAGCGGAGCGGCTCCATACCGGATTCGTACGTGGAGTTCTTCTCCTTGGATGCTCGGCGTGGTCCGATGTACTCGGCAACGAGGATGTTCACGATACCGAAAAACACACCGAGTGCGATCATCACAAAGACAGGGATATATTGCTCGAGCATCGATCGGTTTCCAGTGTGTAACTATTCAAACGCAAAAATACGCAGCACCGTTCCCGACCCGTGCGAACGCAACGCTATCTTTGTGTACGAACGCAAACATTAGCGCGCCGCACGTCCAAATCGGTGCCAGAGCGGAACGATCACACTCTGAAGACGAACAATGCAGGTTTCTCAGCTTGCCAGCAGTTTCGGCGGTTCGATTTTTTCGGAGATGACAGCACTCGCACGCTCTCACGGAGCAATCAACCTTGGCCAAGGATTCCCCGACTTCGACCCTCCGATCGATCTTCAGCACGCTGCGTGTGCTGCAATCTGCAATGGTCACAACCAGTATGCAATCTCCCATGGGGAGCGCATCCTCCGCGACGCGATCACTTCCCATGCAGCTCGTTGGTACGGGCAGCAGGTTGATCCAGACACGAACGTTTGCGTCACATGTGGTGCGAGTGAGGCGTTGTGGTGTGCGCTTGCTGCTATAGCCAATCCTGGCGATGAGGTCATCATCATCGAGCCGAGCTTCGATGTGTACATCCCCGATGTCCGCATGGTCGGTGCGATCCCACGGTCGGTTGTTTTGCGTCCACCGACGTTTCGCCTTGATGAATCGGAACTCCGCTCTGCCATAACTTCTCGCACGCGAGCGATCATTGTCAACACACCACACAATCCCACCGGCCGTGTCTTTGATCGCGACGAACTTGGAGCAATTGCTGCGATCTGTTGCGAGCACGATATCATCGCAATCAGCGACGAAGTCTATGAACACATCGTCTTTGAACCATCCTCTCATGTGCGGCTTGCGACGCTCGAGGGGATGGCAGAGCGGACAGTTACGATATCCAGTGCCGCTAAAACATTTGCCGTCACAGGGTGGAAGTGCGGGTGGGCACTTGGACCGGAACCACTCATCACAGCAATTCGCCGTGTGCACCAGTTCACAACTTTTGCCAGTGCCACGCCGTTTCAGTACGCTGTCGCTGTGGGGTTGCAACTTCCTGATGCATACTTTGATGACCTCCGAACGCAGTACGCCAAGCGTCGCTCTCTCCTCCTCGATGCGCTTGCTCGAACGCCACTCACGGTCTATCCACCCGAGGGTGCGTACTACATCGTTGCCGATATTGCTTCGCTTACACCACAGATGAGTGGACTCCAGAGGTGCCGATGGCTCACCCAAGCAGTCGGTGTGACAGCAATCCCTTTAGAAGCGTTCTACCTCGACCCTAAGATGGGACGGACGCTGGTTCGTTTTGCCTTTTGCAAGCGAGAGGAAACGCTTCAGGCTGCAGCAGAACGGCTCGTCACGCTTGGGAGCAACGATGCATGACTAATCCAGAGTTCCCCGGTGCGTGGACACGCCTTGAAATAATGGCGTTGAGCTTAGTGCGAGGTGTTCACGGTGTCGATCTTCGACGAGCTGTCCACACACGCACATCGCTCGTACATCTGTTGGAAGATCCCCCACCATCACTTGAACGCATCGTCAGGCAGCAAGCACTCTTCGGCTCTCAGAGCATTGCCTCATTGCTCGAGCGAGCACAGATGCATGCCGCTGCGCTTGCCTCCATTGGTGCCCACGCCATAACATTTTGGGATGCGGAGTATCCAGCGCTCCTTCGGCACATTGCCTATCCACCGACGGTGCTCTACGTTCAGGGTACGCTCCAGCAGTCAGACGCAGTCGCAGTTGCCATTGTCGGGACGCGGCGATGTACCACCTACGGTCGTCTCTGCACCGAACGGTTTGCGCGGGACCTTGCGCAAGCGGGATGTATCATCGTGAGCGGATTAGCAAACGGAATTGATACGATTGCCCACACTGTGACACTCGATGCTGGTGGCATTACGTATGCGGTCATCGGCTCCGGACTCGATCGGCTTAGTCCCACACAGGCACGGCGCAACGCAGAGCGCATCGTCGCGCAGGGCGGCGCAATCATCAGTGAGTATCCCGTAGGCACTGCTGCACGGCCGGCGTACTTTCCACAGCGAAATCGGATTATCAGTGGCATCGCCCGAGCGGTGCTCATCGTCGAAAGTCGTCGCGAAGGCGGATCGCTCATCACAGCGCACTTTGCAATCGACCAGTCCCGTGAGCTTTTCGCAGTGCCGGGCAACATTACCGCACCGACCAGTGAAGGCACCAATCATCTCATCGCACAACAGAAAGCGACGATTGCACTCAGTCCCCAGCAGATACTCGAAGAACTTGGTCTTGCGACAGCCGCACAACCAACGCACGAGCAACAGGAGTTTCACTCACCGCTGGAAAAACAACTGTGGGAACTTCTTACAGGCGAACCTCGAAGCGCTGATGAACTTGCGACAGAGCTTGGCTGTGGTATTGGCGAAGTACTCAGCACTTTGCTCGTCATGGAATTCCGTGGCATCGTTCGGCAATTGCCAGGCAAGCAGTTCATCCGTAATCGGTAAGTGAAGCTGCAAAGTGTTCGTCAATCGAACGGTGCGATAGCGGCTTCTCAAAGATAAGCTCAAAGCAGAAAGTGAGTGTTCACCTTGCAGTCGGTCTTTGAACGACACTCACATCATCAAGTGTACGCTGTCAGAATGCATTGCCCACTAACCTTCAGTTTGCCATCATTGCTTGTTTACCTGTCATGCTGTCGAGCATCACGCACTTGGCACGATTCCTGTACAGCGAATTCCGAAAGTTAAACTTTTTGTCAGAATGAAAACGATGGGCAAAATCATCGGTATTGATTTAGGAACGACGAACTCAGTTGTCGCCGTCATGGAAGGTACGCAACCAGTCGTCATTGCAAACAGTGAAGGCAGCCGGACGACTCCATCGGTCGTCGCGTTCACAAAAACCGGAGAGCGACTGGTTGGACAAGCCGCCAAACGGCAGGCGATCACCAATCCACGGAACACGATTTACTCGATCAAGCGCTTCATGGGTCGTCGGTGGGATGAGGTGACCGAAGAAGCCAAGATGGTCCCGTACAAAGTCGTACCGGGTCCTGATGGTGGAACCGTGCGCGTTGAAATTGACGGCCGCCTCTATGCGCCACCGGAAATCTCTGCCATGATTCTGCAGAAGATGAAGCAGACGGCAGAAGATTACTTAGGGCAAAAAATCACCGATGGGGTGATCACCGTCCCAGCGTATTTCAACGACGCGCAACGCCAAGCAACGAAAGAAGCTGGTGAAATCGCAGGACTCAACGTCCGCCGCATCATCAACGAGCCGACTGCTGCAGCGCTCGCGTACGGTCTGGATAAACGTGGTCGTACGATGACAGTCGCAGTGTACGACCTCGGTGGCGGAACGTTCGACATTTCCATTCTCGAGATTGGCGAAGGTGTCTTCGAGGTCAAGTCCACCAGCGGCGATACGCACTTAGGCGGTGATAACTTCGATCAGCGATTGATTGACTACATCGCCGACGAATTCAAACGCCAGGAGAACATTGACCTTCGGAACGATCCGATGGCACTCCAGCGCTTGCGGGAAGCCGCGGAGAAGGCGAAAATCGAGCTGTCGCAGATGCTGCAAACCGAGATCAACCTTCCGTTCATTACAGCCACGAGCGAGGGTCCGAAGCACCTGCAAATGACCATCACGCGAGCCAAATTCGAGCAGCTTTGCAACGACCTTTTCGAGCGTACGCTCAAGCCCTGTGAGCAAGCACTGCAAGCTGCCAAACTTACCCCTGACAAGATTGACGAAGTCATCCTCGTCGGAGGCTCGACACGCATACCTCGTATCCAAGAGCTGGTCCGTACCTTCTTCGGCAAGGAACCATCGAAGAACGTCAACCCTGACGAAGTCGTTGCCATCGGTGCAGCGATCCAAGGAGCAGTCCTGTCGGGTGAGGTGACTGATGTACTCTTGCTCGATGTGACGCCGCTCACGCTTGGCATCGAAACGTTGGGCGGTGTGATGACGCCGATGATTCCAGCCAACACCACTATCCCGACGCGGAAGACGGAGATCTTCTCCACAGCGACCGATAACCAAACGTCGGTTGAAATCCACGTCCTCCAAGGTGAACGTCCGATGGCACGCGATAACCGTTCGCTCGGACGATTCCATCTCGACGGCATTCCGCCGGCACCGCGTGGCGTACCGCAAATCGAAGTGACATTCGATATCGACGCCAATGGCATTTTGACCGTGACTGCGCGTGATAAAGCGTCAGGCAAGCAGCAGGATATCCGCATCACTGCATCGTCAGGACTGAGCAAAGAAGAAATCGAGCGCATGAAGCGGGATGCTCAGGAACATGCAGCCGAGGATAAAAAGCGGCGGGAAGAAGTTGAACTCCGTAACCAAGCCGATCAACTCGTCTATCAAACCGACAAACAGCTCCAGGAGCTTGGTGAGAAGATGCCCGCTGACCATCGCACACGGATTGAGCAAGCGAAGGAACGGCTCAAGGATGCCATCAAGAACAATCCGAGCGACATTCGTCCGGCGATGGATGCCCTCACGAAAGCGTGGAACGATGCCAGCGCGGCTCTTTATCAGACCGCAGGTGCAACAGCAGGCAGTGATACGAGCGGAAGCAGCGCTGCAAGTAGTTCTGCGAGTACATCCGGTGTCGAGGATGCTGAGTTCACGGTGGTTGACGATAAGTAAGCCTTCATCCCGTGAGTTTCTGCAGTCCTGCATTCCTCGTAAAGATGCACCCACCATAGCTCATGGTGGGTGCGTTCGTTAGCACTTGTTCTGCCGTGTTCCGATTGGGATAACCCTCACCCTGAGCGCTACGGAAACGAAAAGACGCTCTTGCGAGCAGTGTGTGTCGTCGTGCATTGTGATGCACTGACACGAGCAAAACTCATCAATCTTCGCCTTGAGCCTTCGTAAAGCCGGGCTCTCCGTCGAACTCTTGCAGCTTTTCGATGTGCATCCACCGATGGTGCTGACAGAGTTTGTTGAGGAGCATGAAGATATCGTCGTCGGTCAGGTCCGCATTGGGATCACGTGCAATGAACCGGCAGCGGTAGTGGTCCACGCAGTCGGTGAGCGTTCCTTTGTCGGGATACACTTGTGTGCCACGATTGGAGATCATTTTGAGCTTGAGCGGCGTTCCCTCCGCAAGTGCGTCGAGTGATTCTCCCAATGGAACTGGCAGCAATTCACTTTCAATAAAAATGTCTGCACCGACAACACGCCGTACCGAGGGGTGGACCGTTGCAAGTCCACGTGAGTGGCGTGGAATGTTCAGCGGTTTATACTCTCGCACCGTGGCGTGGCGAGGTGTTCTCCCAAAGTTCGAGATAATTGCTTCGGTGTATTCGGTAGTCGTGCAGGCAAGGCCGCTTTCGTAACCGACGACGTCACCTGTTCGGTGCTTCCCTTCTTCGAGAGTGACAAGCAGCGCGTTCTCAATCGTTGAGGCTGCGTCGAATTTGCCTAAGTAACGGAGCATCATGACACCGCTCAAGATGACCGCCGTTGGGTTAATGATGTTTTTGCCGGCGTACTTTGGCGCAGTACCGTGGACAGCTTCAAAGATGGCGACTTCGCTACCGAGGTTCGCACTCGGAGCGAACCCTAAGCCGCCGATTAGTGCGCTGGTCAAATCGGAGAGGATATCCCCGTTCATGTTCGTTGTCACAATGATGTCGAACTGCTCGGGCTTCTTGACGAGCTGGTGTGCGCAGTTATCCACGATGACGTGCCACGATTGGACGTCGGGGAAATCCTTGGCGACCGCTTCGAACGTACGTTTGAACGTTCCCTCTGTCAGCTTCATGATATTTGATTTGGTAGCGCAGGCGACACTCGTGCGGCCTTCGCTCCGCGCCAATTCGAACGCCAACCGAATGACTTTCTCGCTCCCTTTCTGACTGATAAGCTTCAAACACTGAGCAACACTCGGTGTTTGCATATGTTCGATTCCAGCGTAGAGGTCTTCGACGTTTTCGCGCACGACGACCAAGTCAATCCCGCGTCCGCTGTACGGAGTCGGGACACCCGGCATCTCGCGGACAGGACGAACATTTGCGAAGGTCTCAAAAAGTTTTCGCAGTGTGACGTTTGCAGATTTCTCTCCGTAACCGACTGGTGTGCCCAGCGGACCTTTGAGGACGCAGCGTGTTCGCTGAATCGAGTCAATCGTTTCGCGAGGAACACCCGATGGGATGCCACGCTTGAAGACGCTTTCACCAGCATCGCAGAGTTCCCATTCGATACCTGCGTTGACAGCATCAATGATTCGTCGCGCACTTTCGATACACTCTGGGCCAATACCGTCACCAGGGATGAGTGTAACCGTAACCTTCGTTTGTTCTGCCATAGGTGAGTATGTAATCGTGAACAACAAAGTGGATAACCTACTGCACGTACCCAGTAGGCGATGGGGTACGATACGTCAAAATTACAGCACAATACAGTTGAGTGCGATGAGCGCACGCCGCAATCAGGACGGTGCAGAGGAGACTAAACGGAAGCCACAGTGAATGACTGCAAAGAGTATTGCTGCACCGAATAACGACCGCGAGCGAAGTTTGTCATGCGGGCGTCTGCGATACACACGATGGATAGGGGAGAGAGCTATTCCCATGCTCCATCTGTTTCGAACTGTGCGAGGAGTTCTGCGACGGTGCTTGCATGACGTCGCTCTGCTTTGATCGGCAAACGCTGGTAACTATCGAGTCCGCTGGTAACATTGTAGGGAGGCTGCTGAATCCATTCGTACCCAAGCATTTGCTCGAATGCAGTCCTTGGCCTGGTGGTTCCAATCCTTCGAACAGCTTATCGTAATCCACCATGATGCGGACAAGGTCTCGGTACGTCACGCGTGGCTCCCAGCCAAGCACCTTCTGAACCTTCCGGATATCTGCTTGCAGGACGTCAACCTCTGTAGGGCGGAAGTATTTTGGTAGCACCTGGACGACGACATCCCCCGTGCGGAGGACGTTCTCCCACCGAGAATCAAGACTACTCACGATAGCCATTTCGTGCTGATGCTCTCCGCGCCATTCGATCTCGATACCTACGTACGCAAACGCATCCTCGACAAATTGGCGGACGCTGTGGGTTTCACCGGTGCCGACAACGTAGTTATCGGGATAATCATGCTGGAGCATCTGCCACATTAGTTGCACGTATTCAGGTGCATATCCCCAATCGCGCTGTGCGTCGAGATTTCCAAGGTAGACTGTTCGCTGCTTGCCGCTCAAGATAAAAGCCAATGCTCTGGTAACCTTCCGAGTTAGGAATGTTTCTCCTCGCCGGGGGGATTCATGGTTGAACAAAATACCGTTGCACGCAAAGAGTCCATAGGCATCACGGTAGTTCCGTGCCATCCAATATGCATAGAGCTTTGCGACTGCGTAGGGACTTTGTGGTGCAAACGGTGTGAGCTCATGTTGGGGTGGTGGAGCTGATCCAAACATTTCGCTCGACGATGCCTGGTAGAATCGTGGTCGTATGCCGCTGCGTCGAATGGCTTCTAAAAGGCGCGTGGTACCCAATGCGGTGATGTTACCCGTGTACTCAGGCATGTCGAACGACACCCGCACGTGACTTTGAGCGCCAAGATGGTAGATTTCGTCCGGACGGATGTTGTAGATAAGTTCGGTTAGCAGACCGGGGTCGCTCAAGTCACCATAGTGTAAGTAGAGCTGGGCTTGACTCCCACAGCGTTGGGGTCTCGGTACACATGGTCAATGCGATTGGTATTGAACACACTCGACCGCCGGATGATACCATGGACCGTGTAACCATGCGCGAGCAAATATTCAGTCCAGTACGAGCCATGCTGGCCCGTAATCCCGGTGATAAGTGCAACCTTCATTATGTGTGCCTCCAAGCAGTCTTAATGAATCCGAGCACGTCCGCTTCAAATCCATCGGTGTCGCTGTTGCCCTCCGTCTGGGCTTTATGGGCAGAGTTCGGTGACGATTGACTCTTCGTCTATCCTCGTGGTAGGGCTATGTGGTATTCGATAGCTCCACGCACGGTATGCAGAACGTTTCGATACTCAGTGCTCGTCCGCTTGATGCGTCAGCACGGACGACTGCACCACTGATGCGCCAATCGCCTTCGGCAAGCTGATATTTCTGCGCCGTCTGGTAGAGGAAGCGATGGAGCGCAACTTCGGTTGCCATGCCGATAACAGAATTGAACGGACCACTCATGCCGACATCCGTCACAAATGCCGTGCCACCTGGTAAGATGCATGCGTCGGCAGTTTGGACGTGCGTGTGGGTGCCGAGCACAGCGGTTACCTTACCATCTAAGTAGCGAGCTAAGGCTATTTTCTCCGCAGTTGCTTCTGCGTGGACATCAACGATGATGAGGGGTGTTTGCTGCCGAAGCTGCTCGACTGCGCGCATTGCAGTACGGAATGGGCAGTCTATTGGAGGCAAAAAGACACGCCCTTGGACTTGAAGTACTGCCGCCATACCACGTGCAGTCTCGACGACGATCATCCCATTGCCCGGGTTTCCTACTGGGTAGTTAAGTGGACGAAGCACTCGTGGATTGCTAACCAGGAGCGGACGCGACTTCCAATTTTCCCACACGTGGTTGCCCGTTGTAATGACGTCAGCACCTGCGGTGAAGAGCTCATCAGCTTCGCTCTTACTTGGACCTTTACCCTCCCATGCATTTTCTGCATTGACGACGACTACATCGGCAGCATAGCGCCCGCGAAGGTCACGTATCATTGATGCGACGCATGAAACGGCATGTCCACCGACAACGTCACCGATGAACAGTACAGAGAACGAGTGTTCCATTGGATCGTGTGGAAAGAGAAGTCAGACTGCTGCGCTACGAAGATAGGTGTGTTCTACGGATTGGAAGTAGCGATGGTCAAGCCAGGAGGAGGTAAGCAAGTGCGCCTGCCAAACCGATGCGGAGGAACCTAACCACTGCAGGAGAATACACGTAGCTGCGGACACGCTCCCAGACGACCACGCTCCCCAGTGTTACACTCGTGATTGCAATAGCCACCAGAAAGCCCATGCCAAGGGAGAGCATTTTGAAGTGCGTTCGACCAATACTATCGAACCACGGAGTGCCAAAGAGGAGAACAAGGTGCAATACATAGATCACAAGGGCACGTTTGCCGAAGAGCACAAGGAGCGGTTCAATGCGACGCATCCATGGGAGAGTGTAAGAGACAAGTGTGATGAACAGCAATGCAACGCCTTGCCGAATCGCCACCCCAATGGGTGTATAGCGGTAGATATCTACCTCACCAATCGGCAGAACGAGACTGATCAATCCCCCAACGAGAAGTAAACCACCACCGAGACTCCATCCCATTATTCGCAGCCATTTGGTTCGATTGTGATCGTGCACGGACAGTTCACACCCAAGCCATGCACCCAGAAGCATATAGGCGGTAAAAGGAAAAACTGGGAAAAGCGATCCACCGTCGTAGCTGATATATGCCGCAAGCAGCGAAGGGAGGTAGTCATACCATGGAACGCTGTGTACCAGAGGAGTTAGCAGTGCAACCACTATTGACCCCACGAGGACAGCACGCCGAAAACTCTCTCGACGGGGGAAGAGCACGGCTAATGAAACCAGAGTCAGCAAGCTTGCTGCAATCAGTTGGAGGATGTTTACCTGGACGGATGCACGCCAGACGGTCTCATCAACAAATGGGAGATCGAAAATGCGCCGTGCAGGGAACACCAACAGATATCCTACGAGGGCAAGCTGCAAAGACCGAAGTACACGCTTGGAAAGAATCCGACGCTCGATACTGCTGTCTTCCTTCCTGCGTAGCGTCAGTGCAAAGAGCATCCCCGAAATTGTCAGGAATACGGGTGCTGTGATTCCACGCCACCAATGCCAAAGCATCCATGGCAAACGCGTAACGTCCAACTCTACAGGACGCACCAGAGCATCGAGAACATGCCCAACAATCATGAAGAGCATCGCAAGGAACTTCGCTGCGTCAAGCTCGAAGAGTCGGGAGGTTGGTCGTTGCGGTATCACGCTAGCATATGCATGAAATGCAGGCTACATATGGTTTGCAAAATTGAGCGGGTGTTTCTGAACAGGCGATGAATCCAGCTCAAGTGACGTGTATTTTTGTTCTGACCGCAGTTGGAATGCCGTTCGATAGCCACACATCGGTACGTTGAATGTACACCGTCCGTCTTCCAAACTTCGAAGGACCACTCGAACTTCTGCTCTACTTTGTCAAGCGGGACGAGGTGGATATCTATGACATACCAATCGCACGTATCACGGAAGAGTTCTTGGCGTACGTCCGTCTCATGCAACTCCTGGACTTGGAGCTGGCTGGTGAGTTCTTAGTCATGGCTGCAACGCTCATGCAAATCAAAGTGCGGATGATGCTACCACGTCCTGCATCCATCGACGGCTCTGAGGCACAGGAAGACCCACGGACAGAACTTGTCCAGCGCTTAATCGAATACTCACGCTATCGAGATGTCGCTGATGAGTTGGAACGCCGTTGCGACCAGCAGCGCTACATCTACTACCGTAGCATGCTTGCAGCACAGCCAGTGCCAACGGAGATAACCTATCGAAACGCAACGTTGTTCGATTTGCTCGAAGCACTCTATGGTGTACTCCAACGCCACTTGCACGAACGTGATGAGGTTTTCGTACAACTCGAACGTGAGCAGTACGACGTCAGCGAACAGATGTCGCTTGTGTTGAGTGTCCTTGGCGAGCAGCCCCTGTGCAGCTTCCATTCGCTTGTGCGTGGGCGGTCGCGCGCGTACATCGTGGCAACGTTCCTTGCCGTGCTCGAACTCTGCAAGAATGGGCAAGTAGCACTCCGCCAACGTGATAATGACGACGATATCATCGTCGAGTCATGTTCAGCTGTATCGCAGCCAGACGAACACGATGAGCACGTACCACTCTCAGTCGAGAATGTATAATGCTTCTTGTTGACACACCCTTTCCAGAGCGATCCCGACAGCGACAGTGCCGTATTCTCGAAGCGATCATCTTTGCCAGTAACGAACCAGTCACGCTTGAGCAGCTCCGAGCTGCATTTAACATCTCGCCAAGCGATGAAACATTTGCTCAACTGATTAGCGACCGAATTGCGGATATCAACATGGAGCTCGAGGCGACCGATCGTCCATATCGGATTGTTGCGATCGCCGGTGGATGGCAGTTCGCAACACTACCCGAAGAGGGTGCTCTCCTGGCGGAGTTTTTCCAGCAACGGCAGCAGCGACGGCTCTCACGTGCAGCGCTGGAGGTGCTCTCGATTGTTGCTTATAAGCAACCAGTCACAAAAAGTGAGGTGGATGCTGTCCGTGGCGTCAATTCAAACGAGGTTATCGCAAGCTTGCTCGAACGGGGGTTGCTTCGGATTGCTGGACGCTCGAACACAATCGGTAAACCGTTGCTCTACGCGACAACCGAAGAATTCTTGCGGATCTTTGGGCTCGGATCGCTCGATGATCTTCCCAAACCACGAGAGATTGATGAACTGTTCCGGCGTAAAGCGGAAGAATTCGCACTCGAAATGGAGCAACATCCGACCGGCGGCTCGCGGCGGTTACTCGAGCTGATCGAACAGCTCTTGGAACGCTCCTCCGAACAATTCTTGCCTCCTGATGACAACAGCGAGGGCGGCGCTCACCAATGAGAGAGTTTATGCTCGCTGCAATCGCACTTGGTGTAGGGATTGTTGGTTGGCAGATAGTAGCGCTCGTGCGCCGTGTGCTGCACAGCCGTGGGAAGGTGCTTGCGGCGCGTATCGTCAAGGTTGTTGAGAGTGCAGTGCTGTGGTATAGTGTTGGCGGGGCGATCATCGTTGTCCTACCGAGTGTCGTCCAACTGTCGCAGCTCTGGCAAGAGCGAGTTGCAATAGTCCTTGCAACGTTCATCACAGCTGTTGTGGGAACGCGTTTGGCACGAGAGCTCTTGAGTGCGAGTATCAAAGGCGAACGCGCATCCCCACTTGCAGCGTCTCTAATGCGTTCGATTACGTATGTGGCAATCTATACCATCACATTCGCCATCATATTGGCGACAGTGGGAGTGAATATTTCGGCAATGGTGGCAGCTATTGGGGCGGGTGGCTTGGTCATCGGGTTAGCGCTCCAGGAAACGCTCACGAACTTTTTTGCCGGGCTCTACATTCTTCTTACTGGAAAATTCAAGGTGGGCGATTACGTACGGTTCGATTCGTTCGAAGGTACCGTTGAAGACATTACGTGGCGAACGACAATGTTCCGCCTGGTATCGAGAGCAGTGCTTGTAGTGCCGAATCAACGGCTCACCAGCACGGTCTTGACAGTTTTCTCGGCGACAGAGTCGCCGGTAGCGTTCCGCCTTGAATTTCTGCTCCATCCCTCAGCCGACTATGCTCAGGCTGAAGCTGCCTTAGTCAGCGCTCACCGAGCGCTTGTTGAAGCTGGTAGTGTCGACGGATTACGTGACCAAGAGCTCATCTTTCGATATGGGGAGAGCAGCTCACTCGGGACTCAGCTCTCTGTCTGGGTTACGGTCGAGAACATAGATCAACTCTTTGGTGCACGCGCTGTTGTGATGCGCACCTTTTTGGAAGCGCTCCGAAATGCGAACATCCCACTGGTCCTGCTGCGGCAGTAGTTTTGCGCTTTGTATGCACTTCCTCTCCAACTTCTGATGGCGAAAGTCATTACTCCCCGGCACGTTGATTACGCGGAATGGTACAACGACCTTGTTATCCGTAGCGGGTTGGCGGACTACTCCGCAGTGCGCGGTTGCATGATTATCAAGCCGCTCGGGTATGCGCTCTGGGAAAACATGCGCAGCGTGCTCGACGGCATGTTCAAGGAATCAGGGCATGTTAATGCGTATTTCCCACTGTTCATCCCCAAAAGCTTCTTGAGCCGTGAAGCACAGCATGTCGAAGGATTTGCGAAGGAATGTGCAGTCGTAACGCACCATCGTCTGAAGCTCGCTGCCGATGGAAGCGGTGTCGTCGTGGACCCAGACGCAAAGCTCGAAGAAGAGCTCATTGTGCGTCCGACGTCTGAAACGATCATCTGGCACACGTACCGCGATTGGATTCAGAGCTACCGTGACTTGCCATTGCTCATCAATCAGTGGGCAAATGTCGTGCGGTGGGAATTGCGAACGCGCCCATTTCTGCGCACAGCGGAGTTTCTCTGGCAGGAGGGGCACACTGCCCATGCCACACGCGAAGAAGCCATCGCCGAAGCGGAACGCATGCTCGACATCTATGCTCGCTTTGCTGAGGAATACATGGCGATGCCTGTCATCAGAGGCATCAAGACGCCATCAGAGCGGTTTGCTGGTGCAGAAGAAACCTATTGCATTGAAGCGCTTATGCAAGATGGAAAAGCACTCCAAGCAGGAACTTCGCACTTCCTTGGTCAAAACTTTGCCAAGGCATTCGACGTGACGTTCCTCGACAAGAAAAACGAGCGACAATACGTATGGGCGACCTCGTGGGGTGTTTCGACACGGCTCATCGGTGCACTCGTGATGACTCATTCGGACGACGATGGATTGGTGCTCCCACCCCGTCTTGCACCACTTCAGGTGGTTATCATCACCATTCCGACAGTTGAAGAACCGCAAATCTCGCACGCACGCACCCTTGCCAATGAACTCGCTCGTGCTGGGATCAGCGTCCATGTAGATACCGATGACACAAAACGCGCAGGCTTCAAATTTTCCGAGTACGAGCTCCGTGGCGTTCCAGTACGTATCGCAATCGGCAAACGCGATATTGAGCAGGGCACTGTCGAAATTGCTCGTCGCGATACCCGAGAAAAAACTACGATTCCACGCGAACGTGCCAGTGAGTTCGTCCGCAACCTGCTTGACGACATTCAACGGTCGCTGCTGGAGCGTGCCCGTCAGTACGTCGCCCAGAACACGCACTATGTGGATACAATCGAGGAATTCGAGCGTATTCTCGAAGAACGTGGTGGCTTCGTGATGGCTCATTGGGATGGAACTGCACAGACTGAAGCACTCATTAAGGAGCGTACGAAAGCAACAATTCGCTGTATCCCGCTCGATGGGCAGCCAGAGGAGGGACGCTGTATTCTCACAGGCAGACCCTCGCATCAGAGAGTGCTCTTTGCGCGTGCGTACTAACAATGGCACACATCTGGAAAGAAACGTTCCGAGGGCGTCCCACGAATTCTCACGCACCTTATGGCACCATCATATGACGGGTTGTTTGTCGTCGGCGATGTCCATGGATGCCTCTATACGTTTGCGGAGGTCCTCAAGCACTGGAATCCTCAACGTGAAGTTCTCGTCCAAGTAGGCGATCTCATCAATGGTGGGGCGCATTCACCTGAAGTGGTTGCATTTGCGCGGCAACTGGTGCGGCAATATCCAGACCGTGCGATCTTTCTGCTCGGGAACCACGAACAGTCTGCCATCGAGTACTACGAACGTCAACTACCGAATAGTTGGCTTCTCTCAGGTGGACGTGAAGTTCTGGCTGCATATTCGCGGCGTGGGTATTCACTTGCAGAAGACGTCGAGTGGTTCCGATCCCTCCCGCTGTTTGAGGAAACCAATACCGTCTTCATTTCCCATGCAGGGATTGGCATGACGGACGATCCTTACAATAGCAGCAATCAGTCGGGAGTTGTGTGGAATCGTGGGCCAGTGCAGCATATAGGCAAGCTTCAGATTATTGGCCATGTTCCCGTCGAAGAGCCTACCTATAGCCGCACTGAGCATTGCTGGCGAATTGATACCAATGCTCGGCGCGGACATAAACTAAGCGCTCTCCGTCTTGATGCAGAGGGACGCGTTCTCGAAACCATCAGCCTGCCAGTCCGAGCGGACGATTGCACTACCTAACATGAATGTGATGGGGAATTAACTGCTGCCATAATTAAGTAGTGCGAACCTATACTCACAATATAGCCGTGACAGTTTGGTGCGTCAGATCAGAGTATAGAACGCATCATCACAATTGAAGCGACTATTTTCGTGCGTTACGAATTTGCTCACCATCATTCTATGGCTCACGAACGACTCGAGCCAGCGCCTGTGAACGAGACACTCGATGGTGGGGGTGGAGTCTCCCTGCCTGAGGTACACCGAAGCGTACCGTTGGATAGTCGGCGTGGCTGGAAGCGGCTGCTTGCGTTCCTTGGTCCGGCATACCTTGTCAGCGTCGGGTATATGGATCCTGGCAATTGGGCAACCGATGTGGAAGGAGGTGCACGGTTTGGTTATGCACTTCTCTGGGTCCTTCTTCTTTCGAATCTGATTGCGCTTCTGGTGCAAACACTTGCAGCACGACTTGGTATTGCCAGTGGGCGCGATCTTGCCCAAGCATGTCGGGAGCAGTATCCGCGCCCGATGGCATTGATGCTTTGGGTTCTTGCTGAGGTAGCGATCGCTGCCTGTGATCTCGCCGAGTTACTGGGGACGGCGATCGGTTTGCATCTTCTATTCGGAATTCCGACGCTTGCGGGTGTACTTATCACGGGAGCGGATTCACTCTTGCTCTTGGCGATTCAGAATCTCGGCGTGCGTCGGTTTGAAGCATTCATCCTCTCGTTGGTGTTCATCGTTGGGATGTGCTTTGTCGTTGAACTCGTGCTTGCGCAACCACAGTTCTCAGCACTTGCTACAGGATTTGTGCCGAAGCTACCGGATGGCGCGCTCTATGTGACGCTCGGAATCATCGGTGCGACGGTGATGCCACACAACCTTTACCTGCATTCTGCATTGGTACAAACTCGCGCCTATGAGCAAACAGGGAAGGGTAAACATGAGGCGTGCCGTTACAACCTGATTGACACAGCGATTGCACTCAATGCAGCATTCTTCGTAAATGCTGCCATCTTAGTTCTTGCTGCGAGTGTTTTCTATGCTCGTGGAATCGAGGTGACCGAATTGGAGCAAGCGCATGCGTTGCTTGAGCCACTGTTAGGGACGTCTCTTGCGAGTATTGCGTTTGCTATCGCCTTGATCGCTGCTGGACAAAGCTCGACACTTACGGGTACGCTCGCCGGGCAAATCGTGATGGAAGGTTTTATCCGCTTTCGCATGCGACCGTTCCTGCGGCGGCTCATCACACGTTTCGTTGCGATCATGCCAGCTGTTGCAGTCCTTGTCACCATGGGTGAGCGAGGAACGTACCAGCTCCTCATCTTGAGCCAAGTGATCTTAAGCATTCAGCTTCCGTTTGCGATTATTCCGCTTGTGCACTTCACCTCTGCGCGCGAGTTGATGGGTGAACATGTGAACCCACGGTGGTTACAATCGCTCGGTTGGATAGCAGCTGCAGTTGTCATTGTGCTGAACATCCAACTTACGATGAGTACACTTGCGGATTGGCTCCCCGGCATTCATCCATTGTTCCAAATACTCATCGTAGCCGGTGCACTTTCACTCGGAATACTACTCCTTCTGACGATACTTCTACCGCTCCTGCGACGGTTACAACGCGGATCTGTCCGGAGTTGGCGCGAGGTGCTTACCCGTGTAGAAGCAGTGCTGGATTCCCAGGAGCATTACCATACAGTTGCGGCTGCAATTGCCCATGACGACAAGGACCCCGCAATTATCCAGTACACTGTGCAACTTGCCGAGCAACATGGTGCGCGTGTTGTGCTCCTTCACGTCGTCGAAGGTGCAGTTGGGACTGTTTATCCCACCGCATACGATGCAGAAGCACGAGCAGATGAGGAATATCTCGAGAGGTTGTGTTCAATGATCAACGCACGCGGCATTGAATGCACGAGCTTGCTTGGTCATGGGAATGTCACGCGCGAATTGGTGCGGTTAGTTAAAGCCTCTCGTGCAGATGTGTTGGTCATGGGTGGCCATCGTCACCGTGGATGGAAGGATGTGCTCTTCGGTGCGACCATTTCTCCTGTACGCCACGCCATCGGAATCCCTGTGGTAATTGTCTAAGCGGTGTGTATGATGCTGTTCAATCACTTCACGTTCACCAATGCGTTTTGGGTTTCGCCGACCATCATTGCGTAAACGTATTGCAAGCCGCACATCGTGGAAACGGTACGTCCGCCACTCGCTTGGCCTGAAGATGCCACGAGGCTTCGGGTTGCTTACAAATCCACGTCGCGCTCTCTCGAACCGCATGTATCACCGTGCGACGCGGCCGACATGCGCAATTGCCATTGGAATGCTCCTTTCAGCGGTGCTCGCCTGCAGTGTAGTTGTGGTCTTGTTGCTGTAACTTAGAGACCGCACCATCTCGAGGATACTATTGATGTTTCGCATCGTTGTTTCTTTGGCTATTGTTGCCACCGAACTCTTCGCGCAGGGGCTGACGATTCGCACAGTTGTGACAAATCTCGATACACCGTGGGAAGTGCTCTGGGGTCCAGATGGGTGGCTCTGGGTAACCGAACGACCGGGGCGAATCAGCCGAATCCATCCTGAAACAGGAGAGCAACGAACGCTCGCTGTTCTCTCTGACGTTTACGAGCAAGGTGAAAGCGGTCTCCTTGGGATGGCGCTTCATCCTAACTTTGCTGATTCGCCTTACGTGTATGTCGCGTATACATGGCGCGAAGGGACACAGATATTCGAACGTATCGCCCGTTTTACATACAATGGATCGGCGCTCGATGGGATGCGAATTCTCCTCGATCGCATACCCGGTGCAACAATCCACGACGGATGCCGCTTGCTCATGATGCCTGATGGAACACTCCTTGCCACGACAGGTGATGCGAACGTCGCCTCACGTGCACAGGATCTCCAAAGTCTCAACGGCAAAATCCTCCGGCTCCGACTCGATGGAACGATCCCCGAAGATAATCCTTTCCCATCAAGTTTTGTGTGGTCGTATGGGCATCGAAATGCTCAAGGACTCGCATGGCACGAAGGCATCCTCTACAGCTCCGAACACTGTCCTAACAGCGACGACGAAGTGAACATTGTCGAGTCCGGTCGGAACTACGGCTGGCCTGATGTCATGGGCTACTGCGATGCGCCTACAGAACGTGAGTTCTGCCGAACCAATGGTGTTGTCGAGCCAATTGCTGTGTGGACTCCAACGGTGGCACCCTGTGGGATTGCGTACTACAGTGGTGGTAGATTCCCTGAGTGGGCGAACTCACTCCTTGTGACAACGCTAAAAGCTTCCCGACTCATCGTGCTTGGATTGGATTCGAGTCGCCGTCGTGTCATGAGCGAGCGACAGTACTTAACCGGAGTACTTGGGCGATTGCGTGGCGTATGCGTCTCACCAGATGGGCGCGTTTTCGTAGGGACGAGTAATCGCGACGGACGTGGCACACCGCGCACTGGCGACGACCAGATCGTTGAAATTGTTCTTGCTACAAGTTCCGTCCCGGCATCGAGTGCTCCTGAATGGTGGTTCGTCGCCGATAACCACAATCACACACAGATGATCGCTCTGCGATTACCTACTGATTCGTCAGTGCGATTAGAACTTACCGATATCCACGCAAGACATAGTTACATTTGGGATTTCGGCAGAATAGCAGCGGGTGAATATCGTTTCGAGCTCGATACACGCGGTATCCCAAGCGGTGCTTATGCAGCAACACTTGCTGTTAATCATTTACCTCAGTCGCGGAAGTTTGTGATTATTGTACCTTAGGCTCACCTCTTTCCTGGTGTAGGAGCTGGCGAATTGGATCAATGTGACGTACTAGTATTGCCACACAAATCGCAACGACCGCGAGCTTAAATTCCAGGGTGACAAACGGCTCAGAGACTGCCAATGCGTGGAGTAAAGCGCCCGGAGTATTCACGACGAGAATCGCAGTCCCGAGCGTGCCACTGACGCTACCCACATGGACATTTCGGCGGATGGCAAAGTACCCTGTTGCATACATGATCAGCCAGAGGATCAGAGGCAGGGGGTTGATGGCTAATGCTACGCCAGCAGCAGGTGCTAAGCCGCGCCCACCACGTCCCTTGAGGAAGATACTCCAGTTGTGCCCGAGCACGACACAGAGTCCTGCTGCAGCAACGCCATGAAAGCTATCCGTAACGGCGCGTGCGAGTGCAATTGCGAAGATGGCTTTACTGATATCAAGCAGAGCGACGAGAACACCGATCAATACCTTGCCAGAGACGTCATAACTATTCCGTGCACCAATGTTCGTGCTTCCTTCGTGTCTAAGGTCCTTCCCCGTTGTAAGTCGAATGACGATCCACGCAACTGGGATTGAGCCGATGAGGTACGAACACGCAGATGCTACAATATCGCCGATGGTCACTTCCATGGCTATTCCCACTCAATGGTCGCAGGAGGTTTTGATGTGATGTCGTAGCAGACCCGGTTAATACCTCGCACTTGGCTTGTAATGCGGTTCGAAATCCGTCCTAAGAGGTCATGTGGCATAGGGTACCAATCCGCTGTCATGCCGTCAGTGCTTGTGACGGCTCGGAGTACGCACACATGCTCGTACGTGCGACTATCGCCCATTACGCCAACTGTGTTTATCGGCAAAAGAATCGCAAACGCTTGCCAAATATCGTTGTAAAGACCAGCAGCACTGAGTTCAGAGATGTAGATGTCATCAGCCTCTCGGAGAATGTTGAGTCGTTCGGAAGTGACTTCACCAATGATTCGGATCGCAAGTCCAGGTCCTGGAAAAGGGTGCCGTTCCAAAAACCAGTTTGGAACGCCAAGTGCACGTCCTATTGCGCGGACCTCGTCCTTGAATAGCTCGCGAAATGGCTCAACGAGTTCTAAGTTCATTGCGTCGGGCAAACCACCGACGTTATGGTGTGATTTGATGGTAGCAGATGGTCCGTTGACGCTCTGGGACTCGATTACATCTGGGTAGAGTGTTCCTTGCGCCAAGAAAGCAATATCGGTAAACTTATGGGCCTCTTGCTCGAACACTTCGATGAAGGTATGTCCGATAATCTTTCGCTTTTGTTCGGGATCGGTGACACCACGGAGACGCTCAAGAAAAAGTTCTTCTGAATGAAGAACGGTTATTGGAATATCGAAGTATTCGCGAAAGAGTTGTTCGATCGTTTGGCTCTCATTTGTTCTCATGAGGCCTGTATCTACGTGAATGCAGTGCAGTTTATCACCGATTGCACGGTGAAGTAATACAGCTGCAACAGTCGAATCAACGCCGCCACTCAAGGCACAAAGTACCCCGTGTGATCCAACCTGGTGCCGAATCTGTTTTATTTGAGAAGCTATAATGTTTTCTGGAGTCCACGTACCCTCAACGTTGGCAATTCGTCGAGCGAAATTTTCGAGAATCATTGCGCCATGTGTAGTGTGGTGTACCTCTGGATGGAACTGAAGCCCCCAGATTGGTAGCGTTCGATGGCGGACCGCCGCAAAGGGAGCGTTCTCAGTATGTGCAATCGACAGATAGTCGGCGGGCAATTCCGCAATCGCATCCCCGTGACTCATCCACACAACTGTTGGTGAGGGGATACCCTCAAAGAGTGGATCGGGGTAGTCAATGACCATATCGGCGCGTCCATACTCGCGATGCTTTGCTGGTACGACACTGCCACCTGCTTGGTGTGCCAAAAGCTGTAAGCCGTAACAGATACCGAGCACAGGTATGGAAGTTTGCTCTACAAGAATGCGAATATCAAAGTCAAGAGTTGGCGCATCACTTTCGTAAACGCTCGAAGGTCCGCCTGAGAGGATAATGCCACGAGGTGAGGCATCAACGAGTTTAGCGTAAGCTGCGTAACTGAATGGGATAATTTCGGCATAAACACCATGATCACGGATCCGCCGAGCAATAAGCTGTGTTACTTGAGAGCCAAAGTCAACAATAAGTATGTGTTCTTGAGATGTCATAGGAGTTGCTCTAAGGTCAGAACGCAAACTTACAGTGGTATGACAACGGAAGTATGTACATAGAGCTTCTGAACGGCATCATGATGGTGCGATCCGAATGCGTTACACGCAAACTGGAGGAATCATAGTTCAGGCTCAGGATAGTTTGAGAGAAAGAGATATTTAAGGATTGTTGGTACAGTATGATGTGCATAGAGTCTCCAAGCGTCGGTGCCCCCTCCAGCTATTCATGAGAAAGTATTTCGGAAGCGAAACAACGAGGAATGTTAACGTAAAATGCCTGAATATATGTACAGTCTATTTTCTAGCAAGTATAGTTTCATGTCATAGCTAATGATGTGAATAATAGCGATAACAGCTATAATACATGTTTGGATTGAACCTGAATACATACATTTGATATTGAAGCAAAATCGAAGATATTAGCTAAAAATATGGACACTTACATAGTCGCTGGAATGCGTTGTGGTGGAAAGTGGGGAAAATATGTTGGCTCGAGAAATCATCGTTCTAATCATCACTGTGATACAACCACCATTGACAAACTCAGCATGTAATGAGCAAGATGACAATTGTGTCGATTTCAGATAGGTAGTTTGTAGTCCTAATAGACATAGCCGGCAAAATGCCGGAAGGAACTAATTGTTTTGCACGATACATTGTTAGAACACATGTGTTGCTTGATTAAGATGTTGATGACCGTCAGCCCGATTGAGGGCGGTAATTGCAATTGTGAGTACGAGCTATAACGCACCTTTGCATCGAACATCCCATGCGGTTTGACGCGACGATCGGGGGAGCCCGGCAGTTCTTGTTCTAGATCGAGCAGCTCGATGATGACGTCATAGCGAAAGCTGCACCGTTGCAACTCTGCACGTGATTGTTCGGCAGTCATACGCGGCTAACCGTTCGGTCCTGTAAGGTCGAAGGGTAATCCAGATTCGAAGTGACCTTTGAGCACAGCTGTCAGGTTCTGCCAGACGGCATACCGCATGGTGAAGCGAGCTGTCATCAATTAGTCATGTTCTGTAGGGAAGTAGTCCTCGCCGCGGAAGGGATCGAATACGTAGCGCCTTCTCTACTGTCGGCGAGCACTATAGCAAATGGCTAACTTACGTTCCCTGGAACCATACCGTGCGATATGCACGTCCCGATCCACGCAAATCCGGACTATTCGTGCTACTCATAAAGGTGGAATCAAATCTCGTTTCCAGCAACGATGCCCTCTTTGAGATTAGCCGTGTAATTGAGTTCCGAATTGCTCGGCTTGACTTCCACTCTAAAGTTGAGTAGGAGTTTTGCATAGCCGCACACATCCTCTTCCACCGTTGCGCTGTGACGGTACGTTGCGACAAATTCGAACGCATGGCCGAGTTCAGCACGGACAATCAATGGAATTGCTCCTTGGACGCTGCCAGCAATGCCTCGCTTAGTAGGAGCTGGAGACCAAGTAGTTTTCCAGCGATGATGATAAGAACAGATGCTCGAATGTAGCCTGAAATGAGAGATTCTCCGCCAGTAAATACGGAACGCCATGGCGTGACGAGAGTGTACATTCGGTTGCTCGGTCGTAGTAATCAGCGCGAAGACTAATTCGCAACGGCTACTGATTCCGCGTGACTGCATTGTTGATATAGGCAGCAATCCGTCCACGGTAGTTGTTTGGTCCACCACATAAGGATGGCCACCGCGTGTGAGGTCGCAGAAAAAAAAAGCGACTGTCGCCGCCGGTGCTATTGGAATTTGAAACAGAAGGTATTGGTTATTGCAAACGAAAGGTGCTTGCTCGTCGGAGTTCCATCTCCGTCGATACCAACGCTCGCTGGGTGCACAGACCCCGCCAGAGATGCCGTTTGGGTGTACTGCGTTTGGAAGACGTAGGTGCGATAATGCCAAAGACTTCTGATGAAGAACTTGTTCGTACTGGTACGGACGTACTGCGTAGAATCGAGCATCAGCAATCCACTACTGGTTAGCTCCGCCTGTGCACACCGCACGAAAAGCGCAACACTTACAACTGTAGCGGTATCGAGCATCGCTGTCGAGCGCAGACCGAGTAAAGAATCGTCGAGCTGGTGGCGCTGATCTTGTGTCGAGGTCGGATGCTGGTTAGGAATAGCGTAGTTTGTTGTATTGACCATGCCGAGTGCAGTAATCTCCAGCCGTTCGGTTGGAATGGTCGTGAGCTTTGCAAAAATGCCCTGCGCACTGGGTTCATCGTGTGAAATTGGACTGCACCGAATGGATCCAGAAAGCGGTTAATCAGCATCGCAGTACCGCTATAGGTAGAGCCCAACGTTTGATCCGAGTTTCCCCAGTGCTTCTATCATCTCTTCACGACTGGCATAAGAGCCCACGCTCGCTGCTCCGCGTATGGATAGCGGCTGTCCCAGCCCAGATTTGGCGGTGATCGTTACGATCTGTGGAACTATCACGATTTCAGTACGCTGATTAGTCGTGATACAGGTAACGGTTGTGTCCATATCGTCAGTGGTGATGTTGAGTAGATGTCTACCAATTGTATTCTTAGCTAAAGCAACCATCGTATGATTGATAAGCGACTTCCTAACCGTACTGAGGAAATCGTTGTTGTGCCGAATTCGACTCAGGTATAGCATGAATAGGTGCAGAGATCATTGCATTACAAAAGAACTGCAATTCGCATTGCAGAGTTAACCTTTTGGAATCTCGAGAGGGCGCTCTCGGTGGTAGAGGATCCATTCACCAATTTCGCGGAGTGCTTCCTTTCCCAATTCAACGATCAATGCCGTGATGTGATTCAGGTCACCGCGCACAAAGCCACACTTGATATGTTCCTCCGCTCTCGTGTAGAGTGCTGCCATGAAATGCGCAGACTTTATGTGGCCATGGAAACCCATTTTCTCGATATAGCCGACAAGGAGTCCTGCCTGCACCGGCATGAGACCCAGCCGAATGAGAATTGCGTACGAGGTCGGAACGGCGAGTTGGATTGCTGCGATGATAAATGATGCCACGAATAACAAATCTATCACCAAATCGAGCCGTCGCAGGCGGTGAGTATCGCGTGATAGAGTACGTGTAAAGTACGTTCCTTCTGCCTGAATCCAATGCTTGAGGACAAATTCGAGGCGATGTATGGGACTGAACGTTTCCAGCTTACCAGGTTGGGGGTGTGATTCAATTGCCGCAGCGGTGAGTGCGTACCGAATCCAATCGAGCTGTGTTTTTTGCTTGCGGAGGTAGTATTCAGCGGCATTTTGTTCAATACCTGCAACATACCAAAACAGCTGTACACGGAAACTCTCCGCTAATGCTCGATACTCGAGCCACTTTGATTGGAATCGTTTCTTGCGTGCAACGCGATACCAAGCATACACTATCCCGAAGATAGCGATATATGCCCACAGCCCCACTTTCCCTGTCCAGTGATGCAAATGCGCGTATATATCGAATGCAGTTGCAGCGGCAAAAACAGAAGCAAACATTCCTATGAACGTTCGTACTGTTCTACGTTGGTAGAAAGTCGCGAGCATGTCTGCCACTGTGAACTGGCGGTAAAGGTGTTCAAATGATGGTAGTGCACCTCCGAGTTCTGCGAGTGCTCCTCCCACGGCATGCTCCACTGCTGCACAGTGTTGATCATAGAATAATCGAACCTCTGTGTTGTACGTTTCAAGCATACTCAGGGCTTGCTCGTAGTGCTCTTGTGGGAGCGAGTGTGCAGGAATATGGTATTGTACCATTCCAATCGGATAATCAGGTGGAGGAGAGGAAGGACGCGGTGTCCAAATGTGAATGAGAATGCCGACATCTGGAGGATCGAGCGGATCAATGGTTGCGCCCTCAACCTCAATAGAGCTATTGAGCCGTGCATGGACAGCGTAATACGTACCACCCTGCAGTGGTGAATCCTCACCATCCCAGAGCGCAAGCATGATGTGGCTATTGCGTGCAATGTATAAACTAGCCTGAATGTATTGACGTTCTCGCACGTGCGCTGAAGCTAACTCTTCGGTCGTAACTCCCTCGATGAGAGGAAGCACGACCACACGCTTGCAGTGTGCCAGAAGGAAATCAAATTCATCAGCTGACATCGGCTCTGTGAAGTCACTACAATAGTAAGCAGCAGGCATAGGCAGTACTGCATGAACGTCAATGCCGAGGGAGAGTGCAACCCGAGCAGTGAGTCGGTCTGCACCTTCTGCAAGTGACGTCAACACAGCGAGAGGACTCGATGGATATTGCTGTTGAAAGCGATCGAGTAGCATACCGACGCGTTCTTCGAGAATGGGGACGTCATCGGGTCGGATATCGCGATGGTCGCTGGTTCCGATAAGCAGCGACAGGCATGGGGGTACCGAACCGTCAAGAGTGTTCATGAGAATCGAGGGCAGAAAGTTTTGCTTGGATTCGTTCGCAGTGAGGGGTGGCTTTCGCAGAGAAGATCGCTGTGGAGGAGCGGTAGTGTGCAGCAGTGTCTGTCTGCTCTCCCCGAGCAGCCGCGAGATCGCCCCGGAGCTCCCAGTACAGACCGTTATCGGTCAGATTGGTATCCAAGGTCGTGATGGCGTCGAGTTCATCGACGGCTTGGTCGAGGTTGCCGGTAGCGAGTGCACAGCGGGCAGCGGTGCAATGGAGAGAGACGTGACTCCTTCTCTCAACGTTCTGTAGGTTCCGGGTCGCCAGTTGTTCCAGCAGGGCGATTGCCTCCGGAATGCGTCCGACTTCGGCAAGGAGCCCAGCATAGTCAATAGTGCGGAGAGTGTCAAAGGGTGTTCCTCACCGAGCGTTCGTTCCGATATATGGAGCGCGCGGCGGTAGAGCTCCTCCGCTTCAGCATAGCGAGCGGTGTTGAGGTATACAAGCCCGAGATTACTCAGTGCATATGCGGTTTTATGAAAGCGGCGACTTTGAGCGAAGGCTTCCTGTACCCGGCAGATTTGTTCGAGGGGTGATGGAGGGAGAGCGTCGGCAAAGTTTCGGTGGAAGATAGTGCGGAGGTAGTCGTGGACTAACTCGGCGATGGTACCGGGTTCGCGGAACTCAATGGGATGGAAGCCAGCTTAGCGGAGGCGGTGTTGGAGCGAGCGGAGGCGTTCGAGCTCTGGGGAGGTGGCGTCTGGGTCCTCGGCGCGACGGAAGAAGAAGGCAACCGAGTCACGGGCAGCGTCTGGATTGTTGAGAGCGGCATGGCGGAATTCGAGGTCTAGGATACTTGCCCCCTCGGCCAAGACCGGTTCAATCCACGGGTAGCGTTCGAGCAGGAGTGGGTCGCCGTAGATTTCGTGGAGTTGTGGTAAGTAGCCAAAGCGATCGCCAGTGATGCCGATGAAGTAAGGTCGGTAGCGGTCAATTTCCTCCAGGCAGGTTCGAATGACTTGCCCCAGAGCGATGTCTTCGTCGGTGAGTTCCCAGCGCAGGTCCACTTCGGTGAAGGTGACTCAGCGCTAACGGCAGAGTCTGCGGAAGTCAGGGAAGACTTTATTGACCAAGATCTCGCGTTCTTCGTGGAGGTCGAGGAAGGTGCTGGAGATGAAGACGCGGAGTTCCGTGCCCTGGGACCTTGGCGCCCCATCAATGGGTAGTCGGTTGCACAAAAATAGGGGGACTGACTTTCGACAATGCGATCGCAAGTCATTCCCTACCGTGGTGCCCAGAGATACTAATTTGGCGTTATGAACGTAAGGCATGGTGCCCTGTGGGCAATCCTCCGCAAAGAAGTGCTCAGCCTCCACCGCACAAGGCACTGGATTGCTGCCGAAGTGTACTTCATTGTCGGGGCAGTACTGTTAGTTCTCTTTGCGCTACCCCCAGTCGCACTGGATTCTGATGTACGAGCTGGGCTGGTGTGGGTTGTGCTTTACTTTGCTGCAATGATGACAGTGGCAAGAACGTACTCAATGGAACAGGATCGAGGTACGCTCCTCTACTTGATGCATACTGCACCAAGCGATGCAGTCTATTGGGGCAAGCTGGTAAGCTCGGTCTGCTGGGTTATCGCTGTTGGAATTGTTCAATGGTTGCTCATGGGGATGGTTGGTCTGGTTCAATGGGGAGTTGCAGATGCAGTTGCAGTAGTGGCTGGTTGTGCTGCAATCGGTGGGGTTACGTCATTGCTTGCTGCTATTGTAGCGACCACCCAACTGCGTAGCTGGGTATTTGTAACTCTTGCATTTCCTGTTGTGCTGCCAATTTTCTTTCTTGCGATAGAGTCCACAGCAACGGCGCTTGCAGGTGGTAGTCTTGGGACGATTGCGCCAGAACTCGGGCTTATGTTGCTCTACACGACCATCATAAGCATCGTCGCATGGTGGCTGTTTCCATCAGTGTGGAACCAGAGCTGATGGGACTTGAGCGACGGCTGACACTTGCGCATGCGACGGCGCTTAATGTCATAGACATGGTTGGCATTGGTCCCTTTATCGTCATGTCATCGGTTATGGCGGCGATGGGGGGACCACACGCTGTTCTTGCATGGCTTGTAGGCGCGCTACTTGCGTATGCTGATGCTATGGTGTGGGCAGAGCTCGGTGCAGCGTTCCCTGAAGCAGGTGGAAGTTATGCATTTCTCCGCATCCTCTATGGACCGAGGAAATGGGGTCGCGTGATGGCGTTCTTGTTTATCTGGCAGACAGTGTTCCAAGCATCGTTCGTTGTTGCCTCCGGTGCAATTGGATTCACGAACTACGTCCAGTACTTAGTACCGATTACTGTTCCCTGGGAGCGAAAAGCAGTTTCTACCGGCATTATAGTGCTGATTGTCGTCGCACTCTCGCGGAGAATTGATGTAATCGGCAGAACGTCTCTTGTTCTCGGCACGATCGTCATTGGCACACTCCTCTGGGTGATAGCTGCGGGTATCGTGCATGGGAAGTGGTCATTTCTTGCAGAAATTCCCGCTGCAATGCACCACCTTGGTGGCTTGAGTGAAGCGATGCAAAGTTGCGTCTATGCGATCCTTGGCTACTATAACGTATGCCACTTGGGAGCTGAAGTCGTCGAGCCTGAGAAAACCATCCCTAAGAGCATGTTCGGTTCGATCGCGATTGTAACGACGCTGTACGTCGCGATGCAGATTTCTGTCCAGAGTCTTGTTGACTGGGCAGAAGCACGTCCAGACCAGTTCATCGTCAGCATTGTGATTGAACGAGTCTGGGGAGGGAACGCTGCCGCTGTTGCGACGGTGCTTGTGCTCATCGTCGCGCTCAGCTCGCTCTACTCGGTCGTATTGGGGTATTCACGAATTCCCTATGCCGCTGCAAGCGACGGTAATTTTTTCCGCATCTTTGTTCGACTCCACGAAACGAAGCGGTTTCCGTATGTATCACTGTTGGCAATAGGTGCTATCTCAATTGTACTCGTTCTTGTGTTCGATGGCTTGCGATTAGTCGTGGCGAGTATTTTGACGCTCCGAATCCTTGTGCAATTTGTCGGGCAAGCTGTGGGGCTCTTGCTCTACCACACGCGTCATCCTCACGCACGATTTCCTTATCGCATGGTTCTTTATCCATTGCCTGCAATCGTGGCAATAGCGCTGTGGGTGTGGCTCTTTGTCGAACGTCCGCCCATTGCAATCGCAACCGGGGTAGGTGTCCTTCTACTCGGTGTGTGCGTGTACATGTTCGTTGCCCAACGGAATCGTTGGTTCCCGTTTGATCGAGAGTTTGCACACTGCTCACCATCGAAGACCGTGCAATGAACGTTGTCAAGATCGGTGGCTCAACTCTCCGCAGACAGGAAGATTTCGAGCGTTTGGTCAAGCAGCTCCGAACCGAGCATTCACCGCCGACGGTGGTGGTTATTTCTGCTCTGCCCTTGGTCACACGTCACCTTGAGTCTGCGGCTCGGCTGGCAGAACAACGCCAGCTCCAATCGGCGATCGATACACTCAGTCGTGTTGTAGAGCACCATCATACCCTTGCAGATATTTTGCTCCACGATGCATCTGCGAAAGGTACGCTCCGAGAGCTCATATGTAGTCTCAGCGAGCTCGCAGAGCGTCTCTTGCGAGGAGTGTCACTTACCGGTGAGCTGACACTGAGGACGCTCGATCGTATTGTGAGCATAGGTGAACGTTTAGCGCTCCACCTCGTCCATCACGTGCTCCAACAGTGGGGTCTTTCGGTTGCTGTACTACCTGCTGCAGAACTTATCGTCACTGATGATACATTCGGTAACGCGAACCCTATCGAAAGCGCCATTGCCGAACGCGTGCGCCACCGATTGATTCCACTGTTCGAATCGGTAGAGTACGTACTCACTGAAGGCTTCGTTGGTGCAACCTGCGATGGAGAAACCACGACGATGGGGAAAGAAAGCTCTACGCTGACAGCAGCATTGCTTGCCTCCGTCTGTCGTGCGCGTGAGCTGGTGCTCTATACGCCTATGGCGGGCATTTTTTCAGCGGATCCTCTCGAGGTGCCATCTGCTCAGCTCCTCCCACATCTGCATTATGATGATGCTGAGCGACTTGCGCGTGCAGGGCTGAAGCTTCTCTTCCCGACGATGATTGCACCGCTCCGCACCGCTCACTGTAGGCTCCGCATCCGGTCACTCGATGCCGATCGCAACCAAGGGACTCGGATAGATTCTCAAAGCGATGGCACGCATGCGTTCGTTGTCATGAGTGACGTATTAGAACGGGCAACATTCTTACCCACGATAGCCACCGAGGATGTTCTCGAATTGCGCTCGACGACCAAACCTGTAACGCTCCTTGAGTCTGCAGGGAGAATGTATGTTGTCAGCCGGTTTCGCACGCTGACAGGATTCGGGGAGACTGCTCAGTGGCACAAGTGTCAGTATGTGCGTGCATGGGCGCGGTGGAGGGACCCCGAGCGATGCCGAGAACTTGCTGCGCTCGTTGCTAATCTGCCTGATCTGGAGGTGATGGTTGTCGAGAGAACAAGTCGAGACGTACTTGCGTGGGCAATTACTTTGACGTCTGCCCCACTGCTGCCAAGGCTGCACGAGGAGTTAGAGCGCCTGGTGACTTGATGCGTCTGGCATCGAGCCAGTGCACCAGCGACAACCAGCCAATGCCTCCAAACCCAATGAAGAACATGAGCTGAAAGGGGATCGCTGCCAGCTCTCCGTAGGAGAGCGAGATTGCAATGCTCACTAAAAAGTACACTCCCAACAGGAGCTCCAACATGACCGAGCCGCGGATTCGTGTTCGAGCATACTTCCGCGTGCGCCAATCGTCTGTGGCCGAAAGGATGCGGTATTTCGGTGTGCGTATAAATTCTGAACGCTTGCCGATCAGCGCTTCAATGACTGCTTTGGTGTTGTTGATGGCAAGTCCCATGCTCCCGGCCATGAAGAGAGGGAACAAAAGGACTCGCCGCTGCCAATCCTCATGGATGGTGCGTTGGGAGTGGAGGTAAAAAAGGAACGTGCTCACTGATGCGATGACGAAGATTGACATTAGTGTGAAGAGTTCGTCATAACCTCCAGTGAGATTTTTGATGAGCACCATCGGAAGATTGAGAAGCGCAACAAGGAGGATGAATGGAAAGACGATGTTGCTCGTCAAGTGTACAGTCGCTTCGAGTTTAATACGCAGTGGGAGACGAGCTTTCCAGACCGATGGCAAGAGCTTTTTCGCAACTTCCACGGCACCTTTGGTCCAGCGAAACTGCTGCGATTTGAGCGCATTGATATCTGCAGGGAGCTCTGCAGGCGACGTTACACGAGTCAAGAACACGAAACGCCAGCCACGCAGTTGTGCGCGGTAGCTCAAGTCGAGATCTTCGGCGAGTGTATCGCTGTGCCAATTACCGGCATCCTCAATGCACGTGCGACGCCAGATGCCCGCCGTACCATTGAAGTTAATGAAAAAGCCCGCCTTGAAGCGCACTTGCTGCTCGATGACAAAGTGCCCATCAAGTGCGAGTGCTTGAGCTTGGGTAAGCAGAGAGTAGTTCTCGTTCAAGTGCTCCCACCGTGTTTGCACCATACCGACGCGTGGATCGGCAAAAAAGGGAAGTGTTCGTTTGAGAAAGTCAGGCTTTGGGATGAAGTCTGCGTCGAAAATGGCGATGAATTCACCCCGTGCCAATGCTAAGCCATGGCGCAACGCTCCAGCTTTATAACCAGAGCGTTCCGATCGGTGGATGTAGCGAATGTCACATCCTTGCCGACGGTAGTATTCCACGCGCCGCTGCGCCACCTCTTGCGTCTCATCCGTTGAATCATCGAGCACTTGAATTTCGAGCTTCTCCAGAGGGTAATCTAACTGGGTGACCGCATCGAGTAAGCGCTCGACGACGTACACTTCGTTGTAGATCGGAAGCTGAACTGTCACAACTGGCAGTGGGTCGAGCGTCTCAGCGGGTGGATTGGGCTCACTCGCAGCAGTCCGCCGATAGTAGTAGAGCATGGCCAAGCTGTGCAAACCAAAGGCAAAGAGGACGACGAGCGCACCAACGTATACTACGACGACAAGATCGGCAATGTCTTCGAGAAAAATCATAGTGTGTGTGGATTCACTGTTCACCAATCGCTGACAACCGCCAGAAGGATGTCGGCGGCAATCTGTTCGAGCGCGGTGCGAATTGCTTGGTCGCGGGCGGTCGCAGCTTGTGCAGTCGGGAAAAACTGCTCGCTTGTAAACGTGCGGCGGAAAATCGAGCGTCCTTTGACGGCATCGTAGTACTCAACATCGAGACTTACTCGAAGTTTCCGCTCACGCTCTACTTCACCAGCTTGGAGCGTTACCGGTTCTTCTGATATGGTGGTAATCGCTGCTCGAAGCTCTGCATCACCATCGCGATCGACAAGCTGGAGCGTATTGTCGTTGCGGAATCGCTCGACCAAGAGCTGTGTCATCACTTCACGCCAAATTGGTTGCCCGAAGCTGCTCCGATCGGCGACTGTTGCAATGGCAATCGTTTTTAAGTGTGGGGGAACGCTGCCCCCAGTAAACGAATAGCATCCGCTCGCGACGAGCACCATGCTTATATGCAAACATAGCAGAGAAATCCTGAGCAGGCAATGACAACACAATGAACGAATTGTCATCCTCAGTCATTCCACGATGAGTGTGATGGAAGTTGATCCTGAAGGTAGGGATTAGAACGGCGCTCCTGTCCGATGGTTGTTGCTTCCATGTGACCAGGGTAGCAGACAAAGTCATCGGGCAACGAAAGGAGCTCTCGCCGAATCGAAGCAATAAGTTGGTCATAGTCTCCCCCGGGTAGATCAGTTCGGCCAATACTCCCCGCAAAGAGCGTATCACCACAGAACACTATCCGTGCGCGGTGCTCGATGAAGACGACGCTCCCTTCAGTATGCCCGGGAACATGTCTCACCTCGAATTGAAACATGCCCAGCGTGAGCAGGTCTCCGTGGTGGAGGTAGCCTCCAATTTCAACAGATTCTAAGTGCATCGGGAGAGGAAACACTGTATGCGCATTCGGATCGCGGAGTCGGTACGCATCGAGCGGGTGGACGAGCACGGGAATCCCAAGTGTCGCTTTGAGCACTGCTGCATCGGCTGTATGATCCCAGTGCGAGTGCGTCAGCCACAGTGCCTGCGCGGCGCATCCGTGCTCCTGGAGGCGATGCTGATACCAGAGCGCGGAATCCATCGGTGCATCAATGAGCACTGCCCGACGCGAAGAAAGATCAGCAACGAAGTACGCATTGGTTACAACAGGACCGGCGGCGATAGTTTCAAGGTGAAGCATAAATTCTACACGGTCGAAAGGTGAGAAATCACTTCGAGTTGTGCTTGGAGAATTTCACGGATTGCTGCATGCTCGGCGCGTCGAAGATGTGGGTCGCGCTCAAGCACTGCCATAGCATCCTGCCGTGCTCGAGTAATGATGTCCGCGTCGGTGACCAAATCTACAAAGCGAAACTCTGGCATCCCTGCTTGGCGTGTGCCGAGTACGTCGCCTGGTCCACGGAGGCGCAGATCTGCCTCAGCGATGAGAAATCCGTCAGCCGTCTGTTCCATTGTGCGAAGGCGTGTAACTGCTGGCGGCTCACCGTCACGTGGTGGGCTTTTTACCATCCGAGCGATCGCTGGGTCGGTGATGAGTATGCACGTTGCTGGGGCACTCCCTCGTCCGACACGTCCACGAAGCTGGTGGAGCTGCGCTAATCCAAATCTCTCTGCATGCTCGATGAGCATCACCGTGGCGTTGGGGACGTCAATTCCTACTTCGATGACGGTTGTAGCCACGAGAATATCGAAGTCCCCTGCTGCGAATTGCTCCATCACGTGTTCTTTTTCGTTCCAACTCATCTGTCCGTGGATGAGCGCGACACGAGCATTCGGAAAGACTTCATGGGAGAGCCGCTCGTACTCTGCGCGTGCAGCTTTGAGCTGCACGTGTTCGGATTCATCAACGAGCGGATAGACAATGAACGCCTGCCGTCTTGAACCAACCTCTCGGCGAATGATGTCATAAACGGTCGGAAGTTGATCCTGTCCGAGCACACGTGTGCGGACGGGCTGACGGCCCGGCGGGAGTTGGTCCAGCGTGGTGACATCCAAGTCGCCGTAGAGCGTCATCGTCAGCGTACGGGGAATTGGAGTAGCACTCATGACGAGGACATGTGGCTGGCATGGTTCAGGGTGCGAAGCGGATGCAAGCTGTTCCAACCGTGCACGTTGGACGACTCCGAAGCGGTGCTGTTCGTCAATGACAACTAAGCCAACCCGGTGGTAGCGTTGCTCATCCTGTGCAGCTGATTCGGCAAAGAGTGCATGTGTGCCGACGACGATGTTGGCCTTGCCCGATGCGATAGCATCCGAGAGAGCACATCGTTCTCCAGTGGCCAGGCTACCGACAAGTTTGACAACAGTTAGGTCTAATCCACTCACCAGTCGCCGGATCGTCCGCCAGTGCTGTTCGGCGAGCACTTCAGTTGGCACTGCAAGGAGCGCTTGATAGCCAGCATCAACCACCGAGAGCATCGCAGCCAACGCAACGAGCGTTTTCCCTGAGCCAACATCGCCTTGCAGAAGACGGTGCATGGGGCGACCACTTGCCATATCGGAACAAATCGCTGCAATGGCGCTGCGCTGCGCATCAGTCAGGGTAAAGGGAAGTTGACCCAGGAGGTAGTCCCATCGTGGACTCGTTGGTGGGATCGACGGTGCAATGCCGCTCCGTTTCCGTTGACGCTCAAGTGCGAGCAGAAGTTCAAAGAGAAAAATCTCCTCGTACTTCATCCGCACCTGCGCACGCTCAAGGGCGTCATGACTCCGCGGAAAGTGCAGATTTTCGAGCGCCTCGGCATGGTTCATGAGCCCATGGTGCTCACACAGCACCGGTGGCAGGGGATCTGTGATCAGAGGCTTGACACGTTCGAGCGATGAGCGGACAATCTGGCGGAGCATGCTGTGGGTAATGCCACACGAACGCATCTGCTCGGTTAGACGGTAGATCGGCAGTATCCCCGTGGCAAGCACAGCATCGTCTTCGGCCTCGACTGGTTCTAGGTGTGGATGGGTGAAAGATACTCTCCGAAAACGATCGAGTTCAGGAACGCCAGTAACAATGTACCGGTTGCCAACACTCAGCACACGCCGGTAGTATTCGTGACCATTCCAAAACAGGAGTACACCCATAGCGCCCGCATCGTCGCGAACAATCGCTTCTAAGAGCGTGCGCCGCGAACGCAGTTGCTTTTCTACGATACGCTCGACCGTAACAATAATGCTCACTTCCGCACGAAGCACGCTGACGGTTTCGCGCGTGCTGGAAAACAGCTCCGGCATCGCAAGCTGCAGGGCGATTGATCGGAGTCTGCTGTGTGCAGTCCGCTCGATGTAGGCACGTGGGACGTAGTGGAGGAGGTCCTCGATCGTCCGCACACCGACCGTTGCCAGTGCGTCGGCACGACGTGGTCCGACGCCTTTGCAGTATTGGACTGGCATCTTCAATGGGGAATGGTCGTTCATCGAGCTACGCACTTGCGAGGTGAAATGTTCGTCATAGCGCCCTTGTTCACGAATACCACTGGCAGCATGCAGGTTCGAACCAATATCCGCAACGTTGCGATCATCGCCCATGTGGACCACGGCAAAACGACACTCGTGGACCAAATACTGCGCCAAGCAGGACTGTTTCGCGATGGACAGATACTTGCCGAACGTATGCTCGATTCGAATGCACTCGAGCGTGAAAAGGGCATCACCATCATGGCGAAAAATACCGCAGTTGAATGGAATGGTGTGACGATCAACATCGTGGACACGCCAGGTCACGCCGATTTTGGCGGCGAAGTCGAGCGGGCGCTCTCAATGGTCGATGGCGTCCTCGTGCTTGTGGATGCAGCAGAAGGACCGTTGCCGCAGACGAAGTTTGTCGTCCGAAAAGCGATCGAGCGTCAGTTACCAGCTATTGTGATCATCAACAAGGTTGATCGGAGTGATGCTCGTCCGCACGAAGTGCTCGATGAAGTGTATGAGCTGTTCCTTGCGCTCGGTGCAGGGTTAGAAGCACTCGACATGCCTGTGCTCTACGCCGTCGGGCGCGATGGTATTGCCTCGTGGCGGCTCGATGAACTCGGCACAACGTTGATCCCGCTCTTTGAAGCGATCCTCGAATACATCCCACCGCCCCTATATCTGCCAGATGAACCATTCCAGATGATCGTATCTGCACTCGATTGGAACGACTACGTTGGGCGCTTGGCAATTGGACGCATCCATCGCGGGCGTGTCCGCGTCGGTGATCCAGTCGTACTGCTCTCATCAGGAGGGAGCACAACGTCGCTCCGTATCACCAAGCTCATGGCATTCCGCGGACTTGAACGCATCGAGATCGACCAAGCTGAGTCTGGCGATATCATCTGTCTGGCAGGTATTGAAAACGTACGCATTGGCGATACGATCGCAGCAGCAGAACGACCTGAACCGCTCCCGCCAGTGGTCATCGAAGAGCCGACCGTAGCGATGCAGTTCATGGTCAATACCTCACCCCTTGCAGGTAAGGAAGGAAAATTTGTCACGACGCCGAAACTCCGCGATAGGCTCTGGCGTGAGCTTCGGACGAACGTTTCACTTCGCATCGAGGAAACAGACCAACCCGATGTTTTTCGCGTACTCGGTCGGGGTGAGCTTCAGATGGCAGTGCTCATCGAAACGATGCGTCGCGAAGGCTTCGAGCTTGCTGTTTCTCAACCAGAAATCCTCTATCAGCGTGATGAACAAGGGGCATTGCTCGAGCCAATCGAGCATGTCGTCGTGGATCTGCCAGCACCGTTGAGTGGCAGCGTTATCGAAGCACTCGGCAGACGGCGTGGTGAACTGCTTGCGATGCTCCCATTCGGAGATGCAGTCCGCTTAGAGTTCCGTGTTCCCTCACGTGGTCTGCTCGGCTTCAGGACCGAGTTCATGACGCTCACACGCGGTGAAGGTATTCTGCATCACACACTCGCTGGATACGATTACTACCGCGGTGACATCGCTCGTCGCACTCGAGGGAGTTTAGTTGCACTTGAAGATGGCATCGCAACCGCGTACGCGCTTGAGAGTATCCAAGAGCGAGGCGTACTCTTTATCTCACCAGGTGAACGCGTTTATGAAGGGATGGTCATCGGTGAACATGCACGGGAGGGGGACCTTGTCGTTAATCCATGCAAAGCGAAACACCTGACGAATATGCGTTCGAGCGGATCCGATGGTTTGGTTCGTCTTGCTCCACCGCGCGAAATGACACTTGAGCAATACTTAGAGTTTCTCAACGATGATGAGCTACTCGAGGTGACGCCGCTTTCCCTCCGCATTCGGAAGAGACTATTGAACACGAACGAACGCCAACGACAGCAGAAACGAAGTCGGGCTGTAGTGGAAAGCGCAGCGTAAATTGCCTCTCGCAGAACTCATACAAACAGGAGCGATACACATGCGTGCACTCACCATTGCCAGCGTCGGTGTGATCATTGTATGCGCACAACTTCTTGCGCAAGCTCCATCGAAGGGCGCTCGAACTCCTCCAACCCGAAACCAGCAAGCGCCGTTTTACAAACTTCAACCGAAGCAAGGGAAGCTGTATTCGTACGATAACACCGTCCAGATCATGCAGACGCTCCATATCATGGACATGGAGCAGCCAATAGAATCGAAGGTAACGATGCGACAAGACATTATCCCAACCAACATTGGAGACTCGAGCGTTCACTTAGTGATGCGTCAGCGGAATGTTCGTCTTGAGCTCCGGGGCCTTGAACAGATCGGCGCAAGCGATTCAACGATGATTCTCCCAGAGTTAGAGCAACTCGAAACACACATGGAATACTCCCGCAATGGGAAAGTCCTCAGACAATCCATCGTCACGACTGATAGCGGCACTCCAGCGGTACCATCGGTTCGACGTCAGGCGCTCGAGCAACTCACCGGCGGTGGTGTTCGCATTCAGTTTCTGGTACCTTTCCCTGATACTGTGCTTCGAGCGGGCATGCAGTGGACACATGCCTCAAGTGATACCCTTGAGCTGGGTATGGCAAATCAACGCATCATCACGACAACCGAACTGCGACATACGTACGTGGGGATGCTCGATACTCTCGGTCGGCGATGCTATGTTGTGCAAGTTGAGTCAATTCGCTACTTGCTCAGTGGTACATCCGAACAGATGGGTATGACGATGGGCATCAACGGCGATGGAGTGCTCTCGGCACGGTACGTGATAGAGCAGGAAACGGGGTTGCCATTGGTCATCGAAACGACTGCACAAATTGATCAACGCATGACACTCTACGACCAAGGCAATACCGTCGTGCCGATGAGTATTGATGTCCGAGGTCGAATGGTGCGACGCCTGTAATGCGCGTTGTAGTTGTCATCGAACTGCTGTTCGTTGCGTGCGGATGGAGCATTGCGCAGGAGTGCTTCCAGTGGGGGGTGCAGCCAGGAATGCACTTGCGTTATGAGGTGGAGGCGTACGACACGGTGACGTTTGATGGGCAGCCAACGCTCTTCCGCCATCGGAATGAGCGATGGCTCGTTGTGTGCGATAGTAGCAGGGGCGATACACTTCACCTATCCCAGCGCTTAGAACTCTTCGAAGCTCGTGAAGTCACCAGTGACGGTGATAGCAGTATGCGAACCGGCCTTCCTGCGATAGGTCACGCTGTGCACATCGTGATGACGCGACGTGGGCAGCGGCTTTCTGTTGAGCCCTTACCAACGCGCCAGCTGAGCATTCTTCCCGGCGGGGCATTCGGACCCGTTCTGTTGTTGCCACTCGATTCATTCTGTACAAAGTGTGGCAGATTGCAGTGGATTTCTGAGCAACAGGATACCACGGTGGAGTATGCATTTCCGCCACCGACGATTGAGAGGATGTTCATCGCTACAGTGGATTCGTGTACTGCCGATGGTACGCCACTTCGCATCACCTATGCTGAGACATCGCGTGGCGTTCATATACTACGGACGGAGCGGTTTGCACTCCAGACAGTCGCCTTGATCCTTGCAAACGGTGTCGTAATGCTCGACCCAGCCGACCACGTACCGCGATCAATCGCTTATTCACAGCATATACGGTTTAGTGCCAAGCATGACGATGACCACTCTCCTCGCTATGGCCAGCAGCGAACAGCACTCCACATTCGATTGGTTCAAAGTGGAAACCACTAAGGATCGCCATCCGTTGGCAACAAGTGGCGAAGCACTGTTCTGATTGCGTCCCTGATCATTCACCGAACGCTTCCGAATCTGTTGGAATGAGAGACAAGGAAATTATATTTTTGTACGCCAATCCCGAGCACCTTCGATGCAGGAGAGGTGGGTGAGTGGCTGAAACCAACGGTTTGCTAAACCGTCGTAGTGGTACAAACCGCTACCGCGGGTTCGAATCCCGCCCTCTCCGCAACGAGCGATTCGCTGGCGCCGTAATTTCGGCGCCAGCGTTTTTCTTTTCACCAGGAGCGCACCACTATGCAGCCTGAACACCTCCTTGTGGTGATCTACGTCGTCTCGTCGGTGATGTTCATTGTTGGGCTCAAGCAGCTATCGCATCCGCAATCTGCGCGGCGAGGCAACATCCTTGCAGCACTCGGGATGATCATCGCTCTTGCAGCAACGATGATGCTGCACACAAGTGAGGGCAGTCCGATTGGGAACACTGGATGGATCCTTGCTGGAATGGCAGTGGGAACCGTGATCGGATGGATAAGTGCCCGTCGCGTGCCGATGACCGCGATGCCACAAATGGTGTCTCTGTTCAATGGGATGGGAGGAGGCTGTGCTGCAGCAATTGCGCTCATGGAAATACTCCATGCATCTGGGCACATGTCGAGCATCGAACCACACGCTGCGAGTATGATCGTAGCCAGCGCACTTATAGGGAGCATATCACTGAGCGGTTCACTGGTTGCATTCGCGAAACTTCAGGGGTTGCTTAACCGGTCCGTGCGTTTTCGCGGACAGAACGTAGTAAACGCTGCCATCATCGCCACAGCAATTGTGTTCGGCGTGATTCTCGTTGCGCGTGGAGTGCCTGACCACTGGATGCTCTTGTGGGTTATTGCTCTTTCACTGCTTTATGGGATTGCATTTGTCATCCCAATCGGTGGAGCTGATATGCCTGTGGTCATTTCCTTCCTCAACTCGTGTACTGGTGTTGCCGCAGCGTTCGGCGGATTGTATTACCGCAACTATGTGATGCTTACAGGCGGGATAGTCGTCGGAGCAGCAGGGATGTTGCTGACCATCTTGATGGCGCGCGCCATGAACCGATCAGTGCTCAATGTGTTCTTCTCCCATTTCGGTGAATCCAGCTCATCTGGGAGTTCCACCGCTGGTCGCACGATGCGGAGCATCACGCCGGATGATGCAGCGGTCTTGCTTCGCTATGCGCGCGATGTCGTCATTGTCCCAGGCTACGGCTTAGCGGTGGCGCAGGGTCAACACGCTCTTGTCAAACTTGCACGTGAATTAGAACAGCACGGGGTACGCGTTCGCTACGCCATCCATCCCGTTGCAGGACGGATGCCAGGACACATGAACGTTCTACTGGCGGAGACAAATGTGCCGTATGAGCAATTGGTCGAGATGGATGCGATCAACCCTGACCTACCGCAGGTGGACGTCGTCCTTGTTGTCGGCGCAAACGACGTTGTCAACCCCGCAGCACGGACGGATCCATCTAGTCCACTCTGGGGCATGCCAATCATTGACGCTGATCGAGCGCGGCACGTCATCGTCATCAAACGGAGCATGAATCCAGGGTATGCGGGCGTTGACAATGTGCTCTTCTACCTTCCGAACACTTCGATGCTCTTCGGTGACGCAAAAGCGATGCTCGAAGCTGTCCTCGAGCGGATAAAAGGTCTCTGAAGAAAGAATCGCTCGCACGTGCGGAGTAAATTTGTTTACGCTTGGGATGCAGAACGTTTAGCTCTTCCTAATCACGAACACACACAATCACCACGATGAGAGCCGATGATACTTTCCGATACCGAAATTCTGCGCCATATCGAGCAAGGCACGATTGTTATAGAGCCGTTTCGCCGTGAATGCCTTGGCACCAATAGCTATGATGTCCACTTAGGTCGAACGATGGCTGTCTATCAGGACTCCATTCTCGATGCACGGCGCCATAATCCTATCGTCTATATCGAGATTCCCGATGAAGGATACGTCCTCGAACCGCATCGTTTCTACTTGGGAGTAACTGAAGAATACACTGAAACGCATCTCCACGTGCCATTCTTGGAGGGGAAATCTTCCGTTGGACGACTTGGCATTGACATTCACGCAACGGCTGGCAAAGGTGATGTCGGGTTCTGCAATCACTGGACGCTTGAGATATCGGTCAAACAGCCAGTGCGTGTCTATGCAGGCATGCCGATTGGTCAGCTCATTTACTTCGAGGTGCGCGGCCAAATCGGGACATCCTACGAACGAAAGAGTACGGCAAAGTACCGCCGACGATCGCCACTGCCAGTTGAGTCCATGATGTGGCAGAATTTCACCGACCAGACGTGATGCACTGGCGTCTTTTCTGTGTGTTGCTCATTGTTGCGTATTCGTGCATGCCACCTCCTCCATCATCGGTGGAACATGTTGACGCTCAGCTGGAAGCGATCACCGTCGAGCAGGATGAGTACGTGCGTGCACCTCAAGGGGATTTTGCACTCCCAATTCCACCAGGCTGGACGCTGCTTCCCCCGCCAGACGGTCTTGCCGAAGGGACGCTCGGGGTCTTGCTCGATTCAACCAAGACGGCAGCAGTTGTTGTGCAACGGTTGCAACGAACGAAAGCGATCGCGACGGCGCTCGAACGGAAGGATGTGCGAAACCTTGCACGTGCGTGCTTTGAACGGCGCTTGCAGCGGACGGGCAGCACAATCCGATTACTATCGGATTTCCGCGTTATGGCGCGTGACAGTCTGCGGATGGGTACGTATGAATTTGTCGAAATTGTGCACGATTCAACCGTGCTCCGACGCACACGAGTTGCAGTTGTTCCGACACCAACTGGATCAGTGGTCGAAGTGGCACTGTCTCCGGTGGTGTTATCGCTCGATCGTGTGGCAGAGGAACGCACGCTGGACAGTCTCTTTGTGTTCGTCATGCAGGTTCTCCGAGTGCCATGAAATGCTACCGATGGTGGGAGTACGCCATCAGAGCTGCAGCGATCGTCGTCGTCACCATGTGGTATGGTAGCTATTTCATTCTGCGGCGTACGTTCGGAAGTCCACCGAGGGTAACGTATGCAATTTTCCCACGGTGGGCTCGGGCAGTCCTCTGGGCTGCTGGTATTCACGTCCAGGTAACAGGTACCGAGCACTTGAAAGAGAGAGAGCGCTACGTGTTCATTGCAAACCACGTGTCGCTGTTTGATATCCCGGTGATGCTCGTGGCATCGCCAATTCCACTGCGAATTTTCTACAAGCGACAGCTTGAGCGTGTCCCATTTTTAGGCTGGGCACTGAAAGCTTCGACCTTCATTTCTGTTCAACGGGAGCAGCAGCAAGCAGCAGGGAGAGCTGTCCAGCAAGCAGTAGAGTCACTACGTAATGATCCGGCGGCGCTCTTGGTCTTCCCAGAAGGAACGCGCAGTCCGAGCGGCGCGCTCGGTCACTTCCGGCGTGGTGCGTTCGTTCTCGCATCGGAGTCAAAGCGCACGATTGTCCCTGTCGCAATTGTGGGGACCGCGCAGATTCTTCCTGCAGGCCGGCTTCGCTTCTGTGGGGGGACGGTTCACGTTGTGTTCCTCGAACCGGTCGAGATGCCATCACACCAATCACGGCACGAATTCCGCACGTGGATGGAAGACATCCGCGCTCGTATTGCTGCGGTGGTAGAATACAATCGGTAACATTCTGATAGCGTACAAGTTGCAACGATGCAATGCAGGCTCGATAGTTTTGCCTCAAGATCAACATCAACCATGTCGCGAGGCACTAAACGCTCTCCGATGTTCGATGGTTACATCCCTCCTGCATTCGATTCCTTCCTCAACGACACCACTTCACGTCGGCATCCGATGGTGAGTGGGAAGAGCATGTTTCACCATATCACAATGTCCTATGCGATGGATTGCAACGTTTTTCCTCATCGCTGCTGTTGCGTACAGTCAAGGAGTTACGACAGCGACGATCTATGGGAAAATCACCTCCTCGAGTGGTGAGCCGCTGGCTGGCGTCACCGTCGTCGCCCGGCACGACCCCTCTGGAACTGTCTATGGCGCGACGACCCGATCGAACGGTGAATACACGATACCTGGGATGCGCGTTGGAGGACCCTACACACTCCGAGCCTCGATAGTTGGCTACCAATCGCAGGAACGCGGCGGAATTTACCTACAGCTCTCGCAAAGCCTCCGTCAAGACTTCGTCCTCTCGCCAAAAGATGTCGAAGGTAGAGAGGTTGTTGTCGTTGCAGAGCAAAGTCGGTTGTTGAACGCATCGCGGACGGGCGCAGGGACAGCAGTTGACCAACAGACAACGATGGCGCTCCCGACAATTACACGGCGGATCGAGGACATCGCACGTCTTACCCCGCAGATGGGGCAGAACATGAGCTTCGCTGGTCAAGATAACCGACTCAACAACATTACCGTCGATGGTGCCTACTTCAACAATTCGTTCGGTCTTGCGGGTCAGCCCGGTGATCGGACAGGCGTCGCACCGATCTCACTCGATGCAATTGATCAAATTCAAATCAACATTGCACCCTTCGATGTACGGCAAGGGAATTTCGTCGGCGCTGGCGTCAATACGGTGACGCGGAGCGGAACGAACCAATGGGTTGGGTCGCTCTACACCTTTTTCCGTAACCAAGATTTTGTCGGCACGAAAGCGCAAGATGCAACCATAGACCCGGGCACGTTTCGGTATTCGATGCTCGGTGCACGCTTAGGAGGTCCCATTCTGCGAGATCGGTGGTTTTTCTTTGCGAATCTTGAGACAGAATCACTGACGCAACCTGGCACAACATTCCGAGCAAACCGCGGTGAGCCAGTCGGGGGGACGATCACGCGTGTTCGGCAATCATCGCTGGATTCACTGAGCGCGTTCTTGCGCGATCGCTTCGGCTATGAGACCGGTCCGTATGAAGGCTACGATTTCAAGACGCCTGCGTTCCGATTCCTCCTCCGAAGTGATTACAACCTCGACGAGAGCAACAAGCTCACCCTTCGCTACGTGCACTTGGATTCGCGGACAGATGTGCTCCTATCGAACTCTTCCTCGCTTGGATTCGGCAACCGTCGCTCAAATCTCGATGCGCTCAATTTCAAGAATTCGAACTACGCAATCATGGAAAACATTCGCTCACTGGTCGGAGAGTGGAACTCGATCCTCGGTGAGCGAATGTCCAACCAGTTGATCGTTGGTTATTCGTACCACGACGAAAGTCGCGAGCAACCAACGACGCTCTTCCCGTTTGTTGACATCTTAGAGAACGGAACCACATACACTTCCTTTGGGACGGAGCCCTTTACTCCGAACAACGAGTTGCGGTATTGGTCTCTCCAGTTGCAGAACAACTTCACCTATTACGCGGGAGAGCATACGTTGACTTTTGGCCTTAGTGTCGAGCGCTATCAGTCCGAGAACGTCTTCTTCCCAGGCTCTCAGAGTGTGTACGTGTACAACTCACTCCAGGACTTCTACACGGACGCGCTCGATTACCTTGCGAACCCGAATCGGACGACCTCACCGGTGACGCTCCGTCGGTTCCAAGTTCGGTGGACGAACATTCCAGGTTTGACCAAGCCTATTCAGCCGCTCAAGGTTTGGTACAGTGGCGTCTATGCACAGGATGAGTGGAATATCCTCCCGAGTCTTCGCCTGACAGCAGGACTACGCGTGGACGTACCGATCTTCGAGAATACCGCATATCACAATCCCCAAGTGGATACGCTCACTTTCCGCGACGAAAACGGGAATGCCGTCCGCTACCGCACAGACAAAATGCCGGATGCAAACCTTCTCTGGTCTCCCCGGCTTGGCTTCAACTGGGATGTGATGGGTGATCGTACGACCATAGTTCGCGGTGGATCTGGACTATTCACAGGTCGGCCTGCATACGTTTGGATCTCGAACCAAATCGGGAACAACGGGGTGCTCACTGGATTTGAACAGCTCGACAACACGACTGCTCGCCCGTTCCATCCAGATCCAAACCATTACAAACCTGCAACGGTGACGGGTCAACCGGCACGGAGTTATGAACTGGCACTCACGGAGCCGACGTTCCGTTTCCCACAGGTGTGGCGTTCCTCGCTGGGTATTGACCAACAGTTGCCGTTCGGGTTCGTCGGCACTGCAGAGTTCCTCTACGCGCGGGATGTCAACGGGATTTACTACATCAACGCCAACCTGAAGCCGGCAGATACGGTCTTTGCGGGTCCAGATAATCGTCCGCGCTGGAAAAGTGGCAACCGCATCAACTCAATGGTGACAAGTGCGATCGTGCTCAAGAATCAGAATGTCGGCTATTCATGGAACCTTGCGTTTTCGCTCGAGCGCCCATGGTCGGACAATTGGTACTTCAAAGCGGGTTATAGCTACTGTGAAACAAAGAATACGGTTGATCCCGGTTCGATTGCGTTCGGTTCGTGGAATAACAACCAGCACGCAGGTGATCCGAATAATCCTGGGCTTGGATTTTCGGTGAATTCGCCGGGGCACCGTGCCTTCGTTGCCGCTTCCTACCGGTTCGAATACCTCGATTTGGGAGCGACGATCCTCTCAGTATTCGTCAACGGGCAGACTAACGGCAATGCAAGCTATGTGTATGCCGGCGACCTCAACGGCGATGGGGGTACAAGTAACGACCTTCTCTACATCCCGCGCGACAAAAGCGAAATGAACTTCCAAGACTACTCGGTCACTGTTGGTGGACAAACCGTAACGTTTACGGCGCAGCAACAAGCTGATGCGTGGGAAGCGTACATCCAGCAAGACCCGTACCTGAGCAAGAATCGCGGTAAGTATGCAGAACGCGGTGCGGTGTTCTTTCCGATGGTCTGGCGAGCAGATCTCAGCCTAACACAGGAATTAGCGGGCAACCTCTTCGGTGAACGTCAAGGCTTGCAGGTGCGACTCGATATTCTCAACGTCACCAACCTTCTCAACAAGGATTGGGGTGTTGGGCAAATCCCTGTGACGACGCAACCGCTCATCGCACGTGGTGTCGATAGCCAAGGCCGACCACTCTACCGCTTGCGCAACATCGGCGATAAACTCCTTGACCGCACGTTCCAACAGTCAGCGACGATCAATGACGTTTACCGCATTCAACTGAGCTTGCGATATACGTTCAACTAACCCAGCGCGCATACGGTAACGTCGCATCCAAAGTGTAACCAGGGGCGGTCTTGCGGCCGCCCCATGGTGCTTTGTATCATCTATCAGTCTTAGGTCAAAATCTTGTAGAAGACAAGCACGACGTAGTTTAGAGAAAACGGATTCAGTTCATGAATGTGCGATGGATTTAGTAGACGTCTCGCACCGCGAAAGCTATCTTCCCATCTCTATTGCGTGCTTCTCTCTTAGGCATTAATCTATTGCATTCGGATCATGATAGATGCTTGCAGACGCACCCTTGGAATGAAAGTTCATTTAGCAACTTTTTGGCGTTAAGTCTTGGCTTTACGACTCAGCGTTCGAATCTCGAATTTCAAAATAGTCTGAATCATGTCTGCCAAGTCAAATTATAGCGCCCGTAAATCATCCGACGACACTTCTCCTACCCGCGAAGTTTGTTTCATTGTTAATTCGCTCGACATTCTCGCTTAACGTCGAACGGTACAGTATGTGTAGTCGTCGCTAGTTGACTTAATCGGTGCTAATCTATAAAGGGGCAAGAGTACAATCCCGCGGGCTCTCCATGCTGTGGTAACGCCATCACGCCAATACTGAGATTGCCAGAAGTAGAGTGAAGAAATTTGTCGTCACTTCTTTGGATGAGCGATGAGTGGGTGGCTACCACCCAACTGCGATGGAACAAAAGAACTGCCGCCCGATCATGCTCGGGACGTACCGCGGTAGCGAGACGTCAAGCACATTGTTCACACCGACTGCAATGGCCACGCTCGGTGAGTCAAGCCCCAACGGCACGCTCTTTTCGACGCCAAGATTGATGACCCAATAACCGGGGACAAGCTCCTTGGGACTATCGAGCACTTGGCCAAGGTAGCGTGTTCCATCGTAGATGTCCGGGGTTGCTGCACGTTGCAGGTCCCCGAAGGCGCCGATATACTGCACCCGTAGGTTCGACCGCAGCTCCAATGGTAACACATCCCATCCGAGGCGAAGCGTTCCTGAATGGAATGGACGGTACCACAAACCGTAGTACTCACCGGGCCGGAGACGGCGGAATTCTCCAGTCGCTGGGATAAGGTAGCCTGCTGTCCCGCGAGCGATTGCGTCGAGCACGCGTTCGTCGTATGCTGCAAGCCATTGGTACGAGGCTTGCACCGAAAGCCGCTGCTCTCCGAGACGACAACTCGTTGAGGCTGCGAGCAGCAAACCATAGGTTTGCACGGCAGCGACATTGCGATAGGTAAACACGAGCGGTTGCTGTTGGTATGCAAAGTACTCGATGAGATTCCGAACGCGGTTGAAGAATACGAGTACATCGAAGAGGCCATGGTAGAGCGTCGAGCGACCGAGTGCAAGCGAATCGAACGTGAACGTTATACCAGCCATCATCGAGAGCGACTGTTCCGGGCGTAGATCGAGACCCAGCGTGCGTGCACCAAGCAGTTGGTAACCAGCGCCAGCTGGGCTGAATCGGATGTAGAGCTGACGCATATCCGGCGCACGAAACCCTTCGCCAATTGTTGCGGTGAGCGCTACCTGCGATGATAGCGCATAGCGCATCGACAGTCGAGGGAGCACAGGTAGCCCACCGAAGAGAACAGAGCGTGGCGTTCCAAATGCACTTGTCCAGTCAGAGCGTAGCGAGAGTGCATACGAGATCCGATTGAGCGGATTGCCCTCCCACTGTGCAAATGCTGCAATGGTGCGATAGAAGGGCTGATCTGGATAGCGTGTTCCTCGAGCATCATCCAAGAGTAGCTCGAACCCCGCCATAACACGGTTGCGAAGGGAGATGATACGGTCGAATTGCACGAATGCTCTTCCAGTGCGGCGCTCGAAAGAGTCGTTCTGTTCGGATCCACCCTTGGAGTCACCCAAAAACGTGTATCCTTCATGGTAAGAAGTCCCGTAGAGCTGCGCTGTTATGCGTCCGGCGGGTGTGAACCATTCGATCCCTGTCGTCAAGGAACGATCGAGCATCGCAAGAGAGCCGTTCACGGTGGTGATATCACCTGACTGAGCAAGGAGCAGATTTCCACGTGTTGTACTGGCGAACAGTCGCGCCGATGTGATCGCACGAAACGTTGTGTGCGGCAACCACCGAACACGTCCACTGAGCGTGTAATCAGTGCTGGCAGGGTACGGATATCGTGCACTACTATCAACCACCTCAAAAGCGTCCGCCCGACGTGCCACGCCATAGAGGGAGAGCTCCAGTTCATCGGAACCGTAAAGTTGTTCTGCTTGCAGCTCGGAATTGCCGCGGTTGAGGTAGCGCCCGAAAATTCGTCCGTGCCATCCGCTTTCCGGTCGTCGCGTGATGATGTTGATGACACCAGCTAATGCGTCGCCACCGTAGAGGCTCGACAGGGGTCCACGTACCACTTCGACACGCTCGATATTGCCGACCGACACGCGCTCGAGATCGAGGACACCTCCGACTCGACCCGTAAGCGGCTGGCCATCGACGAGGATAAGCGTGTAGTCTGGACTTAAGCCCATCATCTGCACGCCGGTTCGGACGCTCCCAGGTGCGATGAGCAATCCTGGCTGCTCGCGCAGAAGCTCACCCACGGTGGAAATGGCAGTGCCCTGTGCACGCTCGCCGCTGATGAGCTCCACTCGCACGGGTGCGCGTTCGAGCATCGTTTCTGCTCGGGTTCCAGTGACGACAATGGTTTTTGCTTGGTAGGCAGGGGTATCAGGCTGCGGAATCTGCTCGCGCCTTTGTGCGGCAGATGATGAAATGGTCGCAACGATGGAAAGCAACAGGAACAGTAGCAGCATCGCTTTTTGGGTGTGTGCGCACCTCAAAATTACGTCGCACGGTCAACATTTGTAAAAACACACGTACGTTCAGTAGCGGAAGTGCTTGATTGGCTCGCCCTTTTCACCAATTTCAGTCATTGCCTCGATGCCAATTTGGAGGTGCAGGTCGGCGTAGAGTTGTGTAACATTCCGGTCAGATTCTGCAGTCTTTATTCCTTCCGGCATGAGCGGAATATCGGAGACGAGCAGCAGTGCGCCACGGGAGATTTCGTTTGCATGACCAACGATGAAGATGGTCGCGGTCTCCATGTCAATGCCGATGACCGATAGTTTTCTGAGTCGCTCGCGGAAGGCATCGTCCCACTCCCACACGCGGCGATTAGTTGTGTAAACGACCCCCGTACGGTAGTCATGACCGTGGGCGACAATTTTATCGGAGACGAATTTGTGCAGCTTGAACGATGGCAGAGCGGGTACTTCCGGTGGGAGGTAGTCATTGCTGGTTCCTTCACCGCGAATTGCTGCAATCGGCAGAATGAAGTGCCCAATCTCTGTGGATGTTTTTAGCCCTCCACATTTTCCCAGGAAGAGCACACCACGCGGAGAGCGCGCTACGAGTAGATCCATAATCGTCGCAGCATTTGCCGAACCCATGCCGAAGTTGATGATCGAAAGTCCAGCACTATTCGTAGCCGTCTGCATCGGTTTGCCTTCGCCGCGGATGTCACAGTTGAAGCGCTCGGCAAATCGTACGATGTAGTCGTGGAAATTTGTCAGGAGGATGTAGTCACCGAACTGGTCAATTGCAGTGCCGGTGTAGCGTGGAAGCCAGTTTTGTGCGATTTCGAGCTTGGTTTTCATAGCTCATGGATACAAGATGTCTCTCACACGTGCTGGATCTCAACTGTTCAAAATTAGGCGGGCGCAATCGGTCAGGACGCAACGCGTTGGTTATTCACAAATGTCCACTTCAATTCCGGCACTTTACACTGAACGAGCAAAGTATATTTGCTGGCATTCATCCATTTCACCGAGAGGATACAATGGCAGCGAAGAAAGCAACGACGAAAAAAACTGCAGCAAAGAGCACCACTGCCTTGCGCAAAAAGGCTGCAGTAAAGCGTTCAGCATCAGCTACGCGCTCGATCAAATCAGCAGCGCAACCGTCCAAAACATCTAAACCACCAAAGTCCGCGACGAAACCTGCAGTAAAGAAAGCTGTTTCCAAAGCATCAACTACCGCGAAAGCCACACGGAAAGCCGTGGCGAAAAAGCCCGGTGTAACCAAAACATCATCGAAGAAAACAGTCGCCAAACGTACAGCCAAAAGAGTAGCCATCAAGCGAACGGTAGCGAAAGCCTCGCGAGCGGTATCGGGTAAAGCACCCACTAAAACGCGTGCTGGTGCGACGAAAGCAGCGCGTCCAACCAAACGCTTGAGTGCATCATCACGTACTGCGAAGCGAACAGTCGCAGCAACTGCGAAAGCATCTGCTCGTCGCTCAACGCCCGCTCGTGCAACAACAGGACGCACCGTTCGTCAACGCGCGCTGCAGCGATCCACTTCGACCACCACACGAGCAATGGCAAAACAACGTCCGGCGAAATCATCTCCTCCCTCAAAAAAAGTTCCCAAGAGCCCAGCGAAAGGAACAGCTAGGACACGTGCAGATCGAAGCGAAACCAAAGCTGCGGAAGAAACCACACGCCAACGCGTTACTGGACCAACGATGACTCCAACAACTCAGCCAACTGAGCAGCCATCACCGAAACCTGCGGTGCGTTACTCCGACGAAGAACTCGAGGAATTTCGTCAAATTATCCTCGCCGAGCGCGACAAGACGCTCGATGAACTGCGGATGCTCCGCGAGCGATTGGAGGATTTAACCAACTACGAAACCTCCGAAGAAACGGGTATATACTCGATGCACATGGCAGAGCAAGGCTCCGAAGCTTACGAGCGCGAAAAGACGTATGCGCAAATCCAGCGCATGACCGACTACTTGCGGAAACTCGACGAAGCGCTCAAACGGATTGATGATAAAACCTATGGCATCTGTCGTATGTGCGGGATCCTCATTGCGAAAGAACGTCTCCGTGCAGTACCGATAACCACGCTCTCCGCATCCTGGAAGCTTCGCGGTAAATGTCCCGAGGATGGGATTGACCGTGTAGGACCTGATGTAGGCGGTGAGTAAAAGGTATGCTACTCATCCAAGTTCTGCATCGTCCTTGATGGCAGCAACTCCTGAGTAGCAGACGGTTAGGTCACACCAGCCGAGGCAATCCAATGCACGCTGTCGTGCTCAGAGTGGGTCGCATCCTTGCTCTCACTGTAGAGCACATGCATCATCCATGATGCGTTACCGCTTCAGGTTGGTGACCTCCTGCAGCAGTTGATCACTTGTGGTGATCGTTCGCGCAGATGCTTCAAATGCACGCTGAGTCGAAATCATATCGGCAAACTGTTCTGTCAAATCCACATTCGATTCCTCGAGTGCACCACCAATCACACTGGTTGATTGAAATATCTCGACAGCCGTCCCAATGATAGGTAGTCCACTATTAGGCGAGACATTGAACAAGCCATTGCCGTCACGACTAAGTCCACCAGGATTTGAAAACTGTGCGATCGCCAGTTGACCAAGTATTCCAGACTGTCCGTTGGTGAATAAGCCGATAATCTTGCCGGTGCTATCGATGCTCACGTTTTGCAGATCACCGGGAGGGAAACCATCTTGCTTGGAGACTGTCAGCGTGCTTGAAGCGGCAAACTGTGTGATGCCAGACAGTAAGTCACCTGCACGAGCAAGCTCGACCGTCAATGATTTGGTATCATCGTACGGTTGAGCACCTCCACCGAACACAGCATTCAAATCCGCGCCGGCAATACTGAAGTTCAACGGGGATGCAAGCGAGCCATCTGGGTTGAATTGGACGGTTGTCGTCGGCAGTGTCAACGCGTTGCCATCGAGTGTAGCACTCAAGTTGAACTCACCAGGATTGGCTGCTTTTGTGAACGTCAACTGCAAGATGTGTGTTTCCAACGTTGTCGTAGATCGTTACCGATGCTTGGGCTGTGTCACCGGTGGGAAGAGTTGCACTCAGATTCCCGGTGAGCGAGACCGATTCTGTCTGCCTCGGTGCTGAACGTATCCCTGGGTCGATCCGCAAGCCTGAAAGCTGTCGTTGGAGCGTGTTGAATACATTTGCATCCTTAACAGGACGACCGTTGGTATCTCGGACGATGTTGTAGCCTTGGACGATTGCACCCGTCGTACTATCAACAATGTTGCCGTCACGGTCAAGACTGAGTGCTCCAGCTCTGGAGTAGTAGTTGACGCCACTCGAGCGATAGATGAAAAATCCCTCGCCATTGAGTGCTGCATCGAGTGGGCGATTCGTTGTGCGGAGCGCCCCTTGCGCAAAGTTTGTGCGGACGGCGCCCATGTGCACACCTAAACCAATCTGGAGTGGATTGCGGCCTCCGAACACGTCGGATGGGCCTGTCGCTGCAGCGAGCGTTTGCGCTAATTGCTCGGCAAAGAGTGCTTCGCTGGATTTGAAGCCGATAGTGTTGACGTTGGCGATGTTGTTCGAAATAACATCGAGTCGCTGCTGGTGTGCACGGAGTGAACTCACACCACTGGTTAAGATCCGAAGAAGAGCCATATGCTATCCTCCACGATTAATGGTTGCACTAGTTGGCGGCAGGCTCGAAAGGTAACGCAGGGAGGTTCCATTTGGCGTGGATTGAGCGCATCGTCAATCAGTCGGATGCGCTGGTGGGTCTCCGTGCCACTTTCTCGGCACGGTCCAACCCGATTCCTGCTAAATCAAGACTGCCGCATCAATGTTGGTGAACACATTCTCCTGTGCCTTGTCGGCTTTGAGCGCTGTGATCACCGTTCGATTTTTAACGCTGATGATGAACACCATATCGCGGAGCATCACGAATGCATCGCGGACACCTTTCCGTTCGGCTTTCGCGATGGCACTCTCCAATCGAGTGATATCCTCCGACGTGAGGCTCACTCCCCGACTGGACAGTCGTGCATGTGCATGCGCTGAAAAGCGGAGCTTATCACTTTCGAGAATCGCCTCAAAACCGCTTGAGCGTTCTTCTGTTACATCCGAAGGTGTAGCCAGCGGTGCGAACGGTAAGGCGATCGGTTGGAGCTCAGCTATCTGCATGACAATCCGACTACCTGCGCTGGTGATGACATCCAGCATGCATTATCGTCGAACGAAACGAAAACTTGAGCAGAAGACTCTCAAAGAACCTACGAAATCTCGATGATGTTGCTGATCGGCACTTCGAGAGCGCTAAGCAGCACCATCAATCCATTACTCGAATAGCGGACGCCTGTGATCGTGCCTCGAACAAAGCTCGTTACCGCAACGTCGGCTCCATTCTTTGTACGTGCACGAATGCTGATTGAGTACGTTCCAGGGGGAACAAGTTGGCCCCGATCGTCGCGGCCATCCCATTCGATCGTGTGTGTACCGGCTGCTACCTCCGATGAAGCCAGTTGAATGCGCCGAACCAAGACACCACTTGCCGAGCGAATCTCTATAGTCCCCTCGACGGCAGATGTATCGGTGAGATGGTAACCCAGTGAGACGGCTTTTGTCCCATCGTATGAAACCTGGGATGAACTAACGCAGGCGGTCTTTCCGATGAGTGCGGGCGCCGAATACTGTGCAATCTGGAGCGCAAGCGATGCATTGCTTTGGAGCAACTGCTCAAGTGTGGTGTTGATGTTCTGCATCTGCTCCAACGCTGAAAATTGGGCGAGTTGCGCTGCCATCTCTTGATTCGACGCGGGATTGAGTGGATTCTGTGACCGCAGCTGCAGCGTCAACAGCTTGAGAAAATCTTCCTTTCCGAGCTGTTTCGTTGGTATTTTCGTCTGCTACTGCGGTGCCAGCTCATCGAAGAGCTGTTCGGTGATCGAACGAACCATCCCTGGCATCGTACCTCTTACATGAAGTGATCGAACTGTGTGTGTTCGCGATGTTGACGCTGACGCTGGCTAAAGGAACGCCGCTGGCGACGTCGCTCTGGATGCTCATCGCCAATTGCCAGTACCAGCTCGGTTGTGGACTGCTGTGGGTGAAGCGGTGCAGCACGATCATCTCGCATGCGAACGGCGATTGTGTTCGTTGCAACTCCACTTGCATGGAGATTTCTTCGCAATGCTTCGATCGTTTCCTCGACCAAGCGGAGAGCCGCCGCCGACGAGACGACAATCTGCACTGCTGTTCCCGTCACCTGCGGTTGAAGATGTACAACAATTGTGCCAAGCGATTCGGGATAAAGTACAATGCGCGCAACCGTTCCACGTGTATGGCTAAGCGTGGTGACAGTTGCACGGAGCACCGAACGAAGCCCATCGTTCGTACCCGTAACGGTTGGTATTGCATTCGGTGAAGAAGTGTGAAGTTCTTGGTGATCGTTTGCACCGTCAGCAAGGGGGGTGAGCGCTAACGGTGTGAGTTCTCGTAGGTCTTGCGTAATTGACTTTTGCGAATCGATGTGGTCACGGCGTGTACCATCCAGCGCGAGATCGAACGATTGAGCATTGCTTTCAGAGGGTGCATCCATGCGTTGTGGAGGAGGCTCCACCGTTAGTGGCGTGGTACTATCCGTGCGATGATTTGGCAACACGACTGGACGTTGGCTACTACTGTCATGCTGCGCTTCTGTAAGTGACGGCAGCACTGTTGGAGGCTCTCCCTCGACGAGCATAACGTGGTAGGTGACCATCGCTGGCGATGGCTCACGTGAACAAGTAACATGAACTGTTGCTTCGGGTACGAGCGATGAGGTTGCCTTCATCAACAGCTCCGCTGCTCGGTTGAGTGCTCGTTGAACTCCAGGAGCATCATTGATTTCTACATTCTGTTCACGTGGAATGGACTCTGTTTGGGGGATTATTCCTTGCAGGAAATGGGCAACGCTGTCAACTCCGAGGATGATGTCAGCCGCATGAGCAGCAGACTCCTGCGGCAAGTGAGGGTCGGCTTGATCGCTACCATCGAGAATATCTGATGGTGAATTGCAACATCGTGAACCCAGTGATTCGAGCAACAGCGCAAACTCATCGTCTCCGTTCATCAATGAACGTGGCAGAGCTGTCATCGAGCTGCTTCCGATCGATTCAGCAGAATTGCTACTCCCGTCAAGGTTTGGACAGAGGAGGTTGAGTTGAAAATCAGGCAACATCATAGTGATTCGATTGCATCCGTGCGATCATTGGTCAAGCAAAGTTGACGTCAGTGTTGCTCCAGTGCGGCAAGCGAGATCGCGAGTGCTTTATCCTTGGGTAGCTGCTAGAGCACGCGTGCTGCGGTCTTGCGTTTCATCAAGCGGAGGATCGCAGCAGCGTACGAGCGATCTGCATTGGCGAGAATTTGTGCAACCTCTGCCGGATTGGCGCGTTCGTACATTTCGGCAAGGACGTGGAGATTCTTTAACCGCAGTGAATCGCGCATCGTGGCGCGCTGTTCGTTGGCAAGTGTAGTGTTGACTTTGTCCAATTGAGCTTGCAGCTCGCCAAGTCGCCGGTGTTGAGCGGCAAGCTCACCGATGAGTCGTTGGAGAGAATCCCGAAGTCGCTGCGTTTCGCTCTGCAGCCGTGCCTTGTCCTTCTCCAGTTGATTGAGCTGTAGTTCCCAGACGGATAGTGGCACAGCGAGCGAATCGTGAGCGATTTGTTGCGAGAGCCCGAGCAGTTCTGGCTTGAACATATAGAGGTATCCACCACCGATGAGGAGGCAGAGAAACGATACGCTGGTGATGACAAGGAGGGCGACCAACTGCTTTGCACTCATAGAGTCGCTATTTCATTGTTCGTCGTTGTCTGCACGTATGCAGGAGTGAGTCATCAATGGGAAAGTGTTATGCTGCCTGATGACGTCGTCCTGCAATGTCATCGAGTTGGCGCTGCTCATCACGTCGTTCTTCGAGCATGTATTCCTCGTAGCGACGTTGCCGGAGACGCTCGAGAACATCTTGCTCTTGCATGCGTTCGGCAAGGCGAAGCTCGGCGCGCTCGCGTTCGATGCTCAAGAATTCCAGCTCGCGTTCGAGCGTACTAATCTGTTCAGCAAGGTGCTGCCGATGAGCATCGAGCACTTGGAGCTGATGAGCTGGAGTACAATCACTGTGAACTTCGAGCGCACGCATGCGTTCACGCAGCTGTTCGATCGCAGCTCGAAGTGATTGCTCATCGGCAGCAAGTCGCGCAAGCTCATGTTTTGCTTGCTCGGTACGATACTCACGGTAATGGAGCAACGGTTGCAACCGAAATCGGAATCGTGCCATCGTCTTCTCCGTACTGAGTGCGAACTAGTTCCACTGCATCGGCACTGTACGAACGTATCGTCGCAAATGCAAGAAACCTAAATGCTCACTACAATAAGTGCGCCAGACGTGCTAGCGGACGATGGTCGCGAGTGCGTGGAAAAGGGCTTGGTAATCCTCCTCGGTATACCATCCGCAATGACCAATGCGGAAGAGTATGTTGCGAAAGTCTTCCTGTCCCCGCGCTACGAGGATGCCGAACCTGTGTTCAAGCTCTTCGACGAAGTTTGGTATCCCCTCTGGAATGTACGCGACGGTGACTGCATTCGAACTGCATTCCCCGAAGACGTGGTAGCCTGCCTGCTCCAGACAGGCACGAACTGCTCGTGCTTGGTGTTCGTAGCGTTCCCACCGCTGCGGTAAACCTTCCTGTTCGACAAGCTCAAGTGCGGCATCGAGTGCTGCTACAAGCGACACTGCAGGAGTAAACGGCGTCGTTCCGTTCGCAAGAGCATTGAGCGTAGCATGGAAGTCGAAGTAGAGTGTTGGGGGCGAGAGAAGAAACGCTGCACGTACACGATCACTTACCGCTACAAGACCAAGACCTGGCAGACCGCCGGTTCCTTTCTGTGACGAGGCGATGACCACGTCAATATCGAGGGCATCCATACGGATCGGATGGATACCGATCGAGCTGGTAGCATCCACGCAGACGATGATCTCCGGTGCACGCGATCGTACAAGCGGAAGGATGCGCTCGAGCGGAGCGAGAACTCCAGTCGAGGTTTCGCTATGCACAAGCCACAGACTCTGTGCAAATGGAGCGTTGTGTAGTGCTTGTTCCAGTGCATCAAGCGAGATATTTTCGCCCCATGCCGACTCGACACGGTGGACGCGTACCCCGAAACGCTCAAGCATCTGTGCCCAGCGTTGACTAAATCGGCCGTTCGTACAGACTATCGCTTCCGACCCACGCGCGTGGAGCATGTGCGCGATCGCCTCATGGGCGCCCGATGCTGAGCATGTCAACACTGCAACGGGATTGCTCGATTCGAACAGCAGTTGTAGTCGAGCTTGGACTCGCTCCATCAGCTCCGCAAATCTGCGATGACGATGGTAGAGCGGTGGCATCGCTGCTGCACGTAGCACTGCCGGATGCACAGGGACTGGACCGGGCGTGAACAAGTGTCGAACGGTGCTCATCAGACTGTCTCGGTAAGACATTTCAACACGTCATGCGAAATTCGGATGCGACGCGGTCGCCGAGGAGGCGACTCATGATTGCGACAATCTTCTCCTTAACGGTCATGGTTGGTGTCGGGACGTCAACGATGCCACCAGCTCTTGCAGCAGTGCAGCGCACGTTCGGGGTTTCTCCAGATGTCGCAGGAATACTATTGGCAGTGTTTACGCTCCCAGGATTAGTGCTTACGCCACTGGGTGGCTACGTTGCCGATCGTGTTGGACGGAAGGCGGTCTTAGTGCCATCGCTTGTTCTTTTTGCGGCAGCAGGTGCGGCGGTGCTGGGCGCTGAACGCTTCGAGCATCTGGTCGTGCTCCGCTTCCTGCAAGGGTGTGGGGCTGCATCGCTCGGTGCACTCAACGTTGCACTCCTGAGCGATTTCTTTGACGGCAACGAGCGTGTGCGATTGCTCGGATTCAACCATAGCGTCCTCTCAATAGGGACAGCTGTGCTGCCCGTTCTCAGTGGATGGCTCGCTACAGCACACTGGCGCTATCCCTTTGCACTACCGATGATCGGTGTGATTGTCGCAGCTGCCGTACTACATGTCATCCCGCCGATCCCATCGCGAGGCAACGAGCGGAACGATACGCCGCGCATGATGCGATCAGAGCGTGCAAGACTTGCAGTGCTGCTTGCTACGAGCGTTGCAACCTACGCGATTCTTTTCGGTCCGTTTCTCAACTACCTCCAGGAGCGGATACGACTTTTGGATCCGTTTGCGCCGGCACTCTACGAACGCATCGGCATCATGGTAGGGCTGATGTCTGTTGCAACGACTGTCGGTGCAGTCTTTGTGGGACGTTTGGGGAAGCGGTACACGCTCAGTCAGCTCCTTGTTGTTGCCTGTATGCTCTATGCCGTGGCGCAGATCTTGTTCGTTCTGTTGTCGTCGTATGCGTTGATAGCAATTCCGACCGTGCTCTTCGGACTTGCGCAGGCGATCAATCAACCTGTCGTCCAATCGCTCGTGGCAGAATTAGCTCCTCGCATGAGGCGTGCGACAATCCTTTCGTTCAATCGGACGGCGGCACTGGTTGGGCAAACAACAGGACCGCTTCTGTTCGGCGTCGTCTATCGGAGCGGTGGCCTTGAGGCAGTCTTTCTTTCAGGAGCAGCGCTTGCGCTTGTATATGCCGGTGTGCTCTGGCGCTGGCTGCGGTAAGGGTGGATTGTTTGGCACGATGCTTGCGGCAGAAGCGCTACACGGAAACGATCATCGCCACGGATGGCACAACGACCAGCACTCCTTGCAGCAGCGTCCGGTAGCACCAGTACACTACCGCCGAGCATTGAAGCGATGGTGGATGGCATAAGTCGCCACCGTGACTTTGCACTTGTTGTCGGTATTCTTGGCATCCTCGGTCTGCTCATCATCCCACTACCGGCATTCCTCCTGGATCATCCTTGGTCTCAACATTGCGTTGTCGGTGCTCATCTTGATGGTCGTGGTATACATCACGTCGCCATTAGAGATTAGCACCTTCCCGACGATTTTACTCGTCGCAACACTCTTTCGGCTCGGGATGAACATCGCAACCACACGACTCATCTTGAGCGAAGCCTCAGCTGGGAAAATCATCCACGCCTTCGGTACATTCGTTGTCAGCGGGAACTTCGTCGTCGGGGTGGTGGTGTTTTTGATACTGCTTGTCATTAACTTCGTCGTTATCATCAAAGGCTCGACGCGGATTGCGGAAGTTGCCGCGCGATTCACCCTCGATGCATTGCCTGGTAAGCAGATGAGCATCGATGCGGATTTGAACGCTGGGTTCATCGACGAGAAGGAAGCGCGTAGTCGTCGTGAGCAGTTGCAACGCGAAGCCGAATTCTATGGAGCAATGGACGGTGCCTCAAAGTTCGTCAAAGGAGATGCCATCGCTGGGCTCGTTATCACAGGCATCAACATTCTCGGTGGTTTTGCTATCGGTGTGCTCCAGCGTGGGATGGATTTTAGCGCTGCACTGAAAACATACACCATCTTAACAATCGGCGATGGTTTGTTCTCGCAGGTGCCAGCGTTGCTTGTTTCGGTAGCTGCAGGGCTGATCATTTCGCGAACAAGTTCGTCGGCGTCGCTCGACAAGGATTTGAGCACACAGTTGACAGGGAAACCGCGGCCATTGCTGGTCGTTGCGGGTGTTTCTCCTGTACTTGGGTTGCTTCCGGGATTCCCATTCTTCCCTTTGCTCTCTTGGGTGCTTCAATCGGTAGCATTGGGCTTCTCCGACAGCGGAAAGAGCTCTCGGCTGAGCGGGAAAAGCTTCGCGAAGAGCTTGCCCAAGCAGATGCAGCGAAAAAGACTCCTGAGCAACCGATCGAGGAATTGATTCGCGTGGACCCAGTGGAAATCGAGATCGGTTTGAACCTCCTGCCATTAGCCGATGAACAGCACGGTGGTGATCTCTTCCGACGCATTGCGAACCTACGCCGTCAGTTGGCAACAGAGCTCGGTGTGATACTGCCACCTGTCCGCGTGCGGCATAATCTGAGCTTAGATCCAGAAGAGTACGTCATCAAAATCCGTGGCAATATCGTCTCGCGAAATCGCCTCTACGTTGGAATGCTCCTGGCGATGAATCCAGGAATCGCAGAAGGGACACTGCACGGCATCGAAGTGCAGGAACCGATCTTCGGTTTGCCGGCACTGTGGATTCCACTCCACGAACGTGAAAATGCAGAGCTTGAGGGTTACACGGTCGTCGAGCCTGCGACTGTGCTCGCGACGCATCTTGCGGAAGTACTGCGACGCAATGCCGATCGCTTACTGAGCCGCCAAGAAGTCCGCCAACTGATCGAAGCGCTCAAGAAAGACTACCCAGCGCTCGTCGAAGAAATCACTCCCGACACACTCCCACTGGGTACAGTGCAGAAGGTTCTGCAGAACCTCCTCCGCGAACAAATTCCAATCCGCGATCTACCGACCATCCTCGAAGCGTTGCTTGAATACATCAAGGTCACCAAGAACACTGATGTTCTGACCGAATACGTCCGCCATCACCTCAGCGAAACGATCAAGCGTCTCTTCCGGGATGCAAACGGAACGATTCACGCTGCAAGTCTCGATGCATCGGTTGAAAACTTGCTTACGACAACGCTACAGAACAACACATCAGCGCAATCGAGTCCAACGCTGGGTCTTGCACCAGAGGTTGTCCGTGCAATTTTCCGTAGTGCTGGTGCAGCACTCGATCAACTAACGATGTTAGGGTATCAGCCGCTTATGATTTGTTCAGCGCCAATACGGCCGTACCTCTATCGTTTGCTGCGGACGCAATACCCAATCGTGAGCATCATCAGCTACAGCGAGCTTCCGCCGGAGACGGACGTGGATATCGTTACGCGCATCGCACTTGAGCCTCGCACAGAGCCTGTCGCTGCGTAAACGATTGGAAGGACGTGTAAGGCATGATTCACGGCGTTTCGACATCTTCCCATCGGCGCACATCGAAGATGAGTTGGCGGCAGAGTTCGCGGCCATGAGCATCAATCGTGTAGAGCGGCACAATCCGCGATGCGTGGACGATTGCTAAATCGAGCCCAGCTTCCACAGCGTAGTGGAGGAACACAGAGTTGAGAATGTGGCGAATTCGAGGCGCTAATCCGAATGAGCAGTTGCTAATTCCTAAGATCGTCGCCGCGCGTGGCATGCGTTCCTTGATGAGGCGGATCGCCTCAAGAGTTGCCCGTGCACTCTGGCGCAGATCTTCTTGACCAGAGCCAAGCGGGAAGGTGAGTGGATCGAAGATGAGGTCTTCTTCCCGCAGGCCGTGGACCTCGACAGCATAATTGCGGGTGCGCTCTGCGATAGCGACTTTCTTCTCTGTCGTGTATGCTTGACCTTCTTCGTCAATCGCGAGTGCAATGACTGCAGCACCGAACCGCTTGACAAGACGCAGAATCTGATCAGCTTTCTGCGTCCCATCCTCGAAGTTGATCGAGTTGATGATTGCACGACCACCGTAAAGCTTGAGTGCTTCCTCCACAGTGGCGACTTCCGTTGAGTCAATCATGAGCGGAGCAGTTATCGTGGTTCGGAACCGCCGGATGACCTCGTGCATATCGCGTCGTTCGTCACGCCCAACATAGGCAACGCAGACGTCGAGGATGTGAGCTCCCTCGCGGAGCTGCTCATTCGCCATCGCTATCATTGCGTCGTACTGCTCTGCAAGGAGGAGCTCTCGGAATTGTTTGGATCCGTTCGCATTGCAGCGTTCACCCACCAGCAGTGGCGGCTGTTCGATATGGAGTGGAACACTGGTGTAGAGCGAACTAACGCTTTGGACAAACGCGACCTGTGCGCGGCGCTCAGCTTCCGAGTGACGGATGTGTGGCTGGGTGTTGTAGTCGGCAAGCCATTCCGCCAGCAGGCGAATGTGTTCAGGGGTAGTACCGCAGCATCCACCAATGATGCGGACACCAAAATCGTGGACGTACCGTTGCATCCAGGTGAGAAGATCCTCCGGGCGGAGCGGATAGTGTGCGCGACCACCGATGTTATCCGGTATCCCTGCGTTGAGCATCACCAGAATTGGTTTTGGCGAATGGGCAGCAAGGTAGCGAGTGTGTTCTTCCATCTCTTTGGGACCGGTGGCACAATTCAACCCGAAGGCAACGATGCGTTCGTAGGGTTCGAACGTCGTCAGTGCAGCGGCAATGTCGGTGCCCATGAGCATCGTGCCCGTGGTTTCGATCGTGATGCTCACAATGATTGGAATAGTCCCACAGCGCCAATCCAGCGCTTGTGTTGATCGCCAGTCGTCAATTGCTTGTTCTGCTGCTGCCAGTGCTGCTTTGATTTGGAGAGGGTCTTGGCACGTCTCGATGCAAAGCAGATCAACGCCACCGTCAATCAAACCTCGCGCTTGCCAGTAAAAGGCTTCGCATGCTTCGTCGAAGCTGATGTGGCCTAAGGAGGGAAGCTTTGTGCCCGGTCCCATTGAACCAGCGACAAAACGCGGTCGCTCCGGCTGAGAGTAGGAATCCGCTACGCGTCGTGCTAACGCTGTAGCGGCACGGGATATTTCATAGGAACGGTCTGCAATGCCATACTCTGCGAGAACAATTGCTGACGACCCAAACGAATTTGTTTCGATGACGTCCACGCCTGCCGTCAAATAGGCACGATGGATCTGTTCGATCACGTCTGGGCGTGTCAGGCAGAGCAGTTCATTGCAGCCTTCGAATTGTCTGCCGCCGAAATCCTCGCTCGAAAGTTCATAACGCTGGATTGTCGTTCCCATCGCACCATCGAAGAGCAGGACACGTTCATCGAGTGCGCTGAGAAATGGATGTGGTGTACCCATCGTGTTGAATGCATACGTGGCTCTCGTGGTGCAAAATAGAGAGGTCGTTGCGCTGGAGATTGCACGTAAAGGGATCGAGCCAAGGATAATTGAACGTAACGTTCGAGGTGGGACAGCGGAGAGAATGTATCAGGGGGTGGTTTTTCTCGAGCGACGCCTTGTGTCTCCACGGGATTGTGCGCCGTGCGATGCAGTTTGTCGCACTCTCACCAGATACTCCGGTCCAAGAAGAATTGCCAGTTGTATTCGCGCACGGTGAAGTCGTTGCCATGTTGTTGTTTCATTGCAATGGAGGATCGATGCAATGTCTGCTATGTCGAACCTATCGCACTCAGCAGCAGTACGACAACATCATCGACTTTCAGAGTACCCAGCGCTCCGACGAGATCGACATGGATAGCAGCGCGAGAGAAAACATCCTCACATGGGTCGCGTCGATCACTGTCGGAGGCGGTCATTGTAGGGGACTCTGTCTGTTCATTGTTCGGTGGAGCACGGTCTGCAAGTTGCGATGCGCTGGTTCGCTGCTGTTTTCGTCGACGATGGATATTGGAGAGTTCACCACCTGTCCAGCTGAGAATTTTTTTGCATAGCTGATCATCAGGAAGCGGAGCTAACGATTCTTCGGCGTCCAAACACCGCACGATTGCCGAGTGGAAGGCATCCATGCAATCATCTGTGCTCCATGTTCGGAAACGAGAATGGAGCAACGGCATGCACAGATCGTAGATGATCGCGACGCGCTGGCGCCATTCTACGCTCGGCACAGGATTGCTCGATTTGCGTTGATAGCGGCGACGAATCATGGATCAAGTTCTTCGATTTACCGGGAGCGATCGTCGTCAATTTTGGCAATGCTTTGACTTGGTTGTGTGTGCAATGATGAGATTATTGAACGAGAAAACGATTCCAACGATAACGGTGACTACTGCAAAAAGCTTAAGACATGGTTCGTTGCGTGTGTTTCAGATCTCCACGTAGATATGTGCTCAAAAAACGCTCACTGCCGATACCCACAAAATACAGAGACTCGAGCTTCCTGGGTATGCGTCGTCGCAATACTTCTCTCACACTCAGGATTAAGAGCAGTAAGAATGCGATAGCTTCCTCTAATTGAAGAGGGTGAATTTGCGAACCATTTGAAGGAGATAACGACCATTGAGAGGGTATGCTCACCAGCGTCGTTGTAGATCTACCATAACAACATCCTGCCAATGCGCATCGAACGTTATCCAAAAAATGTAATAGAATCAATGAAGGCAGATGAGTCGCAGCACTCGGAGTATTCTCACCAATTTCGAATTACAGCAATCTGTTCGCGCAAGCGCTGCTTGAACTGTTCGACGCTCAAGTTTGTACCGAATCCGAAGTCGTCAGCCGGATCTTGCACTATCCCATCCACGATGGGGTAGATGCCAAAGCCACAAGAGCTTTCTCCTGATCCTTCCCATTCCAGTCGAATGGGATCTAACGTATAATAGTCGACTTGTGTTGAGTCTGTCGAACGGCACGCCATGTTGTACCGAAGGAAGACGATGTATTCGCAACCTGGTAGAAGTATTTCATCCAGGAGAGCAGGAGAGACTAGATTACCCTGCGAGTCTGTTTCAATGATGACGACATCCCCAGTCCAATGTCGGAACCAGTGCGGACAGTATGTAAACTGGAGGCACCGTCCGCTGTCGAGCGTTTGACGGTTATTGGAAAGCCAGCCACGCAGGAACGCCGTATTGCACAGGGGTGCGACTTGACCCTTGATAACATCCTCTACGACGCAGGATGTCGTAATACACATGCTTTTCCTACGTATCTCTGGTGGTGCAGGAAGTCGTATCTGGACAGTGTCAACGACTTTGATATGAAGGATGTAGTGAGAATAGAGCAACGCAAGATTTCTCCGAGCTTCTTTGATGTTGCTCGATGCTTTGATAATGTTTTCAATGAGAATTTCCTCCCAGTGCAATGGTGATGGTTCGCTGATTCGAAACTTCCAGATCCGAGAGATGTACAACATTGGATCGTAGTCTGCCAATGCATACCAAACACGAGCGATCTTTCTGAGCGTGTCGTTCCACAACGTTTGCCGCTTAAGAAAATTGATTAATTCCCCTTCTGCATGTTGTGGGAGATGGTATTGGAATGTATCCATTGCAATGTATCCAATGAGAACATCGTATGGCATGTAGATCGAAACAGGTGGTTTCTGTGTCGGTCTTTGCAGGTGGTAAACCAAATACGGGTATGGTGGGTTGCATGGATTGATTGGCTGTGCCAAGCTATGCCTAACAACGACCACGGTCATAGTGACCAAGAGAAATGCTTTCATTGTTGCCTCCAAAGTAACATGGTTGTACTGTGACGTGCATTGACGGACGAAAGTATTGCAATGTATGTGCCCGCGGGTAAAGTTTCGAGTGAATATGGTAGCGACACCGCGTTCCAGTTTGTTCTCAAGAGAATGAGTTTTCCGCTCATGTCGAAAATAGCAAGCTGGAAGAGAGGAGGAATAAGTAGTAGTGAGCTTGTAAGCGATACTCCCAATTGATTCTCAAAATTCATGACAGGCACGATACTTGGGCAGTAAAGCTTTGCAAACATGCACTTATCATCGATAGAAAGTTCCTGTGCATCATTTGCGATGGCGTAAGGATCCATAATCCCAGTGCTTGGTACTTGATCGGGGCAGTTGCCCTCATTGTAATGCCGTAATCCTAAGAAATGCCCAATTTCATGTGTGAGAACATCACATAAGTTGTATCCATGATGATAAGGATATATTCTTCTGATGCGCAATTGAATGTCGTTCGCATATAACACATTACTAAGTAGTTGGCTGTTAAAGAGGAAAGAGCGGGAATTGCCATCTTCATCATATCTGAGAAATACTGGGGTTAGGTTCACCATAATGTATGATGTTTCACAGTGAGGCTGACAATTCTGACCAAAAGAAATATTGAGCCACGTATAAGCGATAGCACGGCTCGGATCCTGTATGAAAAGTCGCGCGTCCTTAATGAACCCGACGCGTAATGTGCATTGACAGGGTAGAGACTGCGTGCCACAAATACAAAACCAGCGATCTATGCACCCAAAGTCATTTACGATGAGATCACTCTGAAAAACAACGATGTCTTCTCCGTTGATTCGTATTGATATTGTATCTGGTGGCTGGTAACTTGCCGGATCGTCTTCGTCGAGATAGTATCCTAAACACACTTTACCGGGAAACAAAACCGGATACCATGGAACATCCACCTCGTGTGGATTCTCAACGCAGAAAAGATCGCGACGAATTTCATTAGGATTGCAGAAAAGACAAGGATACTTCTTGTTTGGGCAGTTGATTGGCTCCCCACACGGTTGGGCCGAGCAGTACGTTGCACACTCGATGCACAATAACAGTGCGATGCTGAACTTCCAGAGAGTACCACCGCAACCTGCCACAGCACCGATGATCGTCTTCAGTGCGGAGCGTCCACTCGCTGCGGGAAGCTTCCCGACTGCATGGCTGGGCAAAAGAAATCTCACCACCACCACCGGAAGGAGTTGAACACTGTTGCTTTCGACGGAACGGAGTATTTCACCCCGTTCCTCTATAGTGTCTTTAGTCACGAAATCGCTCATTGTGACAGTGTGTGTTATCATTTTTTCGGAGGGTAATCTCTGGATGCCATTGCACAGAGAACGAGGAGCCTTTCTCGATGAGTAGCAGCACTCGGAGTATTCTCACCAATTTCGAATTGCAGCAATCTGTTCGCGCAAGCGCTGCTTGAACTGTTCGACGCTCAAATTTGTACCGAATCCGAAGTCGTCAGCCGGATCTTGCACTATCCCATCCACGATGGGGTAGATGCCAGAGCCACAGGATGTACGCTCGGATGGGCGATTACTGATCTCGATAGGACTGAGATAGTAGAAAACACTGCTATCGCTCCAACAAGCGATTCCAAAGTCGAGCATTACAATTGCATCAGTACCAGGTACTATAATGCGACCTAACCTCTCGCTTTCATTGAGGAATACTACATCGATATCATTGCCTCCGACATATCGGAACCAGCCTGGTGAATAGCTGAAGAGAATGCACCGTGATGTGTTGTGCCTCATCGTACGTTGATCGGAAGCATTACGCTTTGGCAAGAATACTCGCCTAGTCGGCTCTTCATCATCACATGGCACCAACACTTGGCCTTTGAGTACATCGAGAATTTCTGCTGATACTATTATTCTTGTTTGACCAGTATAAGTAGATTGTAATTCCATGGTGTCCAAGACTCGCACGTGGAGGATGTAGCTAGAGGTAAATAATGCCCGATACAGTCGCTGCTTTTCAAGGGAATCTTTCCAAATTGTCGGTATGAGTGTTTTCCGAAACTCACTACTAATTTTCCACGGGGAGTTAGAGCTTCCGCGCATGTACATAATTGCCGACCGCAGGAGAATAGGGTCGTAATCAGTCATTGCATAGAAGACTCGAAGTATTGCTCGTGCTGTATCTGTGAGCGTTTGCTGGCGCTTTAGCAGCGAAATAACCTGTTCTTGCGCTTGTGGCCTCGGTGCACGATGCAAGGAATCAAGTGCCACATAGCCCAGCAGCACATCATAGGGCATGTAGATACTCAGCGGTGGGTATACCGCGGGGTCGTCGATACGATAGACCAGGTCCTCAATGTATGGTTCATCGCAGGGAAGCTGCGCAAGGGCGAGCATCTGCATCCCTACCATACCGCTAACAACCAAGGAGAAGATACGATGCATTGCCATGGGAAAGCCTCGACCAATAGTCAAACAATCTGGCGGATGTTATTGCAGTGGTATAAGAGTATATTTAGCGGTTGTTTGTTGTGACTCAATTATCAACATATACATGCCTTGTGACAAATGTTGTGTGTGAATGAGTACGATATCCCCATTCCGTTCCGCATGGACTGGATAGCAGCGTCCAAGAACATCGTACAAGTAAAATTGCTGATCATCCGAGGTTATGGTGGGAGGAAGTGGGACCACAATGGAGCCATCGTAGAGAACAACTACCTTGCCTGGGTAGCGGCTTTCATCGACGGGAACAATACCTGGGCAGTAAAGCTTCGCATAGGCGCACCTATCGTCTTGGCTCAGATCTCGTCGCGGTTGGTTAGCTTCTGCAGTCGCATTCATTATTCCACTTGCAGGTGGACAAGCTGTGTGATGCCCCAATCTGTAAAGGTGACCTATTTCATGAATCAGAACTTCGCATAAGTTCCAGGCCATTAGAGTATCGCTAACTCTATTCCTTACTGCGTCCCACAACATATCGTTATAGACGATATTTGGGTATCTACCTCTCCGTGGAAACAGAAAACGTTTTGTCATATTTACCACGATTTTTGAGCCTGGGTTAAGGGGAGATGCTTCACAGTTGAGCTCGCATGTATTCCTCTGGAATTGACTTATTGCAAGTGCAATGGCACGATCGGCGTATCCCCGAATGTAATCATCATTTTCATCAGTAACAAATAGGACCTCTATTAAACACCTGCATGGATATTGCTGTTTTCCACACACACAGTCCCATTTACCCACTGCACAATCGAAGTCATTGTTTACCAGGTCTGGGCGAAATACTGCGGCTTCGCCACCGCCTCGCTGAGGCCATACGTAGGTCGTTGCTGGTTGATACTTCGGTATAGGCGAAAGAAAGAGGCAAATACGACCAATAGCATGAAGAGGTATCCAGCCCTGCTGGTAAGACCATGGGTTCCGAGCGCACTTATCCTCGACACCTGAAGGAGTACAAAAACGGAAGCTGTACTCCCGGTCGGGGCAATTTATCACATCCCCGCACGGTTGGGCCGAGCAATACGTTGCACACTCGATGCACAACAACAGTGCGATGCTGAACTTCCAGAGAGTACCACCGCCACCTGCCACAGCACCGATGATCGTCTTCAGTGCGGAGCGTCCACTCGCTGCGGGAAGCTTCCCGACTGCTTGGCTGGGCAAAAGAAATCTCATCACCACCACCGGAAGGAGTTGAACACTGTTGCTTTCGACGGAACGGAGTATTTCACCCCGTTCCTCTATAGTGTCTTTAGTCACGAAATCGCTTATTGTGACAGTGTGTGTTGATGGAGAGCGATTCGGCGATCTTGTCGTTGTAGGGCGAACGCCATCAGCTACCGGAACGATGCTGAGCCAGCCTGCGATGTGTGCACTCTTGCAACTTTTTCTTGCGCACTGCGTTTGTGCAGGTGTTCGTGTTGAACATCCCTTTGTTGTTGATGGTGAAGGTGATACTCTTTGTGGTTTATACTACGTTCTCGCTTGCGCAAACAGCGGGTGACGCAACCAGAGTTTATACGCTCGACGAGTGTATCGCTCTTGCGCTACGGGATAATCCAACGCTGGCACGCGAGCAGAAAGCAATCGAAATCAGCCAGAACATGCTCACGCGAGCGTTCGGCTCATACTTACCCTCGCTAAACGCATCGGCTGGGTACTGGCGCCAATTGAATGTGGAAGGCGGGCGTGCAGTCAACATCGGAGGGCAAGTGTTTGTCCTTGGGCCTCCCGATCCAAATTCGTACACGATTAACGCTGCTGCCTCCTACACACTCTTCAATGGTTTTGCTCGTGAAGCTACGTATAGTCAAGCGCACGATGAGCTCACTGCTGCCAGCTTGAGCTACGAACGCACGCGTCAGCAAATCATCACGCACGTTCGAACTCAGTATCTCGACGTGCTCCGTGCGCTACAGACGGTACGCATTCGGAGAGACAATCTCGAGATCGGCAGGCAAGAACTTGCGCGTGTCCGCGCACTCTACGACGCTGGCCGCATACCGATCACAACCGTATCTGCGCAAGAAGTTGATGTCGGTACGCGTGAGTTAGACTTGCTCACCGCTGAACATGCACTGGCACAAGCAAAAGCTGCACTACTTGCAACGATGGGGCAGCCCCCCGACCAGAACGCTGAATTTGCGGAATCATCCATTCCTTCAACAATTACCGATGCCGACATCGCAGCCTTCCGGAAGGAGATTGGCTCGCCAGCTGCAGCACTTGCAACGGCTCTTGAGCGACGCAGTGACCGACGCTCACTCGATGCACGCGTCCATGCCGCAGATAAAGCCATCACCGTTGCACAAGCAGCCTACCTGCCGCAAGTGAACCTCAGTAGCGGGTGGTCGTGGTCGAACACACGCGTCGCACAGTTCGCCGAATTCGGACGCTACTTTGTGAGTCTGAACGTACAAGTTCCGCTGTTCGATAACTTCAACACAGCTACTCAGCGACAACAAGCAGTCCTCCAGATGGAGCAACGCCAACTCGACCAGCGACAACTTGAGCTTCAAATCCGCACTGAGGTACGTCAGGCACTGCTCGAACTCGATGCGGCAGAAAAGCAGCTCGAGATCACCGAACGTGCGCTGAAGGCTGCCGAGCTGAACTACAATGCTGCACGGGAGCGCTTCCAGCTCGGTGCGGGCACTCAGCTTGAATACTTGGCTGCGTCCAACCAATTTGTTGCCGCGCGGATCAACCGAGTCTCGGCGATCTACGCCTACCATGCCGCGCGCGCACGCGTCCGCTTTGCACTTGGTACCATTGAGTAACACTTTGAGCAAGCCACACCGATGAAACAACAATCCAAACGTCGCCGATGGATCATCATTACCATCGTCGCCGTCGTTCTTGCTGCCCTTGGAATTGCGATTTCGTTCCGAAGTACGAACACTGCGATTGAGGTACGCGTTGATACCGTCTCGTACCGGAGTATCGTGCAGGAAATATCCGCCAGTGGGAAGATTCAACCCGAAGTCGAGGTGAAGATATCCTCTGAGGTCAGCGGCGAAATCATCGCCCTCACCGTGAAGGAAGGCGATCGCGTGCGCCGTGGACAACTGCTCGTACGAATTCGTCCGGACCTGCTCCAAACACAGTTGGAGCAATTCCGTGCAGCAGTCCGTGCTGCAGAGGTCGGCATTGACATCGCAAAAGTGGAGCTCGACCGCTCAGAGCGCGAGCTGCGTCGCACCGCGGAGCTCTATGACAAAGGCATCGTCTCAAAGCAGGAATTCGAACTTGCCAAAGCAACCTACGACCGTGCTGCAGGGCAGTACCAATCCGCCTTAGCAGAAAAGACGCGCGCTCTTGCCTCACTCCGACAGGCGGAGCTCTCGTTCAATCGCACAGAAATTTATGCTCCCAAGAGCGGGGTGGTTACGAAGTTGAACGTCGAGATTGGCGAAAAAGTCGTCGGGACCGCGCAGATGCAGGGCACCGAGCTCCTCCGCATTGCTGACTTAGATACGATGAACGCAATCGTCGAAGTCAATGAAAACGACGTCGTGCTCATCCACCCTGGCGATACTGCACATGTGCGGGTAGATGCATTTCGCGATAGTGTCCTAATCGGGCAGGTGTTGGAGATTGCGCATTCTCCAATCGAAAAGGCAGTCGGTACACAGGATGAAGTTGTCAACTTCCAGGTAAAAATTCGTCTCCACAGTCGTGACGAGCGGCTACGTCCAGGGATGACCTGCGTGGCAGACATCCGCACTGCTCGCCGGGACCGTGCTCTTGCAGCACCAATCCAAGCAGTGACTGTTCGGTACGATACCGATACCGTCGAAGGCAACCGCACAAACCGCAAAACGAAACCACCGCAAGTGGCATTCCAGGTCGCCGGTGATCGAGTCCAGCAGCGGGTTGTCCAAACGGGCATCAGCGATCGGGACTTCATCGAGATTACCTCTGGCCTTTCGGTGGGCGATGTTGTCGTCTCGGGACCATACAGTGCTATCACCCGTGAGTTGCGTGATGGTGCTCGTATCCGAATCAAACCCACTCGATCGAGCGCGGGAGAACGGCGATGAACGCACCACCACTCATCGTGCTCGAGCAAGTCACAAAGAACTATCGCATGGGCAGCGAGATTGTCCACGCACTCCGTGGCGTTGATCTTGTCATCGAGCCAAATGAGTACGTCGCGATCATGGGACCCTCGGGTTCCGGGAAATCTACGCTCATGAACATCCTTGGCTGTCTGGACTGGCTGTCGAGTGGTCGTTACATCCTCGATGGTACAGACGTCTCCATACTCGATGATGCTGCGCTTGCGAGAATTCGCAACCAGAAAATTGGCTTTGTCTTCCAGACGTTCAATCTGCTCCCGCGTGCGACTGCTCTCAAGAACGTCGAGCTTCCGCTCATCTATGCTGGCATTCCTGCAGACGAGCGACGCGAGCGTGCTCAAGCAGCTCTTGCAAGCGTCGGCTTAGGCGATCGGCTTCGACACAAACCACCAGAACTCTCTGGTGGCCAGCGGCAACGCGTTGCAATCGCTCGTGCACTCGTTACTCGTCCTTCGATCATCTTAGCTGATGAGCCAACGGGCAACCTCGATTCGAAAACAGGTGCGGAAATCATGGAGCTGTTTGAGCACATTTGGCGCGAAAACAATACTGTCATCCTCGTCACACACGAAGAGGAAATCGCTAAGCACGCACGCCGCATCATTCGTATCCGCGATGGACGTATCGAATCGGACATGCCCACCGATTCACGCGTCGTCGTACCATCTGGTGAATACCGATGATCCGTCGTGTGACAGAGCTGACCGACATAGTCACAAGTGCCATTGAATCTCTTCGGGCAAATCCGTTGCGCTCGTTCTTGACAGCGCTCGGTGTTACAATTGGTGTTGCGTTCGTATCGCTGATGGGATGGGCACTGCGAAGCCTCGATGCTGCGTGGGAGGCAACCCTTTCGACACTTGGTCAAGACATGCTCTACGTGGACAAGTGGAATTGGGCTGGTGGTGGCAACTGGCGTTCAATGATGAACCGTAAGAATATTACCATCGAGCAAGCAGAGGAAATTGCTCGCCGTTTACACAGCGCGAGCATGGTGTACTTCAGCGCTGACGCTTGGGGGAAATCTGCCTCGTATGGTAGTACAAACGCCACTGGACTTGTCATCGAGGGGACGATGGCTCGCTTTGGCTTCCTCCCAAGCGTAACGCTCGTCGATGGTCGGTTCTTCACCGAAGGGGAGGAACGCCAAGCTGCAGCAGTTGCTATCATCGGCGATGGTGTGCGCAATGCACTCTTTGCCAACCGTTCTCCCATCGGTCAAACGATTCGAATCGAAGGACGCCCGTTTCTTGTCATCGGTGTCATGAGCAAGCGCGGTACGATCTTCACCGATTTCCTCGACCGGACGATTTACATACCGCTCCCAGCGTTCTACGGCCTTTACGGGCGACACAATCGGAGCATGACGATCGCTGTCAAAGCGCGGTCACCAGAAGAGCTCTCGGAGCTCCGCGACGATCTACGAGGGATTGTCCGTTCCGTTCGAATGCTTCCGCCCGATGCACCGGACGACTTCTCGATTAATGAAGCACAAGTCTTCCGTGATCAGGTAGCAACGATTCGCTTAGTCATTTGGATGGTGGGGATTGGATTGACGGCACTTTCCTTTTTAGTCGGCGTCATTGGCATCACCAACGTCATGTTCGTTACGGTCGTCGAGCGGACGAAGGAAATCGGCATCCGTCGCGCAGTCGGTGCGCGTCGTGGCTCGATACTCGCACAGTTCCTGACGGAGGCAATGTTCCTTTGCATTGCTGGTGCAGCACTGGGAATCCTCTTGGCCAGCGGGCTCGTTGCCATTGCAACGCTCGCGATGCAAAGTCAGCTATCCTTCCTTGTACCGATGGTACCGCTGGATATCCTCGCACTTGCAGTCGTAAGTTCGATTGGAGTCGGCGTCATTGCCGGCTTCATCCCAGCACTCCGTGCAGCGCGACTCGATCCGGTCGAAGCATTGCGGTATGAAGCATGACCATCGGTGAGTACTTCTCTTCCGCATACGATACGTTTCGCTCGCAGCCTGTGCGAACAGCGCTTACGTTGGTGAGCATTGCCATCGGGATAGTTGCAATCGTCGGTGCAGGGAGCGCATCAACGGCGCTTGAACGTGCGCTGACGAGCGAGATTGTTGCAGCAGGGAGCTACACGTTTTTAATTCAGCGCATGCCGAGTATCATCACCAGTGGTGAACAGTGGCGGCGATATCGGCGTCGCCCGCCAATCACCTACGCGCAAGGGCTCGAGTACAAGTACCGTATGGAAGGTACTGGCGCACTGGTAGCTCTGTACAGCGTCACAAGTGCAGTGACCGTCCGAAGTGGCCCACAGCATACTGACCCTGATGTGTCACTTGTAGGAAGCGATGAGAATTTCTTCCCCTTGCGGAACTACCGGCTATCGCTCGGGCGCCCGCTGGTCAGTGATGATATCGCACACAGTCGCATGGTAGCTGTCATCGGCAATGACGTCCGTGCTGATTTATTCCCCGATGGGTCTAATCCAGTTGGCAAAGAGATTGAAATTCGCAACCAACGATACGTCATCGTTGGCGTTCTCGAACCGAAAGGTGGCGTCTTCGGGCAGAGTCAGGATAACCTCGTCATCATCCCGATACCGGTATTCGTTCGAACCTATGCTGAAGAGTGGACGTACTCGATTTCGGTGTTCGTCCGTGCCTCAAGTCAAGCAGCGCTCGAAGACCTCTTCGATGAGAGCATCGGGGTGATGCGACGGATCCGCGGTTTGCGACCGGAGCAGGAAAATGATTTCGAGATTGAGATGCTCGCATCCTTGGCAGATCAGCTCGGTTCATTCATGCAGTTCGTTGGGTTGTTTGGGGCATTCTGCGGCGGGATCGCTCTGCTGGCAGCAGGCGTTGGTATCATGAATATCATGCTCATCAGCGTCAAGGAGCGCACACGCGAAATCGGTATCAGGAAGGCGGTAGGTGCAACAGTGCGTTCGATTCTCTGGCAGTTTCTCATTGAAGCGATCGTTCTCAGTCAAGTTGGTGCACTCGCGGGGATTGCCATCGGTAGTCTCATCGGTGCGATACTCTCGCACGTTGCTGGAGTGGCGTTCGTCATTCCCTTCTGGTGGGCAGTCGGCAGTATTCTTGTCTGCACGATCGTCGGCGTTAGTTTTGGAGCGTATCCTGCCTGGAGGGCTGCAACGCTCAGTCCGATCGAGGCACTCCGGTACGAATGAGTTGTTCACGTTGGAGGCAATTACGTGCAGCCCATTGCACGGCGCTTCATTGCGCGTCTTCACCCCGCGCGATATACCACCAATTGCGGCTACCGTGATCACATTCATGAACTTGTCGCACGGGGTATCGGCGGATTTTGCATCTTCGATGGTACGCTCGACGATGTGACCGAAACAATCGAGCAGTTACAGAATCAAGCACAGTCGCACATCCTTTTCGCCATTGATGCTGAAACGGGACTCCGCATGCGCATCGAGGATGCTGTAGAGTTCCCTCATGCATTTGCGCTTGGGCGTCAGGATCCGAGTGTGACCGAGGGTGTCTCTGCTTCGATTGCCCAGAGTATGCGCTCCCTCGGTATCGCGTGGAACTTTGCTCCCTGTGCGGACATTGCTACCAATCCGCACAATCCGATTATCGGAATCCGTGCGTTCGGAACGGAAGCACCGCGCGTTGTCGAGCATGTACGTGCCTGGATTCGTGGCCATCAGCGGGAGGGAGTGGCTGCATGTGCCAAACACTTCCCAGGTCATGGCGATGCATCGTGTGATTCGCACGTTGAGCTTCCGGTCATTGACCACGGTGCAGATGAGCTTGTTGCACGCGAGCTTGTGCCGTTTTATGCGGCAATCAAGGAGGGTGTCCGCTCGGTGATGATTGGGCATCTGGTTGTTCCTGCGCTCGACGCTTCGCGGCAGATTGCTTCGCTTTCGCCGGCGATTGTGAGAGAGCTCTTGCGTGATCGTCTGGGATTTGGCGGTATCATTGTCACCGATGCGCTCGACATGCAGCCGATCGTCGAGCGGATGAGCAGTGGAGAAGCTGCAATCGCAGCATTTGCAGCAGGGTGCGATGTAGCGCTCGTTCCTGCCGAGCCGATCGAGGCGATCGAGGCGGCAGAGCGTGCACTCTCAAATGGAATCCTCTCGCACGAAGAGCACATCAGGGCACTTGATCGGCTGGAAAAGCTCTGGACGGAATTTGCCGCGTTCCCGCGCCCTCACATCTCGCAGAGCGAACTTGCCGAGCGAGCACTCAGTGCAGCAGTGGGGGCACTCCGAGTTGCAGGGGACAAGAGCGTGCTGCCGCTTTCGCAGTATGCGCACGTTGCAGCCTTCGCATTAGTTAGTCTGGACGGCAATCTCGATGCACCGACGGAGTTCTTCCGCTACCTTGCGAAACTTTATGAAGGGGACATGGACGTCGCATTCATTTCGCAAGACATCGAACGTTCAGATGTCGAAGCACATGCAGAGGCAATACGTCAGGCGGAGTGCATTGTCATTGCACTGTTCGAACGTCCGCGCGCAGGCCACGCACTCCATCGCTGGGATGATCCTGCATTGACCGAGTCGCTTGAACGATTAGCGGCAGGGAAACGGCGCGTGCTTCTCCTCGCAGCAATGCCAAACGTCGAGATCGCTTGGCGTCCTGAGGTGACAGTGTGGACCTTCTCTGATAGCAGCCCATCGTGCGCTGCTGCCGCACTCTTGCTCAGCGGTGCACTCTGGGGTCAGGATGGGGAATGAGTGTGTGGATACCGAGCGTGTCCCTTGTGCGTATGAGCGCTCTCTACTCCGTTGCACGAGGTGGTGACCAGCCTGGACGTTTCCAGCCCACAAGCTCAATGTCCGCACTGCCGAGGTAGAGCTTCATCTTTGCTTTGATTGGAATGCGTGCCTCGTCGTCACTGAACCAACCTTCGAAGTATCCTGTCACGCCATAGACGCCAGTCCAGTTTGCTAAACCATCGAAGTATACCGTGCGTACAGGATAGGAGACAGCGTCAATGCTTACGGAGCTAACGTTGCCGATAAAATTGATTTTTGTCCATGCGGTATCCTCGCGGACAATGGTTGGGATCCATGCTGTCCGCTTGCTGTAGAGGAGCTGCCGCGCAGCGTAGAGGATCGTCAGACCATCAACGTACTTACGGCTAATCTGGAATATGCGTTCATCCGTCTTTCTGCGGTCAATCCATGTGGTTGTTTGAATGCGGCGTTGGTCATAGTCGAAGGTGTACTTGGTGAACTCGCCGGATTCCCGATTCTGTGCGATGAATTGAAGTGATGCAAGCGCGGTGTGTTCCATCCACGATTCATAGATGACGTGGAGCGATAGAAACGGAATCCCCTCACGCGAATCAATGAGTGATTTGCATTTGAACGCAGGCTTGCCGAGCGCTTCCTGGCGTCCTTCATTGATGAGGTGTATCCTTCCCAATTCGATTCCGAGATACGAAACGCGGTAGGCCAACTCTTCACCGGGAACGAGAACCTGAGCCTTTACGAGATTGATTGCAACGACAAACGATACGAAAGCCAGCCGCATTATCATGGTGTGAGGGTGGTGAAAGTCACGTTCGTGATGAAGGGGGTGTGCTCAAGCTGCCATCTCAATTGAGCCGTGCGATGCGAGCAGCTTCGGGGAGAAGCTCGATAGCTTTCCGCAGTTGCCGATCAATGGGCAAGTACACGAGCGAAGAACCATTGCTCCCGAAAAGTCCGTATGCTACGCGCGCTTTGAGTTCGGTACGGATGAACTCTTCGTCCTGGCGGAAGAGTGGTTCGTTCCATTCGATGCCCTTCCGTTGCGCTAACGCACGGAGCCCAGCGATCATGTTATCACCGACGGTAAACTCCTTTGCAAAGCGATAGAGGTCATCACCGAATCGTTGGTGCAATTCGGCGCTATGCTCTTTGAGATATTCGTTGGTGACGTATTCGAAAAAGACCCCTTTGCTTCGCAACTGACGGCTGAACGCATTAATCGTATCACTCTTGACGAAGTAGTCCGGTGTAATGCCGCCACCGCCGAAGACTTTCCGTCCGCTCAACGTCTTAAAGACCGGGCGTGTTGAGTCCACCGTTTCCGATTCGTGTGTGATGTTCTCTCCACTGTCGAGCTCGATCCGACCTTCGCCACGGTAGTACTTGTCTTTGTCCTTGTACGGTCGTTGAATCAAGCGGCCCGATGGAGTGTAGTACCGCGCAATCGTCAGTCGCAATCCTGAGCCATCGCCGAGTTCGTATTGACGCTGGACTAACCCTTTCCCGAATGAGGTTTCGCCAACGATCAATCCACGGTCAAGGTCCTGGAGAGCGCCAGAGACAATCTCGCTGGCAGAAGCGGAACCACCGTTGATGAGCACGACCACCGGCGTTTTCTCAAGTGAGCCTCCGCTGGTGGAGGTGTACATTTCTTCAAATTCGGGGCGGCGCGCTTTCGTATAGACGATCTTGTAGCCAGCAGGGATAAACTCATCGGCGATCAAGCGTGCTTGGTCCATGTATCCGCCGGGATTGTTCCGCAAGTCAAGTACGAGTCGCTTCATTCCTTGCTGGCGTAGCTTGGCGATACCATCCATGAATTCGCGGTAGGTGGTCGCAGCAAAACGGTTGAGCGAAAGGTAGCCAACGTCGGTCCCAGGTACCATGTAGACAGCCGATATGCTGTAGAGCGGAATTTTATCGCGCGTGATGACAAACTCTAAGAGCTTCGGTTCGCCCGCACGTTTAATGCTCACTGTGACGACGGTTCCTTTCGGCCCGCGGAGCTTTTTCGGTACGTCCTCGCGGCTCATCCCAATCGCATTCTCCCCATCAATCTTGACGATTTTATCGCCTGGCAATATGCCCAACTTTTCCGATGGACCGCCCGCAATTGGAGATACGATTGTAATTGTGTCGTTGATGATGTCGAACTCGACACCAATCCCCTCGAAGCTGCCGCGGAAGTCTTCTTCGACGCGCTTCATCTCCTTCGGTGGGATGTACACTGAATGGGGGTCGAGTTCAGCGAGCATTCCTTTGATGGCTGCTTCGGTGAGCTTTTGTGTGTCCACCTCCTCGACGTAGTTCTTTACAGCCATGTTCAGAATGTTGCTGAACTTCTCGACTTGATCGTAGATGCTATCGCTGGAAACGACGCGCGATGTGACCAAACTACCGACGACGATTCCGAGGATGATTGCGCTACCAATGTAAAATGCGATGCGCCGTTGCATAAGGTTCATTGACGAAAAGTGACAATACAAGCCGCAGAGGCTCACGTACGTGCAAGCTTCGGACGCCAAGACGGAATGCAGCGCCCATCCATTGCATCAATGCCGACGGTGGACGGTGACAGGATACCGCACTGGCGTTGTGTTTGACTCGATCTCAAATTCGACGACACCGATGCTATCGCGCCAATCTTTCGTGTTGATGCGTAGGAGAATTTCTCCAACTTCGAGAGGGTGGACAGGGTTTTTCAATACCGTTGCGGATGCACAGTTGCACGATGGTATCACTCGCCGAATCTGGAGTGGCTCACCACCTCGGTTGAGCACTTGAACACGACCTTGCGCAAAGCCGAGTGAATCTGCCTGCAACACTAACTTCGGCGGCACAAGGTGCAGTTCGGGTTCAATCTGTGCGCTGAGGATCAGCGCACATGCCACAAGTGCATACCGCATCGCGTTACGTCCGGTTATCCTCTACGTTAAGCAGTGCAAAACTATTATTTGTTGGCAACGTACCGTAACCGTTGCAGCACGTTTGCTATTTTCGCCTCGCTTGGTGTGGAGCATCACATGCTCTACACGATGCACGTTGGATAACTACTCGGAGGATCTCAGCCTTCGGCTCATTTCGGTTCGCTCCTCTTCACGATGGTCATGCAGTAGCACTGCGCTCGCCAACTTCACTCAGTAGTGGTCGTGTGTTAGTGCTCAATCAGAGCTACGAACCGATCCTCATCTGCAACGTCCGTAAAGCGTTGCTGATGCTCCTCCTCGATAAAGCCGAACTTGTCGAAACCCGCAACGGGAGCCTCATCCGATCAGTGCGTCACGCGTTCCCATATCCCAGCGTCATTCGATTGCATGCGTACATCCGCGTACCGTACAAGAAGGTCGAACTGTCGAGGCGGAATATCCTCCGACGCGATGGCTTTGCCTGCCAATATTGCGGAACACGATCGGCGCCGCTGACCATCGATCACGTTATTCCTCGGTCGCGTGGTGGTGGTGATACGTGGGAAAATTTGGTGACTGCATGCATACCGTGCAACAACCGCAAAGGGAATCGTACCCCTGAGGAAGCAGGTATGCGGCTTCGAAATATCCCACGCAAGCCTAACCACATCGTCTTCCTGCGGAATTTTATGGGCGCTGTCGAATCCGAATGGCGTCCTTACTTGTTCGCTGATTGATGGCGTGGATCGAGCTCCTCAATCGACACGGGCTCACCTCCCCGACGGAGCGACTCAACGATAGCAAACGTCGCAAGTGTTACTGCACGGAGTTGTTCATAGGGGATTGGCATTGGTTTCCCGCCCACGACTGCCTCGATGGTTGCCGATAGCTCCTCACGGTGTCCTTTGTCTGCTCGAAAACGGTAGCGCCGTGCTTTCCCATCGCGAGCAAGTGTAACGCGACGGAAATTCTCTAATACTGCACTCCGCTCCTGGCAGAAGACTTCGCACCACTCTTTTTCCAGTGCGCGGTCGCCGTTGCTCCAGTAGTGCAGCGTACCGATTGAACCATCAGCAAAGCGAATGAGCGCGGAGACTGTGTCATGCGGGATGTTCGGAGCGATCGGTGGTAGTGCTGTTGCAATGACCTCCACCGGGAGTGTGCCGGTCAGGAAGACCATCACATCAATCGCGTGGCACGCTTCGCCGATGATACGTCCACCTTGAGCAGGGTCTTGAATCCAGCTCGATGCCGGTATCGCTCCTGCATTGAACCGGTAGCTTATTGCCATGGGTGCGACACGGTGTGTGATGTGTTCAGCAATGGCGCGCACTGCAGGACTGAACCTGCGGTTGAATCCAACCATGACACGCTCCCCTACGCGTGCTATGCGACGATCAATCTCAGCGAGTTCCTCTGGCGTGATGCACAACGGTTTTTCGACGAAGACAGCTTTATCGGCATCAAGCGCAGCGCAGACATACGCTCTGTGTGTGTCGTGTCGCGTCGCACAGACGACAAGATCCACCCGTTCATCGGATATGACCTCGGATGCATCGGTTGTGCTGCAGCGAAACCCAAAGTGGCGCGCGGCGCTATGTGCACCGAGAGGGGAACGAGACGCAAGAGCTTCCAGCCGCACCCCGAGTGTGCGAAGGATTGGGAGGAGCGTACTCTGCGCAAAGCCACCGGCGCCAATGAGGCCAATTCCAAGCGATGCTGATGTGTGTCTCTGCGGCGGAGGGTACTCAACTGCGCGCGATGGGCGCTCTTGACCGGAAGGATAGCAGAGCAAGACGCCAAGCACCCGCTCTTTCCCCGGATTGCTGATGAGTTGGTACGCACGCTCAGCTTCGTCGAACGCAATGCGGTGGGTTGTAAGATGGCCGATCGTAATTGTGCGCCGTGCCAGTGCATCGAGGAATGCGGTCATGTTCCGCTGCTCTGTCCACCGAACGTAAGCAATCGGATAATCAACGCCACGCTCTTCGTAGAGCGGGTCGTAGCGTCCCGGACCGTAGCTTGTCGCTATCGTGAGATTGAGTTCCTTCTCGTAGAATGGACCTCGCGGAACGTTCATCCCGACAGCACCGACGACGACGATTGTTGCTTTCTTTCGAGCCGCGGCAATCGCAAGCTCCAGTGGTGCATTCGATGGTGTGGAGGCAGTGATAATCACGCTATCTGCACCGTGGCTCTCGGTTGCAGCCATCAGTGCAGCAAGACTTGCCCGTTCGCTCGGGAGCACAACGTCACAGCCGCTGGCACGCGCAACGTCGAACACCTCCGAGCGAACGTCCATGCCAATGACACGGCAGCCGTTCGCATGGAGCAGGGCGCACGTAAGCTGTCCCAATAACCCAAGCCCGATGACGAGAACCGTTTCACCAAGACGCGGCGACGCCTGCCTGATTCCCTGGAGTGCGATAGCACCCAGCGTGGTGTACGCAGCATCGTCGAAGCTGACGCCTTCGGGGATGCGAGCAACAAGGTGTTTAGGGACGGAAATGTATTCGGCGTGATGTGCGTACTGCGAGCCAGCACAGGCGACACGGTCGCCGACTGCATACTCAGAGCACCGCGATTCAACGACGATTCCTGCGGCGCTATACCCCAACGGGCGATAGGCGTCAAGTCGTGCTCGAATCGTTGAGACGGTTGCGCTGATGCCATTGCGCCGGAGCATCTCGATAACGGTGCGGACCTGCTCTGGATGCTTCCGAGCGCGTTCGAGCAGCGATTGCTGCCCTGACTCGATGCTTGCTCGCTCGGTGCCGACGCTCACCAAGGAGCGCACCACACGGACAAGTACTGCTCCTTCGCCACATGTTGGGAGCGGCACGTGTTCGAGCGAAACCCTACCGGTGCGAAGATGTTGTGCGATCTGGCGCATTACAGCGGCAAAAATAGCCGCTTCTCCTTATGGCAATGGTGGGATTCTCAAGGGACGTGTCCTCACACCATGTAATATCGCGCCTCACCTGTGCGCTCCTCCGTAAGGCTTTTCGTATTAAAGTTTATCGATGTGATAGCTGCAGCGTTGCGTACCATTCGCAGTTTCGTCGCAATGAAAAACTCGGTGCGAGCGTTGCTCACTGTGCCATCGCAGTGGCTCATGTAGGTTGCTCGAGTGATAGAGATCAGCGCTTTAGAAATAACAGAGAACCCGGACATTGCACTCGAGAAATGTGAGCAGCACAGAGAGGCTGCCAGAAAGCATCTCTGCAGTACGTTCCAAAGGGAATGTCAAAGTATTGTACGCTGAATGCGATGCGTCGCTACGGTGAGGGATGGGATTTCAGTCGTGGTGTTTCGTTATAGACTGCCTGTGCGGCGAGTCATTCGATGGTCGTTTCGCTTAGCTGGCGGAGTTCTTCGGTAATCTCGAAAGCCAGAAACTGTGCAGTGATGGGATGGCTTGCAATGTCACTACACGTTGCGCTTCGCTGGCGAAGGAAGTGTGCAAGGCGTTCGGGGTCGGGGCAACCACGGAGATAGTAGGGCAAGCGTTCGTGTCCTTGGCCAACAAGGAGCGAGCCATGCTGTAAGAGGACGTCGCCATAGAGCCGTTGGGCGCTGCCGAGCAGCTTGCGACCACGCCAGTGCAATTCGTACCGAGCGCTCGAGGCAAAACAGAGCCACCGCGTAGGCGCCCGCTGGAGTAGGAGCGGGAAGTCTGGTTGTGAGCGTGCATAGACAAGCTCCGTTGTACAGAGGATACGGCTAAGAGCACGACAGAGCCACTCGTGCCAGAAACGGTAAACGTGCGCGTGCGAAAGTCCATCCTGCAAGCGAAGCGCAAGAGCATACGTCAGCTCGCGCGCATGGAGAATCGCACGGCCACCGGTCGGGCGGCGAACGAGCTCGATACCATCAGTGCAGGCACGCTCCTGGTCAATGTCGTCTTCGGACTGATTCGCTCCGAGAGAAATGCACCACGGCTCCCACATGTAGAAGCGAATCAGAAGACGCTCGCTTGAGGACTGGATGAGTTGCTCAGCGAGGGCAATGTCGCGACGCATGTTCTCCGAACCTGAGAGTGCGGGGTCGAGCTGAACCTCCGCTCCTGAAAGTCGTGCGAAGAAGCGAGCACGTAGTATTTCCGATGTCATGGTGACAAATTACACACTAAGTACCCCTGCGGCTCTGACTGTATCTGGAGCACCGCTCGCAGTATTTTTGCCGAGATGCTTGTTCGACGATAGGAAACGACGGCGTGTACATTGCCAAAGAGACTGTCGCAGATATCCTCTCGCCAATCCTCGGTGACGTGCTCGAGACGTACGAACATCACGGGCAGCTCTCCGTCATTATTCATCGGGATGAGCTCATCGAAGTTTTGCTCCAGCTTCGTGATCACCCGCTCTCGCGATTTGACCAATTGATTGACGTTACTGCGATTGATTGGCTTGACCGAAAACCGCTCCGATTCGAGGTGGTCTATTTCCTCTACTCGATCCCGCTCAAGCATCGGTTACGCGTGAAGGTCCCAGTCTCTGAGCACGATCCAGTGGTGCCGACTGCGACGACGGTTTGGGAGAGTGCGAACTGGTACGAACGCGAGACGTACGACATGTACGGCATTCGTTTCGAAGGGCACCCGGACTTGCGACGGTTCTACATGCCGGAAGATTACGTCCATCCTGAAACGGGCGAGCCGCTCTACCCGCTGCGCAAGGATTACCCGCTCATGGGAATTCCCGGTGCGGCACCTCTGCCGGACTTCTCTGAACGGGAGCTCTGGCTCCAGCGGAGAAAGGAGTACGTAGAGAAATATCCTCCGAATCCTCTCGATACGTCGTACACTTTTCCACCTGACCAGAAGTAGCAACGCTCTTCGCATCATGCGGATGTGAATAAATCTACGATTACGGGTAGGGAAGCCAACTGGCTTTTGCGCCTATTCCCCGAATTGTGTGGATGGTAGGGGCGGGTCGTATGGGCCACCATCCCTGTTGCAATTGTTGGATGGTAGGGGCGGGTCGTATAGGCGACCATTCCCGTTGGAATTGTGGGGATGGTAGGGGCGGGTTCCGAACCCGCCCCTACAATTTCGATTGTTCTATTCACAACCCATCGCTATACACTCCGCGCCTTCTCCAGCCGTGCGCGCACCAGTAGTGGCGGATTCGTATGGGGGTCCATTCCCGTTGCAATTGTGGGGATGGTAGGGGCGGGTCGTATAGGCGACCATTCCCGTTGGAATTGTGGGGATGGTAGGGGCGGGTTCCGAACCCGCCCCTACAATTTCGATTGTTCTATTCACAACCCATCGCTACACACTCCGCGCCTTCTCCAGCCGTACTCGCACTAAATTAATGACCGCCTCGTAGACCGTCTCGCGCTCGCCCGGTGTCAACCCCAGTGGGCATGGTAGGATGGTAGGGGCGGATTCGTATGGGCCACCATTCCTGTTGGAATTGTTGGATGGTAGGGGCGGGTTTGGAACCCGCCCCTACAATTTCGATTGTTCTATTCACATCCCATCGCTACACGCTCCGTGCCTTCTCCAGCCGTGCGCGCGCTAAATTAATGACCGCCTCGTAGACCGCCTCGCGCTCGCCTGCTGTTAGCCCCAGTGGGGATGGTAGGGGCGGGTTCGTGGGCGACCATTCCTGTTGCAATTGTAGGATGGTAGGGGCGGATTTGTATGGGGGACAGTTCCTGTTGCAATTGTGGGGGATGGTAGGGGCGGGTTTGGAACCCGCCCCTACCAGATCATCCACAATCAGGACAATCCCGTGCACGTGGTTGGGCATGACCACAAACGCATCCAATTCAAAGTGCGGGTTATGGTTGGGCAAATCGTTCCATGCCCAGACAACGATCTCCCCAAATGGATTCACCCGCATCTGGCCCTCCACCACCTGGCCAAACAAACATTCGCGACCCTGCGTGCAAATGGTGACAAAATACGCCCCCGCCTGACGATAATCGTAACCTTTCAGCCGAATACTGCGGCGATAATGACGCTCGGGATGAGACCTCACAGGTGTCGCTCCGCGTTCAAGGGAATCACCCTCACCACCTCATTCCCCCGAAAATTAATCACCTCCACCGCGATGGACTTGTGCTCGCTTTGCTTGAACGGAAAGGACACCTCGCCGCGCATCCGGTCGAGGAGTTCGGGAGCAATTCGGTCTCTTAACGTCTGCTTGAGTTCTCTCAAGCATCAAGGTCGCCGGGGAAGAAGGCACAGCAAAAGTCAAATGGGTGCGCGAGCGCGTAGCTTTCTCTCGCGTCGATCCTACCTCACTCGAGGAACTCATCCAATGTCTCCGCACCGATTTGCCGGAGCGTCTCTTTCACCTTGTGTTCCAGCGTCGTCGGCTTGATGCCACCGGATTCTGACCGCGCCTGAATATATACCTCCACCTCCAACTCCGCCCCATCGTTGCGTAACGGCAGGATTACCCCGCGGATAAAATCCGAAAGCTTGTCCCACGGCACCTTAACGCGCAGTCTCAGGCGATGCCCACCCGCTTCCGGCGACTGTGGAGCGGAAGGCGGTGCCTCTACACCTGACTCGGGAGAAACCGCAGGAGTAGCTTGCAGCGCTTTCGGTGGAGGTTCGTCCACGGCTGGAGCTTGCGGGACGAGCTCCTTGCGAACCAATACCGCCTCGGCCGTCAGAGCATGGGGCGATTCACTATAGTACACTCGCTCGCCGATCCTCACGGCAAAAACACCGTCGCGCACCCCCTGGATGATCGCTCGTTCAATGACCGCCTCGCTCTCAACCATCGGTAACTGCGGATAGCGAAGAAAAGCCTCGGCAATCTCAGCCACCGGCTTTTCTTGCTCGTCCTCCCGTAGCGTTTTCTTGAGGAGGTTGTGCGGCGAGATGCGCTCCAGCAAAAGCTCCTGGCTCTTCAAGTACTCGTGCACACGCTTGGCCAGCGAGCCCCTCTCGCCGATGGTGGGTAACCCTAAATCGAGCCACTCCATGCCGCTTTCGCCGGGTTTAGCCAGATGCCGATACGCGGAAAGCAGGCTAAAAGGGATGCCACCCTCTACCTCCTTGACTTTGCTCTCTAGCGTTTTTTTATTCTCCTCCGACAATTGGCGCATGAGCGCTTTGTCATCACAGATGGCGCGCAAGGCAAGCAATCGCTTGACCTTCTGGCGTAGGGAAGAAAGCTCACCGTCGTCAGCAGCCAGCACAAGGAGCGTGTTCTGATACGTGCGAAATTTTCCGCCGCACTTTTTCAAGAGCTCGTCCACCAGCGCACCGGTCACACCGTTCTGCTTTGTGTGCTCCGGCGCGAGGATCGCCAACTTGAGCTCTTTTGTATCGGGCACATCCTGGGAGGCTTTCGGCCAGAGCGTCAGGCGCAGCTCGCTACCGGCGCACTTTTCCAGTCGAGCGCGGATCTCTTCCGTGATCAACTCATCCCCCACCGCCTCTTCTTTCTCGACGATGACGCGGTTGAGATTGGGCTGACTAGAGAAAGAATAAACGCCCCCCTCCACGTGCAGATACCACAGCTCATCCTCCAAACGGCGAAGTGCATCGCCGACAAGGGGCGGCTGAATGCCCTCTCGGAGCACCGCCAAACGCAAGCGTTGAACACTCAGTCCTTTCTTTTCACTCCCGCTGAAGGAGCCGAAAAAGATGGCGGTCGCCAGCCCGCTGGCAACCCCAAAGCGTGCATATTCAGAGCCCATCTCGCGATCGATCTTTTGGGCTTTTGCGTTACTGCCGGCAATGTCTGAAGCGATGACGCCTTCGTACTCGTTGCCGATATGCTTGAGCAGCTCGCGGCGGATGGTTGAATTCGCCAAGTTGAGATGCGCCGGCTGAATAAGCGGTGCAGGATGCTGGCGTGTATACAGGTCTGCCACGACCTCTGCCAAAAGCCTGAGCACCCCGCGCGTACGCTGGAAGCTGGAATAGGTGCTCCAGCGCTCGAATAGAAGGTCAATCATCTCCGGATGGAAGGGATACGCTTTGCGCAGTTTGTCCCGATACGCCGTCTCGCGCACCTCTCGCGGTACATCGTCGCCAAGCTGCCGATACATCTCCCAGTAGCCATCGGCCACCTTGCGTACCTCGGAAGGGTCCGGTGTATCTTCAAACAGCCGGCGGCGGAGGATCTCGTAAATTTCCTCGCCCTCGACCGGCGTGTAGATTGCCTCCAGGCGTCCGAAGACTTGCTGCAATTGGCGCAGCGCCCGCTCCCCTTCTTCGCCGTAAGGGGCGCTCGCAGGCAACGTCACCACCAGCACGCACTGCGGCAGCACCTTTACCGTTTCGGTCAGCTCCTGGAAAAAGGCGATCACCTGCTCGTGGAAATCCTTAGCTTTCACGACGTACTCGGCCACCTCGTCCATCAGGAGCAGCGTGGGCTCGCCACCGAGGAGCTCGTGGAGCAGGTCCTTGCCCGGAGAGCGCCGCTTGCAGTCGTGTTCTTTCAAGAGGGTGTAGTTACCCAACTGCAGGGCCAGCTCTCCCCACGGCGTCTTCCCGAGCGGATCGGCGGCAGTGCCGACAAAGGTCACCACGCGGGCTTTAGGAATCGCCCCTAACCTCGCCTGCTCTTGCACCTTTGCGATCAGCTCCCCATCACTCTCTACGTGGGGATTCTGGAAGAGGTGATACAGCGCGATGAGACTGTGGGTTTTACCCCCACCAAACGGCGTCTGAATCTGGATCACTGCTTCTCCACTGCCTTTGCCCGCCAGGCGGGCGGCGATGGCCGAAAGCAGATTCACCAAGCCCTGCGTCGGATAGGTCTTGCGGAAGAACAGCTCCGCATCGCGGTATTCCAGCGGGCCACGGTCGGCAATCACATCGGACAAGTCCGCGGCGAACACGGATTCGTCAAACTTACCCGACCGTATGTCCTGGTGTGGGTTTATGACTTCATGCCATAGCTTCATGATTCACCTCCATTGAAAAGATCTAACCGCTGCTGTGTATCTTTCTGGAAGCTCTTGCGCCCATACAGCAAACCTTGCAGGAGCTGCTTTTCCTTGTCACCTTCGGGCAAGACCTCTGCAATTGCCTGCGCCACCTGCCAGAAAGTTTCGCTCCCGCCATAAGTCGCCGCAAGGTGCTCCTGTAACCTCTTCTGCGCATTTCGCTCCCAAAGCCAAAGGGCGTAGTGCAAGGCGTCGATGATCGTCGCAAATGTTGTCTCGTCGGTAAACTTCTCGCTTCTTGCGCGATCGAGCGGTGTCGGCACGGAGATGTAGTCCTTGTGCTTTTCGATCAGTCCCCCCTCGCCCCACAGCGCGGTGAGTTCGAGGCCGAGGCCCTGCGCTAACTTGCGCGCCTCGTCGAACGGCACGCGCGCATGGTTGTAGGTCCAGCGGTAGAGGAGATAGAAGCGGGTCGGTGCATCCACGCCGCCTAATTGGGCTGAACCCAGGACACGCTCCAGCGCGAACTCGGCGACGACCATGCGCACGTACTCCAGCAGTTCTGCGACGCTCACGCGCTCCCCCGAAAGTTTTTCCACGCGCGCATATTTACCGAACGCCTCCACCGCCGGACCGATGGCGCTCATGAAAAAGTCCGCACCACGAATGCCCTCCTCCCAGAACTGCGCAAGCTTTGTGCGCACGCGCGCATCAATCTCTTTGCGCACTTTTGGATACTCGCCCACTTCGCTTGCGGTGCGCTTGCGGCAGACCATGTAGATGGAGGACGCCAGCGCGGCGGATTCCTGCGCGCGCAACCGCGCCTGCATCTCGGTGTGAATGGGCCAGGAGGCGGTCATGTAGAGGCCGGCCTCCAGCAGGGCGTTGAACACGGTTTCCCAGGCTTCGGTAGTCTTGTGGGCGAAGACGATGACGGCGATGCCATCGGGCTTGAGCACGCGGTGGATTTCACGGAATGCCTGGGTAAGCATCTCCTCGAAGCGCTGCATAGCGTTTTCCATCCCGCCCGCCTTGCTGGCATCGGCTACCATCTCCTCAGACTTTGGCGTGAGCGGCGTGGCGAACAGCTCCGGGTACAGATCGCCAATCGTGCGCTTGAGCCAGACGTAGAAAAAGTCCGAGAGGTCGCTATAGGGCACATTGTCGTAGTACGGCGGGTCGGTCAGCACAGCGTCAAAGAAGTTGTCCGGGTATGGAAGTTCGGTCGCCGAGCCTTGCTGAACTTGTAAAACTCTCATAGTCCCTGCAACTCCTCTAAAATTTGCTTCAGCCTGAGTTTCAGCTTGGGTAATTCCACCTGAATCGTTTCCCAGACCAGGTCATACTTGACGCCAAAATAGAAGTGAATGAGCCGATCCCGGAATCCGGCCATGCCTTTCCAGGGAACATCGGGGTATTTTTGCTTGATCGGGTCGGGGATATGCTTCGCTGCCTCTCCGATGATTTCAAACTTCCGTATGACGGCGCTCGATCGCATGTCATCCCGGGAGAAGGTCTCAAAGTCTATGCTTTCCGTGAATCGCTCTATAGCCTCTATGGCCTTCAGGATGTCTTTCAAGTAGATTATAGGGTCCCTCATAGGTACACTGCCTCCCGGAGAACCTGGTCGCGAATTTCCTCTCGGAGTGCATCCACCGGGACCACATCCACCCGGATGCCCAAGCTTTCCTCCAGGAGGTCGGCCAACCCGACCAAATCAAAGAGAGTGGCTCCTGGGGCAAACCTGACCAGCACGTCAAGGTCGCTGGTCTCGCGCTGCTCTCCGCGCACGTAGGAGCCAAAGATGCCCAATATCTCCGCCCGGTAACGGCGTCGCACTTCCCCGGCGACCATCTCCAGCTGATGAATCAAGGTCTGCACATTCCTAACCATCGCTGCCCCCCTCCACTGGCGGGATGCGGGTGAGGTGGGCGAGGACACCAAGCAAGTAGCCGAATGAGTCTGCCCAATTCCCTGTCGCGTTGCTAAGTGGATTAACTTCGATGTAATCCCACACCATCTGTAGGGCTTGCCTGCCAAAAGTATGAGCCACAAGTTCCTTGCTAATGTGCCACACGCACTGCACCGAGTTATAATCAGCCAACCTGTCCAGGCCCAGCGCCAGATACGTCACCACCGCCTTGGCGAACTCCGGCTCGGCGCCTTGGGAGAGCAGGTGGGCGTGCGCCTGGCGGACTTTGTCGGCGAAGGTGATGAGCGCCAATTTCTGCCGCGGGTTGAACATGTCGCCCCAGCGCGTGAGACCATAGCGCTGGACACGGAAGCCGAGCGTTTCCAATGGCGGCAAAGGTTCATCCGGCACGGGGTCCATGCCCCAATCCTGGGCGAGGCGATGCCTCGCCCCTACAAGGGCGGCCTCGGCGGCGCGGTAGGCTTCCAGGTCGCGCTCGGTGGGCAGGCGGTAGGTCTTGCCCGGGCGCTTGGGGTGGTGGAGCACGACGGCCATCAGGCGCTGACCTGATTTACACTCGCGGAAAAGGCGGCGGGTTGTCTTATCGTCAATCGTTCCGCCGCAGAGCGGGCAGCGCACATGCGCGCGCGAGACGGTGCCTTCTTCGGGGTCAAAATCAATCGGACGGCCATCCGCCCCGACAATCTGGGCATCTATGCGCCGGGCGTGCTGGTTCGGGATTAGTTTGAGTGCAACCTTCTTCTTGTCCTTTTTTGCCAGCCACCAATTGGCAGTGAGGGGAATCTCTACGCCGCAGGCAGGATTCTGGCACGGGACGGTACGCATCCAGTAGTAACCAACCGGGAGTGAGCCGTCGGGGTCCTTCGGGTAGTACTGCTCTAATTCCTTACGGGCTTCTTCGAGTACCCACCTGCCCCAAGCGGAGACCGCACGGAGAAGAGGACTTTCGGTGCGATCGTCGGTTACTTCCAGCAGCTCTAAATTGGACCGGGAGTGCTCTTCGGATCGCGGCGGAAGTGGCACATTGCTGACGCTGTCGGGCTGACCGAACTTCTGTGGGTATTCCAGCACAGCTTTGTTGAGGAGCACGGCGACGGGGTTGTAGTCCAGCGCGTAGGTTTCGCAGCCTAAACGCAAAGCTTCGAGGAGAATAGAGCCGCCACCGGCGAAGGGGTCGAGCACGCGCGGGGCGCGTCCGCCGAAGGCTTCGCGGATGAGCTGGCGGGCTTTTTCGATCTGTGGGGCGTTACCGTTCGCGACGGCCTCCCAGGGCGAAATTTCGCGCAGCAGTGCCAGCAGTTCCTCGCGCTGTCCCGGTTCATCGGGCAGAAGCGCTGCCAGCGCCGTTGCACGCGAGGCAGCAAGCGGTTTACGCGACCACCAGATGTGGAGCGTGGAGATATGCCCGTGGCGGATGTTCTTCTCGCGGACGGATTCCTCGGAGACCGTGCGTAGGGGGAAATCGGCTTCGATGAGACGGACTGTCATATCTTGTTTGTTCATCTTTCTAAAGCCTCCACAAGGGACGCAGGTTTTGAGGGGAGAAACCTGCCTGCGTTCGGGGACAGGTGCCACTCTTCTGCATCCTTGACAAAGATAACGTGCAAGCCCATGCGTTGAATACCAGGCAGGATATTTCTCACAAGGTTCTGATACTTTCGGCTGAATGGCAAAGCAATGTCACACACAGCCTGCCCATCATAGCGAGCGAGGATTTGATAGAGCGCAACCCCTATCGCCGAGTCAGGCGCTTTTACGTCGCCATTCGCCTCAATGAACAACTGCCGACGGGAACTATGCAATTGCGCTTCTCTATCGGGACCGTGTTCCCGACCACAGCGCACCTGCAGGCTCAGGACCCCTTCGCACTTCAGCCGTTTGGCGATTGCCTCGGTCACCAGGCGTTCTTGCATCGTCATTGCCACTTGTGTAAGTTCGACGGCGAAAGTTGCATATCCGATCTGCAATGTAAGGTTGGAAACACGATTTGTAGTTAAGTGCAATTGTTCGAGGCGCAATTGTACGTTCGACAAGAAAAATACAAATGTCCGCTTATCCTTCACCCTCACCGATCACTCGCATAATCTCGGCGGCTACAAAGGTTTTGCCGTAAGACGGCGCACCCAGGGGTTTCAGAATTCCCATTTCGACGAGTCGTTGCACGTGGCGACGCGCGCTGTGATACTGTTTGACGCCAAGTCTTCGCTGGGCATGGGGAATTGTTATAAAGGGTGAATCAAACAGAGTGTCCGCCAAGCGGATGGCAAGTCCAGAAGCGCGCGCTTGGGTCAGCCGCACTCGCCATTCTGCCTGCAAGTCCTGCAACTGTTTGGCACGCACGACCGCATCGCGCGCCTGTTCTGCCACCCCCCGCAAAAAGAATTCGACCCACTCGCGCCAGGTGCCGCGGGTGCTCACTGATAGCAGCAAATCGTAATAGGCTTGCCGATGTTTTTCAAAATAGGCGCTCAGGTAAAGCAACGGGAGCGGCAGTAAACGCCAATGGACCAAAAGCAGGATGAGGAGCAGGCGTCCGATGCGTCCGTTGCCGTCAATGAATGGGTGGATTGCTTCGAACTGATAGTGAATGAACGCAAGTCGCACCAAGGGCGGGTATTCGTCTTCGCTGTGCAAGTACTTTTCGAGGGCATCCAGGGCGGTGTGCATTTCATCCACGGGCGGCGGGACGAACGTTGCATCATTGAGTGTGCAGCCGGGTGCGCCAATCCAGTTTTGCGTGCGCCGAAATTCACCAGGAGTCGCGTGCTCCCCGCGGACTCCCTCCATCAGGCGCGCGTGCACCTCGCGGATCAGTCGGAGACTGACGGGCAGTGTGTTCATGCGTTCCAACCCATGTTCGAGCGCGCGAACGTAGTTGAAGACTTCACGCACGTCGGCCTCTTCCTGGGCGGGTTGGAAACCAAGCAACGCCAGTTGCCTCGCTTCGAAGGCGTATAAATCGGCAAGATCGGCTTGCGTGCCTTCGATGCGCGAGGAAAGCACCGCCTCACGGCGGATGAAAGGATTGATGAGCAAGTGCGGATTTGGAAAAGTGCGTCCCAAGCCCGCCAGTTCGCCCAAGGCGCGGTCGGCCTCCGAGAGCGCCCGGATAAGCGCGGCATCGAACGTCAGCGGCGGGGGTAGTGGGTTCGGGACGAAGGCCCAGTAGGCGGTCTGGCCTTGTCCTACTCGAATCACACGGCCGCTCGAGTGGACGGTGAAGGCATCAGGAGTCAATGTCCGCTCCGGTCGTGATGTGCTGGCTGCTCCAATCGGTAATGACGTAGCGGACGGTTTCGACGACCTGCTGGGCGTGGAGCTTCGCGGCGGGATTTTGAATGGTGTAGAGCTGCGGATTGCTTGCGGCTTGCTCGACGATGTAGAGCCAGTATTCTTCGCCGAAGCGCTGCGCCATGAGCCATTCGTTCGGGGTGAACACAATAGCGCCGGTGGTGGCGCGGGCTTTGACTTCGATATAACGCACTTCGCCCAAAGGGCTGGTGGAGCGGATGTCGTAGCCGACATTCTCGGCAGAGACATCTTCGGGGTTACGCCCACGCTCGCGCTCGTATTGCATCGCCACGTGCATGCCGATGGCTTCGATCTCGGCGTCAGAACGCATGCTCTGATCGGCGGTCGGCTGTGGGAGGACGCGTGCCACGCCCAGTATCTTCGGCGTAGAAGGCAACAGGCTGGTTTCGCGGCGGATCTCCTCTTCCAGTGCCCGTTTGCGCATCTCCAGCTCCTCTTTCCGGCGCAGCTCGTTGAGGCTCTCCACTTCGGGGAGATTCTCCCCCTTGGCACGCCGGGTATCGTATTCGATGAGTTTGGCCTCTGACTCCAGAATCATCTGTTCCAAGGAGCGCAGACCGTATTTGCGCTTGATGGCAGCCATCCGCTCACGCTCTCTCAATAATTCCGCGCAATAGGGGTCCAGAACGTGTTCGACGGCGTACGCGATGACGTCATTGTCCGGCACTTGGCTTTCAATCTCCTGTTGTTTGGCATACGGCTTCAAGTCCCAGAGAACGGATGGGTTGATAAGCCTTACATCTCCGCCAACGGAGCGATAGAGGGCGAAGATTCGTTTCCCCGCTACTTGATTTGTGCCATCGCGGACTTCGCCTTCCAGGAAGAGGAGCCAGCCATCCAGCCGTCCGTCGGGGTCGACGAAGACCGCCCCGCGATGCACATCATCAGCACATTCTGTGAGTAACTGCTCGATCACAGCTTCTAACAAGGGATGCCCGGGTGCAACGAAGACTGCATCCTGGCGGTGAGCCGTCGCTTTGTCGAAAGCCAGTTTGCTGTACTCCCGGAAGACTTCGCCGAAGCGATGCCGAAGCGTCTGCGAGACATTGCGAACCTCGTAAGGCACGTTGGGCACGCGCCACAGTCCATCACGGCGGCGTTCGAGGGGAATGTTCAGGAACTCGCAAGCGCGTTGAAAGAAGCGTTCTATGTACTCGGGTACGAGGCGATGTTCCCGGGCGCGCCGATCTTCGCCTAACACACGTTGCAGGTCAATATGCCGCGTGGCTAAGCCTTCCAACACGGCTGCGCGCGCCTTGCGTACCGCCTCTTCGTCGGGCATTGCCTCTATCTCGGCGACGATGTCGTCAAGGGTGCGCCGATTGGCGATGGCTTCGACGATTAGCTCTTTGAGGCTGCGACCAGGGATCACTTCGCCGATGATATCGAAGACACGGTCGCTCCCCAACGCGTTCCGAATCCGCTCAAGCTTGCGGAAGAGCGCCTCCAGCACTTTGCCTTCGCGGGTATCGGCAGCGACAAGGTTGTAGATGTGCACTTCCTTTTGCTGTCCGTAACGGTGGATGCGCCCCATGCGCTGTTCTAAGCGGTTGGGATTCCAAGGGATGTCGTAGTTGACCATGAGGGAGCAGAACTGCAGATTGATCCCCTCACCGCCCGCCTCGGTAGAGACCATGACCTGTGCCCGCTCTCGGAACTCGTGCTCGGCGCGGATACGGGCATCCAGATTCATACCACCGTGCATGGTCACTACGGAATAACCCCATCCCTTGAGTTTTTCCGCCAGATAATCCAGAGTCTCCCGAGACTCGGTAAAAATCAGAAGTTTCTCCCGCGTTTGCTGGAGTTGTTCATCCTCCATCACTTTCCGCAGTTCGGTGAGCTTGGTCTCGAGCTCGTGCCGCTCCGCTTCGCGAGCTAAGCGTATGAGTTCGGCAAGGGTGTTGATTTCGGCTTGCAATTCTTCGCGGGTTTCAGCTGCGGTGAGGCGCTCAACGAGCTCATCTTCGCGCTTGATACGCTCGGCTTCGGAGGCGTCTTCCAGCTCCTCTTCGTCCACCGTGCCGTGTTCGGCGAGCCACTTGCCCAGCTTGAGCAGCTCTTCCAAACGCTCCTTACGGCGTTCGAGCGAGCGGCGCACAGCTCGAAGGCTAGAGGCCAATCGCCGCTGCAAAATCAAGAGGGCAAAGGCAACGTTTCGTTTCTCGGCTGCTAAAGCTTTGTTGTAAGACTTTTCCACATACTCGGTCACGGCGTTATAGAGCCGCTTTTCATCGTCGCTCAGCCGATAGGTCTTTGTGACAACCCGACGCGGCGGGAAGAGCGGTCGTCCCTCGAAGTCCCGGAGATCCTCTTTTAGTCGCCGTAGGAAGAGCGGATTGTCGGCATTCTGCACAGACTCCAGCAGGAGGTCGGTGTTAGCGAAAAGTCCGGGTTGTAAGAGGTCCAGAAAGAGGCGGAAGTTCTCCGGGTCGCCGCGGTGGGGGGTTGCCGTCAGAAAGAGCACGAAGTTACCCGTGCGCGAGAGGAGTTCGCCTAAGCGATACCGTTCTGTCCTGGTCGTTTTTTCGCCATAGCGGTAGGCGGCCATCTTGTGGGCCTCGTCTACGACTACCAGGTCCCAATGCACTTCAGCCAGGCTTGCCATCACATCGGCCTGTTTGGCAAAGTCCATGGAGGTAATTAGCTGGGGCTGCTCCTGCCAGACGTTGCGCCCCCAGGTGGCGTCGATGACGTTGCGGTCAACCACGGTGAAGATTTCCCCAAAGCGCTCTTTCATCTCGCGTAGCCACTGGTCTTTCAGGTGGCCTGGGACAACGACGAGCGTCCGTTGCACGAGACCCCGGTACTTCAATTCCTTGAGCAGCAAGCCGGTCATGATGGTTTTGCCGGCGCCGGGGTCGTCGGCGAGCAGGAAGCGAATGCGCGGATTACGCAGAATATAGTGGTAGACTGCCTCGAGCTGGTGCGGCAGAGGATCTACTTGCGCAATGCTTACCGCAAAAAGCGGATCAAACTGATAGGCATAGCGGATGCGCTGCGCCTCCATGGCAAGGAAGAACGCTTCGCCCCGTGCACCGAAATCGCATCCCGTCTCGGTAGCCACGCTTACAAGCGCTAGTTCCTCCGCACTCAGGATACAAGAGTAAAACTGCTGGGTCTTAGTGCCAACGGCTTCGATCTTCGTGTGGTTTCCAAGCTGCTCGAACGTTAAAAGGCGCACCGGCTCGGGCCAGTAATCACCTTTCAGAAGAGCACCGCGCTGAAGCATACACTCACTCCTCTACCATACGGACGGTACCGTGTTCACCTCGAACGAGGTGTGCTCGGCTTTGCCGGCCCAGACGAGCTGCGGGTCCAGGTGGGGGTCGTAGGAGTAGCGCGTGGTCTGCCGCTCGCGGACTTCGTACGTGGGCGCGACGCCAGCGGGCGGGTTGTTCGGGCGCCGGGCGTCAGCGTGGCGGAAGTCGCGCACGCCGTTCGGGTCTATCTGATGCGTCTTCATCTTGTGTGGCATTGAACTCACTCCATGGCAAAACTATGGCACTGCGGTCTCATTGCACGGATGCTCCTATCCAGAGTTATCCCAAGGTTGCGCTCGAAGCAAGCGTTTTAAGCACCTCTTCGTGCTTTTGCATCGTCGAGAGCAACAGGCCGAAGCCGCGCACGATTTCCTCCTGTTTGGTATTTCAGAAGCTTCTCACCCGCCATCGCCCAGCTCCTTGGAGTTGGCGGCGCAGATCGTCGCGCGGCCATAGCGGCAACACACGTTGCCGCAAGAAGTCCTCGTAGTCTCGGCGCAACTTCTCCAGACTGGTGCGGGCAACGTTGGTCAGTTTGATTCCCATGTTCTTCGATGTACCGGAGACGACGCTGCCTTCGGCAATAGTTTGCTCGTCCGCTTGCGCTGCTTGCACCATTTGATCATGCGTGCGGCAGGGCGTCCCGCATGTGGCGCGCGAAGCCATGGCTGAAGTCGTATTGGCTCTTGTGCGCCTTGTCGGCGATGACTACGATGTTTTGCTTGTTGCCCAGGTCTTTGAGCACCCGCCGAAGAACGCTGTATCACTTTCCACGCCGCGTTGCACGACACTTTTTGAGCGTCTATCGTCTCTGGGCTGGATGAGATGCCAGTTTGTGATCTGAAAGCGACCCTGTTGCAGTCTCTCCATCATCCCACCTTGCAGCAAGTCAAATTTCTCGTAGTAGTTGCCGGGCTTCCAGGGGAGGATCACTTGCAGGCGTTCGCGGATGGTGAGATTGGGGCATACCAGGAGCACCGCATCGGAGAATCGCCGGTCCTGAGGGTTGGCCAGCTTGTTGAGCACCTGGTGGGCGATCACCAGCCCATGACGACGGTCTTGCCGGAGCCGGTGTCCATCTTGTAGGCGTAGCGGGTAAGGCCGTTGTCCTTGGGGATGACGATGCCCTGCTTTCCCGCAGGCGAGGCTTCGACGAGCCAGGTGAGGGTATCGACGGCTTTGCGCTGGCAGAAGAAGAGTTTGCGCTCCCGATCTGGATTATTCCAGTGATTGAGCAGCTGCCGGGTGATGGGTGTCACGCCGAGGTAGCCGCGCGCCCGCCACGATTTGACCCGTTTGCGAATCGTATTGACCAGCTCCAGCGGGACGAACTCTTCCTCGAACAGAGACATCTGTGGCCCGCGCGTGCGGGCCTTGAGATAGTACCCGGCGGGGCGACGACCCGCTTTGAGCACCGGCTGGCCTTCCTCATAAGCCCAGTAGCGCGCAGGCTCTTCAAAGGGGGAGTTAAGGATGGGGTTATCTACCAGCATAAGGTTCTCCGTTGCTCTCTTTGCCGACGCTGTCTGGCCATGGATCAAACTCATCCATCCCGATCCGATGCGTGTTCTTCCGATCCAATGCCCAGCGCATCGGGCTGGTTAGAATGTATTCCCGAATGCGATTGAGGGATTCCTCGTTGCAGCGGAGAGGGGCAAGACAAGGCTTCTCTACTCCACCAAGGGGTTGTCTTGGAGCGAAGAATCGCCATCCCGGCAGGTGATCGCGCGCCAGGCAAAGGATTCTCAAGCCCGTCTTCTTCATGTGGCTGTTCCTGATGGGGCCGGCTGCAGCGAGGTCCCAAGGGCGCGGAGTTGCTCGGGGAGAGCGGAGGGGTGCTTGCAAACCAGGAATTCCCAGCGCCCAAATTCTCCATGATGATTGACGGCGCGTATCCAGCGACGGGCGGCAATCTCTTTCTGTCGGTCTTGCTCCCTTTCAAAGCCCTTCACCTCCAGGATGACCTTGAGCTCGCTCCCATCTTCGCAACGCCAGCGAATGAGATAGTCCGGGCGATACTCGTGTCGCGTGCCCTGCCATTCGTAGGGGATGGTGAAGTCGAGATGGTCGTTGCGGGCATAAGCGATCACTTCCGGCATCCGCTCCAGCTGATACGCCACGCTGTGCTCCCATTGTGGCGCGTCGAGCACGACGTGGCTGATATGGCTTTTGGTTGTGCCCACACAGGGGCGCACAGTGCGGAAGAGCACCTCGGACGTGGACCCAATCGGGCGAAAGCGCTCGATGATGGGCAAAATGGGCGGTTCGCCGGCTTCCGTGTCCGGCTCGATTGCCTCGGTCAGCCGCTCAATTATCCGCTGCTTGTACTTGAGGAGGGCAATCTCCTCCAACGGCGTGTCTGGATCGACGACTACCACTCGCTTATTCAGATACTGCCGGACGGCGGCAAGCACTTGAGGGAACAGGATGTGCCGAGCGCTCCACTCCTCCCGCTTCTGTGTGAGCCGGTGAGTGAGTTCCGCCGCAATCTCGTACACCGTGGCTTGAAAGCGCTTCTCGCGATGGAAGGGATTGCGGTCGTGTACCACCTCGGGACCCGGACCCAGCCGATCGGGTCGCCCAATGCGGTAGCCGACCGCCGGCTTGACAATGACCTCGGTTGGCTCGTCTCCGCCGATCTGTAAAAAGGGCACGCCCTCGAGATTCAATCGGATGCGGCTTCTCACATCCAGGATATAGCCTTCGACACGCGGGAAGGTGATCTCCAGGTGTTTGCGTTCCGGTAGTGCCCGCACAAGCGTGGAAACCTTCGGCACCTCCGTCCGGCTCAGGGGCTTCTTCTTGACGGGGATCACCTCAAAGGGCACGCCGTAAACATCCACGTGCTCAGGCTCGGAGAAGTCGTCGTAGTTCAGTCGCCGCAGACCGCGCCCCACCACCTGCTCGCACAGAAGCTGGGACGTGAAGGCGCGCAGACCCAGAATCTGGGTTACATTCTGGGCATCCCAGCCTTCGTTGAGCATCCCCACCGAGACCACGCAGCGGATGTTTTTGCCCGGCGGGTCACCCTCGCCTTCCCATTCGGTCTTGCCGATAGTATCCACCACCTTGCGTAGCCGCTCGGCGGCCTTCGCTTTTGTCTCTCCCTCCAGCGCCGCCTCCGCTTCGGCAAGCAGTTTCGTATCAATACGGAATGTCACTTCTCCGTTGCGCTCGTTGTTCTCCAGTTCCTGAAAGACTTCCCCTCTGGCGATGTGCTCGTGGACCAATTTGGCCAGGTCGGTGTTGTCGCATACCACGATCATGACCGGCGGCACAGGCGATCCCGCGCGCTGGAACTCCTCGAAGGTCTTCTTCCATTCAGAGGCCAGCGTTGCTAGTGCGTCTACTGCTTCCCTCAGCACCGCTTCTGGCTTGGCACGACGACGGGCAGTTTGACGCTCGGATGGGAGCAACTGCTGATTGATGGACTCCCACAAACGGAAATACTTAGGAATGGGCGCACCCGTATTGTCGTCCACCGGCACGCACGGGATCTTCACGATGCCCGATTCGATGGCATCCACCAGACCGAAATCTGAAACGATCCACGGGAAGGGTTCGCCCTCGGGGTACCCGCTGCCCTTGATGTAGAACGGCGTGGCGGAAAAATCTGCGCAGAAGTTGATGCCGCGCACCGCATGGATTCTGTCGAGCCCACTGACCCAGACCGTTGCCTCCTCGCGCTCGGCGATCTCCTTATCAGAGAGCTGCTCCCTTAGCTCCTCAGGAAGGGGCGCAGGGCGGTAGGCATGGTGGGCTTCGTCGTTGATGACCAGGATGTTTTGCTTGTTGCCCAGTTCTTTGAGCACCCGGCGACAGAACGCTGTATCACTTTCCACGCCGCGTTGCACGACGCTTTTCGAGCGGCTGTCGTCCTTGGGTTGGAGGAGATGCCAGTTGGTAATCTGAAAGCGACCCTGTTGCAGCCGCACCATCATCCCGCGCGGCACCAGGTCAAACTTCTCGTAGTAGTTGCCGGGCTTCCAGGGGAGGAGCACCTGCAGGCGTTCGCGGATGGTGAGATTGGGGCATACCAGGAGCACCGCATCGGAGAAGCGGCGGTCCTGAGGATTGGTCAGCTTGTTCAGCACCTGCCAGGCGATGACCATGCCCATAACGACGGTCTTGCCGGAGCCGGTAGCCATCTTACAGGCGTAGCGGGTAAGGCCGTTGTCCTTGGGGATGACGATGCCCTGCTTTTCGGCGGCGGAAGCTTCCACTAGCCAGATAAGGGTTTCGACAGCCTCACGCTGGCAGAAGAACAGCTTGCGTTCCCGATCAGGATTGTTCCAGTGATTGAGCAGCTGCCGGGTGATGGGTGTCACGCCGGGGTAGCCGCGCTCCCGCCACGCTTTGACCCGTTCCCGAATGGTATTGACCAAGTCCAGCGGGACGAACTCCTCCTCGAACAGGGACGTCTGTGGCCTGCGCGTGCGCGCTTTGAGATAGTAGCCCGCCGGGCGGCGTCCGTCTTTTAACACCGGCTGTCCCTCTTCATAATCCCAGTAACGCGCGGGCTCTTCAAAAGGCGAGTTAAGGATGGGGTTCTCGACCAGCAACGTCATTGTCTACCTCACGCTTCGTTGGAGCAACGTCCATAGCTGCTTGTCCAAAGGCCACAAGACCAAACCATCCCCAAAGAAGTCTGGGTTGCCGTGTTGCTTTCGAAAGCGAACGCTTACGGCCTTAAAGCGATCCACTTCCCAAGAACTGGCAAAATTGCTACGTATAGCGTCAACCCACTCCTTTGTGACCCCAGCTACGACATCGGCGATTTGCAGCATGTCGTGGTATGTGGCATCTCCAATCAGAATAGAAGGGTGAAAGTCGATACCTGCAAGCGGCCCTCTGTGATGTTTCTTCCCAGGGCCAACGGATACCCCGTGACGGTACCAGTCCCTATACGTCTCCTCCACAGCACGTGGCCCGCGCCTGATGGACCCTAAGTCGAAAGACTTTGTTCCCAGCTCTGGCGTGTCGCAGACGACGACGCAGTCTTGCAGCTTAGCTTCCACAACTTCCTCAGCCACGCGCTGTATAAGGTACTTCAGTCCTTCGCAGTAGAAGTCCCGAACGCTCGCCTTCGACCAAAAGAGCTTCTTCCACAACGGGATGTTCCTCTGTTCCAGCATGACAACAGCGACACAGGAAAGATCATATCGCCCTGCGATAAAGTCCGTCGCTTTGACACATAGATCCTTGGTTGTTCTCCGTCCGCGCTCGAGCGCCTGTCGAGTAGGATGCCCTGAGGGCAAATTCCACTTGACCTCCGCCTCTGGTGGCAGTCCTAGCCCAGCCTTAACCTGGCGCCAATCACGTACAATCTTCGGCACCGCAGCCCAATCGGCGAGCACCCCGGCGACGACCAAAATGTTGCCCTTCTCCGACTCATCCACCCAAACGCTCAGTGAGCCCATTCGTTACCTCCCAGGGATACTACCCTCACCACCTCATTCCCCCGAAAATCAATCACCTTCACCGCAATGCGCCGGTGTTCCCCTGGCTCGAAGGGGAAGGAGACGGTGCCGCGCATCTGCTCGAAGGCTTCGGGGGTGATCTGCGCCTTCAGCGCTCGTTGGAGCTTCTCCCAGGCCTTAGGGTCGCCAGGGAAAAACGCCTGGCAGATGTGGAAGGTCTTGCCGTCGTAGTCCGTATCCAGGAACCAGGCCGCCACATCCTCACCCCGCGTGCTCTGCACCTCGCCGGTGAGGGGGTCGTAGATGTCCACGCCGCGCAGCTCCACGCGGTACGTGCCGTCCTTTTGCTTATCCACGCGCACGTCGGGCTGACCGAAGACGGTGAAGATCTGACTTGCCCGCGTGGTCTTGAGGAGGCTCACTATGCCCTGGGTTTCCTCCACCTGCATCAGCACATCGGGTGCCACATTCGCAAAATGAACATCCAAGCCTGGAATTTTTGCCTCCTGAACAATAGCTTGGGCGGACGCTTCAATACTGAATCCCGCCAAAATCAGGATGTCGTATCCAGCACGCCGAGCGATTCGTATCGCTTCATCCGTTTGGGATGCCGTTACGGGACCATACTGCGGACCAAAGCTCACAGCTACTCGCTTGCGCTCGCCATTCTGTGTTCCTTCTGCTTCAGCATGTAGATAACCCAGATTGAGCGGCTGGATGTTCGCCAGATGCAGCCTCTTGCCGCCGGGGAAGAGAACGCCGCCCTGCTGTTTGAAGAGGTTGATCATCGTGGTCAGATAGTCGCCCCCGCGGTCGCTCACGCGGGCCTGAGCTTCCTCCATTTCAAACTGCGGGATGGGTGCCTCGGTCGGGTCTTCTACCGCCGGGACGGGGATCGCCTCCACCGTGAAAGGACCTGTGACCCGCACCGTGCCGCGCACGATCTTTGGGCGGTCGTTGAGGGTCTCCTGGGGCGCGTTGCGCTGGATGCTGGCGTTAATCTCCTGGCGCTTTCGACGCTTCAACTCCCAGAAGCGGCGCAGAGCATCTTTCGCTGCATTCGGCCAATCCTCCGGCGGCATCGGATCGGGGATTGCGTTCAGCTCCCAGCGGTGACCAGTGCGCTGATAGATGAGTTCCAGCAAACGCCTGGCTTCTTCCTGATCTTCCGCTCGCAGACTGTCTTTCAGTGTGCGCAGTCGCGCGTAGGCGTCTCTGGCTTCCGGTGGCCAGACGGGATGCGGCACCTCGCGCGGTACCTCCCATTCCAGGAGCTCATTTGCCTTCACGACCTGCCCGCTGGGCAGGGTCACCGTCTCAGTATCAGGAGCCGAGAAATCCACAACCTGCCCGGCCCTGCCACCTTCTGCGATGCGGATTCGAATGGGCTTGCCCTTGAGCGCCGCATTGAGCTCTGCCAACGCTTGCTCGATCTGCGGCTGGTATTTGGCGGCGATGGCGTCAATCTCGGTGTTCCTGGCGATGGACTCCAGCGTGACGTGCGGTACGGTCTTGTAGATGAAGCCGCCGGCGGGGCCGCGCTCGGGTTCTTTGAGCTCGTAGTAGTCGAACTTCGCGGTCATCAAGCGCTGGCGGGCGATGGCCAGGGCCACGCGGCTGGTATCGCAGGTAATCCAGCGCCGCCCCCACTTCTCGGCGCAGTAGGCGGTAGTGCCGGAGCCGCAGGTGGGGTCAAAAACCAGATCGCCCGGGTCGGTGGTCATTAAGATGCAGCGCTCGACGACCTTCGTATTGGTCTGGACGGCATAGACCATCTCCCGCTGACCCATTGTGTCGTCCCAAATGTCAGTAAGAGGTACGACGGCAAAGTCGTCGAGGAACCGGACATATCGCAAAGTCATTCCTCCTACGAAAATGCGCTCCGCTTCCGCTAGGCGACGCAACCCATCCAAGTTGGTCTTCCACCTCTGCCTGTAGGTTTTACCCCGATATTCGAACGCCACAACTGGATTTGCGGACTCAAGGGTAGTCGGTTGGAAGGTCCGTGCTCCGGCTGGCAACTCCTCGGCATTACCAAGTGCCCGAACTAGCCTATCTGGAAGCAGAAGGTGCCGATATTGCTCAGCAGTGTAATCAGCTTTCTGCAGATAGAGAGGATTGAACTTGGCTTGCCCTCTGTCACGTGCGTACCACAGGAGAAAGTCGAAAGTGCCCGGAAGGAACTTTCGTATCAACCCACCGGTCTTCCGGAACGCCAACTCCGCCACGAAATTCTCCCGCCCAAACACTTCATCCAGCAGGCAGCGCACCAGGTGCAGGTTCTCGTCGTTGATCTGGACGAAGATGGAGCCGCTTTCGGTGAGAAGTTCCCGGCACAAAAGCAACCGGTCGCGCAGGTAGGTCAGGTAAGAGTGAATGCCGAGCGTCCAGGTGTCGCGGTAGGCTTTGATCTGCTCAGGCTCGTGGGTGATGTCTTCGTCCTTGTCCTTCACGTCGCGGCGGTCAATGCGGGGCTGGAAGTTGCTGGAGTACCTGATGCCGTAGGGCGGGTCTATGTAGACCATCTGCACCTTGCCCGCCATGCCCTCCTTGACCAGGAGCGAGTTCATCACCAGGAGCGAATCCCCCAAGATCAGGCGGTTCGCCCAACCGACCTCGTGGCGGTAGAACTCGATCTGCTGGTCGGCGGGCAGGGGTGTTTCGCCGAAGAGGTCGAGTTGCGGCTCCGGCTTCTTTACCACCTCCACGATCGCCCGCGTGGAGATGCGCTCGTGGATGTGGAGCGGCACCACGTCCACCTCGAACGAGGTGTGTTCGGCTTTGCCAGCCCAGACGAGCTGCGGGTCCAGGTGGGGGTCGTAGGAGTAGCGCGTGGTCTGCCGCTCGCGGACTTCGTACGTGGGCGCGACGCCAGCGGGCGGGTTGTTCGGGCGCCGGGCGTCAGCGTGGCGGAAGTCGCGCACGCCGTTCGGGTCTATCTGATGCGTCTTCATCTTGCGTGGCAATGAACTCACTCCATGGCAAAACTATGGCACTGCAGTCTCATTGCACGGATGTTCCTATCCAGAGTTATCCCAACGTTGCGCTCGAAGCAAGCGTTTTAAGCACCTCTTCGTGCTGTTGCATCGTCGAGAGCAACAGGCCGAAGCCGCGCACGATTTCCTCCCGATAAGTTTTTCAGAAGCTTCTCACCGGCCAAGCCCAGCTCCTTGGAGTTGGCGGCCCGGATCGTCGTGCGGCCATAGCGGCAACACACGTTGCCGTAAGAAGTCCTCGTAGTCTCGGTGCAGCTCCTCCAGACTGGTGCGGGCAACGTTGGTCAGTTTCATTTCCATGTTCTTCGATGTACCGGAGACGACGCTGCCTTCGGCAATAGTTTGCACGCCCGATCGCGCTGCTTGCACATTTAATCATGAGTGCGGCAGGGCGTCCCGCGTGTGGCGCGCGAAGCCATGGCTGAAGTCACACTGGCAATCACACGCTGCGGCCTTCGCCGTACGTAAGTGCAAATACAGTGTCGGTCAGCCAGCGACGGAAGCCGTCGTTATCGCTGAACTGTTTGAATAGCTCTGTATCGTCCTGAATCAGCGCTGTCACCATGCGAACGAGCGGCTTATCGTGTTCGATGCGGGCGTTTTGTTTGTCCGAGAACTTCCGAGCGTTCTGGTAGGCGGCGTCGGCATTACACGCGCTGGCGGGTGAGTTGTCAAGTTGTTATTTCTCATCAAATTTGCTCCGCTACAAAACTGCTCTGTGGTGCTATATGGCCTGCCTGACGGCAGGCAGGTCACCTAACACCCGCCTGCGTGAACTACACTTCGTAGGGTAGGCCTGACTGCCGTCAGGCAGGCTCTTGGTTCACAAGGCGGCGATTGGATGTTGAACACCATTGCCGTTGGGGTCTGGAATGCAGCGCTGACCATGGCATGGTTCAAACTTACAAAACGGCTCAGCGACTGTCAAGCAAAAGTCTGGTGTAACTTGCAGGCTTGCCTCTTACGCGGAGTCGAACGGTAAGGTGGAGAAAAAGAAAGTTCTTCAAGCTGTCTCCTTCCGAGCTTGAGGAGACTGATAGGCTTTATCGTCCTGCCGATTCTGTACAGTCAGATTGAGTCCAGGCGCAAAACAGCAGGTAATGCTTGACGACAGGGTTTACCGGCGTGATCTGGTTCTGTACTCTTTAACTGCGTGGAAGTATCCGGGGTGGCGAACGGCATCCGGTTCAGCCGCTGCGAAGTGAGCGCAGCGAGCGAAGCGGTCAGCTGGAAACGCTGGTTAGGCGCACTTGTGCTCGGAATTTCACCACATTAGAGTTCTACAATCTCCCCTTGCCTGATAACTGACAGTGTGTCTTTTACTTGAGGGGCTAAAGTCTTGACAACACTCAACCTGTTCGAAGGAAATACGATGATGGCAAGTGCAAGACCGCTCAAATTCTGTTGATATCGCAAATTCTTGTCGGCGGTGAGTAGCACATCAAAGTTGGACTCGGCTTTTGCTAACAATTCGCTGTTCCTGATGCCTGCCCACCCCATTTCTTGGACGGTGAAGACAGCATGTTCTACCAGTACCTTTTTCAAGTAGCGAGGCAAACTCTCGTCAATGAGAATTCTCACGATGGCACTGCCCCGACGCGAAGATACTGAGTGGCTTGTTCAAGAACTTGAATCGCATCTTCACGTTTGACCGTGGGGAAATTATCGAGAAATTCTTCGAGCGTGTATCCGTCTGCAAGGTAGTCGAACAAGGTCTGAACAGGAACGCGCGTACCCCGAAAAACAGGAGTGCCGCTTACAATGTTTGGATCAACTGTGATTGGCAAATTCTTGTCAGGTGTTGGAGTCTGCATAGTACCTCCTTAAACTCTAGTCAACTCTTTCTACTCAATGGCGCTCGCGCTGAGAAGCGCCTGACGGATGGAGCATAAGTTGCGGCACTGATAAGTTTCCCGAAACAGTTTGCATGCTGATAGCAAAATTATAAAGGTCATAGGTACAATAAACATAATAATAAAAACCGTAATCCACCACAAGTCAAGCAAAAGTCCGATGTGACTTGCAGGCTTGCCCCCTACGCGGAGTCGAGCTGTAGGGTGGGGAAAAAGAAGGTGCTTCAAGCTGTCTCTTTCCGAGCTTGAGGAGACCGATAGGCTTTATCGTCCTACCGATTCTGTACAGTCAGATTGAGTCCAGGCACTGAACAACAGGCAATGCTTACCAACATGGTACCGGCGTGACCTGGTTCTGGACTCTTTGACTCCGTAGAAGTATCCGAGGTGGAGAACGCTCCAGTTCAGCGGCGGCGAGACGCCGTCCGCTGCAACCGGTTGTTAGGCGACAGAGTGTGCATGTTACTTTGTCTTCTAGAAACCTTTGCCCAAACAGGGAACGCCACGTCATGGTTGCTTCGCATTTAGGATTTCTTGCAATTGGATCATGCTTTGCTGACTCGTACTAGCGAGACCCTGCTGTGGATGATCCAGATTTATGATAAGCACGATTACCAAGACGATGACGCAATAGGCCGCAGTCAGGCTAATGATGCGACGGCCTGCCAAGCCGTTCCCGTACCCCAGGACTATTGCCGTCAGGACCGCAAGACCCATCAGGAATAGCAACACGCTCTCTGGTACATGATTGGCCACAGCGATGTCCCGCGTCGTCTTGATGTCGATGAGGTCGTTCATGGCATGAGTGAACAAACCCAAAGGGATCGACCGCGGCTCCGCTTCTGCGGCTTCATTCGCGAGCATCCCAACCCTCATCACTGCAGCCGCACAAGGCGGTACTGCAGAGATTGCTGCATCGAGCCTACCATCTCTATCTGACCGCTGAACGCCATCTCCATTTGGGTCTCCGAATCCTCCTGCCGCGCAACTAAAAAGCCACTCTTGACCTCCACGTACGCCACGCCCCGGGCGGTTCCGGTCCCCTGCACGCTCACCGTGCCGTACTGGGTCTGCTGCTGAACGGAGAACTCGAACTGAGTGGTGGAGCGGATGCGGGCGCAGCGGGTTCCCAGGGTATCCACGAGCGCTTCCAGCCGATAGGTGGCTTTGGCACTGCGCACCGAAGAGCCCTTGCCGGAGCGATCGAGAGTATCGGTGTGAGCGATCTCCCAGGATTCGCCAACTGTGATGGGCTTTGCGGGGAACTCGATCTTCCACGGGTGGGAGGTACCCAGCACCAGACCGCTGAGCATCCCTCCCTGACCGAACATCTCCCCTCCAGCAAGACCGCTGGTGTCGAGCCATTGTTGGTGCACAACGGTTCCGTTGCGCAGAAGCGTGAGCCGCGCTGCTATCGGGGCAAGTTGCATTGTGGTGTCCATCCCACCGGTCGGTATTCCCGATACCTTCGTTCCCTCCATGTGCCAGGTTAGGGTCAGCGTGTCGCGGGCGTTCTGGGCGGACTCCAGGCGGAGCTGGCTTTCAACGCTGGTGTTGACCGTCATGGCTCCCATGCCGCTTATGTCCTGCACCAATTCGCTGGAGGCTGTGAAGGAGTACACCGCGCTGTAGGGAGCCTGGAGCTGCAGTGTGAGCGTCTGCGCTGCAGCCATTGCCGGAACGAGCATCCCGAGTGCGAGCCAAAGCGAGCGCATCGGAGAGACCGAGAGAGTGGAACAAACTTTGCAGCACAAAGTTACGCCTTACCCGCCAAATGACAGCACACAGGACACTCGGGTTTATCTGCCGGAGGGACCAAGGGGGAGGTAGCGCGTTTGCCAATCGGGGGCGTAGGGTTCGCCAGGGACGGTGGAGTGGACCAGGGTGTAGTCCTGGAAGCCAGTCAGGTCCACAAAGTAGAAGTAGGCACCCCCGCGCAGTCCGGCGTAGAACCAGACCTCGTAGCTGCGCTGGTCCGGCGTTGCGGTGATGGTTTCGCGCTGGGTTGGGTAGCCGTACTTGCGCAACACGCGCTTGACGAGGCGGCGGAGGTGCGCGCGCACGTTCTCCCGCTCGGCCCAGTCTATCGTCACATTGCGCTGCACGGTCTGCACCAGCTCCCGAGCGATTTGCTTTAGGATCGGCTCGCCCAGCACCTTCACCGCGCTGTCGTTGGTATCCAAGGCGTCGTAGAAGGCGAGTTCTTCTTCGGTGAGCCCTAACTTATCGCCGCGAGCGTTCGCTTCGCGCATGTCGCGAGCTAAGCCGATCAACTCCTCGATCACCTGCGTCGCCTCGATGGCGCGGTTCTGGTAACGGCGAATCGTCTGTTCGAGCATCTCGGCAAACGACCGCGCCTGCACCAGATTCTTGCGTCGGCGGGTCTTGATCTCGCCTTCTAAGAGCTTGCGCAGAAGTTCCACTGCCAGATTGCGCTGCGGCATCCCGCGCACTTCGGCCAGGAACTCGTCCGAGAGGATCGAAATGTCCGGCTTCTTCAAGCCGGCGGCAGCGAAGATGTCCACGACTCCTTCAGGGGTTATGGCTTGCGAGATGATCTGCCGGATGGCGTGGTCCAACTCCTCCTCTGTGCGCGGCGCACCCGGCGCGCGCTTGGCCAGCGCCGCCGCCACCGCTTGGAAAAACGCCACATCGTCGCGGATGCGCAGCGCCTCCTCGAGCGGCACGGCAAGGGTAAAGGCTTTGGGCAGCTCGGCAACCTCTCAAGCTTTTGCCGAGCAGCGCGATGGAACTCTCTGATTGTCACTATCGGTTCTGATGGTTGCAGGCACCCCCTCACCTAAGCAATGGAAGTTTTTGTTTCCACGAACGATCCAGCCTGCAAGCAGTAAAAATAAACTCCTCTCCGCGAGCCGGAAGCATCCCAATGTTTTGAGTATGTTTCAGCCGACAACTCCTCCACAAGCAGAGCTTCAACTTCTCTTCCCAGAGCATCGAATAGTCTCAGCGATACAAACCCGCTGGTTAGACGACAGTCTCTCCGTCACTTGGTGGCCTGAGTAGATCGAGTGAGAAAACTCAAGCGATTCCCATCAGGAAACACAACGAGCATGTCGCGGATGTCAGGACCGAGCGAGTTGCCAGGTGGCTCCTTGACTTGAACTCCGCGTTGTCGGAACTGCGCATAACACTCATCAACGCTTGCTACATAGAAATGAACCAAGCAAGCGAATTGGCAGTCGCCCGTGTGCTCGGTGAGGAATATCTCCATTCCTTTGCGCGAGATAGAGGCGCGAACGCAGGCGAGCTTGGTTCAAACTGGTGTTTCCACTGCTCCCTGAACCCGAGCTGTTTGTAAAATGCTTTGCTCACTTCGTAAGAGCGGACTCGAAAGGCTGGAACCACGTGCTACATAAGGCACCTCGTTTTGGCCGGCTAACGTTTAGCAAAACACCGCTGTTGTTTTGGCGTTCAGAGATGATGCAGCAGAAGCTGCAACAAACGATTCATGCTCCGCGGCTGGAGCCGCAGTACCAAGTCGCGCCAAAAACAATGGATCGAACTCTGTATTCCTTTTCAACAAAGTAAGCGTCGTTGTGCTGCCTGTTGCGCAGTGCCCCACATTGTCGATACCATTGCCGCATATCTTTGCCCAAGATTGCATCCCGCACGCATTGGCGGTTTGAACAAATCGATCTTTGAGAGCAGTTCAATGTACAAGGAAAAAGTTTGGTGCGAACCTCGACAGTCCGCCCCGTCATCGGACACAGCATAGAACTGGCAGTGTTACTATTACTGCTTTTCCAGAACAGCATTGATATTGTCCTGATCGAGCGAATACCAAGCGCCAGTTGCGCCATCAATCACAACTGGGATCAATCCGCCAAGTAGGTCGAGAATCACCCAACCTGCACCGATGCTGCTGGTGATGCGATAACTTTTCGTCTCATATCCTTGCTTCTTGAATTCGATGGTATATTCTTGGTTACGCTTGAGAGCGATTCTGCAGGGAGTTACTCCAACCTTCGCTCCATTTACCCAAACTTCTGCAGTTCCTGGAACAGAGTCGAAACACACGTTCTGGCTGGAGCCTTGAAAGATTAGGGCACACCCGTTGAAGATGAGTGCGGCAACGACGATTAGACAGAAAGCCGCTCCAAAATTGTAGATATGTTTCATTATGTTACTCCTTTAAGTATTGGACTTTGAACACCTTTACCATCGGGGTCAGGAATGCAGCGCTGACCCCGGCATGGCGCAAATTTCAAAACGGCTCCGCGACTGTCAAGCAAAAGTCCGATGTGACTTGCAGGCTTGCCCCCTACGCGGAGTCGAGCTGTAAGGTGGGAAAGAAGAAGGTTCTTCAAGCTGTCTCGTTCCGGGCTTGAGGAGACCGATAAGCTTTATCGTCCTGCCGATTCTGTACAGTTAGATTGACTCCAGGCGCTGAACAACAGGCAATGCTTGCCAACATGGTTTACCGGCGTAATCTGGTTCTGTACTCTTTAACTCCGTGGAAGTATCCGGAGTGGCTAAGGGCATCTGGTTCAGCCGCTGCGAAAAGAGCGCAGCGAGCGAAGCGGTCGGCTGGAGCGCATGTTGGGCGGCAACCTTGCAATTGATGCTTCACTGGAACTGCAAACTCCCTACTCAACCAAAGATACCAAGAATATCCCAGCGGTCTTCCCATTGTTCAAGCCTGCTCTCATCAATCGAGTGATGTGTCGAATCTGGATTCCTAGGACGTATTCCGCCGTGTTTGTTAAGATAAGCCTGGTGTGTCTTGTAGATGTTGTCTTTTATCCACCATTCTGGCACAATCCAGTAGCGTGGGTATGTGTTGGTATCACCCAAATCAACAAACACCCAAAAGTTATTTTCATCGGCTTTTGGAGACATTGGCTGACTGCCAACGGTACTTGAGTGCCAGTTCTTCCCGCCGCGCTTCGTCTTAACCTGAATGTAAACCGTGCGACTTTCATCGCTGTTGCACGCAATAATATCGATCTTGGGCATATTTCCAGCAAAAGGCACTGCAAACGCCCCGCGTTTGTTCAATTCAGCGACAACAAAATATTCACCAGCTCGTCCAACCTGTTGATTGCTTGCGCTGCGTGATTTGTACTTTGCCGACATAGAACATTCCCTGCACTATTCAGATACAGCCGCCTAACGTCTTGGCGGTCAGCGGCGCCGGCACGGCGTCCGCTGCATTGACTTGTTAGGAAGCAAGGTTGAGTTGCCACGACACACCAAAGCGGTCATTGACCCAGCCAAACTTCTGGCTGAAGCCATAGTTGTCCAGCGGCATAAGAACTTCGCCTCCCTCGGACAGAATGGCAAACACGCGTTCCAAGTCCTCCGGCGAATCAAACTCCACGAACGTAGAAAACGACGGCGTGAACGAAAACTTGTGCTCGATGGGGCTATAGGAACACATGTACTCACGCCCACACAGCGTGAACACCGCGACTTTGATTGTTCCGACCGGACCAGGCTCGCCCTCGGAATAACGTTCGACGCGCACCATGCGTGAGTCTGGAAAGGTGGCGAAATACAGATCCAACGCCGCCTGTGCTTTACCGCCTTGGAACATTAGAAAGGGTCTTGCTGTTGTCATCTCACGTGCCTCCACGTCGAATGTGCTGCCTAACGACGGGCATCAGCCGCGGCCGAAGGCCGTCGGCTGCATGCCATTGTTAGGCAGTTCGCGCACCAAGCCAAGCTGTCGATGAACGATGTCGCGGTATCGGTCTTTCGAAATCCAATTGCTATAGTGCATCAACTTGGTAATGCACGCATACTCGCTAGCTTGGAGGTTGTCGATGAGCAGTTTGTACACTGCGTGACCAAAGGCCAGGATCATAGGACGAGGATGTCCGAGATCAGACAACTCTTGTCGAAAGGCATCAATATGATATATGATGACCTCCGGATTTCGTCGCAGCCACTTGAGCAACGCCTTGGAATCGGGCTCCACGACGCTCTTGAAGATGTCCGTCATGTACGCGCCCCAAAGAGGGGTGCCAGAGAACGCAAACCTGATTTTGAAGTCATGAGCCTCAGGACGAGGGTCATGGAAATTTTGGAAAGGCTCGTACGGGGAACCACGCGAGAAGTTCAGCCCGACCATGACAACCCCAGGGTTGAGCGTCTCGAGGAGCATCGGGTTGGCTCGTTCGTCCAAAACCCATAGGTCGCCGACGTTAGACTTCGGCGTGCTCGAGGGCGGAGCCCAGACCGCCCAGCTTCCGTAGGCGCCGTGTTTTCGCCTGATAAGATCGAACCGCTCCGCGTCGATCATGAGTTGAATCTGCCTAACTATTGTTTATCTGGTTTCCACCTAACACGCCTGTGCCGCTATCTGTCGGCATAACACGCGCTGGCGGGTAAATTGTCAACTTCTTTGTTTCCATCCATCTATGCTCTTCAGATGGTTGTTGTGTAATCTGGTTAACATCTAAAGTCCGCTTCCGTGGCCTACACTTCGGCCTGCCCCGTTACACGGGGCGGGCAGGCGCTTGGTTCACTAGGCGGCGATCGGACGTTAATCACCCTTGCCGTCGGGGTCAGGAATGCAGCGCTGACCCCGGCATAGCACAAACTTAAAAAATGGTTTCGCGGTTGTCAAGCAAAAGTCTGGTGTGACTTGCAGGTTTGCCGCCTACGCGAAATCGAACGGTAAGTTGGGAAAGAAGAAGGTTCTTTGAAATGCCTTTGCCTGAGCTTGAGGAGATCGATAGGCTTTATCGTCCTGCCGATTCTATACAGTCAGATTGAGTCCAGGCCCAGAACCGCACACAATGCTTGACGACAGGGTTTACCGGCGTGATCTGGTTCTTGACTCTTTGACTCCGTAGAAGTATCCGGAGTGGCGAACGCTCCAGTTCAGCGGCGGCGAGACGCCGCCCGCTGCATGCCCTTGTACGAGCCCCCTCTCATGCCATCGCCCATTCTGCCGAAAGCAGCTCCGCCTGTTCCAGCACCGTCTGTGTCGCTTTCTCCTGCTTGTCCGGCGGGTAGCCATACTTGCGCAACACGCGCTTGACGAGGCGGCGGAGGTGGGCGCGCACGTTCTCTCGCTCTGCCCAGTCGATGGTCACGTTGCGCCGCACGGTCTCTACCAACTCCCGCGCGATTTGCTTTAGGATCGGCTCGCCGAGCACCTTCACCGCGCTGTCGTTGGTCTCCAGTGCGTCGTAGAAGGCCAGTTCTTCTTCGGTGAGCCCTAACTTATCCCCGCGGGCGTTCGCTTCGCGCATGTCGCGAGCTAAGCCGATCAACTCCTCGATCACCTGTGCTGCCTCGATGGCGCGGTTCTGGTAACGGCGAATCGTTTGTTCGAGCATCTCAGCAAACGACCGCGCCTGCACCAGATTCTTGCGTCGGCGGGTCTTGATCTCGCCTTCTAAGAGCTTGCGCAGAAGTTCCACTGCCAGGTTGCGCTGCGGCATCCCGCGCACTTCGGCCTGGAACTCGTCCGAGAGGATCGAAATGTCCGGCTTCTTCAAGCCGGCGGCAGCGAAGATGTCCACGACGCCTTCGGGCGCGATGGCCTTGGAGACGATCTGCCGGATGGCGTGATCCAACTCCTCCTCTGTGCGCGGCGCACCCGGCGCGCGCTTGACCAGCGCCGCCGCCACCGCTTGGAAAAACGCCACATCGTCGCGGATGCGCAGCGCTTCCTCGTGCGGCACGGCCAGCGCAAAAGCCTTCGATAGCTCGCGTGCAGCCTGAAGCAATCGTTCTTTGCCGTTTTCTTGCGCCAGGATGTGTTCCTGGGCCGCAGGCAGCAGCGCCAGCCGCTCCTGCGGCATTCCAGTGGACCACTTCGACCGGTCGAAACCATGGAACAGGCCGCAGCAGACCTCGTATTTCTCCAGCATCACGGCCACGGCTTCTTCCTGAACCAACGCCGTGCGGCCCATGCCACCGCTTTCCGTGTAGGTGGCAAGCGCCGCCTTCAGCTCGTGGGCAAGGCCCAGGTAATCCACCACCAGCCCGCCGGGTTTGTCCAGGAAGACCCGGTTCACCCGCGCGATGGCCTGCATCAGGCCGTGCCCGCGCATCGGCTTGTCCACATACATCGTGTGGAGGCTGGGGCAATCGAAGCCGGTCAGCCACATGTCGCGCACGATGACGATGCGGAACGGGTCGCGCGGGTCGCGGAAACGGTTGGCCAGCGCCTCGCGCCGGCGTTTGTCGCGGATGTGCGGCTGCCAGTCCGCTGGGTCGGAAGCCGAGCCGGTCATGACCACCTTGATCTGGCCCTTGTCGTCATTCCCGTCGTGCCATTCGGGACGCAGTCGCACGATCTCGTTATAGAGCTCGACGCAGATGCGCCGACTCATGCAGACGATCATTGCCTTGCCCTCGAGCGCCTCCAGCCGCCGCTCGAAGTGCGCGATGATGTCTTGGGCGATCAGCTTGAGCCGTTTTTCCGCGCCGACCACCGCTTCGAGCTGCGCCCATTTCGTTTTGAGCCGTTCCTTGCGCTCGATTTCCTCGCCCTCGGTCACCTCCTCGAATTCCGCGTCAAGCCGCGGCTTGAGTTCCTCCGGCAGGTCGAGCTTGGCCAGCCGGCCCTCGTAGTAGATGGGCACGGTCGCGCCGTCCTCGACCACGCGCTGAATGTCGTAAATGCTGATGTAATCGCCGAACACCGCCCGCGTGTTGGCGTCGGCCAGCTCGATCGGCGTGCCGGTGAAGCCTATGAACGAGGCGCGCGGCAGAGCGTCGCGCATGTGACGAGCAAAACCGTCAATGAAGTCGTATTGGCTGCGGTGCGCTTCATCCGCTATCACAACGATGTTGCTTCGTTGTGATAGCGGACCCTCACCCCCGTCCCCTCTCCCAGTGGGAGAGGGGGAGCCGTCAGGCCGGGGTGAGGGTTCAGGCGGCAGAAATTTCTGGATAGTCGTGAAGATGACGCCGCCGCTTTCAACACGAAGCAACTCCCGCAAATGCTGTCTGGTTGCCGCTTGAATGGGCGGCTGACGCAAGAGGTCCTGGCAGCGGGAAAACGTCCCAAAGAGCTGGTCGTCCAAATCGTTGCGGTCGGTGAGCACCACGATCGTCGGGTTTTCCATCACCGGCTCGCGGATGATGCGCCCGGCGTAAAACGCCATCGTCAGACTCTTGCCGCTGCCCTGCGTGTGCCAGACCACGCCGATGCGCCGGTCGCCAGTCTGGCCGCCGGGCTGCTTGCGCGTGGCGTAGCCAACGCCCGGCTCCCGCAACATGTCCGCCTCGCGCCGCAGCGACGCCGCCCGCAACGTTTCCTCCACCGCCACCCGCACAGCGTGGAACTGGTGGTAGCCGGCCATTTTCTTGACCAGCCGACCGCTGCCGTCGTCCTCGAACACGATAAAATCCCGCACCAGATCGAGAAACCGGCGTTTGTCGAAGAGCCCTTCCAGCACGACCTGCAACTGCGGGATCGTTTCGGACGCGACCGTTTCACCGCCAATGGTGCGCCACGGCTTGAACCACTCGCGGCCCGCGCCCAGCGGACCAACCCGCGCCTCAATCCTTCAGCACCCCCCAGCGCTCCCGGGCACCCTAAAGCCCTGCGGACCCCGATGTAGAAGAATGAGGTCCCACCTGCGCTCCTGAGGCGCCCGCTCCGCGACGCGGTTTCCGCAACAACTTGTGGAGCTCGCTCACGACGATGACGCTCCCAGCGGTGATGAGAATCCGGAGCCAGGCGTCCGCATCTATGGGGACGATGCGCAGGACGTACTGAGTGGGGGGAGCGTAGATCGCCCAGATGTGGATACCAAGAGCGGCGACCGTCGCGACAAAGAGGAACGGGTTGGAAAACGGGCTCCGCAGGAACACGGACTGCCATTCCGATCGGGAGTTGCCCACGTGGAATACCTGGAAGAGCACCAGCGTCGTAAGGGCCACCGTTTGCGCTTGGGCGAGGCTCGCCCCCGGTCGTTCCAGCTCCCAATGGAAGAGAGACAGGGTGCCAACTGCCATGACGAGCCCCACGAACACCGTCCGCTCCCACAGGATGGGGCTGATGAGGCCCTCACGGGGGTGCCGCGGCGGATAATCAAGCACGTCCGGGTCACCCGGTTCAAAGGCGAGCGCAACGTCCTGGAGCCCGTTCGTGACGAGGTTGAGCCAGATGAGCTGAGCCGCCACGAAGGGGATGGGCCACCCGAGTAAGAGCGCCACGGGTAGGATGACCAGCGACGCCGCTCCCGTTGAAATGAGGAAGTAGGTGACCTTGCGGAGGTTGCCGAACGTCACCCGCCCTTCCCGCACGGCCTCAAAGATGGTGACGAAGTTGTCGTCCGCAAGCACGATGTCGGCCGCTTCACGGGCAACGTCGGTGCCACTGCGCCCCATCGCGATGCCGATGTCGGCTGAACGAAGCGCAGGGGCATCGTTGACGCCATCGCCAGTCACCGCGACCACATGACCCCTCGCGCGCAACGCTTGGACGATACGAAGCTTTTGCTCCGGCGCTACCCGCGCGAAGACGTCGGTCGTCGCCACCACTGCGTCCACCTCATCCTCGGACATCGCTGACAATTGCATCCCGGTGACAACGCGTGGCGCTGATCCGCCAATCCCCAGCTCACGGGCGATAGCCTCTGCGGTGCCAGCGTGGTCACCGGAGACCATGACGACCCGGATCCCCGCCCTACGGCAACCGTGGATGGCCTCGCGGACGCCGGGACGGGGAGGGTCCTGCATCGCTTGCAAGCCCACCAGCGTCAAACCGACGAGCTCGGGCTCCAGCGAGACCGGACCATCTACCGGGCGGATTGCCATCGCCAACACCCGGAGCCCCTCCGTTGCCAACCGATGGGCTTCGGCGAGCACCTGCTCGCGGTCAATGGGAACGTCACCGTTCTCGGTCATCACGGCGGTGCACCGTTCAAGCAGACGCTCCGGAGCGCCCTTCACGAAGAGGAGTCGCTTGTTCCCGTTCCGGCGCAGGGATGCGGAGTATTGGCGCGCAGGCTCAAAGGGGATCTCCACCTGCACCTCCCACGCTTCGCGGAGCGCCTGGGGGTCAAGCCCGAAGGACGCAGCGGAGAGGAGGAGCGCCACTTCGGTTGGGTCGCCGGTGGCGTCGTAGCCGTCAGAGCGAAACGCCACTTCCGCTTCGTTGGTAAGGACACCAGCCATGAGGGCAACGCGCAGAGGCTCGGGGAGCGGGGGAGGCTCGGCTGGTGGGGGCGCCACGGGTGTCGGCTCCAGCCGGTAGAGCTGCCCACCGGACCATACCGCACGCACTACCATACGGTTCTCCGTGAGAGTTCCCGTTTTGTCGGTGGCGATCACCGTCGTACTGCCGAGCGTCTCTACCGCGGGAAGGCGACGGACGATGGCGTTCCGCCGGGCCATGCGCCTTACGCCCAGGGCGAGAGTGATGGTGAACACGACCGGCAACCCCTCCGGTATCGATGCCACCGCCAGAGCGACCGCCACTGTGAACATATGGGTCGGTGATTGCCCGGCAAGGAGTCCGATGGCGAAGGTGAGTAGTGCACCCACCCCGACCACGGCACCCACCACCCGGGCAAAACTACCCATCCGCCGCTGGAGGGGTGTCTCCGGCCGTTCTGCCGTTCGTATCGCCTCGGCGATAGCACCTACCGCCGTAGACTGCCCTGTCGCGACAACGACCCCCCGCCCTCGTCCGGAGACGACCACCGTCCCTGCAAAAGCCATGCACGTCCGTTCACTCACGGGCACGTCCTCTGGTACCGGCTCCTTTCTCTTGACAATCGGGACTGATTCGCCGGTGAGGAGGGACTCATCAGTCATCAATGCCGTGACCGTCATAAGCCGCAGGTCAGCGGGCACGCGGACGCCCGATTCCAGGAAGACCACGTCGCCCGGAACGAGGTCGCGGCTGGGGATGATCACATCGGTTCCGTCCCGCAACACCCGCGCTTGCGGGCTTGCGAGGCGCGTTAGGGCGAGCACCGCAGACTCTGCACGCCGTTCCTGGACAAATCCGATGGCGGTGTTTAAAACGAGCACCGCGGCGATAACGCTGGCGTCAATGTACTCCCCCAGGGCAAGGGTGACGGCCGTTGCCCCGATGAGGATGTAGATGAGGGGGCTCTGCAGCTGACGCAACAGCACGACCCACGCGGGCGTGGGACGCTCGGCTTCAATCTCGTTGGGGCCAAACTCCGTCATTCGGCGCTGGGCCTCCGGCGTCCCCAGCCCGGACGGGGAGGACCCGAGCAGGCGGAGGACTTCGTCCACGTCAATGGCGTGACACGGATGAGTTTTGTTCATGAAAGAGTGATGGATTCTTCAAACAATTTACTCACGAAAATACGTCCAATGTGAGAGGGAAGATAGACATGCGTCGTCGGGGTTGAAGTTGGCTGTCGCACAATTATTGTCATAGTGTACTGTGGGTCATCTTCTCATTGGCTTTCCGTGACCCAACGCTCACTCTTCAGAAGCACCTCCGCCTGCTCCAGGACGGTCTGCGTGGCCTTCTCCTGCTTGTCCGGCGGGTAGCCATACTTGCGCAACACGCGCTTGACGAGGCGGCGGAGGTGGGCGCGCACGTTCTCTCGCTCTGCCCAGTCGATGGTCACGTTGCGCCGCACGGTCTCTACCAACTCCCGCGCGATTTGCTTTAGGATCGGCTCGCCGAGCACCTTCACCGCGCTGTCGTTGGTCTCCAGTGCGTCGTAGAAGGCCAGTTCTTCTTCGGTGAGCCCTAACTTATCCCCGCGGGCGTTCGCTTCGCGCATGTCGCGAGCTAAGCCGATCAACTCCTCGATCACCTGTGCTGCCTCGATGGCGCGGTTCTGGTAACGGCGAATCGTTTGTTCGAGCATCTCAGCAAACGACCGCGCCTGCACCAGATTCTTGCGTCGGCGGGTCTTGATCTCGCCTTCTAAGAGCTTGCGCAGAAGTTCCACTGCCAGGTTGCGCTGCGGCATCCCGCGCACTTCGGCCTGGAACTCGTCCGAGAGGATCGAAATGTCCGGCTTCTTCAAGCCGGCGGCAGCGAAGATGTCCACGACGCCTTCGGGCGCGATGGCCTTGGAGACGATCTGCCGGATGGCGTGATCCAACTCCTCCTCTGTGCGCGGCGCACCCGGCGCGCGCTTGACCAGCGCCGCCGCCACCGCTTGGAAAAACGCCACATCGTCGCGGATGCGCAGCGCTTCCTCGTGCGGCACGGCCAGCGCAAAAGCCTTCGATAGCTCGCGTGCAGCCTGAAGCAATCGTTCTTTGCCGTTTTCTTGCGCCAGGATGTGTTCCTGGGCCGCAGGCAGCAGCGCCAGCCGCTCCTGCGGCATTCCAGTGGACCACTTCGACCGGTCGAAACCATGGAACAGGCCGCAGCAGACCTCGTATTTCTCCAGCATCACGGCCACGGCTTCTTCCTGAACCAACGCCGTGCGGCCCATGCCACCGCTTTCCGTGTAGGTGGCAAGCGCCGCCTTCAGCTCGTGGGCAAGGCCCAGGTAATCCACCACCAGCCCGCCGGGTTTGTCCAGGAAGACCCGGTTCACCCGCGCGATGGCCTGCATCAGGCCGTGCCCGCGCATCGGCTTGTCCACATACATCGTGTGGAGGCTGGGGCAATCGAAGCCGGTCAGCCACATGTCGCGCACGATGACGATGCGGAACGGGTCGCGCGGGTCGCGGAAACGGTTGGCCAGCGCCTCGCGCCGGCGTTTGTCGCGGATGTGCGGCTGCCAGTCCGCTGGGTCGGAAGCCGAGCCGGTCATGACCACCTTGATCTGGCCCTTGTCGTCATTCCCGTCGTGCCATTCGGGACGCAGTCGCACGATCTCGTTATAGAGCTCGACGCAGATGCGCCGACTCATGCAGACGATCATTGCCTTGCCCTCGAGCGCCTCCAGCCGCCGCTCGAAGTGCGCGATGATGTCTTGGGCGATCAGCTTGAGCCGTTTTTCCGCGCCGACCACCGCTTCGAGCTGCGCCCATTTCGTTTTGAGCCGTTCCTTGCGCTCGATTTCCTCGCCCTCGGTCACCTCCTCGAATTCCGCGTCAAGCCGCGGCTTGAGTTCCTCCGGCAGGTCGAGCTTGGCCAGCCGGCCCTCGTAGTAGATGGGCACGGTCGCGCCGTCCTCGACCACGCGCTGAATGTCGTAAATGCTGATGTAATCGCCGAACACCGCCCGCGTGTTGGCGTCGGCCAGCTCGATCGGCGTGCCGGTGAAGCCTATGAACGAGGCGCGCGGCAGAGCGTCGCGCATGTGACGAGCAAAACCGTCAATGAAGTCGTATTGGCTGCGGTGCGCTTCATCCGCTATCACAACGATGTTGCTTCGTTGTGATAGCGGACCCTCACCCCCGTCCCCTCTCCCAGTGGGAGAGGGGGAGCCGTCAGGCCGGGGTGAGGGTTCAGGCGGCAGAAATTTCTGGATAGTCGTGAAGATGACGCCGCCGCTTTCAACACGAAGCAACTCCCGCAAATGCTGTCTGGTTGCCGCTTGAATGGGCGGCTGACGCAAGAGGTCCTGGCAGCGGGAAAACGTCCCAAAGAGCTGGTCGTCCAAATCGTTGCGGTCGGTGAGCACCACGATCGTCGGGTTTTCCATCACCGGCTCGCGGATGATGCGCCCGGCGTAAAACGCCATCGTCAGACTCTTGCCGCTGCCCTGCGTGTGCCAGACCACGCCGATGCGCCGGTCGCCAGTCTGGCCGCCGGGCTGCTTGCGCGTGGCGTAGCCAACGCCCGGCTCCCGCAACATGTCCGCCTCGCGCCGCAGCGACGCCGCCCGCAACGTTTCCTCCACCGCCACCCGCACAGCGTGGAACTGGTGGTAGCCGGCCATTTTCTTGACCAGCCGACCGCTGCCGTCGTCCTCGAACACGATAAAATCCCGCACCAGATCGAGAAACCGGCGTTTGTCGAAGAGCCCTTCCAGCACGACCTGCAACTGCGGGATCGTTTCGGACGCGACCGTTTCACCGCCAATGGTGCGCCACGGCTTGAACCACTCGCGGCCCGCGCCCAGCGGACCAACCCGCGCCTCCAGGCCGTCGGACACCACCAGCACCGCGTTGGACGCGAACAGCGACGGGATTTCTGCCTGATAGGTCTGGAGTTGTTGCCAGGCTGTCCAGATGGTGGCATCTGGGTCGGCGGCGTTTTTCAATTCAATGACCGCCAGCGGCAGGCCGTTGACGAACAGCACGATGTCCGGCTGCCGGTTGTGCCGGTTCTCGACCACGGCAAACTGGTTCACCGCCAGCCAGTCATTTTTGTCCGGGTCGTCGAAGTCCAGCATGCGCACGGGCACGCCGCGGATGCCGCCATCCGCCGTGCGGTATTCCACCGTCACGCCGTCCGCCAAGAGCTGATGCAGTGCGCGATTACGCTGTAGCAAGTCCGCGCCTTCGGGCCGGGTGAGCTTGCGGAAAGCGTCCTCGAGCGCCTCGGCCGGCAGCGTCGGATTCAGCCGCGCTAGCGCATCGCGTAGCCGCTGTGCAAGGACAACTTCGCCATAGTCGAGCCGCTCGGCTGCCGGCATGCCCGGTGCAATGTCGGGACCGTGATTCACCTGCCAGCCCAGCTCCGAAAGCAAGGCCAAGGCGGCGGATTCGACGGTAGCTTCGGTCATGATGCCCATGAGTCCTCCGGTTTCGCCCCTTGGGCCAAGGGATTTTCACGATCCAAGTCCCATTGCAGGGGATTATTCAGGATGTATTCGCAGATGCGGTTCAACGATTCGTCATTGCGGATGATGTGTTCAAAATAATCGCGTTGCCATACCGGCGCGCCGGGTGTGCCGCGATGTTCGTTGATGCGTTTGGTGGCGGCGGATTTGAACGATCCGACGATAGATCCAACGGATTGACGTTGTGGTCCGCGCGGTCGTGTGGGTGTATCGTCATTTTGTAGGGGCGACGCATGCTGTGGGGGCGACGCATGCGTCGCCCCTACGGTATCGGTTGACACAAGCACAATAATCCCATGCACATGATTGGGCATCACCACAAATTCATCCAACAGGACAGGGGGAACATGGTCGGGGATCGCCAACCAACATTGTCGAACGATGTGCCCCATTTGATTTAGCCGCATCACACCATCTGCCACATCGCCAAACAAGCAGGTGCGATCCTTGGAGCAGATGGTGACGAAATAGGCACCCGCCTGGGTGTAATCGTACCCTTTGAGGCGAATGCTGCGACGGTGGTGTAGGTGCGACGCGTGCGTTGCCCCCTACGTCATGCGTAATCCCTACAGGATTGGCGGTTGTGCTGTGTCGCCTGGACTGTTTGGTGTTCATAGCCCCCTCTCCTTCAAAAACCGCTCTGCATCCTTCACCCGAATCTCCCCGCGGATGAGCTTGGGCAACAGCGCATCACGCAACCGCAGCTCGGCGAAGAGCCCATCCGGGGCGATCTCCGCGCCATGCTTCACCTGCCAGCCCAGCTCTGAGAGCCAGGTGAGAGCTGATTGCTCTACTGTAGACTCAGCAATTCCGCGCATACAACCTCACAGTCGACCCTGCCTCTTTGCCTCTTGAACGATGTCACATGCTAAGGTGAGTATCTCCCTATCCTTTATCACGTACCCTAGGTGGATCATGAGAGGCGTTTGGGCTATTGGCATGACTTTGGTCGGTATCGGCTTGACTGCGATTTCGCCTTCTGCCATCATTTGAGGACCTGCGTAAAGGACCCCTAACAGTGCATAGCGAATTCCAACGCCGAAAGCGCCTAACTTCTTATCGTATAACAAGCCGATGTTTGCCAGCACGACCGGAGACCCCGAGGAACCGGGAAAACACGCTGCGTCAATAACGAACACCGGCCTTCCGTTGAAATCCACGGCAGGGTGGCTTGCCGTTACCCCCCGGCGGATCAGAGGCAGGTTGTTTGTCTTGTCCCACAGCCCAATCGGATACCCCACCATGAGGATATCCTCCGCGGCGTTCAGCTCCGCCAGCTTGCTCTCTGGCAAAATCAGTGATTCGTTGAACGCACGTCTGAAGATGCGTCTCCCCGACGCCTCCGCCTGCTCCTGGATGGGCTCAAACGGCATGGCACACAGGTCCACGGAGGCGTCAGGGTGACCAACCCAGTAGGATTCAAAATTGCTCAGTGGTATCTCGAAGGAGCGACCCAATGGCCTTAGCTGTGGCCCGCTATCATCGGCTTCGTGCAATTGGAAGCGACCTGTTCTGGCATTTTGCACTACATGCTTGTTGGTGACGATAAGTGGCAGGATCCGGGTCTGGTCCACCGTGGCATCGAAGAAGAAGCCGGTTCCTACTCTCTCAGTACCCGATTCCTCTTCAGCTACGATCCTTACAGTTGTAAAAAGGAGCTCTTCTATGATAGACACAGGCGTAATAACGCTATCTCCCTTGGTTATGCCACCTTCTCCCTTAAAAACCTTTCCGCATCCTTCACCCGAATCTCCCCGCGAATGAGCTTCGGCAACAGCGCATCGCGCAGGGCGGCGAGAGTGCGGGATTCGAGATGCCGCTTCCAAGAAGCCTCGAATATCGGCGAAACACACCTATCCATGACCTCCAGCAGCAGGGAAGGGGGAACCGCGAGCTTGGCCTCGGACAGGTGATGGCGCTGGATGTGGCCCATGGTTGTAGCTTTGCCGGCGGCTACGTGCCGGAATTCTTCCAGATGCGCATGGACGCCAAAATAGCACAACCACCGCGGATAACGCTTCGGTGTCACTTTGAAGAGGTGTTGATTAAGAGCACCTGGACCACCAGCCCAGACAACACATTCGAGCGATCCCGACCACGAAAACAGGATGTCGCCGTCAGCGACGACATAATCCGGATCCAGATCGGCACTGGCTTGATCTGCCCCTAGCGTGTTGCCAGAACGAAGCTGTGCGATCTTGATGACTGGAAGCGATCGGCCCTCCTTTGGCGGATACTTTTGGAGCGCTAAACCGTTCAGGAAATGCGCGATCTCATCGAGGCTCTTGACTTCCCACCCCTCCGGAATCTCGCCCAGCTCCGAGTCTACCAGGCGGTCGGGGAAGAGGTCGTAGAGGTGGGCGGGAAGGCCGGAAACCATGCTCCCCTCTCCTGCAGGGAGAGGGGCTGGGGGTGAGGGCCGTAGCTCCTCCCGGCGTTCAACGATCGCTTGGTAGATGGCTTCTAACACGCTCTCGGTGTCGCGCAGCACCTCGTGATTCCAAAAACGAAGGACGCGGATTCCGTGCTCCGCCAATTTCGCCGCCGGACTTTATCGTGCAGACGACCCTCCGGCAGGTTGTGCAGGCCGCCGTCGAGTTCGATCGCCAGCTTGAGCTCGTGACAATAGAAGTCCAGGACGTAGGGCGGGAACGGGTGTTGGCGGCGAAATTTTGCTCCTGCCAGGTAGCGATTGCGTAGCAGACGCCAGAGTAGTCGCTCGGCATCGGTTTCGTTTTGGCGTAGTTCGCGGGCAAAGGCGAGTAGATCGGAGGAGAGCCTGGCGTGGCTTTTTGTGGGAAGTGAGCCCTCACCCCGACCCTCTCCCTCTGGGAGAGGGAGAAGAGGGTTGCCGCGCCGCCAGCAGCCCTCCACCTTGGCGCGCACCGGCTCGAAGTCCACGAACCACGCCTTGAAGAGCGCCCGCGCCATCGCCTCCAGCGTCTGGCTCATGCGGCGGTTGAGTTCTATCTTGTCATCCAGCGTGCCGAGGATGTGGGCAATGGCGCGCTGTTCAGGGAGGGGAAGGAGTTTAATGACTGCATCTGCTATGTCTTCTGGGAGAACCGCTGGATAGGCAGCGCCCTTCTCTCGCTTGACGAGAAATTCAGTAAAGCCTCGGTCAAAGACACAAGCGTAGAGGTAGCGAGGTTCTATGTATTCCCTGCAAGGCCGCAAAACGGCAAAGCCAGTGGAAACCACCCATTCAGGCTCTGGCTCTTTCACGAAAAACATTGATCGCCTACTAGGCCGCACCGTTGAAAGAACCGTGTCCCCCTCTCGGACAAGCCTTTTTGCCCGGCTCGGTGCTTCGTCCAAATGTAGGATTCGCGGAGGTTCCACGATTGGACCTTCGCCAACGCTCGAAATGTCAATGTACTTGATGTAAGAAAATGGCCAGTCGCTCCCAAGGGTATCGGGATTGATACTTACCACCTCTCCAAGCCTTAACTTCCCGCCACTCACCCGCCATAACCTGCCTCCTCCGAATTTCCTTCATCCAGTTTTGCCAGCTCGGCTTCCAGTTCCTCTACCGAAGGCAGAGCACTTCGGATTTCGGCAGGCAGTGCCTGCGCCAGGCGGTATTCCGCCACGCCGAGGGGCTTACTCACATCCCGCAGGGCGTGCTCCACCACCACACGGTTTTTCTCCTTGCATAGGAGAATACCCACCGTGGGGTTGTCCTGGGCATGGCGTAGGAGATCGTCCACAGCTGACAGATAAAAGTTGAGTTTGCCGGCGTATTCAGGCTTGAACTCCGTGGTTTTGAGCTCCACCACCACAAAGCAGCGGAGCTTCAAGTGATAGAAGAGTAGGTCCAGGCAGAAGTCCTCGCCGCATACCTCCAGATGAACCTGCGATCCCACAAAGGCAAACCCAACGCCCAGCTCCAGCAGGAAGTCGCGCAGGTGTTCTACGAGCTTTTTGTGCAGGTCGCGTTCCAGCAGGGCATTGTGCGTGCTGAGAAAATCGAAGTTGTAAGGGTCCTTGAGGAGTTGCTGAGCAAGCTCGGATTGCGGCGCGGGCAGCGTGCGGGCAAAGTTGGTGAGAGCCTTTCCCTGGCGATGATAAAGGCCACTTTCGATCTGGTGCAGGAGGACCGCCCGGCTCCAGCCGTGTTCGGTGCAGGCGCGCAGGTACCATTCCCGTTCGAGGGAGTCTTTGACCTTCGTCAGAATAGTGACATTGTGGAACCAGGGCAATTGTACAGCAACCTGCTGGAGAAATTCCCGGTCGGGGTACGCCTCGGCAAACGCCCGCATGTAGAACAGATTTGCCCGGGAAAGCCCTTTCATATCGGGAAACTCGCGACGCAGGTCGTCGGCCAGGCGTTCAATGACCTTGGCGCCCCAGCCCTCCTGCTGCTGCCGCTCTAAGATAGAGCGGCCGATATCTCAATAGAGAAGGACAAGCTCGCGGTTGACCGCCAGCGCCGCCTGTACCCTGGCTGTACGGATGCGCGATTTGAGATTCTCTAACAACTCGCCATAGCCAGTTGGCAATACTTCACCCGTCATAGCAGCCTGGCTCCTCCAACTGTTTTACAAGTGCCTCTATCTGGTTTTTTAGAGCGGGAATGTCTCTTTCCAAGGTCCTCCACACTTCCTGCAAATCCACCCCGAAATACTCGTGAACAAGCACGTTGCGCATGGCGACGATCTGCGCCCAGGGTATCTCAGGGTGGGCCTGATGAAAGGCTTTGCCAAGTTGCGCCGCCGCCTCTCCGATGAGCTGAATGTGGTACAAGACCCAGGTTTGAATCAGTTCTTCCTGTTCAAACGCTTATCGGCCCCGAGCGGCGTAACGCTCGATATTCGCGATGGCATCCAGAATGTCCTTCAATCGCTCCTTCGGGTTCCTCATAGTGGAATGCCTTCTCGTAGGACTCGCTCACGGATACGGGGCTTGATGCCGCGACTGCTCACCACATCCACCTTGACTCCCAGCAGCTCCTGAAGCTCAAGCCAAAGCCCGGCATGGTCGAGCAGACTGCGTCCCGGCTCGAAGTCAACAATCAGGTCAATGTCGCTTTGTTCATCGGCCTCGCCACGCGCAACGGAGCCAAAAACCCGTACGTTGCGGGCGCCATACCTGGCGCACACCTGCAGGATTTCCTCGCGTTTGACGTGCAACAGCTCCTCAAGCGTCATAGCCCAGTTCCTTGAGGTTTTTCCAAATCGCCTCGTCCAGCCGACGGGCTTCGGCATGCTGCTCGCGCACTATGCCGGGTTGTCTTTTCGGATAACAGCGTGTCGCCGTCAACCTGGCGCTCATATTTATGAGCGCGCTCATATTCCATTTGTGAACGCTCATATTTTATTGCCTCCGCTCGTAACGTAGTAAGTCCCCTTGCGCGTTCCTTGGCGAACCAGGCGACCATCTTGCACCTACCGGCCAAGCAGACGCGTCGCCTGATAAGGACCGAGCCGGCATAGTTCCGCTGCTTCCCTACAGGTGATCTGCCCGTGAGTCGCTACGTATTGCAACACCATCTGCTCCTGCTGTAAAGGCTCGAAGCCGCGCTGGCGAACGTAGGCGGCAGGTTGGCCCAAACGGCGATAGGTGGCGGCCGAGAGGTGCCAGGTGCGGCCTTTGCGCTCTCCGCGCGGTTCCACCAGTCCCACTTCCACCAGGCGGTTGAGCACGACACGAACCTCGGATTCGGGTTTCTGGATGAGGCAGGCTGCCTCTTCGGTATTCAGGCGTCGGTCTTGCCAGAGGGCGTTCAGGAGCAGAAGTTCATCTAGACCCAGCTTGCGACCGGCGCGATCTTCTTCGACCACCAAGCGGACGAAGTCAAGGTTCGCCTGCCCTCCGGGGAGGACCACGACGACGCTGGACTCGTTGCTGCGGTCGTAGGAGGGAGCGGGCCGGCCGTTGCGCAATTGCTCGTAGAAGACGGTGTCAATGCCCCGGGCAGTGCGTTCGACGATGCCCGCGCGTTTGAAGGCGTCGGCCAGGAGAGGGTTACGCGGACGGGGCGCGGTCACCAGCAGGTTGTCCAGGCGGACACCGTCCGGGAAGCCGCCAGGGTTGGAAATCTCAAGACGGTCGTCGTGCCTTTGGACATGTACGGCGCCCAAGCGGGTGTAGTCGCGGTGAATCAGGGCGTTGGCGAGGGCCTCGCGGAACGCGGCGGGTGGGTAGTCCGGAACGGCCACTCGCACCATGCCGACGAGGATCTCTTGCTCGCGGTTGCGGGCAGCGAACCGCTGCTCGAATTCTTCCATGAGGCGCAACAGCGGCCAGCGGAAGGAAGTCGTTGACCTCGACGCTCTGGCCGCGAAGGACTTGAAAGGCGGCCTCGTGGGTGGGTAGGAAACGCCGCAGCGAATCTTCCTTGCCAAACAGGAGCAAGCCCAGCACGCGGATGCTGCGGACCTGCCCGTTGGCTTCCACGGCACCCAGGGCTTTGGCCAGTTCAAGGTCGGGCAATTTCAGGAGGGACTGGTCGCCGGCGCGGTGCTCGCGGATGCTGCGGCGGAAACGCTCGAATTCCAGCGGGTCCAGGTCATCCCAGTAGGCCTCGGGGATGACCAGGGCCGAGTAGTCCTGCGCGCCGCGGTCGGCCTGGCGGGCGTGCATCTCGTGGAAGAACATCGGAAGGCAGCAAGGGCGGCCTTTGCCGTCGAGCGCCCGGCGGAGGTAACGGCCTGAGGTGGTGCCCACAGGAGCGGATTGGGGCGGGACTTCAACGACGATGACTTCCTTGCCTTGGCAAGGAACGACCTCAATGCGCGGGGTGAGCGACGGCCGGGTTCGGTTGGCGATGAGGGCCGTCAGGCGGACTGGGTCGGTTCGCCCGGATTCGTGACGGGGTCGGGCGCCGGTAACGCGGCCGTCATCTTCCACGCCGATGAGTAGCTAAGCGGGTGTGTCGGCACCGCGATTGGCCAAGCAGACCAGTGCCTCCACCAAATCGTCATCGGAAAGCGGCGCCCGTTCTTCACCCTTGAACTCGACGTCGATAGATTCGCCTGCGGCGATCAGTTCCTGGAGCCTCTCAGGTGTCATGGTTTCATCTCCCAGAAGCCCAGCTCCTTGAGGTTGGCGGTGATGGCGGCGTCGAGTTTGGTGGCTTCGGCTTGCTTCTCGCGCAGTTGCGCCACCAGCCGTTGCATCTTCTGGTCGAACGGTTCGTCGTCTTCTTCCTGTTCGGCGGCACCGACGTAGCGGCCCGGCGTGAGCACGTAGCCGTGCTTGCGGACTTCGTCCAGGGTGGCAGATTTGCAAAAACCAGGGATGTCCCGATATTGCGGTAGGGGCGAGGCATGCCTAGCCCTACGGTGCGCCATGCGTGATAGGTGTTGGCGATGCGGGCGATGTCCTCGTCGGTCAGCTCGCGGTGGGTGCGGTCCACCATACGGCCCATCTTGCGAGCATCAATGAACAGGATTTGGCCGCGGCGGTCGCGCATCGGGCGGGTCGGTGACCCGCCCCTACGGTCGCGGGCCAGGAACCAGAGGCACGCCGGGATTTGCGTCGAGTAGAAGAGCTGGCCGGGCAGGGCGACCATGCAGTCCACCAGGTCGGCTTCGATGATGTTCTTGCGGATTTCGCCCTCGCCAGACTGGTTGGAGGACATGACGTCACTCTTCAAGGAAAAAGTCATGGTCGACCTTTTTGACAGCGTACGTAGATACAGTCGATACCCCGACGCCGTATTCGAACATGAGTTCAGCCAGGCGCTGTCCGTCAATGAGCACGATTTTGATTCCGAGTCGGTCTGCATAGTCGATCGCATCTCTTGTGAAGCTTGAGGTAGTGATGAATACTCCTTTGCCGGCACGGAGCCCCTGGAGTGCTCCAGCGAACTTTTGCAGTTCAGGTCTACCAACAGGTCCTTCCCAGCGTTTTGCTTGGAGATAGATCACATCGAGCCCGAGCCGGTCTTCCTTAATAACTCCGTCTACGCCTTCATCTCCGCTCCGGCCGACAGCTTGCGCAGCTTCTTTGTATGAACCACCGTACCCCATTTTGACCAACAGCTCTACAACCAGGCGCTCGAAGAACTCAGAGGAGGCTTTCTTGACCAGTTCGAGTAGCTCGGATAGGACGCTTCGCTTGTGCATGTCATAAGCGCTTGCCAGAAGCTCCTCGGGGGTTTCGATATCTGCTGCATTGGACTCGGCTGGCGTCCGCTGTCGCGAGAATCGAAAGGTCCTGAACTCCTCAAACTGCATAAGGAAATTCACGTCAATCTGCTCTGGTTTTTCCTTGAGTACATCCAAGCCCCGCCTGGTGATGCGTATCCAACCGCGCTGCGGTGCCTCCAAGAGCCCAGCATTCTTGAGGTATGTCCTTACCCATCCTACCCGGTTATGAAAAATAGGCTGCTGCCCGCTTGGAAGGAGAGCTTTGCGCTCATCCTCGGTCAAGCCAAAATGCTGCTCCAGAGCAGATATCACGTCGCGTAGCCGGTGTTCCTTACCGTCCTCCAACAGCTCAAGGAGAGGCAACATGAGCGATTGGTAATCAGGAATGGGCATGCTTCATTCCTCCATGGTTGCCAAAAAGTAACCGTGATGCTCCTCGAAGGAGTCTGAGATGTATTTGAGGAAGATGAGGCCGAGGACGACGTGTTGTTTGTATTCGGCGGCGTCCATCGAGCCGCGCAGGGCGTCGGCCATCCGCCACAACTCGGATTCGTAGCCGACCGTGGCTGAGTTTGAGTCGAAGCATGCGTTACCAGCTTTTCTTTTTCTCATACCGCTTCCCTCAATTTAACCTCTGATGGGTGGTTTTTGTGTCGGTGCAAATAGCCCGACAGAATAGGCCCCCCAAGGCGGTAGTATCCATGGCGAGGTTGCCGCTGCGGGGCCGCCTAGGTGCCTCACCGCCGGCGCTGGTCAGTTTGTTGTCGTCTGCGTTCATCATATGCTGGTTTTTCGTCGCATGGTTAACGCTGCATTTATCATAGCGCCATTAGAGCGTCCATATTCAACGCAGCAAGAATTATCCGCCATCGCCCAGTCCTTGGAGTTGGCGGCGCGGATCGTCGTGCGGCCATAGCGGTAATCCACGTTGCCGCAAAAAGTCCTCGTAGTCTCGGCGCAGCTCCTCCAGACTGGCGCGGGCAACGTTTGTCAGTTTCTTTTCCATGTTCTTCGATGTACCGGAGACGACGCTGCCTTTGGCAATGTTTTGCACGCCCGATCGCGCTGCCTGCACCATTTGATCGTGAGTGCGGCTGCGCATCCCGCATGTGGCGCGCGAAGCCATAGCTGAAGTCGCACTGGCAATCACACGCTGCGGCCTTCGCCGTACGTAAGTGCAAATACAGTGTCGGTCAGCCAGCGCCGGAAGCTTTCGTTATCGCTGAACTGTTTGAATAGCTCTGTATCGTCCTGGAGTATCCCAGTCATCACGCGAACGAGCGCCTTGTCGTGTTCGATGCGGGCGTTTTGTTTGTCCGAGAACTTCCGAGCGTTCTGGTAGGCGGCGTCGGCGGCAACGCGCGCCGGAATTTCCTCGGTAATGAGTTTGCGCACCCGATCGGCATCAGTCCAAGGAATGTTGCCGAACTGATCGTTGAACGCCTTGATGATGTTGGAAAGCCGGTCGAGTTCTGGTTCAGGCTTGTGCCCACCCCCCGTGGTGGGTATCGGTTCAATCTCAGCATCGGCATCGGGAAGCGCTATCCGCATGCTTGCCTGCTTTTCGACTCGGTAACTGTCCATGTCGATCGCCTCGAGGATGCCCCTCGAAAGATCTTCTTCTTTGGGCGCTGGTAGCTTCGGAACAAGGAACTCAAGGAAAATGGATAGCTTTTCCCATTCGGTGTTGGCAAACGGGAGGATGGACGATAGAAAGCCATATGTCCGCAGAAACGCCTTGGCTTTGCCCTTGAAATCAACCTGGCCATCCTCGTCGAGTTGCTCCATGTAGTTGGCGACGCAGGCGTCGAGAATCGGGTCGAGCTGGTCGCGGTCGGCGCCCCCCAGGTACAGCCGCACCAGTTCGTTCACCTGTTCAGGCGCATACACTTGGTAACTATCGAGATCGGCTTTGAGGTCGTGGAGCTTATTCGGGTCGGTCTCATCCGCAAGGATCGTCGTCCGGTAGTATGGTTCGAAAGCCTTGCGGATAGTTTCCGGGTCGTTCACGAAGTCGAGCACGAACGTATCGTGCTTCTGTGGGTGGGCGCGATTGAGGCGCGAAAGGGTCTGCACCGCCTTGACCCCGGAGAGCACCTTATCCACGTACATCGTGTGCAGGAGCGGCTCGTCGTAGCCCGTCTGGAACTTATCGGCACAGATCAAGAACCGATAGGGGTCTTCCCGGATTTTGTAGGCGATTTGATTCGAAGGAAAGCCGTTCAAACTCGCTTCAGTGACTTTGACGCCGCCGTACTCATATTCGCCGGAGAAGGCGACGATGGCGCGGTAAGGGCTCTTGCGCTCTTGAAGGTAGGCCTGAAAGGCATGAAAGTACTCGATGGCGCGCTCGATGCTGCCGGTGACCACCATGGCCCGCGCTTGGCCGCCAATCTTGCCCTTGGCAATTACCTGCTCGTGGAAGTGGTCCACCATGATCTCGGCCTTGAGCCGGATGGCGTGCTCGTGGCCCTCGACGAAGCGGCGCAGTTTCTTCTGCGCCTTCTTCACATCGAACTCCGGGTCGTCCTCGATCTTCTTGATGAGCTTGTAGTAGCTCTTGACCGGCGTGTAATGGGCCAGCACATCGAGGATGAACCCTTCCTGGATGGCTTGTTTCATGGTGTAGCTGTGGAACGGCCGATGTTTGACCGTGCCATCGGGCTGCGGCTCGGGCGATCCGAAAATTTCGAGCGTCTTGTTCTTCGGCGTCGCGGTGAACGCAAAGTAGCTGGCGTTGGGGAGCAGTTTTTTCGCTTCGATCAGTCGGTTGAGGCGGTCTTCAAATGTCTCATCCTCCTCGTCATCCACCCCTGCCAAAGCCTGGTGCATCTTCGCTGCCGTACGGCCACCCTGACTTGAGTGCGCCTCGTCAATGATGATCGCAAAACGCCGCCCGCGGTGTTCGCTGCCGATTTCATCAAGGATGAAGGGAAACTTCTGGAGCGTCGTGATGATGATCTTTTTGCCGCTCTCGATGAACCGCCGCAGGTCTCCTGAGTGCTCGGCGTGCCCCACCGTCGCGCTCACCTGGGCAAACTGCTTGACCGTGTCGCGAATCTGCTGGTCCAGGATGCGTCGGTCGGTCACCACGATGATGGAATCGAAGACAGGCTTGCCGTTGTTCACAACGCCGATCAACTGGTGGGCCAGCCAGGCGATGGAGTTGGATTTGCCACTGCCGGCCGAATGCTGGATGAGATACCGCCGTCCCGCGCCGTGTTCCCGCACATCCGCGAGCAGCTTGCGCACCACGTCGAGCTGGTGGTAGCGGGGGAAGATTTGCCTTCGCCGCTTCTTCCCGGTCCTGGGGTCTTTCTCCTCAACGAGCTGCGCGTAATTTTCGAGGATGTTGGTTAGGCTCTCACGGGTGAGGACCTCCCGCCAAAGGTAATCGGTCTTGAGTCCCTGGGGGTTGGGTGGGTTGCCGGCGCCGTCGTTCCATCCCTTGTTGAAGGGCAAAAACCACGAGGCCTTGCCCTGGAGATGAGTGCAGAACCACACCTCGCTGTCGTCCACCGCGAAGTGCGCGATGCAGCGACCCAGCTCGAAGAGCTTCTCGTGCGGGTTGCGGTCGCGCTTGTACTGCTCGATGGCATCGTGCACCGTCTGTTTGGTCAGACTGTTTTTGAGCTCGAAGGTGAAGACCGGTAGGCCATTGATGAAGAGCACCAAGTCCAATGCCCGCTGCATCTCATCACGCGAGTAGCGCAGTTGGCGCGTGACGGTAAAGCGGTTTTGCTCAAAGAGCGCCCGAGCTTGCTCGTTGCCGGGCGAAGGGGTGGCGTAGAAAAGCTCAATGCGGTGCGGCCCATGTTGGAGGCCATTGCGCAACACGTCCACCACCCCGCGCTTGCTCACCTCGCCCTGAAGGCGCGCCAGGAACTTCCGCCGCGTGGGGCTGTCGCTGTCGAGATCGAGGGCTTCCGCCACCTGGGGCTGGGTCGCCCGCAGGAACGCCGCGAGCTGGGCCAGGTCCACGCAGTACTCGCGGTCGTAATCGGCCGGGTCACCCGGGAGCCAGCCCAAACCGCCGTAGGGTGCAGGCGTCTCGGCAACGACCGCCGGAGTGCCCGCAGGCCGCGGCATGCAGTCACTGCCAGTCAGTGCCCGGCAGATCAGGCTCTCAAGCCCGGCTTCACTGGTGTCAGTCGGATTCATACATCCTTCTCTGCGTCCTCGTTTTTACTGTTCAACAGGTATGCAGTCAATCGAACAAGGGATTCCTTGTCCTTCGGGGAGCTTTCCGCCAGGAGAAGCGTCAGCGCAACAAGCTCCTCCTCGGAGAGAAGACGGCTCCCGTCGCTTCGGTACAGGAGTCGGTTTTTCTCGAGAAACCGAAGGAACAGTGCAGCCCCAATCCGTTTGTTGCCATCAACGAACGGATGGTCTTTCACGAGAAAATACAGCAGGTGCGCCGCTTTATCGGCGATCGTCGGATACACGTCCGCGCCGCCGACAGTCTGAAAGACACCAACTAAAATCCCGCCGAGCCTGTTCCCTTGTTCCACACCGAACAACTCTCCAGCGGAATATCGCTCCTTCAACTCGCCAATTACTCTCCACGCTTCTTCCAGCGAAATGGGCTCAGCAGTTTCGCGGTCACCTCGTACGGGCGGAATCCGGCCATGGTCGTAGTCGTCGAGAAGCTTGAGCGCAACGGAATAGTCATGCACCACTCGCAACAGACCTGTTGCCTCCTCGCCGCTGAGTGCTCGCCGGTCCGCAACCGTGGAAACCAACCGGATCGTCTGTTGCAGTTCTTGCAGCCGTCGTGCATTGACCGTGTAGCCCCGAAGGATGTGGTCCCGCAGCACCTGAGTTGCCCAGATACGGAACTGGGTGCCGCGCTTGGAATTTACGCGGTAACCGACCGAGATGATGGCGTCGAGGTTGTAGTACTCTACTCGACGAGTGACCTGCCGGCCCCCTTCGTCTTGAACTGTTGCAAAAAATGCAACAGTTGACTCATTGTCCAGCTCGCCTTCTCGGTAGATGTTCCGTAAGTGACGGGAGATGACGGACTTGTCCCGTTCGAAGAGAAGGGCCATCTGGTTCAGGCTGAGCCAGATGGTGTCCCTTTCCAGCCGGACGTCCAGCTTGACCGAGCCGTCGGGCGCCTGATAAAGCACAATCTCGCCGCCCCGGGCAGCCAGCGGTTCTCGGATCACCTGATGCTTCGATGTTGATTTACTCTTCGCCATTGGACTCTTCCTGCGAATCTACTGTTGCGAGCTCATCGGCAACAGCCTCTTCTTCCTCGGTTCCAGCCTCCTGGTCGGGCGGCTCCTCAGGCAACTGCGCTGCGACCTCGCGCACATCCACCTTGCCGGTGACCACGTCGGCGATGAGCCGCTCGCGGTATTCGCGCAGAAGCTCGATTTCCCGGCGTGCGACGGCGATGGCGGCATCGAGCTTGGCGGTCTGGGCGTCAAGGTACTCGACGATGGCGGTTTGTTCCGGGAGGGGGGGAAGAGGGACCGAAACCCTCTTAAGGTCTTGCCAATAGAGGTTTCTCTGGATTGAGCCAACTCCTTTTGAGCAGAGCAGATACTGATCCACGATGGTTCTATCCTGAAATAGCCGGTCTGCAAAGTCAGGATTGATTCTTTCGTTTAGTGACAACACTAGGTATGCTGGGCTAACGATTCCGGCGTGCCTTGACACTCCAACCGAACCGCGCCAAGCCTGTTGATTGTTCAACACGAAGTCTCCGGGATCGACCGCTTGATATTTTGATAGGTCTTCACTGGTCGGATTCGTCCTCTTCTCTGGCATGTCTGCGAAGCGCACCACGCCTCGTCCGAGATAGACAGAGAGTAATTCTCGTTCAGCGCAATTCGTGATCTTTTTCCTGCGAGCGAAGCCATAGAGCGACACCACCTCCCAATGCTCCGGCACCTGGCCCAGCCACGGTACGCCGGAGTCTTTGTAAGCGGAGTAGGGCTTGCCGGTGCGGACGTCAATCTTGCCGGTGACGGCTTGGTGGATGAGGGCCTGCCGGTATTCTTCGAGCAGCTTGATCAGCTTCTGCTTGGCGCGGATGGAGCGCCGAATCCGCCGGTCCATGTAATCGAGGAAGCGGACGATGGCGGTTTGTTCCCTACATGGCGGCACAGGTATTCGCAGACTATGAACGATTTCGGAATTTATGTTAGGTTGTCCTCCACCATATCCCTGCCGGACAAGATACCCTTTAGCAGCAATGACCGCTGATTGTATAAAGCGAACTAGCACACCCCTACGTGGTTCAGCTAACACACAACATGCTTGATTGGTACAAGCCTCAATACCGAGGATTGCTGTTTTTCCTATGGTCGCTCCATACATTGCCACTATCAAAGAATCTTTTGGATATAAACGAAGTGCAGAAAAAGTTTCTAGTGCTCTCGCATTGACTGCGCTCGTTGTGTTCGTAAGGACCGAGTCATTTAAATCGCCAGTGACGACCCACGGGATGTCGCCCCCGTAAAACTCTTCTCCTGAAGGTGTGGTCCCACTGCCTGCTTTGGTGAACAATGCCCTCAATTTCCGTACCTCCCAATGCTCCGGCACCTGGCCGAGCCAGGGCACGCCGGAGTCTTTGTAGGCGGGGTAGGGGGGGAGGGTGGTGATCATGCTCTTATCCCACCTCCCAGGCGCTTCCAGCGCCGTTCGAAGGCCTCGCGCCCGCCTTCCATAACGCGGCAGACTTCCTCGCGCACGTCCTTCTCCTGCAAGGCCCCGCTTTGCCTGACGAAGCATTGACCATCACCGAACTCCATCCCATGCACCAGTTCGGCGTCGCCGTTGACGACGACGTTGGGGTTGTGCGTCACTACGATGAGCTGGCGGCGCAGCTTGTTTTGCCGGATCTGGCGCACGATCAGGTCGTAGATAAGATGGTTGTCGAGATCGTCTTCCGGCTGGTCCAGCACCAAAGGTTCCTCGCCGAACGCGAGCAAAAAAGCGAGCAGTGCCGCCGAGCGTTGACCCTGCGATCCCTGGGTGATGGCCGCCCAGTCGGTGCCGTCGGCACTGCGACTGTACTCGATGCGCAGATCGTCTTCGGGGAACCAGCACTGGATGTGGTCGGCAAACTCGGGCTTCTCCAGTTTCTTTTTGAGGTAGTTCTTGAAGTGACCACCAAACTCTTCTGCGATCGTCTTCAGTTGTTCCTTTGTTCTATCCAGAGCCGCCTTGCAGTCGTCTGCCTGGGCGATCTCGAAAGCCAAGCCACCCGTGGGATTACCTGCCGCGTCTATCGCCAAGATGTCATTTTCAAACCGATCATCCGTGGTCTCGAGAAGTTCGCGTAGGCTGCGCTCGATTACACGCGCGTCGAAGCCGAAGGGCACGACTTCGATGCGCACGTAGGGATTGCCGTCCAGCGTCTTCTTGACGAATTCTGCTCGCGCTGACGTGATCGCCTCGCGCGCTTCCACGACCTTTTGCCATTGCGCAGCGATCGCCTCTTCGAGCGTGTCCCGCTCTGCCTTGACCCGATCGAGGTTCTTAAGTTGTTCATCCAGGTACTGACGGTCCTGCACCAGCTGTCCGAAGGCTTGTGGGTCGTACACGCCTTGCGCGGCCAAGGATTGCTGCAAGGCGTCGAAATCTGCCCGGGCCTTGTCGGTGCGCTTACGCCAGGCGACGAGCAGCGGGTCTTGTTCAAGCCCCTGGGCGTTATCGGATAACGCGCGGCTTGCTTGCTCAAGGGCTTGGCGCGCTTGTTGCACGGCGGCATCGGCCTTCTTGCGCCACTGCAGCACGTCGGCATCGCTCGTGTCATCGAAAACGTCGCCAGACCAATTGTCGAGGGTCAGGACTCGTGCGGCCTGTTCGATTTGCACTGTAAGCGCGCGAATGTGATCAAGGAGTTGGTCAACCTCTTTTCGCTGACGTTCGGCGCGGGCATGCGCCTTAAGCACCTCGGCATGATCCACCTGCGTAAAGGCATCGAGTTTCCTGACCACCTCACTAAGCTTACGTTCTACCTCCGGACGCTCCGATAGCTTCCCCTCTAACTCACGCAGACGCGCCCGCTGTGTGAGAAAAGTACGTTTTGCCTCTTCAAAGTCTTGTTTGAGCTTGCCGACCTGGGCCGCCTCGTCGATCAGCGTCAGCAGCGCCTGGCGACCGCTGCCTGCCATAGCGGCAATTTGCCCCTGCGAGAAGATGCGGATCGGAAATCGTGCCGTGATATTCTGTTGGCTGGCGGACGCCTGCCACCCGCCCTTATCGTCTCGCTCCTGTACTATCACTTCATTCGGCGTTCGCCACACGAGGCGGTAGTGGCGGTCTTCATGCTCCCACTCGACACGAAACTCGGTGTCTTCTCGCAATGCGCCGGTGCCGTCTCGCCCTTTGGCAACTTTGCAAAAGTCGTCGAAGCGCTGGCGGGGCTCGGCATCTTCGGCCAGCCGCTTCAACTCATCGCCGCGCGCCAGCGCCAGCCGCAGCGCTTGCACTATGGTGGATTTGCCCGTGCCGCGCCCGCCGACGATGGCGTTGAAATAGGGCGAGCACGCGATGCGCGCGGCCTGGCCGTTGCCCATGTAACGCGCCTTGTGGATCTCGATGCTACGGATTCGGTGCGCAGGGAGCTTGAACGGGTCGAAGTCGCCCTCGTCGCTGCGCCGGATCGACACATCGTTACCATCCAGCAGTGCCAGGCGCAAACCTTCCAAGGTCGGCTTGGCCATCTTGACCCAGGTATAAGCGCTACCCGGTACCTTGGTACGCTGAAAACTGTGGCAGTCGCTGCCTAACACCTTGGCAAAGTTCGGCTCGTCCTTGCCCACACACTCGGGAAAGCCTTTGGATCGGTCGCACCATTCCACCGCCATCAGACCTTCGACGGCCAGCGCCTGGCGAAGGGTGTTCGCATCCAGCGCCGGCCCGTTTGAGCCTGCGCGGCACTGCAACAAGCCCTTGGGATCATCGGCATGGGCTGGGATGGGAATGCCACCGGCGCGCATGACCTCCTCCAACACCTCCACGATCGAAGCGCGCGTCACAGCAGCAGCATCTACGCTATCGGTGGCCCCATGCAGATGGGCCGGAAATCCCACGGCGCCCAGAAGGCTCGTTATGGTAGCGGTGTTCGCCGTGGGGTCGAAAATCGCCAGCACATGGATGCCGCCGTTCACAGAAATCTCTACGCCCGGAAAAATCGTGAGCTCGCGGAACCCAGTGGGAGGAGTACCGGCATCGGCCTGCGCTTTCATTTGCGTATAGGCGTCTTTGAGCCTGTCGATCCACTCCCCGTTGTTGTGGTCGGTTACCGCCACACAGTCGATCTCGGCGGCCATGTACTTCAGCAACCAATCTTCTGGCGACAGATCGTTGTTTCTCACCCAGTACGTATCTCTTGATGCCGGGGTATGGGTGTGGAAGTCAAACTTCCACCAGCGGGAGCCGGGATAGGGCCAGATTGGTTTATTCATGGTTCGTTCCTCCCAAAATTTCACCCAACAGCCCCTCCGCCTCCTTCGCCACCGCTAAAAGGTCAGCGCGGATTTCCTCCAGAGTGCGCAGGGCCTTGGGCTTGTAGAAGTAGCGGTTGAAGTTGATCTCGTAGCCGATCTTGACGCTTTCTGGGTCGTACCAGGCGTCTGGCGCGTAGGGCAGCACCTCGCGGCGCAGGAAGGTTTCGATCGCCGTGTGCTGTTCCGCTGCGCTGGGCAGGTAGCCGGGCTCGTGGCAGGCGGGACACTCCAAGAACGGGATTTGCTCTGTGTCGCGGAGTTCAGTGTCCGGCTCGTACTCCACTACGCGGAACTTGCCGTGGATACTGGCCTCGAACAGGCCGCGCAGCGGATCGGGCGCGGTGCCGTGCTTGTGAATCCTCTTGATGACCGGCGGCGCGTCTTCGGCACGTTCGCCAGTTTCGCGAAGTGTTTTGATTTCCTTGGCGCTGTATTCGCGCTCGGGATCGATGCCTTTCAGGCGCAGGGGGCGTTCCACCGTCACCTTCCAGTAGCCAAATGCCGCGTTGGGGAAGATCTTGGACTGCTCGGTCTCCTCGAATCGGAGGAAGGTATCCACAATACGACGGATGTCCTCTTCGGACAGCTCGCAGTTCTTCTTGCCCAGGTTCTTGCGCAAGGGCTTGTACCACTGCGAGGCGTCAATGAGCTGCACGCGGCCTTTGCGGTGCTCAGGCTTCCTGTTGGTGAGCACCCAGACGTAGGTGGCGATGCCGGTGTTGTAGAACATGTTGAGCGGCAGGGCCACGATCGCCTCGAGCCAGTCGTTCTCGATGATCCAGCGGCGGATGTTGCTCTCGCCCTGGCCGGCGTCCCCCGTAAACAGCGACGAGCCGTTGTGCACTTCGGCGATGCGACTTCCAAGCGGGGTGCCGTGCTTCATCTTGGAGAGCATGTTCACCAGGAACAGCAGCTGGCCGTCACTCGAGCGGGTGACGAGCGAAAGCTCCTCGCCCCGGTGCTGGACGACAAAGCGCGGATCCTTTATACCGTTCTTCCCGCCCATGCGCTCCAGGTCACTTTTCCAGCTCTTCCCGTACGGCGGATTGGAGAGCATGAAGTCGAACTCACGGCCGGGGAAGGCGTCGTTGGAGAGCGTTGAGTGCTCGGGACCGCCGACGATGTTGTCAGCGGCGTCGCCTTCGCCCTTAAGCAGCAAGTCCGCTTTGCAGATGGCGTAGGTTTCGGCGTTGATCTCCTGGCCGAAAAGGTGCACCGAGACTTGTTTGCCACGTTCGTTCGCCAGTTGCAGGAGGGTTTCCTCGGCCACCGTGAGCATCCCGCCAGTGCCGCAAGCGCCGTCGTAAAGAAGGTAGGTGCCGTCGGTAATCTGGTCGGCTACGGGTTCGAAGATCAGCCGGGCCATGAGCCGGACGGCATCGCGCGGCGTCCAGTGCTCGCCAGCTTCTTCGTTGTTTTCCTCGTTGAAGCGGCGCACCAGTTCTTCGAAGATGGTGCCCATCGCGTGGTTGTCGAGGCCCGGCAGGCGCACGCTGCCGTCGCTGTTGATGACGGGATACGGGCTCAGGTTGATCGAAGGGTCGAGGAACTTTTCGATTAGTTCACCCAGCGCGTCGGCTTTGGCCAGGCGTGGGATCTGGTTGCGGAACTCGAAGTTGTCGATGATCTCTTGGACGTTGGGTGAGAAGCCATCGAGGTAGGCGCGAAAATCGGTCTCCAGTTGCTGGCGGCTCGCGCGAGCCTTGAGGTCACGCAGGGTGAATTTCGAGGTGTTGTAAAATGCCTGTCCGGCCGCCGTACGCAAGGCAGCGTCCTGATGCACGATGCCCGCTTTGTCGAGCGTGTCTTTCATTTCGAGCACGGCCTGCTTGGTGGGCTCTAAGACCGCGTCGAGTCGGCGGATCACGGTCATCGGGAGAATGACGTCCCGATACTTGCCGCGTACGTAGAGGTCGCGCAGTACATCGTCCGCGATGCCCCAAATGAAGTTGGTGATCCAGGTCAGTTGACCGTTTTCCATTTAGGTTTCTCCGTAACAAATGTTGAATGGCTTGACGTCGTGTTTGTCTTCGGCGGCGTCCATCGAGCCGCGCAACGCGTCGGCAGCAGCCCAGAGCTGGGACTCAAAACCCAGCGTCGCGGTGCTCGAAGCTCCATCTCGATTGCGTTGCGGTTTCATGGTGTGTTTTCCTTGGAGTGCAGTGCAAATTTTGCCACAAGAGCTATTGCTGTTCCCACTTCGGGCACAGGACTATGGGGATGCAGCCGAGATGGTGCTGTCCCGCACCACTAAGGTAACGCTGTAGCCCACGCGCGAGACCTTACAAGTGGGTGTGCTTATCACTGAAGTGGCTATCGGTAAAAATCTCGACTCTGTGAGGCGATTGCTCGTCGCTGTAAGGCAATTGTGAATGCTGAATCTCAACACCGAGCTCTCTGCCAACAACATCCGTGGTGTCGTAGGTTGTCAACCGATTCGTGATCGATGTCTCGAGCCTTTGGGAGTCACGGGTAGTGAGAGAGAGCTTAAGTTCACGAATGTAGGCGCCAAAAAATTCCATCTCCTCAAACCGCGCGGAAATGGTGATTTCAGCCTTGTGCTTTTTGGGTGGTTGCATGGCTATGCAAGTAGATGGTGGAACAACGAGAATGGCAATGGTGAAACGAACAATGTAGGATTCCATTAAGAGAGCACTTTCGCACCCACTGTCCGATAGGAGCAGCGTGGATATGCCGCAGTAGGTTGTGTTCTGTGCGTTGGCAAATGGAAATGCTCAGCGGCATTGATGCTGGCCGAAAGGGTACTCCACAGGCAAAATTACCCGAACATGAAGAGAATTTGGCAAGTAGGCACGTGCCAATCCGAATGGAAGGGGATAGTGCACCCGATAGCGGGTGGAAATCGCACGCGGTGGGAGAGTGACGCGACCCTTCCAAACAGGGCGCACTCTACGGGAGCAGAACACGATTATGCTCGATCCCACCAGGCAACGATGTGGGCAGGCTTGGGGAGAATCCTGTTGGCGAGCCGATCGACGAGCCGCCAAAGCCAGTGTGGAACGCGTCCGAGCAGAATATGCGTCCGTGCAAGGAGCAAGGCTTTGTTTCCGAACGTTGTAAAGCCGAACCGTCCCTGGCGCAGATACGAGGCGAGTCGGTGCTCGTCGAAACTGTTCAAGTGAGCGTGGATCGGTGTGGGCTGGTTGCAGTGGATGCAGAGGACGTAGCGAATGCGCTCCCGATACGGTGTGGAGATGAGCACACGTCCACCTGGCCGGACAACACGCCACATCTCATCGAGCACTCGCTCCGGTTCTGGGAGATGTTCGATTACTTCGGACGCAACAGCACAGTCGAACGTAGCGTCGGCAAACGGGAGTCGCTCGCCGTGTGCGACGACTGCGACGTGTCGCTCATCGGGCGTTTCGATCAACGCACGGCGTGGGTTCGGAATGCCAAGGTCCATCGAACAGACTGCCACACCGCGCCGGATGAGCGCTCGCGCAAGCCAGCCGTTACCACATCCGACGTCGAGCACAAGTCGAGCCTGTGATGGGATGGAACGGAGAATGACTTCCCGCAGGCGTCGTTCGTCGTGTGCGGTTGCTGCATCGCGTTCCTCCCAGTAATCGAACAGCACTGCATCGCGCTGATAGTGTGCAGCAAAATGCTGCATCGTCTGGTTCTGGTGCTTCGGCAGCAAGAGCGGTATGTCGCCCTCCCATTGGATTTGTTCACCGCGGGAGGTCCAGAGCGAGCCATCTGGCTGCCAGTGGAGAGGTTCTCGCACGTCAGGATCGATGAGACGATCGCGCAGTGGGTGATGTGTCCAACGCATCAGTAGCCGATCCGAAGTTGAATCCATCCCCACCACCGCTCCAGTGGGGCATTGCCGCCAGTTCGGAGCATGTATTCTGCGCGAATGTCGAAAAACACGTTCACGATTGGCTCGAGCGATGCCCATAACTGCACACGCCGACTATGGCTTATGTTCCCCCGAAGGAAATGGTTGCCCACGGCGAACGGCTCTGGTAGGACGTCGCCATCGCCGTTGGTTGCATCACCGCCAACGTTCCCCACGGGAATCGGCGTGTCCGTTCCAGGGAGGAGCACCGTCTGGATGCGGCCGGCGCTATCGAGCCAGTTTTCGCCCCAGCGTGTGTAATCAACACGGAACGACAGGCGCAGTCGTGGTGCGAACAGAGCCGTTGCACCCAGCGTCCAGCGGTCGCTATTGGGCGGTTGGAGTGCACCGAGAACCTCGCCCTGCGACGTCCAGGAGTTGGTCACCGTGCGGTGTGCGTACACAAAGGGATTGATGCGGACGTATTCTGCAGTTACGATGATGGGAATGTGCCCATCGTGGAGGAGATGAGTGCCGCCGATCTGCCATGCGTACTTGTTATTGTTCCCACGCCAGCTTGTATCGGCAAGCGTAGAAAAGCTGATGTCATCGGCAAGGAGTGTTCCGTAGAGGAGCGTTCCCTCGAGTGGGCGCCAGCTGAGTTCCAGTGCAAGGAGTGAGTTATCACGCTCGTTTCGTTCTTTGCTCAGCATGCCGCTCGAGACGTAGAATCCGAGTGGGTTGAGGTACGCAAGGTCAATACCGCGACCTGAATAGACAATCGCGTCCGTAATTGCAACCGAGAGCGAGCCGAGAGGGTCCACCTGCACGCGGTGTGCTGCGACAAATTTTGTCTGTACATCCGCACCACTGGCGTCGTTTCCAATCGCTGCACCGTGGATGTAGCTGAACCGTAGTGCGCCGTAGTGGAGATCGAGCAGGAGATGGTCGAGCAGAGGCGACGCTGTGGAGAAAAGTAGTCCACCACCGAACGGAGAGTACCCCCAGCCGACGAGGTCGCGTCCAATGCGGATGCGACCGAGCGCACCTTCGTATTGGACGGCGCCGAGTGCGCGGTCGTAGAATCGGCGATCATCGAGCAGCAGCCGTCGTGAGCGCGCCATGTCGGGGTCGGTCGGAGCCAAGCGCTCAGGCTGACCACGAAAGACTGCAGCATTTGCCAAGTCGAGAAGAAAGCTCCAGTGTTCGCCGATTCGACCCAAGGCACGCATGCTTAGCCGGCCCGTTGCCAAGAGATCACTGCCATTCCAATCGAGCAGTCCACCACGCCCCGCTGCTGATGCATCGAGCCGAACAGTAAGGACACTATCGCGTGCTGCTGCGAACGCATGGCGCCCGCCATGGACGGGTAATAGTTCCCACGCTCTCGCAAGCGAATCCGCAAGTGGCCAATAGTAGGTGGCAAGGTAGCGTTGGAAGGTATCGCGTGGCATAGCCGAGCTGAGGAGACTTCCGAGTTGGGGTGGGAGAACGCTCGCGCTCCCAATGCTCCGCTGGTTGCGAAGGACTTGGAGCAAGAGGAGGTCACCACTGGTAGGTTCATTGCTCATGTCCGCGTTCTGGGACCAGCTCTGTCCGGTTACGACGAGAACGATCACTGCGGCAGCGCAGAACCTATTCGGCATAGCGACGGAATGCAATGATCGCGTTGTGACCACCAAAGCCGAACGTATTACTCAGCGCAACGTCGATGGTTCGCTGGCGAGCACCATGCTCGGTCAAATCGAGCCTGGGGTCAATCGCAGGATCGCGTTCGGTGATGTTGATCGTCGGTGGGACGGTCTGGTGCGTGATTGCGAGGACAGTTGCAATTGCCTCGATTGCGCCTGCTGCGCCGAGCAAGTGACCCGTCATGGATTTGGTCGCGCTCAAGCTCAGGTGCTCGACGTGGTCGCCGAAAAAGTCCACGATTGCGCGTGCCTCGGCAGGATCACCGACGGGAGTGGACGTTGCGTGCAAATTGATGTAGTCAACGTCGGCTGGTTGGAGGTCAGCTTCGCGCAAGCATTCGGCCAGCGCGAGCGTGATCCCAACGCCTTCGGGATGCCCAGCGGTGATGTGGTAGGCATCAGCGGTAGCGCCTGCGCCGACGACTTCGGCGTAGATACGTGCGCCACGTGCGCGGGCGTGGTCGAGCTCTTCGAGCAACAGTGCGCCAGCGCCTTCGCCAAGGACAAAGCCATCCCGCTCACGATCGAAGGGACGCGAAGCTGTCTGGGGTGAATCGTTCCGTTCCGAGAGTGCTTTCATTGCACTAAAGCCACCTACGGCAGACGGTGCAATGGAGGCTTCCGAGCCGCCTGCCATGATAGCATCCGCTTTGCCGAGCCGGATGTAGTTGAACGCTTCGATGATGCTGTGCGATGAGGATGCACACGCCGAGACTGCACAGAAATTGGGTCCGCGAAAGCCAAAGCGAATCGAGATGAGACCGGCTGCCATGTCGCTGATCATCTTCGGAATAAAGAGAGGGCTAAAGCGCGGCGTCCCATCGCCACGGTAGTAACCACCGATTTGCTCTTCGAGCGTGACAAGTCCACCGATGCCCGATGACCAAATCACACCGATGCGATCGCGGTTGTTCCGGTCAAGCTCCAACTGTGCGTCGGTGACGCACTCTTGGGCTGCGGCCAATGCGTACTGGCAGAATGGGTCGGTGCGCCCGACCTCGCGGCGATCTAAGATGGTGAGTGGGTCGAAGCCTTTAACCTCACACGCGAATCGTGTGCGAAACTTCGATGCATCGAAATGGGTGATTGGCCCAGCGCCGCTTTTCCCAGACTTCAATCCTTCCCAGTATTCCGGGACAGAATTCCCAATTGGTGTCAATGCACCAAGACCAGTGATCACAACTCTCCGCAAGCGTTCCATCCGATTAAGGTGAGTGTACAACGAACCTGCAAGATTACAAAAACACATTCGTCGCGCTCAAAACGATTGGCCGGTGCGTCGTGCTTTCGGTTATCGGCTCCGCACCGTGAACAGCAGCACCAGCGTCGTGGCAACCGATGCAACGACGATGACTGGTTCAAGCACGTCGTCCCAGAACGACCGTGGCGGAGGCGGCACCGGAGCACTTGTGAGCTCTGAGCGCGGGAGCTCAACGAGCGCAATGTCCGTTCGATCGAGGACGTCATGCCACTCGGCGATTGCCCGCGACGTTCCGTGGTCGTCTAAAAGCCGCAGCTCAACACGGACGCTTCGCTCAATCGAATCCCGCGATGCCGTATAGAGTGCATACCGAACCGCACCATCGGCAATCGCAACCGTGCAGGGAGCGCTTGAACCCACAGTGACCCCATGTGCACGGTACTTTTCGACGACCAGCCACCGGAGAGCGGACTCAAGTGGGACGACTGCAACAGTATCGCACCGTGCAGAATCAAGGGTTGCAGCAACTGCTACCGCGATGAGCGAATCGAGCAGCGCAAAGTTCGAACGTACCTGCGCGGCTCCGTGGAGTGGGCAAAGTGCAGCAACAGCAACCGCAACAGCCCCAAGCGCACCCACAGAACTGCGGAGCATGCTACTGCTCCGTTGGTTTCAGAACACGTGCCTGCATTGGCCCGCGCAACCCGCTGTAGCCTGTCAGCTCTGCGTCGATTGTGCCGATCGGGATCCGCGTACTGACCTTGACGGGGATCTTTCGGTCGTCGTCACTAAGCCAAATGAGGATGCGCCCATCGCTTTTGAAGAGCCCACCTTCCTTGATGAGCGGCTCGATGACGATGCAGCGGAACGTTCCCGATTCGACTTCGACGGTGTTTCGTCCGAGGATACGAACGCCAAGATCGTGTGTCTTTCGGTCGAAGAAGTTCTGCAGTTGGATGACGCTCCCTTTCGGGTACTTACGCAAATCCAGCGTCCGAACGTAGTAGAAGGCAGAGACGATGTCGTGAACGTACGGCGGGACGTCGAAGGTACCTTCCGTGGTGATCGCTTTATGGTTGCGCTGGTCGAACCGTGCGTAAAAGTCACGGTGGAAGTTCCCTTCGCGAATGTGCTGTTCGAATTCCCACGGGAAAATGCCCCCAACGTCCAGGATGGTTCGGTACCGGTCTCTGACACGGTAGAGCCAATCGAGTGATTCGAGCGAACGCACTTCGAAGTTGATGTCATAGCACGGACGACCTTCGCGCATCACCGGTTCGGGTGCGATGGAGAAGTATGCACGCCCGGCGGTGATGAATTTGTAACCGACACGGTACTCGAGCCGCTCCCCGAAGCCGTACGCTTCGTTTGGCACATAGCGAAACTCCTCGCGCAGGGGTATCGCCCCGACCACAAAGAGTGCTATTGCAGCAATTGAAGATTTCATCGAGACACCGTGGGCAATGGACATTGTTGGATGGCAGAGACGGTTCATTTACGGAAGCATTGAACTTATGAGCCACCATACAGGAAGGCTCACCGCACTTGCAAGCGTCGTCACCGCAATGGCAGCAGCAACGAGTTCTGTGGTCAAACCGAACCGTTCTGCGACCACAAGCACAAGCATCATCGTTGGCATTGCTGCTTCGAGCGTAACCGCTTGAAGTGTCGAGCCACGGATGCCAAGTGCGAGAGCTACTCCCAGCGCTACCATTGGTGCGATCGCAAGTTTGATGGTAGCAAGTGGCATAAGCACTTTCCATCGGCGAAGATACTCCCAGCGAAGCGACAATCCAAGGACAAACATCATTAGCGGGATCACCGTACCGGCACCGAGTGCAAGGAACTGGTCAGCCGATGGGTCGAGCTGTGCGTCGCTGATTCGCCACAGAAGCCCTACCAGTGCTGCCCAGAGCGGCGGCAGGAGCAGGATGCGATTCCAACTCCGCTGGGGACTTGATTGCGACTCGGACGTTTCTGCAAGTGCGAGCGCCACGCCAAGTGTCCACAGCAGTGGCGTCGAAGCAGCAAAGTCGAAGAGCACTGCAACGAACAGCTGCTCAGATCCCACGAGTGCAGAGAGCACCGGAATTCCGAGATACGTAACGTTCCCCCATGCAGACGCAAGCAGGAGTGCAGAACGCTCGGGTGGCCCCCAGTGCTTGTGGTGACGGAGCCACGCATATGCGCACCCAACAGCGCTCACGATCGTAATCGCTGCCACAAGGGGCACTTGCCACAGGGAACGATCGAGTGGCGCGTGTGCCATCGAACGAAACGTGAGCAGCGGGAGCAGGACGTAAAACACGGCGGTCGAAACGCCACGACGGATCCGATCCGCTGGTGGAAGCCATCGGAAGAAACGCCATGCAATGCCAAATCCGACACAACTAAGGGCAGCGAGACTATCCATTCCCCTTCGTGTGCACTCTGTGTGCACTATGTGAACAGATCGGGGCGATCGTCGTCATCCTCGTCGCTGAAAAGGTAGGACTCGCTGTCGTACTCCGGCCAAATGTCCTCGATGCTCTCATAGAGCACATCACTATCCTCGAGCTCCATGAGGTTATCGAGTACTTGCTGCGGTGCCCCGGTACGGTTCGCATAGTCGAGTAGCTCTTCCTTCGTCGCTGGCCAGGGGGCATCTTCCAAGTATTTTGCCAGATCAGGAGTCCAGAACATAGCACCTCCAAGGGGCTGTGATACCAAGCTACGGGGCGCGAAAATAGTAGCGCGGGTGCGTAAACGAGCGCAGAGGGTTCGCTATTGTACGGTTTGGTGCGGCGATGTATAGTCAGCGTGTCGCAGCGTTGGAGAAGACAAGGAGGCTCCCTTCATGCAGCTCGACTTCGACAAGCGGTTGGCGAGCTTGATTGCGAGCGCCTTCGCGGCGTCCAAGTTCAAGGACTTCGTCGTTGAGATCCCAGACGAGTCCGCGAGTTGTCAGTCGTGCACGGGGCTGTGGGATGAGCGAAATCATCTCGCCAGGCACTGTAGCAAGTGCAAGCGACGAAAAGACTGCACGAGCACAGCGACCATGTTCATAGAGCTCCAGGACCGCCTGCTGACTATAGCGCAGGAACACGCTCCAGTTGTTCAATGTGTGGTCAAGTTCGCCGCCGTGCATCCCTACAATGACAAACTCTGCGATGCCGCGATCGAGCCCGATGCGGAGTGCTTTTTCGAAGTCCGTCGAATCTTGATCGGGAATGTGAAGGATTTCCGACTGTGGGAATGCCTGTTCTGGATTCGGCAATCGCTGGAGGGAATCCAAATCACCGACGATGAGGTGAGGCACAATCCCGCGCTCAAGAAGTTGCCACGCCGAGCCGTCGGCCGCAATGACAGTGTCGTAGCGGAGTTGAAGGAGTTCTGCCGGAGGAGGCAAGGATCCACTCAGACTGAGCAGTGCACGCATGGAATCTGGTGATTGGTACTGTTCCAGGCTTAAGACGCTCAAGCGTTGGTGGTGGTGTGCACTGCTATTTTTGTTTTGTGCCAGACTGCACGTGATGTCAACGATGGAACCAATGCTGGCGATCTACAGAGCAGACCAGGTGGTGGTGGGTACTCTTGTCCGCGCAGGAACGAAAGGACTGCAGCTTGTGGCAATCGGCATAGCCAGCGATGGAGGCAATGACCACTCGAGGCTTGAACAGCTGAAAGCTCACCTACAGTGGGACGGGTGCGTTACCAACATTACACTTGTGCTTGAAAGTCCTGACTCCGCGCTTGCTTCTTTTCCACTTGATGACAGCACAACGGAGCACATCGTGCGTGAGCAGGCTGAGCTCGAGATTGTGCAGCAGTTCCTCTCCTCACCGAGCGAGGGCTACTGCGTGGAGCTCTACCGCACGTGCCCTGACGTCGAGGGAAGGACGATGGCGCATGGGGTGTTCGTCCTTGATGCACAGCGTTCCATTGCAGACACAGTCCGTGACGTCTTCGGAGTGCAGCCAGTGGTGAGGACTGCCGCGCTAGGGAGCGTCGCAGCGTACCTGTACAACTATCCAGAGCGCCGTGTTCAGCAGATGGGGATTGTGACGATTGGTGCTCGTTCGGTAGATGTTGTCGTCTTGCGAAATGGCACCATCGGCTGGTGGGGCTGGCACTATCCTATGGCGGGCTCACCGTCGGTGGTGGTGCAGCGCATGGTGCGTGAGGCGGTACTCCACTGTGGAGAACTTACGATGCTCTCGATCGCTGGAAGTGGTGCGCAGCGTTCTGTGGTTGACCAGATTGCACTTGTATTCGAGGAGCGCTTCGAGGAGCCGATTACCGTGCTCGATGGATTTCGAATGCTTGAATGTGGGATGGATCGTGAGCTCTGCAGCGCGGTTGCACCACTCGGACATGTCTTTGCCCCAGCGATTGGCGGCGCACTCCAGCAGTTCTACCTTGAGCCGACCTGGCGCTTAGAGGTACCCACGGTAGTAGAATCGCAGTTCGTGGAGTAAAGAGCATCCTACGGAGCGAGCTGAATTTTTTCGCTTAGCGACTTGACCGTGAAGATTGGAAGGCGCTCGACCAACGCGCCATGCCCAAACTTGCGGAGAACAAAGGGTGGAAACGGACGCATGAGGATTCGTGCTGAAAGGCGGAGCTCAACGGCATTCTGAAGGAGCGATTGTGGTAGCGTGTACCGTGCATAACGTGCTTCGTGGGGTGGAATCGTTCGATTGATGATGGCATCGGCGTCGAAGAAAAAGTCGGTCATTTGCCCAAAACGGAAGGCAGTACCATTGAAGAGCACAAGTGCCGTATCCGGTGGCAGGAGACCTCGTTCGACGTACTCGCTCCCTTTGGTGCGGAGGTCGCCGTTCGGATCGAGCAGACTGCTGGCAAAGAGTGTATCCTCACGTTCGTTGGTGACGACGAACTCCACCCACAGTTGACGTTCGAAGATCGTCCCGCTCGGAATGTTGTGCCCAACGGTTTGGTTAAAAATCGACAGTGCGATGGTCAGCGGCTGTGAGCGGGGAGCAATGCGAGGAAGTGTGTACCACTGAACGTTCAATGCATATGGAAGACTGTACTCAATCAACGATGCGACAGTATCACGACCGGGAAAATCGGTTAGCGCTAGCTGATCCCTTCCATGATGTGTGAATGTCGTTTGCGGATCGGTCCACCGACGGCCGCAGGTTCATAGTTCCACTTCATGTGACAGGCTTGGCAGGTTAGTCCTCGACCTGGGTACGTGCTATTCTGCCATTCGGTGAAGGTTTGTTCGACGCGGAAGCCCCGTTGGTTGACCACATCGTGGCAGCCAGCGCACACGTCGCTTTGGCTTGAGCGCGGGTCATAGACGGAGCCGTGGAATGGATTCGGGACAGGATCGAGAATGCTACCACTTAAGACCCCATCGAGACGGAACCGTTGAATACCATGACCGGGAACTTGCTCGACTGCGGCGTGGCATGTCACGCAGGTGACGCCTCCCCGCGCGTGTGGTGAGAGTGCTCCGCGCACAATCCCTGTGGGTGCCTCGCCCAAGAGCGTTGCGGCAGGTGAATGGCATGCAATGCAAAATTGACCGAGCCGCCCTCCAGTCCGTTGCTGACCATCCTCGTTCATCGCGTGGAACAGAGGATCCACGACTGAATAGGCGTGCATGGAGATTGCCCATTCACGGTAGTGATCCGGATGGCACGGTTGGCACTGCTCCGGAGGGATGAAGACCGTGCGGTAGAGCGCAGCCGAATCACTCGTCGGTGGGCTCACCGGAGTGGTCGTCTCGCGGCAGCCGAATAGTACCAGTGCAATAGCGAAAGCAACAAGCAAACGGCACACTTGCGGAATGAGGAGGTCGTGATTCTACGTGTGCACCAAACTAACGAAACAGAATCGCGCATAGTTTCACTGGCGTGCGCGCTCGACAAGCTCAGCTAAGACGAGGAAGGCTTGTATCGGTGTCATCTGTTCCAAATTGAGCTGCCGAAGTTGCTCTCGGATTGGATCCGGTGCGGCTTCGAAGATTGAAAGCTGGACCGTGCGTTCAGCCGCAATCGAGAGTGGGGTAACGGTGGCTGGGCTGACCTGCTCCAACTGGTCGAGCAGCGCCCGCGCTCGTTCGACGACTGGCGGAGGCATTCCCGCCATCTGCGCCACGTGGATGCCGAACGAATGGTCGCTTCTGCCGGGGATGATGCGGTGAGGGAAGAGCAGCGTCGAGCCAACTTCCTTGACCTCGGCTTGGTAACAACAAATGCCAGGGTAGTGATCGGACAGCTCGGTCAACTCACGGTAGTGCGTCGCAAAGAGCGTCTTTGCACCAATGTGGTAGTAGATGTACTCAACGATTGCCCATGCAATAGCAATTCCTTCGCGGGTAGCGGTGCCTCGCCCGACTTCATCAAGCAAAATGAGACTCTGACGCGTGGCGTTGTTCACAATCGTTGCAGCTTCCTGCATCTCGACCAAGAACGTGCTCTCACCAGCTCCAAGATTGTCTTGGGCACCGACGCGGGTGAAGATGCGGTCCACAAGGGGAATTTCAGCACGGACCGCGGGAATGAAGGAACCAACGTGTGCCATCAGGACAAGGAGCCCGACCTGCCGCAAGTAGCAGGATTTCCCTGCCATGTTCGGACCGGTGATGATGTGAATCCACTCCTGGGGTGTTCCGATGAGTGTGGAGTTGGGTTGAAACATTTGTCCAGGGGGCAGGTGTGCTTCAACGACGGGATGTCGCCCCTCCTCGATGAGGAGTGCACCATCGGTTCGAATCTGGGGACGGACGTACCGCCGTTCGATCGCTACCGTTGCCAACGATTGAAACACATCGAGTTGGGCAATGCCACGGGCGAGGTCTTGAAGTTCGGCCACGTGTTCGGCGATCTCGGCACGAAGTTCTTCAAAGAGCTGCTGCTCCATACGCTCGACTTGTTCTGCTGCAGTAGCGATGCGCCCAGCAAGTTCGTCCAGTTCAGCGGTCGTATAACGTTCAGCATTTGTGAGCGTTTGCTTACGGATGAACCAATCAGGCACTTTTGTACGGTGTGCGTTAGTGACCTCGATGTAGTAGCCAAAAACGTTGTTGAAGCCGAGCTTGAGCGAGCCGATTCCCGTTTGCTGGCGGAGTTGCTCTTGGTAGCGATTGAGCCATTCTTTGCCGTGGTAGAGTGCCTCGAGCGCTTGGTCGAGCAGTGCGTTGAAGCCAGGACGGAACACTGCGCCGCTGCCGAGCTGGGTGCTCGGTTGCTCGACGAGTGCACGCTCGATATAGTCACGGAGGTGCACGAGGGCGGGGAGGTTGGAAAGGATCGTCTGGATTGGTCCACCGATGATAGACGCACCAAGCCGCTTGAGCAAGTGCACCTGACTGAGCACTGTCGCCAAATTCCTCACCTCCCGGGGAGTCGCACGGGCTGTGCAAATCTTGGTTACCAAGCGTTCTACGTCGCCGATCGGTTCGAGCAGCGTCCGCATGCGCTGGCGGAGCTCGTCGTCGCGGTAGAGTTGTTCGACTGCATCGAGGCGTTCGGTGATTGCATCCACTCGTCGGAGTGGTACGAGGACCCACTGTTTGAGCAAACGCGCTCCCATGGGTGTAAGCGTTCGATTGAGAACGCTGACGAGCGAAAAGTGTCCGTCACCGCTTGCCACAAGATCGAGGTTTCGCCGCGTCCCAGCGTCGAGCAGCATGACGTCGCGGTCGTTCCACCGTCGGAGCGTGCGCAGGTGCGCTACGTTACCGAGTTGGGCATCGCTGATGTAGCGAAAGAGTGCACCGGCTGCTGAGAGTCCTGCGTGGAGATCATCAACACCAAAGCCCTTGAGAGAATGCGTCCCGAAGTGTTCTGATAATATTCGTTGGGCATCAACTGTGTCGAAGAGCCACGGTTCAAGCCGTGTAATGATTGCTCGAATGTTGCGCTGGTCAAGCTCGCGCTGCACGCGCTCTGCCTCTGGCTTTGGTACAAGCACTTCTGCGATGCTCAACGTCTCGAGCACAGCAAGTGTCTCGTGCCAGTTCAGATGGCCGACCACAAATTCCCCCGTTGAGACATCAGCGTAAGCAAGTCCGACTGTGTGGTTTGTACTTGCAATCGCAGCGATGTATCGGTTGCTATCAGCATGGAGCACCTTGTCGTAGAGCGCAACACCTGGCGTGACGATTTCTACGACACCGCGCTTGACCAATCCACGAGCAAGCTTTGGGTCCTCGAGCTGCTCACAGACTGCGACGCGATAGCCTGCCGCGACAAGTTTCGGTAAGTACGTATCAAGTTGGTGGTGTGGAAATCCCGCTAAGGGGACATCGCCAGCGGCACCGTTATTGCGTTTTGTGAGAACGATACCGCATACTTTGGCGGTGATGGCGGCATCCTCGCCGAACGTTTCGTAAAAGTCTCCCATGCGGAACAGCACGATTGCATCGGCATGCTGCCGCTTGATTGCTTGGTACTGCCGCATCAGCGGCGTTTCCTTCGCAGTCATAGGGGATCGAAATTACTGTAGCCACTCGAAGGATGCGCGAATTTGCGCGATGCTATATCCAGCTCCAAGAGCGCACAAAAGCTTGATGCGTGCTTTCTGCCCATTGAGGAAATCGGCGAAGATGACGCCCGCTTCGTGGAGATGTTTGCCAGCACCTTCGTACGCGTAGATATGTTCAGTACGTCCGACCGGACAGCGAGACACTAAGACGACGGGGATCGTACGCTCGAGTGCTTCGAGGATTGCATAGTACGCTGGCGGAGGAACGTTCCCGACCCCCATCGCCTCGACGACGAGACCATTGGCTCCACGTTCGAGTGCCGAGCGAATGATCCACCCGTCCATGCCCGCGTAGCATTTGATGAGCGGAACAAACGATGGAATGTGTGTGGTGGGGAATGTCTCACGGTGGATGGGAGCGCGATATCTGACGGGCTTACCGTTCGAGATGCGTCCCAGTGGTCCAAAATCGAGACTACGGAAGGTGTTGATTTCCTCAGTGTCGGCTTTTGTGACCTCGGAGGCTGCGTTGATCACTCCTGCCATTACGACAAGTGTTCCCAAGCCACAGAACTCAGGATTGACAGCAATTTCAACAGCGTCGCGAAGGTTGCGGGGACCATCCCAATCTGGTTCGCTCGAATTGCGCATCGCCCCTACGACGACAACTGGTTTCGGATTAGAGATGGTGCAATCGAGGAGAAAGGCAGTTTCCTCGAGAGTATCCGTTCCGTGTGTGACAACGACGCCAGCAATATCGGGACGTTCGAGCAGGGACTGCGCAATCTGGGACACCTCGAACATCCGTTCTGGGGTCATGTGTGGTCCAGGGAACTTGCCATATTCGATAACTTTAATGTCTGCGAGTGTCCGAATTTCAGGGACGGCATCGAGAATATCGTGAGCATCGAGTGAGGGGATGACACCCCCGAACGCTTCGGAAAGCGACGATGCGATTGTCCCACCGGTGAAGATAATCGCGACGCGAGGTTTCACCTGCTTGCAGAGTGGTTCGTTCACTTTACGACAGGGAACCATGTGCACAGTCGGTGACTGGCGACAGTGACCGTGCAAAAGTACATCCCCGGTGCGAGCTTGTCGGTTTGGAGTGTGACCGTAGAAGTTGTCGCCTCACCGTGCAGCACTCTGCGACCGAGAGCATCCGAGATTGTCCAGGACCACGCACCGTGAGCAGGGTCATTGCCGGTGAGCCAGATCGTGCAGACGTCACCTGTGATAGGAAGCGGGGTGATATGAAGTTGGATGTGATCATTCGTTTCGGGTGCATTGCTCGTCGGGCGTTGCCCAACCCGGAAGTAAATCGGCACGATTGCGTTTGCAATGAGCGATTGCGGCGAGCCTGCAGGTCGAATTTTAGTTGCATCGAGTCCAAGTGTTGCGATACCGCTCGTCGTGCCGATTGGGGTAGTGAATGCAATGCGACCATCATCGCCTCGGTAACTTGGGTAGCCGAGTTGATTGTTCAATGCAAGTTGTCCGACTTGCTGGCGATAGAGGTCAGCTGCCATGACGGCATATCAATCACTGTTAGCGTCGTAGAGGTCAAATACAATGATGCTCGGTGAATTTTTTGCATAGGTGGGGTTGCCGATGTGGATCCCGTAGGGAGTGACTGGTAAGACGCGCTCGATCAGACCGGACCCGAAGGTACGTGCTGCTCGATTCCATGCTCGAAGCTGGAGGATGTCCCAGTACGGTAGTGTATCACCAGTAGCGGTAATGGTGTAATTGAGTGCATCAAAAAGCAAGATTTGGCCGTCGAGATTCCATTGGAGTGCATCGGCAAACGCTAGTTGCGAGCCGGACGTATCACCGGAATAGTTCGGGGTGTAGAGTCGATAGACACGGGCGGTTCTGCTCTCAGTATCGTAGATGTAAATCGTCGGTTCATAGGCAATCGAGGTTGCCGCAATGCGTTTCCCATCCGGTGAAATAGCGATACTTCGCCAGAAGGGGGTTGCATCGAGTACCTCCTCTTGAATCGTCGGAGTTGTGAGCAAGCATGCGCGGAACGTATTATCGTTGGCGACAAACAGGCAAATAGTCCCATCGTCAGTTACTGACGGCCGAGAGAAGATTCCAGCCTGGCTTGAAACTTGACGTGGTGTGCTCACATTGTTCGCATCGTCGAACACATAGAGTGCACCTGTGGTTGGTGAATAAACCAGTAAACGATCGGTGCCGGGTACTTGTGGATAGTCGGATGGCGATGAGCTGCTACCCCCGCCGTCGGTAATACCGACAGCATCGAACGCCTGTGCAGCAGCGGTTGCTTCCGCACCGTTGCCGTAAAGATCGCGGGCAGCCTGGATAATTGCCCGGCGTAAGTCAAGAAATTGGGAATTACGACGCAGATATGTCGTCAGTGCTCGGTAGTAGATGCGCTCGGTTTTTTCCCGACCGATTTGCTGTGCGATGAGGTAGCATGCGTGGTTTGGAATGCCACTGTTGATGTGTACGCCGCCGTTATCACCTTCCGGTGTTTCGGGAAGATGCTGATATTCGCTCATGTGGCGAGGTTGCCATCCCAAACTCTGCGGACCGCTTCCGCCATTATGTGGATCGATAAAACTGCGTAACGCACCGGAAGGGAAGTACGCTGTTGAGACGACATCTTCACCCAAGAGCCAATCATCGCGGTCCACCATCACGGCGAAGACGTCAGCCAAGGATTCGTTGATCGCACCGGATTGGCTCAAGTATACAAGGTTTGCCGTATGCTCAATCACGCCGTGCGTCATTTCATGGGCAGCGACGTCCAATGCTCGCGCCAATGGACGAAATGCACTGTTCCCATCACCATATGCCATGACTTTGCCATTCCAGTACGCATTGTCCATGGGGCGACCATTTTGAGTAACGTGGATAACGCTGATGATTGTGCCACCAGTACCATCGAGAGAATTACGGGCATGGGTTGTGCGGTAGTATTCATAGGCAATAGCGGCATTGGTGTGAGCCGAGACTGCTACAGGGTCGCTCCAGGTATTCGATGGTGACGTGATGTGGGATACACGTTCAAGGTCGGTATTGTTTGCATTCAACGTCAGTATCGCTCCGACTAGTTTATCAGGTAGGATGGATTGTTGTGGATTGTACATTGGACGTTATGCATCGAGCAAGTAGTATGTACTGCGCAGTCGGTAGGTGTGGAGTGTGCGTTGTTGACCGAGAAGATCAGTTGCTTGTGCAGTGGCAGTACCATCGCGATGGGTGTTATCGTAGGCAAATACGATATAGCCGTTTTTGCAATCGACAAATATTTCCCAGCGATGGAGACCGTCGGGGTATGCCGTCACATACCAGCATAAGCGGAGTCTCCATGGGGGTGTGCGCTCAGGGAAGAGAACGCGTTCGGTAATCCAATCTTGAGTTGATAGAATCGTAGAGAGGCCAGTGCGTGTTGCAAGGTGGTTTGCCGCATGTATTCGGGCAGATTCATCACTGATCTCCTCGTCGAGAGAAGGAGAAGGGTCCGTTGAAAACACAGTACCATGGGCAAGTTGAGCATATCCTTGAGCGTCAGTGTGGATACGCAGTTCACTGCCCCAGATAGGAATACCATTGTATGTTTGTTCAAGGACAGCGTGGTTCATACCGAGCTCATCCTTCCACTGTCGGATGAGTGATAGCTGGGTTGAGGGGAATCCTGCTCGGTTTACGATTGCAGTGGCGAGTGTGACGATTGCATTGCCGGCATGTTGCAGGTTTATTGCCTTTGGTTCGATGGATTCTAAGACATGACGTTCTGAGTAGATCGTTCGACCGCCTGCATCACTGATGGTGACGCTCAATCCGGGATGTTTAGCATGCATGTGCAATCGCTCAAATTTCGACAGATCAAGCGCTGGCAGCATATCAACTGATTGAGTACGCGGTATCGTTTTGGGGCGACTTTCCCAAATAATGGTTTAGTGAGGGATTGGGCAGTAGCATGCAACTCCAGCGTCATCAGTGCAAGTGCTGTGCTTGTCAAACTTCTCCACATGGTGACGATGTGCTGGATGTTGGGAAGGATTGTGACGCTGCAAAAATACTTTTCAGCAAGAATGCTCCTAATAGCATTCTCAGCTTAATCATTACTACTGACTGCATAGCGGCAGAATCGTAGAAGGCTATCGTACCATCTCACAATATCGTCTGGTAGATGGTCTGAACTACTCCATCGGATACGATGGATGCTCTTGTCAGTAGCGATTTCTATCCAATATGTCATATTCCCTGTCTCATTGATGTCTAATGTGTCGAGTCGGAGCGATACAGTATGGTCGAACAATCTTCGGACACTGCTTGCTGGCAGTTTCGCTGTCGTAATGATAAATGTATTACCACCACGAAGCTCCCATTCATCAATGGTACCATTCCGTTCGATTCTGTAAACCCTTCCGTATCCTGTAACTCCACCGCTACTTCCGACCGCGATCCGCTCGATGGGTATGTAAGTGCTTGGAGTAGAACTTGAACATCTAAGGAAGAACGTTACGACACTGACCAGAATGGATAGTTCATGGAACAATCTCTGCGAGGGCATAGTATAGTCTGCAATTATTTAATTTTGAAGGTAGCCCACAATACGCAATGCGTATCATAAATTTGTATCGTAAGATGCTCAAATTATCAACATGATTCGATTTCAAAGGCATCAGTTCAAGTTTACCGTTTAAGAAGACGATACCTTGTAGTGTAACATCTGTTTCGAGAGTATTCTTTAGTGATTTCGTTATTTTGCAATTAGAACGTGTTGTATTATCAGATGGTAGACCATGGTCTCACGTCGGCAGTGCCAGTTCGTCATTGCGCTTGCATGGTTCTGGGCGATTGCAACAATTGACCCTGCGACTCTCATAGCTGATGAGAACGTCGGTATTGGGACAACTCGACCAGATAGCTCCGCTGTGCTCGATATCAGCATTGAGGCACTCACGCAGCCACGTGGGTTGCTGATTCCTCGACTAAGCCTGTTTCAGCGAGATGCCATTACCCTACCTGCTCCTGGACTGTTGATATACAATACGACCTCAGGCCGTGTTGAAATAAATATTGGCACGCGAACTAACCCACGCTGGGTTCCTTTTCTTGTTAGTGGCGATTCATCGGGTGGTGACTGGGCATTGATTGGAAATGCTGGTCTGGATCCTGCACGTCATTACCTCGGAACGATTGACGCTGTCCCTCTGATATTAAAGACAAATGCTATCGAACGAATTCGTATCACAGAGAATGGATACATTGGCATTGGAACAGCTACACCATTAGGTTTACTCAGCGTTGGACCTAACTCGGAATTTTATGTTGATGCCAATGGACAAATTCATTTACGAGGAACTAATACACGTATCCTTCTTCAGGGCAATCCAGGCGTCGCTGGTGATCTGCTCATTAGTGGTGGAAACTCATCAGCACCTCGGTGGACAAAAGTGCTCGACTCTCTTTCTGTAAATCAATTATTTACGACAAATATTTTTACTCAAATCCTCCAAGTGGATACACTGCGTACTCGCTCAATCAGAGCACGAATTCCTTTTGATTCTATTACCACCGGCGTTAATGAAGGTCAGGTTTTGACTGTTGGTTATGGCTCGGTACTTGAACCATCGGGAACGGGTATTATTCGTGCAAATGCATTTCGAGGTGTTGGTTCAACAAGCGATGCGGTTGACCTTGGTACAGGAGAGGTGAGCGGTGTACTCCCAATTGAGAAAGGTGGTACCGGTTTGACATCACTTGGTCCTGCGGGATCAATTGCGTACTCTACTGGCACAGCTCTCGGATTTACATCAGCAGGAAGCCCTGGTCAAGTACTTGTATCAGCAGGGGGAGGCACACCGCAGTGGCAAACCATTACTGCATCAAGTATTAACGCGTGGTCATTAAGTGGCAACACATTAACTGGTTCAGAATTTTTAGGGTCAACGAATGCACAACCACTTATCATACAAACTAATGGAACCGAGCGGATGCGCGTGACGACGAGCGGTAGTGTCGGGATTGGGACAACAAGTCCATCGGCATTGTTACACGTTGCCGGGACGGGACGGTTTGATGGGGTGTTGACAGCGGACAACAACCTTGTGGTCAACGGCAATGCGACGTTGGGTGATGCGGCAGCTGATGTGGTGACGGTTGTTGCCGGGACGGTGACGTTGCAGAACGTGCCGGGTAATTCGACGGCGACGGACGTGTTAGTGCGGACAGTAGACGGGAACGTCGCGTACCGTTCGGCGAGCAGTTTGTTAGGCGCCAGTGGGTGGAGTTTGACCGGGAACAGTGGGACGGACCCGTTGGTGAACTTCCTTGGGACGACGGACAATCAGCCGTTGGTGATCCGGACGAACAACACCGAGCAGCTGCGTGTGACGACGAGCGGCAGTGTTGGGATAGGGACAACAAGTCCATCAGCATTGTTACACGTTGCCGGGACGGGGCGGTTTGATGGCGTGTTGACAGCGGACAACAACCTTGTGGTCAACGGCAATGCGACGTTGGGTGATGCGGCAGCCGATGCAG